>JAEEGJ010001999.1_pt1 | contig 183651 bp, 171 predicted proteins | sample 8958761 | NCBI WGS metagenome assembly JAEEGJ01 (sample SAMN16246546, study PRJNA631951) | gut metagenome | biome: gut microbiome; feature: rumen; material: RS-attached | host: Bos | place: Iran: Karaj | collected 2018-10
ATGCGAACGCTAGGTTCTAGTTTTTCTTGGCCAGACCAATAGCATTCTCATTCTACAACTTAAGCAATAAGAAGGATAATATCCTAACTGGCTGCTAGGAATATAACCCTTCTTTTATAGTAGTAGTTTTTCTTAATAGTAGAGGAAGATAGATATGGAGAAGATAAAATTTAAATATCATCCAAATATTTATGAGGATGACATACTGGTTCATGAAAACGGTGTATGCCAATGTTGCGGAAAGCAAGTGGATGAGTATATAGAGCATATTTATTCATCTGAGGATGTTGAATGTATATGTTTATATTGTGTAAATGATGGTACGGCGGCCAAAAAATTTGATGCAGAATTTGTGGCAGATGCAGACCCTGTTAGTGATCCTGAAAAAACGGATGAGTTGTTTCACAGAACTCCCGGTTATCTTGCGTGGCAAGATGATTATTGGATTGCATGTTGCGATGACTATTGTCAGTATTTGGGACGTGTTGGGATTGCTGAATTAAATGATATGGGAATCAAGGACGAAGTTCTTGAGGAATATGCTCAGCGTGATGATGCATATCCGCTTGAAGATGTTGAGGAATATATGTATAAAGACTGTGATATGTCCGGTTATTTGTTCCAATGTATTCATTGTAGAAAATACCATTTGTGGGTGGATGCAAATTAATATATAGAATTTTAGTTTTTCGCAATAATACATACAAGAAAATGGGAGGTTTAAAATGTTAGGAAATTTCAGCTATGTGAATGCAACTAAACTATATTTTGGAGATGATTCTTTAAAGTATTTAAATGATGAACTTCCGAAGTATGGTAAAACCGTACAGTTGATATATGGTGGAGGTTCCATAAAAAAGAATGGAATATATGATGCGGTAGTAGAAATACTTAACGCAAATGGAAAAACTATTGTAGAGGATGCAGGAGTAATGCCGAATCCGACGGTTGATAAATTACGTGAAGGAGTCAGGATTGCCAAAGAAAATAAAGTCGATCTTCTTTTGGCGGTTGGTGGGGGATCCTGCTGCGATTATGCCAAGGCTGTTTCTGTATCCGTACATTGTGATGAAGATCCGTGGGAGAAGTATTATATCCGTTTTGAAGAACCGAGTTGTGGGATTGTTCCTGTTGGATGTGTTCTTACGATGGCAGGAACCGGTTCTGAGATGAATGCGGGATCAGTTATCTCTAATCATGAGACTCATCAAAAAATTGGGCATGTCTTCAAAGAAAATGTTATGCCGAAGTTTTCGATACTGAATCCCAAATTTACAATGTCGTTGCCTTATAAACAGATGGTTGCCGGAATTTATGATATTTTCAATCACATATGTGAACAGTATTTTTCCGGAGAGGACGATAATACCAGTGATTACATTGCAGAAGCTTTGATGAAATCAGTGATACATTCATCATTGATAGCGATTGAAAATCCTGAGGATTACGAAGCACGTTCAAATATTATGTGGTCAGCAACATGGGCACTTAATACTTTGATTAACAGAGGAAAGAGTGAAGACTGGATGGTGCATATGCTGGGACAATCTGCAGGTGGGTACACTGATGCAACACATGGAATGACTCTATCAGCAGTATCATTGCCTTATTACAGATACATTATGCCCTATGGACTTAAGAAGTTTAAGAGATTTGCGACAGAAGTTTGGGGAATAAGCGCTGATGGCAAGACAGACGAAGAGGTAGCTACTGAAGGTCTTAAAGCTATGGAAGAATGGATGAGAAAAATCGGTGTAGCCATGAATCTTTCAGAACTTGGTGCTACAGAAGATATGATTGAAGGCATCGCTGACGGAACTTTTATTCTGGAAGGTGGCTATAAAGTGCTTACAAGAGATGAGGTTGTGAAGATTCTTAAAGATAGCTTATAAACTTATATCCTCATATTCATATTCATGTTAGGCCAAGATATGATAAACAGTTGATGGTTAATGGACACACTTATATTGATAGCGAGTTTGGTCATCACTACGCAGTAAAAAAAGGTGGAGTAATATCTGACGACGATAGAGAAGAAGTGTTCACTCAGTTAAAGAAATGGCTTAATTGCTAAATTCTTGTTTGTCCAGATTTATATCTTTTAATATATGCGGCTAAAGGAGAAACCCCTGATTTTGTGCTATCAATAATGGATTATAAATTTGCAGAAGAATATAGTGAAATTATGTGATTTACGGTGAAAATGTCATGATAGAATTAAATCCAAAGATAAAAAAAGCTTTAAATGAAATTAATTTTGTAAAACGCTATGAATCTCTTTCGAAAAGGTATAATAATCCAGACATAACACCAAATGATAGACTAGTCTACATTGATGGTGAAGAAGTGATGGATATGATAAAAAAACTTGGATATTCTCCATTGTTTGATTCGAAAGAAAAGTTTTATAAAATTAATGAGGAAAAGATTGGAGATTATACATTTGGTTTTCATATTATATTAGCCTATGGAATGGTTGATTTAGTGTGGGTGGTAAAAGAGAAAGACGAGTTAATACTTGGATTTCCTTGGGGAATGTATTCAAGATTGTTAATTGACAGCGACTACAGAATAAAGAAACCGGTAATTACATCATATGATGACATAGAAGAAATTTTGAAGGATTCTTTTGAAATGTATGAAGATTTTAAGAAGGCAATTTGTGAATAAGTGAAATAAAAATATTATTTGACAATGATTTTTTACAATGAAGAAATATTTTAGTATTCCTCAATAGCAAAGTAATGGAGATAAAAATGAAAATATTAGTGCTTAACGGTTCACCTAAAAAGAAAAGTGATACTTTCCGTTTGACCGATTCTTTTTTAAAAGGATTAAACCGTGATAAAAAACATGAAATAACAGTTATTGATGTAATAGACAAAAAAATATCACCCTGCAGGGGATGCTTTGGTTGCTGGCAGAAACTTGAAGGACATTGTGTTATCCAGGATGATCAGAATGAGATACTAGATTTGTACCGTAATTCTGATGTCATCATTTGGAGTTTCCCTCTTTATTGCTATGGTATGCCTTCTCATTTGAAAGCTGTGCTCGATCGTACTATTCCTCTGGTAAAAATGAAAATGGTTCAGTTACCTGATGGAACAGTTAGGCACGAACCGTTGGCAGATTTTTCCAAAATCCATACTGTGGTTATTAGCGGATGTGGATTTCCTAACTGGGAGGGTAATTTCGATGCTTTGAAGTTGATGTGCAAGAACTGTTTCGGTAATCTTAGTATGGTATGTGTTCCGGAAACTCCAATGTTGAACGTTCCGGAGGCGGCAATTGTTGCAGATCCTTTACTCGAACGATTCAGAAAAGCAGGGGAAGAATATGAATCTACGTTAACTCTTTCTGTAGAAACTATAGCTGAACTTGAAAGGCCTATGATTTCTGCAGAAGATTATATAAAAAACGTGAACGGAAACTAAAAAAGAAAAATTACAGTTATTCATAGGAAGCAAAATGGAATTAAGAAAGATAAATAAAGCAGATGCTTTTAAACAATGGGAATATACTACTGAATTGCCCGAAGATGAAAATGGATTAACCAATCAATATCACGGTATAACATTTGAAGATTATCAGGGAAAGGCATTACCTGAATTGATATCGTATGAAAATCCGGTAAATATGCCGGATTGGTTTGTGCCCGAAACATACTATTATCTGTGGGATGATGATCAAATTGTTGGAGAGTTTAGGATAAGGCATTACCTTACTGATGCTCTTCGAAACGGATCGGGGCATATAGGGTATAGTGTTCGTAAAGGTTGTCGTGGCAAAGGCTATGGAACTATAGGCTTGAAACTTACAATCGATGAAGCAAAGAAAATAGTGCCTGAAGAAGAAATATATTTACGAGTTAATAAAGATAATATTGCTTCACAGAAAGTAATGTTAAAAAACGGCGCTTATGTAGCCGGAGAGGATGATGAACACTTTTTTCTTCGAATAAAGAAATAGATAAAGCAAGGAATAAATTATGGATGTTCGTGAATACTTGAATATATTGCATGTGGCAGAGAGACTAAAAGATACGCCCAGGCATTGTACAACATCAAAAAGAAGAACAGAAAGTGTTGCTGAACACAGCTGGAGAATATCATTAATGGCTTTTCTTTTGAGAAATGAGTTTCCTGAAGCTGACATTGATAAAGTAATCTGTATGTGTTTGATTCACGATCTGGGCGAGTGCTTTACAGGGGATATTCCGACGTTTATTAAAACAGATAGTGACAGAGACGTAGAAGATTCTTTATTGAATAATTGGTTAAAATCACTTCCGGATGAAGTGTCAAAAGAAATGTTTGATCTTTATTCTGAAATGGAAGCACAAAAAACTGTTGAGGCTAAAATTTTTAAAGCTCTTGATAAGTTGGAAGCACTTATTCAGCACAACGAATCTCCAATAGATACATGGTCCGAAAATGAATACGAATTAAACAAGACATACGCATTTAATACTGTTGAGTTTTCAAGTTGGTTAACTGAATTAAGAAAAGCAATACTGGAAGATACATTGGATAAAATTAATAACGAGAAATAAAGTTCGTCCAAATGAAGATGCCGGAGCAGGTATGGATCAATGGTTTTCGGCAGAATAATAGATGTAAGGACATCGGTTCCCTGTATAGGCACACTTTCTAAAGTTGCTTTTGAACGAAAAGACGGATCACAATCTTTGCATAAAGAAAGAAGAGATCCCACGTGAGTATTACAGTTTTATTAAATAAAGGGAAAAAATATGGATTTTCCGCGTGAAGAACTTCTTGAAAAATACATATATTTATACGAGCAGTATGTTGCTCCTTACGAGCCGGATTTTGAAGCAGCAGGAGGGACTACCCGTTACATTAAGTTTAATGATGACTGGTATGGGTTGAATCCCTATAATAAGTTTTTGATCACAAGACTTGAGAATCGTAAAAACATCTTTCCGAAAAAAACTTTGGATAAAATTTCTCCAAAAGCGAATCCTGATAATTACGTCACACTTAAATATGACAGTGACGGAAATTTGAAGATGGCATTTGTAGCAACGATGGTTTTCGTATATGTATCAAAACAGCTAACTATAGGTTATTTTATTGATCCTGCTTCGGATGGCCCGTTAAAATACGACCATTATAATTTTGAGTGGAATGAATATGATGATGAAGGCAGGCTTGTAAGTACGGAAGAGTTCAGGGGCTACGGAACCCCAAATGATGACGTTATTATAAACTGTGAATATTATGAATACGATGGTAATGTCCTTTCTCATGCATGGTGTTTCAAGGATTTTCAGAGGTTTCCGATAGAAGCAACTATAAATATGGTCAGACAATTAATGCCTGATCGAATCTTTAATCCCGATAAGTATGAATATTCTTTTAAACGCGTTGAAGACGGATTAGACTACACATGCAACCGTTACTACCGATTATCCCAAACCCTGACGGACGAGGGACATGTATCGGAAGAAAAACTTTCAAATTTGGCAGAGAACGGAATACATTTGGTTTAGGTCCATAAAAAATCACTTGTGATTCGTATACTATACAGAATACGAAATACGAAAGAGGGATTTAATATGGAATCTGGAAAATCGAAGATGAAATCGTTTGTCAGCATAATGCTGGTTATTTTGGATGTAATTCTCCTGGTGATGTTTGTTTTATTTATTCCGGCTTTGCTATGGCATATAGTCGGACCTGATTTTATAGAGCTGGAGAACTGGTCGGGCGAAATATCCAATCCGATAAGATATTGCTTTGGAGCCGGAACCTGTGAATTTATTTTTATTGTTACAAGGCTGATCGCTTTTTTAATAATTCAGATCAGGTTGTTGAAAGATAATAGTAAAGTAAGAAAAACATTGACGGTTCTTGTGCATACGGTTATTGGAGTTATTGGAATGATATACTTTTTTGTATGTGCAGACGGGGCCAATATCATATATAATCTGCAACTGATCTTTGACAGATAATATATGTTTGATGACAGGATTATGTTTTTTTGAAAGAGAGATACCGACGTATCTCTTTTTTGTTTGAGCGCATGCTGATTGACTCTGTTAGTAATCTCTAATTTGTGGTATACTGAAAATCGGGGAAACGGAGAAATTCAAAATGCAGGAGATGAATTCTAAAGGTATTAAAAAACTGACGTATATCGTAAACAGTGCCATAATAGTTATGGTTTTGGGGTTGATGCTGTTTTTTTACCTGGATCATGCAACGTTCCTTGTTTATTTCAGCATTCCAACCCTTTTTGTATATGTTTTCGGATATATCCTTATAGCCAAAGGTCTTTTGTCGGGCTATCTTTCCATTGTGTATTTCTGGCTGACGCTTTATATGGGACTGACCACGATCTGTCTCGGATATTCGTATGGATTTCATCTTTACAGTATGTCGATGATCCCAATAATCTATTATACGAATTACATGGCATACAAACTCAATACAAAAAGGGTATTTACCGGTTTGTACAGTGCGATCATTATTCTTTGCTATCTGCTTAGCACGATGAGGGTTGCCGTAAACGGACCTATATATGAAGAAAACCTTCTTTACTCTCAGATCTTCTGGATGGGTAATTCCCTTATAGTATTCGCTTTCCTGGTTTTCTATACGAAGTACACTGTCGATACGATGATCGATTCGGAAAAGAGATTAAAAGAGATGAGCTATGTAGACAGACTTACGGGTCTGTTTAACCGTCATTATATGATGGAAAGACTTGATGAGGCTTACAATTCGATCAATGAAAGCATGATCGCCATGATCGATATCGATGACTTTAAGAGGATCAACGATGTCTATGGTCATAATGCAGGTGACTATGTTCTTGAAAAGATCGCGCTGATCATGAAAGAAAACTGTAAGGACTGCATCATCTCAAGATGGGGAGGAGAGGAATTCCTTATACTGATCAATTACGGATCCGGGCTTGATATGATGGAAAAACTTCGAGAAGCGGTTGATAAAGAAAAATTCGTTTTTGATGAGAAAGATATCAAGGTTTCCGTTACGATTGGTTTAGCCGTGCGAAATAAGGATCTTTCGATAGACAAATGGATACAGGCTGCCGATGAAAAACTTTACATCGGAAAGACCGGCGGCAAAAATAAAGTTGTTGAATAATATACAAATAAAAAAGAGATGCGATATGCATCTCTTTTTCTTTTTGTCTTGCACGAACCCGCAATTGGAAACTGTTTGGCTTGCGGGCCGTGCGGCGGGAAGAGTGAGTCCGATCCTCTTACCGATCTATACACATGTCGAAGAAAGGTGGTTAGTTGTTGAACTTATCGACGAGAGTGGCGAATTCTCGACGATACTCATCGTTAAGGGGAATTGTGTTGAGTTCTTCGACTACGTGAGCAAAACTGCCGTCAGCGATAAAATCGCTGTTTCTTAAGAGCATTGCGAATTCAGCTACGGATGCTGCGAAGATGAAATCATTTGAAGGTTCTTCTGTGTAGCAGTCAGCACCGATCTGATATTCAAGAAGCTTGGATTCGTCTTCGTCAGGCTCTTTGTAACGAATGGAAAGTGTAAGCCAGTCGTTTGATTTCAAAGCTTCTTCAGTAAGGTTGCTCTCCTGATATTTAAGGTTGCTTTCGCTTCCTTCACCGTTTTCGTTAGCGGGTACGATCTCGTAGAGAACAGTTACGCTGTGACCTGCACCAATCTCTCCGGCATCTTTCTTGTCGTCGTTGAAATCTTCGTTGTTAAGTGCACGGTTTTCGTATCCGATAAGTCTGTATTCCGCAACGTACTTGGGATTAAATTCGATCTGTAATTTAACGTCTTTTGCAACTGTTAACATATTTGCACTGAGTTCCTGAACAAGAACTTTCTTTGCTTCGTGTAATGTGTCGATGTATGCGTAGTTACCGTTTCCGTCATCAGCGAGTGTTTCCATTCTGGTATCGGAATAGTTGTACATACCGAATCCGAGAACCGAAAGGAAGATACCCTTTTTAGCTTCGTTCTGGATCTGCTCGGAAAGTTCGCTCTGGCTTGATTTTCCTATATTGAAATCACCGTCGGATGCGATGATGACTCTGTTGTTACCGCCTTTGATAAAGTTGGCTTCAGCGATCCTGTAGGCTTCTTCGATACCGCCCGAACCGTTTGTTCCGCCGCCTGCCTGAAGGTTGTTTAATGCTGTAAGGATCTCTTCTTTGTTGTCGCCGCTTACACCTTCGCAGACAACGCTTACACCGCTTGCATAAGTTACCATGGAAACTTTATCTTTTTCCGATAAATTGTCGATAAGAAGACCAAAAGCTTCTTTTACAAGAGGAAGCTTGTTTTCATCGTACATTGAACCGGATACGTCTACGAGCAATACGATATTTGAATCGGGTGTTTCGGAAAAGTCGATGGCTTCGGTCTGAAGTCCTAAATGTAATAATTTATTTTCCGGATTCCAGGGACAGTCGGAGATCATTGCATTGATTCCGAAAGGTTCGTCTCCTTCGGGTCCGTCGTAATCATAGTGGAAATAATTGATCATTTCCTCGGCACGAACCGCACCTTCGGGGATCTCATCGAGTGAATATCCGCAATTGATCATTCTTCTTAAGTTAGAGTAGGAAGCCGAATCCACATCTGCAGAGAATGTGGATAAAGGAGATGTTGCAACATCTTTAAATACGTTCTCAACAATCTTTGAATATTCCTCGGTATTCATCTGAATGTAATCCTCGTTTGTGTCGGGATACATCCATAAACCGTCAGCCTCGGCTTCTCTAGCGAAGTTTTGTGAATAAGTAGCTCCACCCAGATAACTGTCAATATAATAACCGTCATCTGCTGTAGCAGGTGCAGTGTCAACACAATACTCTGCGTCAGGTGCTGTAGCAGGGGCAACATTATTTGATAACCCGCATGCTGTCAGCGTTAAAAGTGACATTGAAGCGACAGCGCTTCTCAATACAGTTTTTCTTTCCATAATTTTTCCTCCCTATATCAAGTTCCATGCATTTTCATGCAATGATTTAACTTGTTACATTCAATACACGAATCATAAAAAAGTTTTTTATGGGAGAAATTTAAAAAAATTTAAAAATTGTTGAGATATGAGTGTTTTTGTCTGATAATAATAAGGAGTGAATATTTTAAAAAGAGGAAAGAAAATGGTTTATTTTGTGGGGGCCGGCTGCGGCGCTAAAGATTTGATAACCGTAAGAGGAATGAAGCTTTTACAAAAAGCGGATGTTGTTATTTACGCGGGATCTTTGGTAAATCCCGAGCTTCTTGAATACGCCAAAGCTGACTGTAAGATATATGACAGTTCGCTTTTTACTCTTGATGAGATACTTGAGAAAATAAAAGAAGCGGAAAAAAACGGAAAGACAACGGTAAGGCTTCACACGGGTGAACCCAGTCTTTACGGTGCCGTAAGAGAGCAGATGGATGAGCTTGATTCGCTCGGCATAAAATACGAAAGCTGCCCCGGCGTGAGCGCATGTTTCGGCGCTGCATCAAGCCTTGATCTTGAATATACGCTTCCCGGTATCTCACAGACCCTTATCATCACAAGGATGGAAGGAAAGACCAAGGTTCCCGAAAAAGAAAGAATTGAGAGTCTTGCCGCGCATCAGGCATCTATGGCGATATATTTATCCGCAGGAATGCTTGAAGAATTAAGCAGAAGACTTATGGAAGGCGGATACGATAAAGACACGCCCGCTGCGATAGTTTACAAAGCCACATGGCCTGAAGAAAAGAAGTTTATCTGTACGATAGAAACGCTTAATGAAACGGCTTTAAAGAACGGAATAAAAAAGACCGCAGTCATTCTTATAGGTGATGCGATATCAAAAAGCGGATATGAAAGATCGAGACTTTATGCCGCTGATTTTTCCACGGAATTCAGAAGTGCAAAACCGGAATGACCGGATGATCATATGAAACTCAGTATTATTTCTTTTACAAACAAAGGAGCAAACCTTTCTTTGAAGATCAAAGATCTTTTAAAAGAAGGAGATTTCGAATGCACTTTATACAGTGCATGTTCTTTTGTTGACGACGAAAGGATCAATAAGACTGAAGATAAATTAACCGAATGGTGTAAGAAACGATTTGAAGAAAAAAGCGCGATCGTATTTATCGGTGCACTCGGTATAGCCGTAAGAGGGATCGCACCTTCCGTAAAGGATAAATTAAATGATGTACCTGTTCTGGTAATCGATGAAAACGGTATCAATGTCATACCGGTTTTGTCGGGACATGTTGGCGGTGCAAATGAGATCGCAAGGAAGATCGCTTCGATACTTGATGCTAACGCGGTAATAACCACGGCGACAGATATAAATGATAAATTTGCTGCTGATCTTTTTGCAAAAAAGAATGATCTTTACATATCTGATAAATCAGGCATTGCAAAGGTATCATCAAAGATCCTTGAGGGAATCGATGTAAGGATATGCATAGACGATCCTCTATCTTTTGACAAAGAAGATCTCCCGGAAGGACTCAGATCTGAATCTTATAATGCAGACGAAAATTTCGATATCCTTGTCACAAATGATCCGAATAGATTAAATGCAGACCTTGTGTTATATGCAAGAGAATATGTTCTCGGAATAGGCTGCAAAAAAGGAAAGGAAGCTTCTGAGATAGAAAACTTTGTAAAAGATATCCTTGCCGAAAACGGGATCGATATAAAAACTATCGCATGCGTTGCATCCATAGATGTTAAAAAGGATGAAAAAGGTATCACAGAGTTTTGCGATAAATACGGTATTCCTTATGTTACATACAGCGCTGAGGAATTAAGTAAAGCCGAAGGCGATTTTGAAAGTTCGGATTTCGTTTATGAAAAAGTCGGCGTTGACAATGTTTCAGAAAGAGCGGCAGTAACAGCTGCGGGAGCGAATTCGAAACTCGTTGTAAAAAAACAGGCCGGGGAAGGAAAAACTCTGGCAATAGCTAAAAAGAAGATAAATATTTCTTTTGGATAAACTGTAAAACTATGAAGAAACTAAAAGAAAATACAATTTATGTAATAGGCATGGGACCGGGAAGCGAAGACGCGATGACGATAGAAGCATCAGAGATCTTAAAAGAATGCGATGTCATTGTGGGCTATACCGTATACCTTGATCTTTTGTCCGATGAATTAAAGAAAAAAGAACTGATTTCCACTCCGATGAGACAGGAAGAGGAAAGATGCAGGATCGCTTTTGAGGAAGCTAAAAAAGGAAAGAAAGTAGCTTTTATCTCAAGCGGTGATGCCGGGATCTACGGCATGGCTTCCTTAATGTATGAAACGGGTGTGGATTACGAAGGCACGGATATAGAAGTAATCCCCGGAGTTACGGCGGCATCAAGCGGTGCTGCACTTCTTGGTGCACCGATCAATCACGATTTCTGTGTGATAAGTTTAAGCGATCTTTTAACACCATGGGAAAAGATCGAGAAAAGATTAAAGGCAGCGGCAGAAGGCGATTTTGCGATTGCACTTTACAATCCTTCCAGTCATAAAAGAAAAGATTATCTTAAGAAAGCGTGCGGGATACTTCTTACGATAAAAGACAAAGAAACCTGCTGCGGATATGTGAAAAACATAGGCCGTGAAGGTTCAAGTGTTAAGTATTGTACGCTCGAAGAATTAAAGGATGAAGAAGTCGATATGTTTACGACAGTTTTTATCGGTAATTCACAAAGCAGAATGGTCGATGGGAAACTCATCACGCCGAGAGGATATACGGGCGAAAACAGATAAGGGAAATGATCTTGAAAAACATTCTTATATTCGCAGGTACCACCGAAGGAAGAAGGGTATCTGAGATCCTTACCGAAAACAGAATAAAACATACGGTCTGCGTGGCTACGGAATACGGCGAACTTCTTTTGGATAAAAACGAATTCGCTTTCATTCACTGCGGGAGAATGGATGAAGAGAAGATGAGATCTTTTATCACGGAAGGTGATTATAAGATCATTGTTGATGCAACCCACCCTTACGCGTTTGAAGTGACTGAGAACATTAAGTCTGCCGTATCAAAGATAAACGAAGAGAAGAACAGTGAAATAAAGTATTTAAGGCTTAAGAGAGATATGGGAATAAATACCAGAGATGAAATGATCAGATACTTTAATTCCAACGAAGAATGTGCCGCTGCATTAAAGGATGTTAAAGGCAATATCCTTCTTACGACAGGCAGTAAGGAATTAAACGTATATGCTTCTGATGCGGGATTAAAAGACAGACTTTTTGCAAGGATAATACCCGGAGAAGAGTCGATAAAAATATGCAATTCTTTAGGCATTTCGGGAAAGAACATTATCGCGATGCAGGGACCGTTCCCTGTCGAAATGAACGAAGCCATGATCGATATGTACGATATATCCGTTATGGTTACGAAGCAGAGCGGTATCGCAGGAGGATTTCCCGAAAAAGTCAAAGCCGCACAGAATAAGAATATCCTTCTTTTTGTCATAGGATGCGAAACAAAAGAAGAAGGTTTTTCAACAAAAGATACACTTAAGGAAATATCCGTTTTAACTGATACGGATATTGTCATCCCGGAAAACGGGTCAGCTATAACTCTTATGGGTATAGGAATGGGAGATGTATCACTTCTAACAAAAGAAGCAAAAGAAAGTATCGATAATGCGGATGTTTTAATGGGTGCCGAAAGGCTTCTAAATTCCTTTAAGGAAAGCAGGGCAAAGAAATATCCTTATTATCTTTCGAAAGATATTATACCTGCGTTGAAGGAATTAAAAGCTGAAAATGAACACTTAAAGGCAGCGATCCTTTTTTCCGGAGATTCTTCTTTTTACAGCGGTGCTTCGTCTTTGTATGAAGCTTTAAAGAAAGAAGGATTAAGTGCTGATATCCTTCCCGGGATATCGAGCGTATCGTATCTTTCTTCGAAGATCGGGGTTGCATATTCGGATGCACTGATCTTAAGCATTCACGGAAGAGAGATAAAAAATATCGCAAGAAAGATCTCGACTTCCGCTAAAACTTTTGTGCTTGTATCAAACGGTAATGATATCGCAGTACTCGGTGAGAAACTTGAAAAGACAGGAATTAATGATATAAAGATCACGGTCGGAAGTAATCTTTCGTATCCCGACGAAAAGATAGAGACATTGACTCTTAATGATGCAAAAGCATTTGCGGGCGAGGGGATTTTTACCGTATTCATCGACAATCCGAATGCGTTAAAAACAAGAAGTACTCACGGCTTAAACGATGCGGAATTCTTAAGGAACAAAACTCCGATGACCAAAGAGGAAGTAAGGGAAGTGAGCATCTGCAAACTTCGTCTTAATAATGATTCCGTATTTTGGGACATAGGAAGCGGAACAGGTTCGATAGCAGTGGAGAGTGCACTTCTTTCAGATGAGATAAGCGTTTTTGCGATCGAAAAGAAAGATGAAGCCTGTGACCTTATAGAGAGCAACAAAGATAAATTTGATCTTGAAAATATATCCGTGATAAGAGGTATAGCACCTGAGGCACTTAATGATCTGCCTCTTGCAACTCATGCGTTTGTCGGCGGTTCGAGCGGAAACTTAAAAGAGATCCTCGAAAAACTTGTTTCGGTCAATCCTTCAATGAGGGTTGTTATAAATGCGATCACAATAGAGACTATGTGCGAGATGAAAAAAATACCGGATCTCTTTAATGTCAAAGATTTTGAGATAATCCAGATGCAGGTATCAAGATCGGATACGGCAGGAGATTATCATCTTATGAAAGCGGAAAATCCCGTATGGATCTGTTCTTTTGATTTTGCCGGATAAGGAGAAGATATGATCACACGTCGTGTAATGATCGCCGCACCCAAAAGCGGGAGCGGTAAAACGAGCGTAACGATAGCTTTTCTTGAAAACTTAAAAAAGCGCGGTATAAAAGTCTGTTCTTTTAAGTGCGGACCTGATTACATCGATCCTTTATTCCATAAGAGCGTGCTTGGTATACCTTCGTACAATCTCGACACGTTCTTTACAGATGAGAAGACGACAGACGATATTTTCAAAATGCATTCAAAAGATTTTGAATTTGCCGTTATGGAAGGTGTGATGGGCCTTTTTGACGGACTCTCCGGAGTGAGGGAAGAAGGTTCTTCCTATCATCTCGCTAAGGTTACGGATACGCCGATAATACTTACTGTTGATACGAAAGGCGCATGCAGATCGATAATCCCTCTGATAGCCGGATTTAAAGCGTATGACACCGAAGGTCTTATTAAAGGCGTTATATTAAACCGTACATCAGAGGCGGTATTTAACCTTCTTGCCCCGATGATCGAAAAAGAGACAGGGATCAAAGTCGTCGGCTTTATACCGGATAAAAAAGAACTTACCGTTCAGTCAAGGCATCTTGGTCTTTTCACACCCGATGCCCAGAAGAACATTGAAGAGATAATAGAAAAGTTGTCCGAAGAATTTGAAAAGAATGTTGATCTTGATGAGATACTAAATATTTCAAAACAAAGTGAACCGGATGAAGAGAGTGACTTTTCGGATACGGCACAAAAGGAGATCTGCACCATAGCCGTTTCGAAAGATGAGGCATTCTGCTTTATCTATGAAGACAATATAAGACTCCTTAAAGAGATGGGAGCAAAGATAGTATATTTCTCACCGATTAACGATGAAAGGATACCTGAAGATGCCAATGGGGTTCTTCTGGTCGGAGGTTATCCCGAAGAATACCTGGATAAGCTTTCATCCAACAAATCCATGCTTTCATCGGTAAAAGAAGCGCATGAAGGCGGTATGCCTATCGTTGCGGAATGCGGCGGATTTATGTATCTTCACAAAAGCATAGAGGACCGCGAAAAGAAAGAATACAAAACAGCCGGGATCATCGATGCAAAATGTACTTTTACCGGAAGATCGGTCAGATTCGGATATATTGAGATAAAAGAAAAAACACCCTCGTTCTTGGGCGAAGGAGGATCGATAAAAGGACATGAATTCCACTATTACGACAGTGAAAAGAACGGGGATTCATGCATCATAGGAAAGCCTTATAAAGACAGGACTTACGAAGGGATCATCGAAAACAAAAACGTATTTTTAGGTTTCCCGCATCTTTATTATCCCTCAAACCCCGAATTCGCAAAGAATTTCGTTGAAAAGTGTGTAGATTACAAAAACAGTAAGAAGGTTTAGTTATGAGTTTTTCCTACAGATATTTTGAAAACAGAGACTGTCAGTATTATCCCTGCCACAAAGGGACGGACGAGATAAACTGTCTTTTCTGCTATTGCCCGTTATACAGGCTTGAAAACTGCCCCGGAAATCCGGAATACAAGCAGAAAGGCGATAAAACTATAAAAGTCTGTACCAATTGTACTTTTCCCCATCAAAAGGAGAATTATGACAGGATAAACGATATATTGAAGAATATTTAGTCAGACATACGATTTATGGTGGCTTTACTTGTGTCCTTCGCCCTAAAATGATATAATTTAAGGGTTAAGGACACTTTTGTTTTTAATACGAAAAACATGATTTTCGTGTAAAGGGAGAAGTTAATGAATCTTAAAAAAATGTGGAGTAAAAACTTAAGAAAATCGGTGGCGCTCATATCCGTGGCTGCAATGCTTTTATCAAGCGGATGCGTGATCCCGTCAGTTAATACAAACAATTCCGATAAGGATGATACGACAAATGCCCAGGCGGTACTTTCAGAGATCGGTACCCCGGATCCTGTTAAACCTGAGACCGATAAAGAGAATAAGACCGAACCTGAGAATACTGATAACGGTAAAGATACTTCATCCGCGTCAGCTGATATCGAAACCAAAACCGGAGGTTTCATCGTGACCACACCCGGTTCTTTTGCTGACAGAGTGCAGGGATTATATAAAGTTGAAAACGCCAAAGAAGAAACATATGTGGAATTTTATGATCTCGGTGATAATATCTACGGTTTTTATTCAGGTGAGAGAGTCGGAATGATCGAGCTCTTTTCACTTGATGATGAAGGTTTTATCTCAAAGACCGAAGATTCCATGGAAGTACAGATGGCGACTTTTGTGGCTGATCAGAGCTACGGTTATCTTTCAAACGGTTTCCCCGCAAAAGTTGAGATGACGATCACAGATACGGGTATAGAATTTTCGAATTACGATACCGAATCGGGTGAAATGCTTTTTGACGATAATGCAAAGCTTACGAAGATCGAAGGAGAATTCGGACATCTTGAAGGTTATACTTATGCCGATGAGGAGGAAAAAGCCAAAAATGTCTGTGCGATCTATCATATCGCTACCGAAGAGGCACCCGAAGAGATCATCGGAAGCTGGATCCTTCTCGGAGATGTTGCAGGTGCACTGATGATCGAATTTACCGAAGAAGGTTATGTACAGGTTTACCTTAAAAATACCAATGAGCCCGTTATCCTTATGCGCGGTACTTACGTGGCCGGAAAGAAAAAGATCAACGGCGGAACAAATATTTATTTAAGTCTTCACTATCCCGGTGATGACAGATATATGCAGTATAATTTCTGCTATGTTCCCGAAGACGATTCTCTCAGCATGCGCGCAGGTGATCAGAGCTTCGGAATGGATTTTTCCTGGGAAAACGCATTGTTTATCCCTTACGATCTAAGCACTGTTCCCCGCCAGGTCCATTTGATAGATAATTATTATGAAAACGGTTATTTTGCGGATCTTGCAGGCTCATATGTTTCCGATGACGATCATCTTATCCTTTTGACGGTCGACGGATTTTATTATTACTATGATTCATCGAATTTTGAAGAGGCAATGCTGATCTCCGACGGAACAATCGAAGCCAACCCGGGAGGATATATCCTTCACGAATCGAACTATAAAGATGCTGATGAGGATATACAGTTCGGTTTCATAGCAATGATGGAACCGGGAGTATTTGATCTGACGATCTACGATACAAAAGAAACAAAAGAATTCAATATGTTGCAGTATTACAGGTGATATCATGGAATCGACATTAAGAAGAACGTGGTCCGAGATAAACTTGGATGCACTTAAGTTCAATTATGAGAAGATAAGAGAAAAGATCGGAAAAGATGTTAAGTTTCTCGGAGTGGTTAAAGCCGATGCTTACGGACACGGTTCGATAAACGTGGCAAAAACTCTCGAGGAGATCGGAGCCGATTATCTTGCGGTATCAAGCATCGATGAAGCGATGGAACTTAGGATAAACGATGTAAAGATGCCTATACTCATTCTCGGTCATACTCCGAGAGAACAGGTTTCAAGACTTATCGAATACGATATAACACAGGCAGTGACCTGCAGAGCAAAAGCTGTTGAGTATTCCGAAGAAGCTGTCAAGATAGGAAAGACATTAAAGATACACATAAAAGTCGACACAGGTATGTCGAGACTCGGGTATCTTTGTGAAGGCAATTTCTTTGAAAACGGGGTAAAAGGCATTTGCGAAGCCATCAATATGCAGGGCCTTTTTGCCGAAGGCATATTTACACATTTTGCGGTTTCGGACGAAGAGGGGGAAGAATGTCTCGAATACACGAAGCATCAGTTTAAACTTTTCAAAGAAGTATGCAGTGAAGTCGAAAGAATATCGGGCAGAAGATTTGCGATAAAGCATTGTGCCAACACAGGTGCGGTAGCAAGATTCCCCGAAACTTATCTTGATATGGTCCGTCCCGGACTTTTGCTTTACGGATACGGCGAATACGCAAAAGCGATGGGACTTAAACCTGTCATGACATTAAAGACTACGGTATCGACCATAAAGGTTTATCCCGAAGGAACGAAGATAAGTTACGGCGGAATATATACGACCGATAAGACTACAAGGATAGGCGTGCTTCCTTACGGATATGCTGACGGATTTTTCAGAGCTCTTTCCAATAAATGTTCGCTGATGACATCCGACGGCCCGGCACCCGTAAGAGGAAAGATATGCATGGATATGTGCATGATAGATATTACCGATAAGCCCGGTGTCGAAGTCGGAAGCGAGATCGAGATCTTCGGTGAAAACAATTCGATCGATGAATTAAGCAGGGTAGCAGGTACGATCCCTTACGAACTCACATGTGCGGTAAGCAAGAGAGTACCGAGAAAATATATCAGGAACGGCGAAGTTATCGGCCAGGAATTAATGTTAAGAATGTGATAAAGGAGTTAATATGTTCAGGATTACCGAAAATACAAGGATCGGAGAACTTTTAAAACAGTTCCCCGAAGCAGCGGGAATACTTCAGGAAATGGGAATGCACTGTCCCGGTTGTCCTTCCGCACAGATGGAGACACTTGAAGAAGCCTGCATGGTACATGATATGGATATCGATTCACTTATTGAGGATTTAAAGGGATTTCTTGAGAATATGTAATTTTCGTGAGGGGGCTTATGAAAACATTATTAAAAAATGCCAAAGTCGTTAATGTGTTTACGGAAAAGATCGAAGAGACCAACGTGCTTATCGAAAAGGATAAGATAATCGGTGTCGGAGATTACTATGACGAATCCGATGCCGATGTGTGCGAAGATTTGACCGGGAAATATATCTGCCCCGGATTTATCGACGGCCATATCCATATCGAGAGTACGATGATGGTGCCTTATTCGCTCGCGCAGTCTGTTCTCGTTCACGGAACGACGGCCGTTGTTACCGATCCTCATGAGATCGCAAATGTCTGCGGCGTTGACGGCATAAGATATATGCTCGAGATGAGCGAAAACTTACCTCTTCATGTTTTCATTATGATACCTTCATGCGTTCCCGCCACATGTTTTGACGAGGCGGGTGCATCGCTTAATGCGGAAGATATAGAATTTTTATACAAAGAAAAAAGAGTTTTAGGACTCGCAGAGATGATGAATTATCCGGGTGTTATCTATAACGATGCACCTACGATGGATAAGATAAATGCCTGCGTTGAAAAAGGTAAGCCCGTGGACGGCCATGCGCCTCTTTTATCCGGAAAGGATCTTGATAAATACATAAGTGCAGGTATCAATTCGGATCACGAATGTTCTACTGCCGATGAAGCGATCGAAAAGCTTTCGAAGGGCCAGTGGATAATGATCCGTCAGGGCTCTGCTGCAAAGAATCTTGAAAAACTTTTACCTTTATTCGAGTTCCCGTATTACTTAAGGAGCATACTTGCTACAGATGACAGAAACCCTGCAGATATCATTTCGGAAGGTCATATCGACAATATCGTAAGGCTTGCGATCAGATCGGGTAAAAATCCCGTACGTGCGATCAAGATGGCTTCGTTTAATCCTGCCCAATATTTCGGCATTGACAGAGTGGGTGCAGTATCGTGCGGATACAAAGCGGATCTTCTTATCCTTAACGATCTTGAGAACATCGATATCAAAGATGTTTATTCAAACGGTGTAAAGGTTGTCGACAACGGAAATCTTCTTGATTTCGAGATACCTTCCGCCGAAGATCTTATCACGGGAAGCGTAATGAATTCGTTCCATATGCCGGACCTTAAGGTAGAAGATTTTCATATCGAACCCAAAGGAAACAGATGCAGGGTCATCGAGGTAATACCCGGTGAGATCTTAACGAACGAACTTATAGAGGAACTTGATTTTACAAAGGATAACGGAATAGATATCGAAAGGGATATCATTAAGATCGCCGTTATCGAGAGACATAAAAACACAGGACACAAAGGTGTCGGATACATCAAAGGTATCGGCATCAAAAACGGCGCACTCGCGGGAAGCGTTTCACATGATTCCCATAACCTTATCGTTATCGGAAGTTCCGATGAGAACATGTGCGTTGCAGCCAACCATATCAAGAAGATAGGCGGCGGACTCTGCGTTGTAAAAGAAGGAAAAGTAATCGCCGAAGTAAGACTTCCGGTTGCCGGACTTATGAGCACGGAATCGGCGGTCAATATAGCAAAGGCAAACGAGAAATTAAGAGAGAGTGCAAAAGAACTCTCGGTTAACGAGAATATAGAGCCTTTTATGAATATGGCTTTTGTAAGTCTTCCCGTTATCCCCGTTTTGAAAATGACCACTCAGGGCCTCGTAAATGTTACGGAGTTTAAGAGAGTGGATCTGTTTGCGGATCAGTCGGACCCAAGGAGTAATACATGATATACAGAACGCTTGCGTTCATTTGCCTGGCGGCTTTTTATACGATCTATATCTTAAAGATGCTTCTTTTAAAGAAAAGAGGCAGATTAAGAGACCCGATATATCAGAAAGAGGATCCGGAAAAGTTCACTTTTCCCGAGATCGTCTTTAAGACCACGATAATCGTTGCACCGCTCTTGCAGCTTATAAGTATCATAGTCGGAAGATCCTATCTTCCGATCATGGGAAAGGTTGTCGGAGTTTATCTCGGTGTGACTGCGGATGTAGTTTTGTTTTTATCTTTTATACATTTTGATAAAAACAAAGAAGAACACAAAGGCATCTATTCGTATTCGAGAAACCCTTCGTATCTGGCACTGGATCTTCTCTTTATCGCGATGACGATAATGTACTGCAATCCCGTGCTCATAGCGATAACCGTTTTTGCCCTGATATATTTTCACTTCTGCATCCTTAAGGAAGAAAGATATTTTAAAAGCAAAGATGAAGAGGATTTTAAAGAATACAAAGAAAAAACAAGCAGATATTACGGATTCGGAAAGCCTGGATTTAAAAAGATCATCTGTGCGTTTTATCTTCTGCTTGTCATCTGGTGCATCTTTTATTTCTGCACTCTTATATGTTATGCCGGTCCTTTTCTTTCCTGGATCTGGATATGGATACTTATCGGCATCTGTGCATATATAAGATTTGAAATGCTCAAAAGAGATATAGACGGTGTATCACAACACAGGATCCCTGTCCCGGTCAGGGTCATATATTACACTTTATATCTTATAAGCCTAACCGCATTTATCATTATCGAATTCAATGTGGCAAAGGCGATGAATGCCGAACCGGAACCCAATCTTGAATATGTCATAGTTTTAGGCGCGGGATTGAACGGTTCGACCCCGAGCAATACTTTGAAAAAAAGGATCGAAGAAGGATACATTTACATGTCCGAAAATCCGGACACGATACTTATCGCTTCGGGCGGACAGGGTTTTAAGGAATCCATAAGCGAAGCGGAATGTATAAAAAGAGAACTTGTAAAGATGGGTATATCCGAAGACAGGATCATACTGGAAGACAGATCAACAAGCACCATAGAGAATCTTAAATATTCTTTAATGATAATCGGCGATCCCGATGCGAACGTGGGAATAATCACGAACAGTTTCCACGAATTCAGAGCGGGAATGATCGCAAAGGATGCCGGTTTTACAAATGCATATTCGGTACCTGCGACAACACTTATGCCGGTAGGTATTCACTATATGCTCCGTGAATTTTTCGGAGTGGTAAGAATGTTACTGGAACTTATGAAGAAATAAATTTAGGCCGGAGGAATAATGAGCAAGATTAAACTTATTCATATGGGTAAAGCACAGTGTGCGATAGACATGGGCGACGGAAGCGAGAGAGGAGAATACGTCAATCAGGATTACATGATCAATACTCTCGGAAGACCTATGAGAGCCGTGTCATTGATGACTTCGTATTATCCGCTTGACGAAGCTTTTCCCAAAAGAGCGCACGATGCTTTTTCAGATCAGGAGATCTCATTTCAGTGGGATTATCCTTACGATGATTACGAAACATATAAAGGCGGTCTTATCGGACAGCTTGACAGGGAACCTTTCAACTGGATGAGGGATGTCAGAAAACACGGTCAGGATGTCTGCCTTACGATAACGGTGGACCCCAATATCTCTGACGATCATATCAAAGCGATCGCAAAGGATCTTTCAACATTCGGAAGAGTGATGCTTCGTATTAATCACGAAGCGGGCGGCGACTGGTTTTCTTTTACAAAGAGAGCAACGTATGAAGAGATAGCACTTTTCTTTGCACATTTCTGCGATATCTTCCACGAGGAAGCAAAGAATGTCAAACTGATCCTCTGCCTTAACGGATTGTCGGCAGACGGTGACGGCAAGATCGAAATGGAAGATACGTTTGCACCGGCTATCAAAGCCTGCGATATCTTTTCCATGGACAGATATATGTCGCTTCACTGGGGCTGGCCTTATGACATCGCTAAGAAAGACACAAAGAATTATTACAGGGAAACCGTAAAGAATATATACGAAATGGGTAAAAAATGCGCGAAGAGATTTGAGACAGTCGCAGGCGAAAAAAGACCCATGGTACTTTCCGAGATGAATGCGGACGGTGATGTTACAGGTCCTTACGAGCAGTGCGACATGCTTAAGGAATTCTGCAGACTTCTTAAGGAAGATGAAGAAAAATGGCTTGAAGGATTTACATTCTATCAGTTCAGAGACAGAGGAAGACTCGGACTCGAATGGGAGGATCCGAATAATTCCGAAGTCGGTATCAAACTTCCTTTGATGGATACTTTTAAAGAGATCATTAACGATGAATTCTTTATGCCGAAGATCTCCCAAAAAGAAGATATCGAACTTCCCGTAAGATTAAGGTGGGGAAGCGCGGAAGACAGCGAAGGTATCGCGATCCCGATATCTTTCGAAAAAGAACCGGTATTCTTCGAAGCTTATTTTAAAGACGAATTAAAAGATGCGAATCTTATGATGGAGATAAACGGCAAATGGTTTTACAAAGCTCCCGGCAGGGATTTCGTTGATTTTATGCCTGCTTTCTTTGAAGGTAAAAAGGTCAGCGGCAAAACGATGACATTAAAGATTTTCGCACCTCCCGCTACGGGTGAAAACGATCCCGCGCAGGGAGATGACTGGAATATGAACTGGTATTACACATTAAACAGACTTCCCGAGATAAGACTTGAGTATGAAGCAGTGATATAGGGAAAGAATATAAAAAGTTTTAGAGAGGAAAACAATGGAAAAGATCATTACAAGTTTATTGGAAACGGATGCGTACAAATTTTCGATGGGACAGGCGATTTATCACCAGTTCAGCGATTATAAGACTACATGGGATTTTAAATGCCGTAATACTGACGTTCATTTTACTCCCGAGATGGTAGAAGAGATCAAAAGACAGATCAAACTTTACTGCGGTTTGAGATTCAAGGAAGACGAACTCGAATATCTTCACAACATCAAGTGGATCAAAGGTTCTTACGTTGATTTCTTAAGACTCTGGAAACCCAGATTCGAGGATTTTATCATCACAACGGATGCCGAATGCGGACTTGCGATCGAGACAAAGGGAACATGGCTCAATACATCCATGTATGAGATCCCCACTCTTGCGATCGTAAACGAAGTTTATTTCAGAATGGCATACGATTACGATGAACTTTTCAAGAGTTTCAGAGAGAGACTTGCGAACAAGGTTTCAAAACTTGAAAGCGGTATCTATGAGATAAGTTCATTCTCTGAATTCGGTATGAGAAGAAGACTTTCCGCTGAAGCACAGGACCTTGCGGTAAGATCTCTGAAGAACGGAAAACTTCGCAATTCGACATTTGTAGGTACTTCAAATGTTTATCTTGCAAAGAAGTACGGTATCACACCCGTCGGAACCATGGCTCACGAGTGGATCATGTGCGTAGGACAGGGTAATCACAAACACAATCCCGCATATTCGAACTGGTATGCGCTCGATGCGTGGGTAAAAGAATACGGAGTGTTAAACGGAACAGCCCTTACGGACGCGATCACCACAAAGTGCTTCTTAAAGGATTTCCAGCTGACATATTCAACACTCTTCTCGGGATGCCGTCACGACTCGGGCGATCCTTACGAGTGGGGTGACATGATGATCGATCACTACAAAAAACTCGGTATCGATCCCATGACAAAGATGCTTCTTTTCAGTGACTCGCTTGATTTCGACAGAGCTACGGCCATCAACAATTACTTTAAGGGAAGAGTAAAAGTTGCATTCGGTATCGGAACATATATCGCCAACGATACAAAGGTTCCGCCTCTTAACATCATCATGAAGACCACTGCATGCAACGGTATGGATGTTGCAAAGATCTCGGATGTTGAAGGAAAGGGTATGTGCAAGAGTCCCGAATACATTCATTACCTTAAGAGATGTATCGAGTGGAGACTTTCACATCCCGATGATCTTTTAAGATAATTTACGGAGGATAATATGAGATACGATTTCAGAACACAGGGCGTTTGTGCCGTTCAGATAAGCTTTGACCTTGAGGGAGACAAGGTTTCGAACATTCAGTTCCTTGGGGGCTGCAACGGTAATCTTAAAGCCATTTCAAAGCTTGTTGACGGTATGAGCGTTGACTATATAGAGAGCAAACTTAAAGGCAATACATGTGGCATGAAAAACACATCATGTGCGGATCAGCTTGCGATCGCAGTAAGAAAAGCTTACGAAGAAAGCAAAGCCTGAATTGTTTTTGTGGGGGAGATCATATGCGCGGTAACTTTTACGGCTGGTATTTAAAATGTCAGTCGAAAGACGATACGGTGGCTTTTATAGCGGCCAGACATAAGAACGGAACGAAAGAAACGGCTTCGCTTCAGATCATAACCGATGATGAAGCCTTTAATGTCGATCTGCCCGGAAATGCCTTCAGGAAAGACTGTGCCAACATATTCCTCGGTAAAAACAGATTCGGTAAAAGCGGTATCAGGGTAAATATCGACAATCCGGGTGTGAGAGTAAAAGGGAAACTTGATTTCGGCGCCATCACACCCATCAAATACGATATCATGGGACCGTTCGCACTTATCCCTTTCATGGAGTGCAGACATGCCGTATACAGCATGCGCCATGCGGTAAACGGAAGAGTTGTCATTAACGGAAAGAACTATGTTTTCGAGAATGCCGTCGGATACTGGGAAGGCGATTCGGGAAGTTCTTTCCCGAAAGAATATCTCTGGACGCAGTGCGGTTTTCACGGCGGTTCGCTGATGCTTTCCGTAGCGGACATCCCTTTCGGACCGATAAACTTTACCGGGATCATAGGTGTTGTTTATTACAATAAAAAAGAATACAGATTTGCAACATATCTCGGTGCGTATATAAGAGAACTCCGTGAAGGAAGGGTAAGGATCAAACAGAGAAACATCGAACTTGAAGCAGGCCTTCTTGAATCTTCGGGAAAGGCTTTAAAGGCTCCTTCGGCAGGGTCGATGACACGTACGATCCACGAAAGTACATCATGCAAGGCATATTACAAATTCAGGATCAAAGGCAAAACGGTTTTCTCTTTTAAGACCGACAGAGCTTCCTTTGAATACGAGTATCCCAATTAGCGTTGAATATATTCAAAAAGGACAATTTGTGATATAATAAAAAAGTATTGGAAAATGAAGGCTTTAAAGCCGAAAATGTAGGGGTAACGGAATATGGACAGAGATTCTATCAAAAGATCAATGGAAACCATAAGAAGAAATAAAGTTGCGGTTTCCTGTTATGTTGCAACGATCGCTATCATTTCGCTCGCGTATCTTATCGAGGTAATAAAACACAACAGAACGATTCCGTATTTTTTGATCGTTGTTGTCACTCTCTGGGTTCCCGGAGTATTAGTCCTTGTTTACAAAACAATAAAAGCAGATGCATATTATTTAAGATACCTGATCCTTTTCGGATTTGTCGTTCCCTGGGGAATATTACTGTTTACGGCGACAAACAATCTTGTATTTACATATGCACTGGTTATCATGATCGCGCTTAATGCATATGCGGATAAGAACTTTGCACTGATAACTACATTTACTTTTAATATTGTCAATATAGTTGCAGTTATAATAGGGCTGATAAAAGGCGGATTTGCAAATGAAATAGTCATTACTTCAGAGATCCAGGTACTGCTGATGCTCCTTTGCGGAATCTACAACTTCTTTATCGCAAAGACGAACTCGATATTAAACAGCGGTAAGATGCATCAGATCGAGCAGGAAAAGAACAATACCGCAGCACTTCTTGAACAGATCATTTCCGCTTCGGCAGCGATCACAAACGGTATCGAAGAGATGACCGGCAAGATGAAGATCCTTGACGAAGCAATGGACAGAACATGTACCGCCATGGAAGAAGTCAGCATGGGAACAGGCGAATCAGCCGAATCCGTTCAGACACAGATGGTAATGTCCGAAGAGATCCAGAACAAGATCGAAGAGGTTTCCAATCATACAAAAGCCATTACTCAGAGTGTACAGAAAACCATGGATGCTGTTGCCGCAGGCGACAACAATATGAAGAATCTCGAGATCGAAGTCGAAAAATCGAAGCTTTATTCTGATAAGGCTGCCGAAGAACTTGCAGAACTTGAGAATTACACGAAGCAGATGCAGACGATCATCGAACTCATTAACAACGTTGCGGATCAGACAGATCTGCTTGCACTTAATGCCAGCATCGAGGCTGCAAGAGCAGGTGATTCCGGAAGAGGATTTGCGGTTGTCGCTACCGAGATCTCAAATCTTGCAAATCAGACACAGAGCGCTACCGATGATATCAAGAGTCTTATAACCAATATCAACAACAAATTAAACGATGTTGACAAAGCTATCAAATCCTTCCTTGAAGGAAGTGCAAAACAGCACGAAGTTGCAATGGAAACTGCCGGAAGTCTTGACATGATAAAGAACGACACCGGCAATATCGAAGAAAATATTAAAGGACTTGCAGTTGCGGTTGCAGGCTTGTCGGAAGCTAACAGAACGATCGTCGACAGCGTTCAGAACATATCGGCGATTCTCGAAGAAGTATCGGCTCACTCGACTGAGACTTATGAGTCGAACAGAAAAAATACCGAGACCGTAAGTGAAGTAATGACAATAGTCGATCAGTTACAGGAACAGGCAGAATCTTTGAAACAGGAAATTGATGACTGATAAAATAAATTTCAGCACAAACCCGGAAACGTAAAGATTTTCGGGTTTTTGTTTAAAATAAAAAAGGGAGAATTACTTACAATGGGAGTTAAGATCGTAGCCGATTCGGCGAGTGACGTTTCGCAGGAGACGGCGAAAGAGTGGGGGATTTCGATCATTCCGCTTAAAATCAGATTCAATGACGAGGAATTTCTGGACGGAAAAACATTAAGCAACAAAAGATTTTATGAAATGCTTATCGAATCCGACACATTACCCAAGACAAGTCAGATTTCCCCTGCCGATTATGAAGAGTGCTTTTCCGAGGCTGTGGAAAAAGGTGATGAAGTTGTATGTCTTACGATCTCATCGGGCGTTTCGGGATGTGTACAAAGCGCCAACATAGCCGCAAGCGAATTTGACGGAAAAGTTTATGTTGTGGACAGCAAGCAGTTCTGCATATCTTACTATATTCTCGTTGAATATGCGGTAAGACTGAGAGATGCAGGAAAGAGTGCCAAAGAGATCGCCGAAGAAATAGAAAGAGTCAGAGAAAAAGCCACTGTACTCAGCGTATTCGATACACTTGAATATCTTAAAGCGGGCGGAAGACTTTCTTCCACAGCTGCTTTTGTCGGAGAGATCCTTTCGATCAAACCGGTTATCACTATAACCGACGGTATTGTCGAAGTCATCGGAAAAGCCAGAGGATCGAAAAAAGGAAACAATATGCTGATAAGCAGGGTTAAGGAACTCGGCGGGATAGATTATTCGATGCCTCTTTGCGTAGGATATACGGGATTGTCGGACGATCTTTTGCTTAAATACCTTGAAGACAGCAAAGAACTCTATGAAGGAGATATTTCCGAGATAAAGAAAGTAAGCGTGGGTGCCACGATAGGAACATATGCCGGACCCGGAGCCATCGCTGTAGCATTTTTCCCCAAAGGGGTATAGGAACGGAGCATAAATGGATTTTGAAAAAATAACTAAATATCTTGATTCACTTGTAGAAGAAAAAGATTTTCCTTCCGTAGACTGTGTCATTTACAAAGATCATGAGATGCTTTACAGACACATGAAGGGAACCAATGACAGGGATAAAAAGATCCCCGTAAGAGAGAACCAGCAGTATCTGATGTTCTCGATGACCAAGGTTCAGACCATGATCGCTTTTATGCAGCTGGTGGAAGAAGGAAAGATCTCGCTTGAGGATAATGTATCCGATTATCTTCCCGTATATACTGACCTTCTCTGCGAATCCAGAAACGGCAATGCGATCAATATAGTTAAGTGTTCGGGTCCCATGAAGATAAAGCACCTTGTATCCATGCAGTCCGGTCTTGATTACGATCTTCAGAGAGCGGGCATTTTAAGAGTATTAAGTGAGAAAGGAATGAATGCCACCACACGCGAAATAGTTGATTCCTTTATCGAGACGCCTCTTAAATTCGAACCCGGTACGCATTTCTTATACAGTTTAAGTCATGACGTTATCGCAGCTATAATCGAAGTGGTATCCGGAAAATCATTCGGAGACTATTTAAAGGAAAACATCTGGGACCGCCTCGGCATGAACGATACTTTATTTGCGGAGCCCATGAATTATTTAAGCAACCTTTCCGCGCAGTTTATATGTGATGATAAAGGAGATATAGTTCCGATGGAACAGAGCTGCTGTTATCAGTTAACGGAAAAATATCAAAGCGGCGGAGCGGGACTTATAAGCACTACGATGGACTACGCAAAGTTTGCGGATACCATCGCATGCGGCGGAGTCAACAAAGCCGGAAAGAGGATCATCAAAGCCAGAACGATCGAAACGATCAAAGAAAATCTTCTGGGAGAGGAATCCCTTAAAGATATAGAGATTACAATGGGAAGAAAAGGATACGGATACGGCGTAGGAATGCAGGTTCTTATGGATCCGGTCATCCTTAAATCCAAAGCACCCGCAGGCGTGTTCGGATGGGACGGTGCGGCAGGAAGCTGCATCATCATGGATACAAAGAGCAAAACATCTTTGGTATATACAATGCATGTCAGAAACTGCGGTATGGCATACGGAGAAGTTCATCCGAGATTAAGAGAATTTCTTTTTGAATAATACCGATCTTTTTTAAGAAAGGAAACAGACATGAAAGATTTTGTAAGAGAATTGCAAAGCTACCCGGGTCTCGGGGTAAAGCTGCTTACATACAAAAGGGAGATAAAGGCTACCAAGGTAAGCCTTAACGAAAGCAAGGAAGTATATTTCCTTCACTTTGCTCCCCAGATAAAAAAGCATTCGGAGATAATCATTTACATTCACGGAGGCGGATGGAACAGCAAATCTCCGAGAGACTTCGAGTACATCGGACAGAGGATGGCCAAAGAAGGGTACGACTGTATCGTAATGGGCTACAGAAAAGTTCCGCATGTTCATTACAACCAGATCATCAATGATGTATGTGTGGAATACAAATCCATACTTAAATATCTTAAAGGTAAGAACATCGATGCGAGCCGTGTGATCGTCATGGGTTCTTCGGCCGGTGCACATTTAGGGTCACTTCTTGTTTACGACAAGGAACTTCATACCAAGTACAGGATCGGCGCAAAGAGATTTGTCGGATTCATCGGTCTTGCAGGCCCTTACTGTTTCGAAGGAAAACTTCCCTGGGCCTTAAAGCAGCTTCTTAGCGACCTTTTCGAAAAGGAACAGGACTGGAAGGAAGGAGAGCCTTATTCCAAACTTGACCTTTTGGGACCTGAAGACTGTGAGATCTCGATCCCGATGTATCTTATACAGAGCGACCATGACGGCGTTTTGGATATGGAACATACGCTCGTATTTGCAAGAAAAGCACTTGAGTTGAATATACCCGTTACTTTTTATAAGGTTACGGATTCAAAGAATACCCACTCGTATTATTCGGCCGGCATATTCTTTGACGATCTGACAAAGAGCAAAACTCTTCAGATGGTATTTAATTATATCGGACAGTTGACACTTGATTAAATTATTTATGAGGTAGGCGGATGGATATTTCCCACAGAAAAGTCAGTAAAGTATTAAAGATAACGGATGCGGACAATAATCCGATCTCAAACGAAAAAGTTCATGTTTCACTTAAAAACCATGAATTTTTATTCGGATGCGGAGCTTTTGAAGCGATCCCTTTTGTAAATATGCCGGATGACGGAAATCCCTGGAAAAAGCTTGTGACGGAAGGTATGGACAAGTGGCTTGACGTATTCAATTACGGTACGCTTCCTTTTTACTGGGGCAATTACGAGAGAGAAGAAGGAAAGACGGATGAACACCTCCTTATGCCTACCGCAAAATTTCTTCAGAGCAAAGGCGTAAAGGTTAAAGGACATCCTTTATGCTGGCATACCGTATGTGCCAACTGGCTTATGCAATACGACAATGCCACGATATTAAAGAAACAGCTTGAACGTATCGACAGGGAAGTCGGCACATATAAAGGCGTGATCGATATGTGGGATGTGATAAACGAAGTTGTTATCATGCCGATCTTCGACAAATACGACAATGCCATAACACGTATCTGTAAAGAAAAGGGCAGAGTAGGACTTATCAAGCAGGTATTCGATGAAGCACATTCGATCAATCCCGGTGCGACTCTTTTGTTAAATGATTTCAACACTTCGATATCTTATGAGATCCTGATCGACGGATGTCTGTCGGCGGGTGTTCCCATTTCCGCTATCGGTATCCAGTCGCATCAGCATCAGGGATACTGGGGTAAGGAAAAGATCGAGGAAGTACTTGAGAGATATTCTCATTTCGGACTTCCGATACATTTTACCGAAAACACGATCCTTTCGGGTTCTCTTGTACCCGAATACATAGAAGATCTTAACGACTGGCAGGTTGAAGAATGGCCTTCCACACCCGAAGGGGAAGAGAGACAGTGCAAAGAACTCGAAGAGATGTATCGAATGCTTTTTGCCCATCCTCTCGTTGAAGCCATTACCACCTGGGATTTCAGAGACGGAGCATGGCTTAAGGCGCCGAGCGGTATCATAAGAAAAGACGGTACGGTCAAACCCGCTTACGATATGTTAAAGAATCTTATTCACAAAGAGTGGAGTACAGACGAGACTTTAACGACGGACGAAAACGGATTCGTAAAACTCGACGCGTTCAAGGGTGAATATAATATAGAAGCCAAAGGAACAAACGTTAACGCCGTATTCTTAAAAGACGGTGAGCAGCAGATAATTATATAGTCTGAAACTCGTATAGAGAAATTATAGAAAAAACAGGGATAAAAACTTGTTTTTTCTTTTTTTAATTGAATAGTAAAGGCTTGATTTGCTATAATTTGCTATATTTTGGAAATTATTCCATGAATTACCAAGGAGGATGAAAATGAGCAAGAAAATTATGGCTTTTTTGATGGCTGCGCTTTTGTTTATCGGTTCATTTGCTTTTGCATTACCTTTAAACGTTAAAGCGGCTCCTTCAGAGAAGACTTATACTTTTGCAGATCTAAAATCTACGATGGAGTACGGATTGACATCGAAGGTTAACGGTGACGGAGAGTTGGAGATCACTTTCAACGATCAGTACCAGTCCCAGTTTTATGCAATCCCTTCTGACATTGATCCCGATACGATCACCAAGGTCGTATTTGATGTAACGAGCGGAAATGCGGGTGACCTTGCATTTAAGCTTCATACACCTGCGGATTATGAAACTACAAATAAGGAAGGTACACCCGTTTCTTACGGAAATCCTACCATTACACCCGATACAAAGGGATGTAAGTATTTTTCCATTATGTCTCTTAATGCAGGTTCCACATCTGCCACGATCGCTTCCGTAACATTTTCCGTTTCGGGCGAAGGCAACCCTCAGGGCGACGCTGAAGAAGAACTCTCAGCACCCAGCGTTGAAGGTGAGAACCTTTTATTAAACGGAAACTTTGAAGATGAAGACGTATCCATGTGGGGATGCGAACTTGAAAACGCAAAGATAACTATCGCCAAGAGCGATACACCTATCGTTGGAGATATCACAACATACGGCGTTCTCGATGGAAGAACAAGACCTTATGACTGTTTCGCATATGATGTTACCGATATTGTTGAAAACGGTGCCACATATGCTTACTGTTTCTATGTAATGCTTTCCGAAGATTATGACGGAGCACCCGGCACACAGCGTCAGGTTGACTTTGCTCCTTATATCACATCAGGCGGAAGCACCAATTATCTCGGTTCATACTCACCTGAGATCACAGGTTCTTCAAGCCAGCAGCTTACACCCGGCGAATGGACCAAGTTTGAAGGTACATTCAAAGTATCCGCTGCAGGCGATATCGAAAAGCTTGTATTAAGATTCCTTGAACAGGGTGAAAACTACGGTGAAGGTGACTGCGTAAAAGGCAAATACTACTTAACAGGCGCTTCCTTCATTAATTTAAACCTTGGTACTAAGACTATCGAAGGCGGTATCCCCAATCTTAAGGATACTCTTACAGCCGATTTCGGCGATGACATGATCTGCGGTACATCACTTTCAGGTTCCGAGATCAACGACAAGGTTCTTATGGAACTTGTTGAAAAGCATTTCAATGCAGTAACACTCGGTAACGAGTTAAAGCCCGATTCACACCTCGGATATACGATAAGAGGTACTGAAGAAGCTACAATAGACGGTCAGACGATCACTGTTCCCGTTCTCGATTATTCAAATGCTGAAAAGTATCTTGATTATTTCCTTGCATGGAACGAAGAACATCCCGATCAGAAGATCCTTATCAGAGGTCATGTTCTTACATGGCATTCACAGACACCCGAATGGTTCTTCCATGAGGATTATGATGCTGAAAAGCCCTACGTTTCTCCCGAAGAAATGTCTCTTCGTCATGAATGGTACATCAAGTCCGTTCTTGAGCATTATGTAGGCGAAGACAGCAAGTACAAAGATCTCTTCTACGGATGGGACGTTGTTAACGAAGCAGTAAGCGACGGCAGCGGAACATACAGAACAGATGCCGAAGGTTCAAGCTGGTGGGCAGTTTACAAGAGCAACGAATTCATTATCAATGCATTCAAGTTTGCCAACAAGTATGCACCCGCAGATGTTGAACTCTATTACAATGATTACAATGACTGTACACCCGGCAAGGTCGAAGGTATCGTAGCCCTTCTTAACGACGTTAAGAATGCTGAAGGTACAAGGATCGACGGTATGGGTATGCAGGGTCACTATGACAACGAATATCCTACAACAGATCAGTTCGTAGATGCTGCAACAAAGTACGGCGCAGTTGTAGGGAAGATCATGCTTACCGAAGTTGACTTTAAGTCAAGCTCCGCATATGACGGAACAGCTGCAACACTTCAGGGTGAGTATGGAAGACAGGCTTACAGATACAAAGCTTTATACGATGCAATGAAGAAGGTTGATTCCGAAGGCCTCGCTGATGTAACAGGCTTCATCGTATGGGGTGTTATCGACGGCAACTCATGGCTTCAGGCTTATACAGGCGTTGGCGGCGGTGTAACGGACGGCAGCCCTCAGTGTCCTCTTTTATTCGATGACGACTTAAAGGCTAAACCCGCTTTCTGGGCGATAGTTGATCCTACAAAGCTTGCTCCCGAAACAAAGGCAGTTTCCATAAGCCAGGCAATGGTTGACGATTTCTCACAGGCTCAGGAATATGAATTCTCGGGCGCTGATGCAAATGTTAAATTCAAGGCTATCTGGAACGAAGGACAGATCCAGTTCTTTGTAACCGTAGCAGATACCGTTCAGAATGAAACAGACGGTGTAAAGGTTTATGTAGACAAATACAATTCAAAATCCAAAGGCATCAAGACAAAGATGGTTGAAGGCTTAAGATTCGATGTTCCTTCAACGGATGACGGTATGTACAGTCTTACCCTTAACGTTCCCGTAGATACCGCAGATGCAAATGCAGTTGTAGGATTTGATATTGTTGTTACTAACGATCAGGACACAGTTGCATTTAACGATGTAACTTTAAGCCAGGAAACTTCCAGCCAGTATTTTGCGGAAGGTATGCTTAAGCCCTTCATGTTCATTCCCAAGGGAACCGTTACCATCGACGGAGAACTTGATGAAGCATGGAACAATGCAGTGGAAGTTAAGCTTGGAAACAAGACTGACAATCCTTTGGCAACAGCCAATGTAAAACTTCTCTGGGATGAAGAATATCTCTATGCATATGCAACAGTTACTGATTCCGATCTTAACAAGGATTCCGAACAGGTTCATGAGCAGGATTCATTTGAGATCTTTATCGATGAGACAAACTCCAAGGCAGCAGAGTATAATGATGCTACAAAACAGTACAGAATAAACTATGCAAATGAGCATTCATTCAACGGTGAAAAGTGTGTTGAAGAAAATGAAACCACATTTGCTAAAACAACAGACACGGGATATATCGTGGAAGGCGCTTTCAAATGGACTGAGATCAAGCCCGAAGCAGGCGCATATATTGGTATTGAACTTCAGATCAACGATGCCGATTCAAATGCAGTAAGGATCGGTACGGTTACATGGAATGATATTACAAACCAGTGCTGGTCTTCACCCGCATGTTTCGGTTCAGGTATGCTTGTTGAAACTCTTGAAGCTGCAGGTACATCCGGAAACGCTGATGATACCACAGAACAGGGCGGAAAGAACAAAACAGGTTTGATCATCGGAATCGGTGCGGCAGCAGTTCTTGCAGGTACCGCAGCATTCGTATCCTTAAAGAAGAGCCCTGAAGAGGGTGAATCAGGAGAAGCTGAATCTCCCGCAGAAGATTTTGACAACGGTGAGATAAAGAGCGAAGAAGGTACGGAAGAGACCGAGGAGAAAGCTGAAGAAACAAAAGAAGCTGAATCCGAAGAAACGGAAGAAGCAAAAGAGGAAGAAGCAGGATCCGAAGAGACCGACGAAGAAGATACCAAAGACAAAGAATAATCATTTTGAGGATCCTATGATCCGATTAAGGTGATTCTATGGCCACGCAGAATATGAAACCCATGTTTTGCGTGGCTTTGTTTTAGGCGAGAAGGATACTGACATGAAAAAAGAAAAAAATCACGTAATAAAAAATAATCTTTACGCCGTAAAAATGCTTTTTAAGATCTGCCCGGCGCTTGTCATAAACAAGGGATTCGTTAAAATGGCTGATTATGTTGAATGGCTTTTTTACAGCGGCTTTTACATGAGATTTATCGTTTACGGTCTCGAAAACGGTAAATCTTATGATTTCTTTGTGATCTATTTAAGCGTTGCAGCATTGGTTTATATGATCATCGAATTGTATTTCCTGTATAACCAGGGATATATCGATCCGGTGTTTACCAATAAAGTTAACGATGAACTCGGAAAACTTTTATTCTCAAAAGCCCAGAACGTGGAACTCAGATGTTTTGAGGATACCGAGTTTTATAACAGATATACACTGGCAATGGATAAGGCGGACACGAGACTCATTGAGACCGTGGATACATTCTGGGGCGTTATATTCGGTTTTATAGCCGCGATAGCATCGTTTGTATTTTTGTTTCAGATCGACAAGTTTGCGGTGCTCTTTGTAATCTTCCCCATAATAGGAAACTTTGTCTTCAACAGAAAACTCGGTGTGATCGATTACGAGAGAAACAAAGAGATGGCTGTTCACAACCGTAAGAACGCATATGTGAACAGAGTTATGTATATGACCGAATATGCAAAGGAAATTAGACTTACGGATGTCTTTAAACTTATGAAGAAAAGATTCAGTGAGTCTATGGAAGGCATAAGCGCGGTTGCCAAAAAGTATAAGGGAAGAGGCGCGATAAATCATATCTTACGATGCAGCTTTACATTCAGCTTCATCTTTGAAGGAATGCTTATCTACGGCTCATACAGAACCCTTGTATCAAAGACCATGATAGCTTCCGAACTTGCGGTCATAACAAGTATGATGGTCGCATCCACCTGGATCCTAATAGAGTTTACGGATTCCTGCATGAAGTCATATCAGAACGGTCTTTATATCGATAACTTAAGAAACTTCCTCGAATACGAAGAAGTGATCCCCGAGGATTATGCCGGAGACAAACCTTCAGAAACGATCGAATCCATTGAGTTTAAGAATGTCTGCTTTTCTTATGACGGAAAAGATAATATCATTGAGAACCTTTCGCTTAAAATGGAAGGCTCAAAGACTTATGCGCTCGTGGGATATAACGGTGCGGGCAAATCGACGCTCATTAAACTTCTTTTAAGATTCTACGATCCTTCGAGCGGAGAGATCCTTTTAAACGGAAGGAACATAAAAGAATATGAGCTTAAGGAATACAGAAAACTTTTTGCATGCGCTTTCCAGGATCATATGCTCTTTTCAGCTTCCATCAGGGAAAACATACTTATGAGAGAATCCACAAAGGAAGATGACGAGACCGTTATCAAAGCCTTAAAAAATGCAGGCGTATATGACAAGGTATCGGAACTTCCTGACGGAATAGATACGATAATGACCAAGGAGTTTGACGAAAACGGTGCGATCCTCTCAGGCGGCGAATCACAAAAGATCGTGGTCGCAAGAGCGTTTGCATCCAATGCTTCGGTAAATGTTTTCGACGAGCCTTCGAGCGCGCTCGATCCCATAGCCGAATACGAACTCTTTGACAATATCATAAGAAACAAAGAAAAGAAAACAATGCTGTTTATCTCGCACAGACTTTCTTCGGTCAAGGATGCCGACAGGGTATTCCTTCTTTCCGATAAGGGCATTACCGAAACGGGAACCCACGAAGAACTTATGAGATTAAACGGCAAATATGCAAACATGTACAGAAAGCAGGCCGAGAATTATCTTGCCATAAGCATGGGAAAGGAGGAAGCGGTATGAAAAGAACCATAAGCAATCATATCTTCCTCTGGAAAATACTTTTTAAGGAAGCTCCTTTCTATATGCTTTACGTGCTTTACAATGCATTCAGATATCAGTTCATGATCTTTGTAGAGCACACGCTCGGTATAAGATACGTGCTTCACTGTGCAGAGTATCACGAGCCGTTTAACAAGGCTCTGATCGTAGTGCTCATCATTTTGTTTTTAACGATACTTACTTTTACGCCCGACGGATTTTTCCAGCAGTACTGGATGCAGAAATACAAACCCCGTCTCTATAAGGCGTTAAAAGACAGGATGTATGCAAAAGCATCGGAACTCGATCTTTCGTGCTATGATAATCCCGAATATTACAATGAATTTGTATTGTCGGTTGCAGAGTCCGAAAAGACGGTTGACAGATTCTTGGAACTCCTGGATTTTGCCGTACAGGGTATAACGATCCTTATTTCGAGCGGCATATTCTATCTGCTTACTGACTGGACGGGAATCGTATTTGTTGCTGTATCATTCTTCTTATCACTGATATTCAACAAAATGCTCAACAAGCTTAATTTCGATCTGCGTCTTAAAGTCAATCCTCTCGAGAGAAAGAGAAATTACGTATCACGTGTAATGTACTTAAGGGATTTTGCCAAAGAGTTAAGACTTCATCCCGAGATGAAGGACAAGCTTTTAAAGGAATTTTCCGAAGCCAACGATATCATAATAAAGGATCAGAAGAAGGTTTCCTTTAAGAGAATACTTCTTATGTACATTTTAAGATTTGTATTAAACACGCTTATCACGGATGCTTTATATATGGCATTCCTGCTTTACAAAGTGGCTGTGCTCCATAAGCTCGGATATTCGGATGCGATCGTACTCGCGGGAAGGACCGGAGATTTAAGAAGAAGTATGAGATACATATCCGATATTCCCGCAAAAGCCAAAGAGAACAGCATGTATATCGACAAGATACGTTCCTTCCTTGCATACGAACCCGTTATCGATAAAGAAAACGGCGAGGATGTGGAAAAAGGATGCAAGAGCTTTGAACTTAAAAACGTATCTTTCAGATATACGGAAGAATCACCCGAGATCCTTCACAATATCTCGCTTAAGGTCAATCCCGGCGAAAAGATAGCGATAGTAGGTTACAACGGTTCGGGTAAGACAACGCTCATAAAACTTCTTATGAGACTTTACGACCCGACGGAGGGCGAGGTCCTTTACGACGGAAAAGACATAAAGGATTACGATCTGAGAAAATACCATGACAGAATGGGTGTCGTATTCCAGGACTTCAATATGTACGGTGCGTCACTTTTAGAAAACGTCTGCCTTGATGATATTGAGGATAAAGACAATGAGGAATTAAAGGAGAACGTTACAAAGGCATTAAAGCGAAGCGGATTCTCCGACAGGCTTGCATCTTTGGAAAACGGACTCGATACGAGTGTTACGACCGAGTTTGACGAAGAGGGCGTGGATTTCTCCGGAGGCGAGAGCCAGAAGGTCGCTATTGCAAGAGCCTTCTTTAAGGATGCGGACATTCTCATCATGGACGAGCCTTCGAGTGCGCTCGATCCCATCGCCGAATACAATCTTAACAAAGCCATGCATGAGGCGGCGGGAGACAAGACCGTATTTTACATATCGCACCGTCTTTCGACAACAAGGGATGCGGACCGTATCATCATGCTCGAAAAGGGCAGGATAATCGAAGAAGGTTCGCACGACGAACTGCTTAAAAAGAACGGAAAATACGCCGAAATGTGGCATGTTCAGGCGAGCAGATACGAAGCCGAAGCCGTATAAAAAGACTCAAAATTTGACACGAGTTAACATAATGTGTTAAAATAACATTTATCCGCCGTAAAGACGGGAAGATGAAGTTAACATAATTTTGAGGAGTAAAGGAAAGATTTATGTTCAAGAGAACCATGAAGTTCGTGGCTGCCACCGCGATTCTGGGTATCTGCGTTTTCACTCTCTCGTATATTTATGTTTTAAGAACAACCATCAGTGATCTTGAAGCAGATGCGAGCATGGAAAAGTTAAGAAGCAGAAAATACACAGACATCATTGTTGGCGGAAGCGATAACAGAGTGGAATCCGACGTCCTGAACAAGGATACCTTATACAACGTGGATTATGATGTTTATGATCTTCCGAAGTATTATCCTTATTACGGACAGAAGGCTTACGAGAACTATTCGGCTATAACAAATCGTTACAGTAAGCAGTATAAACTCGAAGAGGTTGCTTATACGGACGATTACGGATTCAGAATTTATGATGACAGATATCTGATTGCCATAGGTACCTATTTTGGTGCACCTGTAGGTACTTATATCGATGTAGAACTTGAAAACGGTGTTATCATTCCATGTATCGTCGGTGATATCAAATCAGATGTGGACACGGATGAAAACAACGTCTATTCGCTTACATGCGGATGTGCGACCGAATTCATCGTAGACGGATTCAAGATAGATCCTTATACCAGAGGCGATATCTCTGAAGTGTTTGACGAATGGAACAGTCCCGTTATTCACATTATCGTTTACGAGCACAATTTCTTCGATGAGAACTAAGAAATGCATTATTCGCATATTATATTGATTTTTATTCCTTAAGGGAGTACACTTTTAGTACGGGGGCAGTGAAAACTGTTCCCGTATTTTGTATTATTTTAAAAATATAGTGATAATTTCTACAAAATATAGTACAATATATATGATTGTGTGAAGGAGAATAATGATGAAAAGCTGTGCGATCAAAACGGCTTTGGTTGTTCTGATGCTGTCTTTTGTGTCTTTCATGGGATGCACGACGGTGATCACAGACGTAAATGCAGAATTAAAAACGGCAGAAAACGGTAAAGATCTCGGAATTCCCGTTAATTACAATAAAGACTATGTTGAAGTCGCTTACAATCCGGGAGTGAACGAAACCGTCGAAGAAGAGCCGGTTGAAGAGAATGTAAACGCGGAATCCGAAAAAGAGACCAAAGCAGACGATAAAGATAACAAAGAAGCCGATAAAGAAGATCCTGTATCCGAAGAAGAAGTCGAAGAGGATGAAGACTCCGACGAAGATCCGGATGAGGACGAAGAGGATGCAGACTCTGAGGAAGAGGAAGACGAGGAAGAAGAGAGCGAAGAAGACGATCTTAACGCTTCGATGGCATCCGACAATTTTGATGCGGAATTCTACGCAAACACCTATCCCGATGTTGTAGCGGTATTCGGAAGTTCACCCGAAGCTTTATACAAACACTATCTGGATTACGGAAAAGCCGAAGGCCGTAGCTGTAACGCCGAGGAATATGCTCTTTTAAACGAAAACAATTCCGAATAAGACAATTTAATGACAAAGATTCGCCTGCATTATTGTTATTTGTTTAACAATATGATACAGTATATGCAGGCAGGAATATATTACGACATGAAGAACAAAGAGAATAAGAAGAAAGTTAAGAAATATAAACTTTCGGCTTACGGACGAAAGATGGCCAGAAAAGAGAGGAGAAAAGATTCGCTCTTTTTAATGCCCTCTTTTTTTGGTGTAAGTTTATTCTATCTTGTTCCTTTTCTTGTAGTAATAGCATATTCCGTCGAAGACAATCCGATCACAAAGAATTATGTCGGTATCACCAATTTTGTTAAGGTCCTTCAGAACGACGCGTTTAAACTTGCGGCCGCAAATACTTTTAAGTTTTCACTCGTGGCGGTTCCGCTTGCCGTAGTCATATCGCTGCTTATGGCAATTCTTTTAGACCAGAGTATTCCTCTGGCTTCTCAGTTCAGAACGATATTCCTTTCTCCGATGATGGTTCCCGTGGCATCCGTTATCCTTGTATTCAGAGTCCTTTTTGATTATAACGGTGCATTCAACGGTATCATCAGATTTTTCGGCGGAACCAATATAGACTGGTTAAAAAGCGATTATGCTCCTCTGGTAATACTCGCTTTGTTCTTATGGAAAAACTTAGGCTACAACATGATCCTTTTCCTTGCCGGTCTCGGAACGATCCCGAGAGAGATGATGGAAGTTGCCTACCTTGATTCTTCCAATGCATTAAAGCTTTTCTTTATCGTTAAGATAAGATATCTTTCCCCTACGATCCTTTTCGTAACGATCATGTCTCTGATCAATTCATTTAAGATATTCCGTGAGGTATACCTTTTATCGGGTAACTATCCGCACGGCTCGGTATATACGCTTCAGCATTTCATGAACAACATGTTTGATTCGCTCGATTATCAGAAACTTTCCTCGGCCGCGATCATCATGTGTTTTGTGATGGTCATCATTATCGGGATCCTTTATATTCTGGAAAACAAATTCGGTAAGGATATGGAGGATTAAGATGAAAGAAAAAAGAAGAGAAAACTTTCTTCGTATCAGAAAAAAATTCAAAAAGTTTACAAGAGCGTCGATACTTTTCGTCATTGCTCTGGCATTTGCGGTAATATTCCTTCTTCCCACGGTCCTGACGATCACCAATTCGTTTATGAACGAGACGGAGATAAACGCAAACTACGGAAAGATATTTGCCACGACTGAAAACGGCGGAAAAGTATTTATAAGCGAGACGGTGGATATAAAGTTCATACCGAACAAGGTAAGCCTGGAACAGTTCTCGACGGTGCTTTTTAAGAGTCCCGATTATCTTTTCAAATTCTGGAACTCGGTAATATACACGGTACCCATAATGATATTCCAGCTTGTGATCGCACTTCTGGCATCATACGGATTCATGAGATTAAAGGGAAGATTAAAGGAGATGCTTTTCTTCATCTACATCATCATCTGTCTCATGCCGTATCAGGTCACTCTGGTACCGAACTTCCTTGTATCGAAATGGCTTAATATACTCGATACGAGATGGGCCATCTGGCTTCCAGGTATGTTTTCGCCTTTTGCGGTATATCTTCTTACGAAGTACATGAAGAGAATACCGAAGTCCATTATCGAAGCGGCCAAGGTGGACGGTGCGGGAGAATTGAAGATATTTTTAAAGATATGTCTTCCTCTCTGTAAAGGTGCTATTTATTCGGTAGCGATACTGATATTTATAGATTTCTGGAACATGGTTGAACAGCCTTTGATCCTGCTTTCGGATGAATATCTTCATCCTTTGAGTATTTTCTTAAGCAAGATCAATGCGGGCGAGATAGGACTGGCTTTTGCCGTTGCATGCATATATATGGTTCCGAGCCTCCTGATATTCTTATACGGTGAAGATTATCTCGTAGAAGGAATATCGTATCAGGGCGGAGTCAAAGGGTAAGATTGGAGGAAGAGATGAACAAACCTAAAAAGAGAGAAGTAATAAAAAATATAGCGATCGTATTTCTTGTAATTATGCTCATACTTACATTCTTTTCGAATACGATCATGAACAGGACTCTTCCCGAGGTTAACACGCAGAGCGTGACGAGCGGTCCGGTAACCACGCAGGTCAGAGGTGACGGTGTCGTTGAAGCGGAAGACCCTTACAATGTTGTCTGCGATGAGACAAGAAAGATAAAAAGCGTTGTAAAGCATGTCGGCGATCATGTTGATATCGATGATGTTTTATTCCTTCTCGAAGGTGAAACGAGCGAGGAACTTACGACAGCGAAAAACGATCTTGAGACTGCAAAGAGCGATTACGATCTTGAGATCTTAAACAGCGGACTTACACAGGCCGAGATAGCAAGCGTGGAAGCAGGCGTTACGGCTACTACAAGTTCTATCCTTGCATCCCTGGAGGCAAAGGACAATGAGATCAATTCCTTAAAATCACAGGATGAGGATTATACAAAGAAGATCGCGGATATAGACAAGCAGCTTGAACTTATGGGATATACTCCCGTGGATACAAATACCGAAGCGGAAGCCAAGGCAGTGGAAGACGCACAGAATGCTCTGAATGCAGCTGTCGAAACAAGAGATGCGTACCTTAATGCCCAGAAGGCGGTAGAAAGCAAGATCAATGCACAGACAGCATACGAGGACAGCAAGAAAGCCTACGACGAAGCCGATGAAAAATTAAAGGTCGTACAGTCCGATTTCGACAAGGCGGATTATGATTATACCGTTGCAAAGAACGATTATTATTCAAAGAACGATATTTTCAACGCTACCGTTTCGACCGATCCCGAATACGAGACAAGAAAGAAAGATAAAGAAGACGCGTATGCCGTAATGGAAGAAAAGGGTGCGGCCAGAAGCAAAGCGGAAACTGCACTTAACGAAGCAAAGAAAAACAAAGAGAATGCCAAGAGCATTATGGATTCCGCGCTTAATACTTATAATGAAGCCGTAAGCTTAAGCGTTATCGTTCCCACAGAAGATGAGATAAACAATGCAAAAGCGGATGTTGCTGCAAAAGAAGAAGCGTTAAAGAAAGCCAAAGATGCTTTGAACAACAAGAAAAACAATGCATCCTCAAACGATAACAAAAAGAACGATCTTGAAAAACAGAAGATCGAATTAAAGAGCAAGCAGAGTGAAGTACAGAGCAAACTCGAAAAACTTGAGAATGACAGAAAAGAATATCTTACGAGCGAACAGACAAAGATCAATATAGAAAAGAAATATCAGGATGTTTTAAAGAAAGAAAAAGCGGTCAAGGATCTTGAAGCCAAAGCTCTCGGCGGGGAGATAAAGAGTCCCGTTGCAGGCGAGATCACATCCGTTGCATATACCGCCGGAGAAAAGGTCGAGGCGGGAAGTACCGTAGCCGTTATCCAGATCGACGGAAAAGGCTATAAGCTTACATTCCCCGTTACCGCAAAACAGGCCAAGGCCGTTAAGGTAGGCGACGAAGTAAGCGTAGTCAACAACTGGTATTACGGAGACTTAAAAGCAAATCTTGTTGCCATTCAGCCTGACAAGAATAATACAAGGGACGGTAAAGTACTCGTATTCTCACTTACAGGTGAATCAGTTCAGCCCGGTCAGAACCTTACTCTTTCCGTAGGCGAGAAGAGTTCGAATTACGATCTCGTTGTTCCTCTGTCTGCATTAAGAGAAGATACAAACGGTAATTTCGTTCTTATCTTGGAGACCAAGAGTACTCCTTTCGGATCAAGATACGTAGCAAAGAGAGTGGACGTAAAAGTTCTTGCCGAAGATGACAAGGTGGCAGCAGTCGACGGCGAACTCATGGGCTGGGAATATGTTATCACCAACGCATCCAAACATATCGAAAACAAGGATCAGGTAAAACTGGCGGATAAATAATTAATGGAAAAGCTTAAGACCCTTCTTTCCAAAATTAAATACTACAGGGTTATCATGGTATCTCTTTCGGTCATACTTCTGGTGATCGGGATCATCATGAAGATAATCATTTCCGTCGGTGCCGGAAAATATTCCGACCAGACCGTGTCAAAGAGATGGGACAAGGAAGGAAATTATTCCCATGTTTCCATCTTCATTAAAGACACAGCTCATTTTTCGATGACGGATCTGGACGGACTAAAATACAATCTTGACGGAAAACTCGATTACAATTCGATCGAAGCCGAAAACGAAGATGCCAGAAGATATATCGAAAGCCATGCTTCCAAAAGCTCGATCTTTCTTGAGGGCCCTTCCAGGAGCATGAATATAGACTGCCTTGCCGTAGGCGGTGATTTTTTCGTGTTTCATCCCGTGAAGATGATAAACGGCTCTTATTTTGACGGAAACGACCTTATGCAGGACGGAGTCATCCTCGACGAGGAAAGCGCATGGCAGCTTTTCGGATCGAACGATGTCGTGGGCCAGCCTCTCTATTACGGCGACAGAGTCCTTTTTGTAAAAGGCGTATATGAAAAAAATGAAAGCAAACTCTTTAATTATGCAAGAGGCGACAAACCCGAGATCTTTGTTCCTTTCGATCTTTTAAACAGTGAGATGGACCCTTTGAATATAACCTGTGTCGAATTCTGCATGCCGAATCCGGTCGAGAATTTTGCTACGGGCATTATGGATGAGATCGTATCGCTCGATTCGGGAACATTCGAGATAGTGGATAATTCAAAGCGCTATACGGTGGAAAATCTCTGGGTCGTATACAAGAACAAAAAATACAGATCAATGCAGAATCACGACATCATTTATCCTTACTGGGAGAAGATAGCCAGATACGAAGAAGATCAGCTCGCTCCCAAGGCTGTTGTGATGGTTGCTTCATTTGCTTCTTCAGGCACGATTTTTGTCGCGCTCATCCTTTACGAAATATCCAAATTGACTAAGCTTAAGAGCAAGAATGACGATTGAAAGACAAACTGAAAATTTGTTGATTTATGCGTAAAAAAGGAATATGATGTAATCTGATTTAATATTTGATTTTCAGGAGGATATCATGAAACCCATTAAAGAAGGAAAAGTCAGAGAAATTTATGATAACGGCGATACGCTTATCATGGTTGCTACCGACAGGATCAGCTGTTTTGACGTGATCCTGAACAATGTAGTAACTAAAAAAGGAACAGTTCTCACCCAGATGAGCAAATTCTGGTTTGACATGACAAAGGATCTGGTTCCCAACCATATGATCTCGGTGGATGTTAATGATATGCCCGAATTTTTCAGACAGGATAGATTTAACGGAAACAGCATGCTTTGCAGAAAACTTACAATGCTCCCCGTTGAGTGCATCGTAAGAGGATACATCACAGGAAGCGGCTGGGCAAGTTATCAGAAGGACGGTACCGTTTGCGGCATCACACTTCCCGAAGGATTAAAAGAATCCGACAAACTCCCTGAGCCTATTTACACACCTTCAACAAAGGCTGAGATAGGCGATCATGACGAGAACATAAGCTTTGAACAGAGCGTTGAATATCTTGAGAAGCGTTTCCCCGGAAAAGGAGAGGAATACGCAACAAAACTTCGCGATCTTACAATAGCTTTATATAAGAAATGTGCAGATTATGCTTTAACAAAAGGCATCATCATCGCAGATACAAAATTTGAATTCGGACTTGATGAAAACGGCGAGATAGTTCTCGGCGATGAAATGCTCACGCCCGATTCTTCCAGATTCTGGCCCCTCGAAGGTTATGAACCCGGACATTCACAGCCCTCATATGACAAGCAGTTTGCAAGAGACTGGTTAAAGAATCCCGCAAACGAAGGTCATAACTGGACACTTCCCCAGGAGATCGTAGACAAGACGATCGCCATCTATCTTGAAGGATACGAGAAATTAACAGGAAAGAAGCTCATCTAAGCCTTCCCCTTGAGGGGAAGGTGGTTCCGAAGGAACCGGATGAGGTGTAATTATAAAGAAAGAAGGATATATCATGAGCAAGAAACGATTGATAATCTCCGCTGTCATCTTTGCGATAGTGATAGCAGGTTTGCTTGTAGGTATTTTCCTGACCAACAATCCGAATCATGTTGAAGAGGAATCGATACAGGAGGTTATGAAGGATGCAGTTCTTCATGAACATGTAAAGATCTCACTCTTCGGATTAAAGGATGTCAATCCCGGACTTATCGCCGGATTCATCGTAACGGGAATCATGCTCACGTTTGCGATAATCGTAAGGATCTTCGTCATCCCCAGATTCACACTGATCCCCGGAAAGTTTCAGCTTATACTTGAAACTGCGGTCGGATTGTTTGACGGAACGGCCAAAGGCAACAGCCCCCATAAGTACAAACTTTTAAGGTTGTATATGTTTGTCGCGGGCAGTTACATATTTGTCGGAACTTTATTCGAACTTCTGGGTGTGCAGGCCATATCCACAACGGGCAAACCGATCTCACTCGGTGCTCCGCTTTCGGATATTAACGGTGCGATAATGATGGGTTGTACGACTTATCTTTTCCTCCTTATAAACGGTTTGGTTGTCAATAAAGCCAAAGGATTTTTCGGAGTGTTAAAAGATTTCTCGCTTCCCATTTCAATGAGTCTGCGTCTCTTCGGTGCTCTTTTGTCGGGCGCCCTGGTTACGGAACTCGTATATTATTACACCCTGACGAGATTTATCATTCCCGTTCTGGTCGGAATCGCATTCACTGTTCTTCACGCACTTATTCAGGCATACGTTCTGACAATGCTTGTAAGTATCTTCTACGGTGAAGCTACGGAAGTGCATGAGAAAAAAGAAAAAGTAAAAAAAGATAAAAAGAATAAAAAAGAACTTAGTTCGGAGGTCGCATAATGAAGAATTCTATTAAAGCTATTTCGTTGATTTTAATTTTGGTTGCAACTATCGGTGTATTGTTTGTTCCTTCAAAGGTATATGCTGCAGATTCAGATACACAGGTTGCTGTTGAAACAAACGATCAGGACGTTACGGTTGCAAAATCTTTTGCGGCTGCTATCGTAGTTGCAGCAGTTGCGGCAGCAGGTGCCATCGCGATGGGCCTTGCAATTTCCAAGTCTGCAGATGCAGCATCACGTCAGCCTGAGATCGCAAGCAAGATCCAGACACTTATGATGCTCGGTCTTGTATTCGTCGAGACAGCTATCATTTACGCTTTGATCGTAGCTATTTTCATCGTATTCATTCTGTAAATCGTTTAGAACTCTAAGAATTATTGGGAAGAGGCATAAATTATGGGTAATTTACCGCTTAATATAGATATTCAGCAGGTTCTTTTGCATCTCTTGAACTTTGTGATCCTTTTTGCCGGTTTGTATTTTATTTTGTATAAGCCCGTAAGAAAATTCATGGATGCAAGAGAAGAGCATTTTAAGAATCTTGAAGAAGAAGCCAAAGGCAAAGTCGAAGAAGGCGAAAAGGCTAAAGAAGAATATGAGAACAAGTTAAAGAGCGCCGATTCCGAGATCAACTCCAAGAAGGAGATCGCGGGAAAAGAGACTTTTGCCGAAAGAGAGAGGATCATTACGGCTGCCAACGAAGAGGCTGCGACTATTCTTAAAAAAGCCAGAGAAAAAGCTCAGGCAGAGCATGACAGAATATTGAACGATGCTCAGAAAGAAATCGCACAGATCGTAAACGAAGCAACAGAGAAGATCGTTCTTCGTTCGGATCTGGATACATATGATCAGTTTTTGGATGCTGCGAAAAAGGAAGTAGACAATGAGTAACGATAAAGTTGCAACAAGCGTTCTTTACAGTGCGCTTAAACCTTCCGAAGCGCAGGAAGGTAAAATAAAAGAATTTCTCGCAAAAAAATACGGCGAAGACATTTCCCTGGAATGGGTAGAGGATAAGTCGATCGCAGACGGATTCCGTCTCGAAGTGGGCCAGGAAGTCTATGACTGGACCAATGCAGGCCGTCTCGAACAGTTCAAGGAAATGATCCTTAATTCTGTCGGAAAGAAGTATTCCGACAATGTTATCCCGCTTATCAGAGAGAATATCAAAGACTGGGCTCCAAAGGGTGTTCCCACGGAATACGGTGTTGTAACAAGTATCGGTGACGGTATTGCAACGGTATCCGGATTAAAGAGTGCCACCTACGGTGAGATCCTTCTTTTCTCCGAAGGTATCAGAGGAATGGTGCTTGACCTTCGTGAAGACGAGATAGGATGTATTCTCTTCGATGATACGGACGAGATAAGCGAGGGAAGCAGGGTAAGAAGGACCGGAAGAAGTGCAGGTGTTCCTGTAGGAAACGGATTCTTAGGAAGAGTAGTTAACCCTCTCGGCATTCCCATCGACGGTAAAGGAGATATCGAGGCAGAAGATTACAGAGCCATCGAATCACCCGCACCCGGAATCATTGAAAGACAGCCTGTTAACAGACCCATGGAAACAGGTATCCTTTGTATAGACTCCATGTTCCCTATCGGAAGGGGACAGAGAGAATTGATCATCGGTGACAGACAGACCGGTAAAACAGCTATCGCACTTGATACGATCGTTAACCAGAAAGGTAAAGACGTTATCTGTATCTATGTTGCCATAGGACAGAAAGCCAGCCTTATCTCGCAGATGGTTACCAATCTTAAAAAACACGGTGCGATGGATTACACCATCATAGTTAACGCATCCGCATCGGATGCAGCACCCATTCAGTATATAGCACCTTATTCGGGATGCTCTCTGGCTGAATTCTTTATGCATCAGGGCAAGGATGTTTTGATCGTTTACGATGATCTTTCAAAGCATGCCATTGCATACAGATCCTTATCCCTTTTGCTTGACCGTTCACCCGGACGTGAAGCATATCCAGGTGACGTATTCTATCTGCATTCAAGACTTCTCGAGAGAGCGGCGCATTTAAGCGACGAACTCGGCGGAGGTTCGATCACGGCATTGCCTATCGTAGAAACACAGGCGGGCGATGTTGCGGCATATATTCCGACAAACATCATTTCCATTACCGACGGACAGATTTTCCTTGAGAGTGAACTTTTCTTCGAAGGACAGCGTCCTGCGGTTAACGTCGGATTGTCGGTTTCCCGTGTCGGCGGTGACGCTCAGACGAAAGCCATGAAGAAATCTTCGGGTTCGCTTCGTCTTGATCTCGCACAGTACAGAGAAATGGAAGTATTTACACAGTTCTCGTCCGACCTTGATGAAGCTACACAGAAGCAGTTAACATACGGCCACGGCCTTATGTATATCTTAAGACAGCCGCAGTACAAGCCGTATTCACAGCATCAGCAGGTAATTCTGCTGACAGTTGCTTTAAATAAATATTTTATGGATGTTCCCGTAAAGAACATTCAGAGTGAGATAGCAAGACTTCTTGAGCATTTTGAAATGTCTCATTCGGATATTTGTTCAAAGATCGATTCAACCGGATTGATCAGTGACGATGACAGAGCGGCCATCATGAAATATGCGCTTGAATTCAAGGGACGCAACTGATTGTAAGAGGTATTTTATATGTCGAATATGAAGGAGATAAAAGGTCATATTCAGAGCGTTAAGGATACGCAGAAGATCACTAACGCCATGTACCTTATATCTTCCAACAAAATGAGAAAGATAAAAAAGGAACTCGACAAGACAAAGCCTTATTTTGAAGAAGTAGCCTTAAGTATCAGACGAATCTTCAAAACGGTCAAGAATGTCGAAAGTGAATATTTTTATCCCGCCGGAGATTCATATACGATCGAAGGTACTTACGGATATCTTGTTATCACTGCCGACAAGGGTCTTGCGGGTGCGTATAACCAGAACGTCATCAAAGAAGCCACCAAGCTTATGACCAAAAAGCATGACAAGCTTCTTTTCGTTGTCGGTGAGTACGGAAGAAGGTATTTCAATTCGAAGAACATCCCGATCGAAAAGACTTTCCTTTATACGGCACAGAATCCTACTTTATCGAGAGCAAGACAGATATCCAATCTTTTGCTCGATCTTTATGACAACAAAAAATTATCAAAGATCTATATAGTCTTTACGGATTATGAAAGCGGAATGGAAGCCAAGGTCAAAGTTATGAGACTTCTTCCTTTCAACAGATCCGATTTCAATTTAAGCAAAGCCGAAAAAGAATCCGAAAAGAATTCGACCAGACACTTCGTATGGCCGACGGGAGAGATAGAATTTTATCCCAATGCGAGAGAAGCTCTGGACAATATGATCTCAAGCTATGTTACGGGTATCATTTACGGTGCTCTGGTAGACAGTTTCTGCAGTGAACAGAATGCCAGAATGAACGCGATGGATTCCGCGAACAGGAACGCCGAAGAACTTATAGACAAGCTTACGATCGAATACAACCATACAAGACAGGCTGCGATCACACAGGAGATCACGGAGATCTCGGCAGGCGCACGTGCGAAAAAGAAAAAGCGCGACAAAGCACTCAGCAGGAGTCGCAGTTAGTAAATATTTATCCATAAACGGAGGCAAAAATGACCGGAAGGATAGTTCAGGTATCGGGATCCGTAGTTGATGTACGATTTGAAGAAAATTTACCCAAGATAAGAGAAGCTCTGACAGTTGATGTCGAAGGCGAAGAAAGAGTTATGGAAGTTGCTTCGCATATCGGAAATAACCTTGTCCGCTGCATTATGCTCGCAGGAAGCGAGGGACTTGCAAGAGACATGAAAGTCAAAGCAACAGGAAATAATATCACCGTTCCCGTCGGAGAGTGTACTTTGGGAAGAATGTTTAACGTTCTCGGCCGTCCGATCGACGGAAAAGGAGAGATCCCCAAAGATACAGAAAGATGGAATATTCACAGAAAGGCTCCTTCATTCGAAGAGCAGAGCCCTGCGATCGAGATCCTCGAAACGGGAATCAAAGTCATAGATCTTCTTGAGCCCTATCCCAAGGGAGGCAAGATCGGACTTTTCGGCGGTGCCGGCGTAGGTAAGACTGTACTTATCCAGGAACTTATTCACAACGTTGCCACTGAGCACGGCGGATATTCTATATTCACCGGTGTAGGAGAGCGTTCCAGAGAGGGTAACGATCTTTGGCGTGAGATGCAGGAAAGCGGCGTATCTGCCAAGACAGCGCTTGTATTCGGTCAGATGAACGAAGCGCCCGGCGTACGTATGAGAGTTCCTCTTTCAGGCCTTACAATGGCTGAATACTTCAGAGATACACAGAACAAAGACGTGCTTTTGTTCATCGACAATATATTCAGATTCGTGCAGGCAGGTTCCGAAGTTTCTACACTTCTCGGACGTATGCCTTCAGCCGTAGGTTATCAGCCCACACTTGCTGAGGAAATGGGTGCTCTTCAGGAGAGGATCGCTTCAACGAAGCGCGGTTCCGTTACATCCGTACAGGCTGTATACGTTCCTGCGGATGACCTGACCGACCCCGCACCCGCAACGACATTCTCTCACCTTGATGCGACCACGGTTCTTTCGAGAAAGATCGCCGAGCAGGGTATTTATCCCGCAGTCGATCCTCTTGAATCATCATCACGAATCCTTGAAGCTTCGATCGTAGGTGAAGAACATTACGAGATCGCAAGAAAGGTTCAGGAGATCCTTCAGAAATATGCCGAACTCCAGGATATCATCGCTATCCTCGGTATGGACGAACTTGCCGAAGAAGATAAACTTACCGTTCTTCGTGCCAGAAAGGTTCAGAGATTCTTGTCCCAGCCCATGCACGTAGCTGAGAAGTATACGGGTAATGCCGGTGTATTCGTTCCGGTTGCCGAGACTATCAGAGGATTTAAGGCTATTGTAAACGGAGAGGTTGACGATCTTCCCGAAGCTGCATTTTTCAATGTGGGAACGATAGAAGAATGTAAGATCAAAGCAGAGAAGATTAAAAACGGAGAGTTATAAGTATGAACAGTTTTACGCTGCATATACTTGCCGCTGAGAGGAGTTTTTACGAGGGAGAGTGCTTAAGCCTTGTGGTTCCTATCACGGACGGTTCATACGGCATTCAGAGCAAGCATCAGAACATGGTGGCCGCTATCGTGCCGGGAATACTTGAATATTCGCTTCCCGATGAGACCAGGGTAACGACCTGCGTGTCTCAGGGCATTCTTGTAGTCGCAGACAACGACGTTAAGGTTCTGGTCGATACTATCGAGACACCCGATGAGATCGATGCCAACAGAGCGAAAGAAGCTGCAGAGGAAGCAAAAGAAGCGATTCTTCAGAAGAAGAGCATTCAGGAATACAAAAGTGCTCAGATGAGGATCGCGAGAGAGATGAACAGACTGAAATTAAAAAACAGAAACAAAGACTAAAAAAGACGCCGTATCGTTTGATACGGCGCCTTATATTTTTTATAGATCAATCGTTTACGGATTCTTTGACCTCTTCAACTTTGTCTTCGATATCTTCTTTGATGTCTTCGGCTTTTTCCTTAACATCTTCAACAACTTCGGTAAAAGCTTCAGCTACGGTATCGTCGTCTTTTTTCTTCTTAAGACCTTCGAATTTGTCCTGAGCTTTTTTCCATGTGTTCTGTGCAGTCTCTTTAGTCTTGTTGACTGCTTCGCTTGTCTTTTCCTTGATGTTGTCAAGGTCCATATAGGAACGTTTCTTTGTTACTGTTCCGTCGTCATTTATAATCTCTTCGGTTTTGAAAATCTTATCTCTGTTCTGATAAATGTAATATGCTCCCACGCATGCAGCGGCGGTTGTTAAGCCTAAAAGAAATCCCTTTGTAGTTTTCTTCATTGTAGAATAACCTCCTTTGAGTAAACTACATTTATTTTACTCTTTATGGACCTAAAAGTAAATAGAAAAGCATTGAAGTTGGGCATTGAATATGTTAAGATATTATCGACTAAAGCAGTCAATTTTTACGGGAGTTATGATTGATGAACGACAAGTTTTTTGACCTGAAGAAAGAAAAGCAGGATAAAATGATAAACGGCGCGATGCAGGTATTCGCGCTTAAAGGATATAAACTCGCAAGCACTGATGACATGGTTAAGGTCGCAGGTGTTTCCAAAGGATTATGGTTTCATTATTTTGTCAATAAGGCCGGTCTCTATACCTTTATCTCCGATTATTGCGTAAAGTATCTGAATATGGAATTGGCGGTTAATCTGTCCGTAACGAGGACGGATTATTTTGATATACTCTATACCGTTGAAGAGACCAAAGCCATGGTAGCAAAGATCTATCCTTTCGTGCCCATGATGATCCAGTCAATGGAAGACGAAAAGGATGAGGAGATCCTCGAAGTTGCAAAGACCAGACTTGAGCCGTATACCGAGAAAGTCAATGAAGCTCTGGAGAACTTTTCAAATGAAAGACTTGTCAGGGGCGTGACCAGGGAAATGCTCGATATGACCGTAGGCTATACGATCAAAGGATTAAGAGAGAAAGCTTACTCATTCGGAGAATTCGATTCGGAAAAATATCTTTCCGATATCAGGGATTACTTCGAGATGATGAAAAATATAGTATACTCCAACGAAGGTTAGGATAATTTATGAACAAGCTTAACAACAAGAATGTAGGTATGGGTTGCGTTATACTCGGCGGTATTTTCTTTATCGCCGGAATCGTTTTGTTTATATTGTACAATTCGGTCAATCTGTATGCGCAGAAGACGGAAGCTACCATCGTATCGAGATATAATGTCGAATCCGAAGAGGAAGAGCCTTATACAATGCTTGAACTTGCTTACAAAGTTGGTACGGAAATGGTCTACACCGCTTATTCCGAACATGAGGAACTGGACGAAGACGCCACATCGCTCGAAGTTTACTACAATATCAAAAACCCCAAAGAGATCCTTGATGCAGGATGGCATCTGGAACCGATCATCCCTTCGGCCTTTGGCATACTCATCCTTCTTACGGGCTTATATTATATGGGCATCATATCATTTGGCCTTGAACCTTCAAAGAAACCGGGCGACAAAGCATCCGATTTTGAGAAAAAATATTATGAAGCAAGAGAAAGGACCGAGAACTCTTTTATTCCTTTACTCGGTATAGTCAGCTTTATAGTATTCGGTGTGTTCATGATCATAAACAAGAGCGGATGGTGGGCATGGATCTTTATTGTCGCAGGTGTGATCGGAGCGATCTATTTCCTGACCGATTTCATTCCCGCTGCCAATGAGTTTATGGCATTAAGAAAGTTAAAGAAGTTTAAGGGACGTACTCTTTCCGTAGACGATGATTTCGAGTCTTTCGAACTTGAAAAACTTAACAGGAAGGAAAAGAAAGACAAAAAGAACGATAAGAAGTCAGAAGAGAAGAAAGATGAATTCGAGATAGAAGAGACTATTGAGATAAAGAGTCTTGACGTTAAAAAGAAAAAAAAGAAAAAATAGGTGAATCTATGCTTTATTGTGTACGATGCGGAGATCCGATAGATAAAAACGAACTCGTCTGCGATAAGTGCGGACTTCGTTTTACGGTAGTCAATTCTCAGGGAACCACCGTTTATATCAATCAGACTCCCAATCCCGTAAAAAAGAATACCGTTACAAAAAAGAAAAAAGAAAAGAAATTCGGCTACGGATGGGTGATAGCACTTGTGTCCGTAGCTTCGGTTCTTATAGCGGCATTTGCCGGAGTCATCCTTCTTGGATTCGGTGTGTTAATGGGCTTTGCCGCTTTTTATGAAGAGCCTTCGGGATCACAGCAGGTTGTGGTCAGTAACCCGAGTTCAACTTCAAACAATGTGGTCGTTGAAGAACCCATTACATACCAGAATGAGAATACTGTAGAGCCCGAGGAAATATCGAGTGTTATCAGAGACCAGTTCGTTCATTTAAAAGGCGACGGAACCGATACGGTTACCGTTATGGTATACATGAACGGCTCCGATCTTGAGAGTGAGTACGGATATGCTACTGAAGACTTAAGGGAAATGCTCAATGCGACCCTTTCCGATAATGTTAACGTTGTCATTCAGACCGGCGGAACAAAGAAATGGAAGACCGACGGTATTTCAAACAAGAGATCGCAGAGATTCATAGTTAAGGACAATCGTCTCGAACTTGTTGACGATACTCTGGATCAGCTTGATATCACCGATGAAAAAACGATCAGGGATTTTATCGTATACTGCAAGAACAATTATCCCGCAGACAGAAACATACTGATCTTCTGGGATCACGGCGGCGGAGTCGTATACGGTTACGGTGTTGATGAAAACATTAACGATTACACTGCAGCACTTACGATCGATGAGATCCAGAGAGCCATAAGGGATTCGGGCGTCAAATTCGAAATGATCGGTTTTGATTCATGTCTCATGGGCGGACTTGAAACAGCATGCGTGCTCTGTGATGTTTCGGATTATCTTGTAGTATCCGAAGATTTCGAATCCGGAAGCGGCTGGGAATATCAGAACTGGTTAAGTTTGCTCGGATACAATTCATCCACACCCATGACGGATGTCGGAAAAGTAATAGTAGACGATTTCATAAGAGAGAGCCTTTCCGTTCAAAATGACGGAGTTCTCGCTCTTATCGATTTAAGATATACGAGACTTTTATATACCGCATGGACCGAATTTGCTTATGCGAACGAAAACGATCTTCTTACATACGATTACACGATGAGTATGCAGAAATCGGATCGTGCACCCGAGAGCATGTTCTTACGCGACGGTGACAAAGATATCTGGGACTGGCTCATGCCTTCATACACGATGGAAACATACTGCCATGCCGTTGATATCATGGCACTTGCTTCCACGATGAATACGGATGAATCAAATGCGCTTAAATCCATCATGAAGAAATCGGTCCTTTACTGTTCATCGACGTCAGGTGATGCGTATATGACGGGCCTGTCGGTTACGCTTCCTTACGGAGACAGCGAATTCTACGATGAACTCTGCGATATCTTCAAGAAGTGCGGTTTTGATACCAAATACATTACATTCCTCGGAAAGTTTTCCGATACCGTGGATGCGACATCCTATGACTGGGATTCGAGTGACTTCTCCGGATGGGATTCAAACGATTCATACACTGACGATTACGACTGGGATAATTTCGACTGGGATTCCTATTTCGATTATTATTACGGATCGGACGGTTATTTCGACTCAGACGACAGAAATTACGATGACGACTGTTATGACGATTATGATTATGACAGTTATGACGGATATTATGACGATTATGATTATGACAGTTATGACGGATATTATGACGATTACGATTATGACAGCTGGTATGATTTCGGCGATGATTATTATGATTCGTGGTATGAATTCTATGACAGCTATGATTATTCCACGGACGATTCGTATGACTGGTAATACCTGTTAAACAGAATGAAAGTAAAATAAAAATGTCGGGATTTGTCCCGACATTTTTTAATTTCCATGTTTATCATTTAGAAGAACAGATCTCTGTACCATTTAAGAGATTCTTTGTATGCGTCATATACATTGCTCACATCGATCTTATCAACGATCTCGAGACGGTTGATCTCGTTAAAGTCTGCAGCTTCATAAGCTCTTATGAAGTAGATGACTTTGAAGAAGTCTCCGGAGTTGTCGAGCAGTGCTGCTGAGATCTCTTTTGAAACATTTACCATGGCGAGTGCTTCGTTCATCGGTTTTGAAAGGATGATATCGAGTACCGAGAAAAGACCCATAAGGAAGAGTTCCTCGGATTTCATCGCAAGACCGAAAGTCGGAGCGAGGTTTTCCGCAAACTTTGCACGAAGGAGTGAGAGACGTGTGATCTCGTTGGGCTTATCGAAGCAAAGTTCTTTGGCTACGGCCGTGGTGATCCATTTCTTCAATTCTCTCTGACCGAGCATTGCCGTTGCGTGACGGATGGATGTGATCTCCGAATTCTTGCTCATCCTGTTAACGATCTCAAGAAGAGAGATTACGAGAGCCGTATCTCTTGAGATGATATCGGCTGCTTTTGTAAGATCGAAGTCAGGATGATTTACGACATTGATAAGGCTTAAATAGTTGATCTTCAAAGGTGCGACATCCGTTTCGCCCTGAGTTACGGGGATACGGTAGAAAGGACCTTCATAGAAGTGATATCCGCCCTGGGTCTTTAACATTTCGAAAGCTTCGTTGGTCTGAATGTTTTCGGCGATAAGCTTGATGTTGGGATAAAGCTTCGAGAAATAGATGCGTGCTTTTGAAATATCGATCTTTGAATAATCAAGGTAAATATAATCGATAAGACTTAAAACCGGACGATATGTTTCGAAATCGGCAACTTTTAATTTTTCGATCGCGAACTTGTAGCCGTCCTCTTTTAATTCCTTGATCCTTTTTACATTCATTTCATTAGGCGTCAGAGTGTTATCCATCAAAAGAACGATGCGCTTGTGAGGAGCACGGCATTTTGAAGCGATGTCGGTGAAAAGCGAGATACTGTTAACGGGGATAAATAGTTCCTTATCGTTTGAAAGAGTATTCACTCCGACATTGTCTATTATTTCGAGACCGTCGATCTGTCCGACGGAATCGTTGATACCTGTGGTCGATAAAAGCGGATTGGTAAAGATATTGTTTCTTCTCGAATGAAGAGAATATGATTTAACCGCCATATTTTCGTCAAATAAAGGTACAAGTACTGCAAGCATGTAATCACCTCCACTTAAATTTTACAATAAAAGAGAGAGTAAATCAACGAATATAAACTCTCTTTGACACATTTGTTGAGATGGCCAAAAAAGTGTGTTAAAATTATTAGGATTGGGCGGTAAAACTGCCCGTAAGCGGAGAAAATTAAATGAACAACAGCGAAATACTCGAATTAAAAAAGAGACTTAAATTCTGCGATGACGCTTCTTTTAAGATCGAGACCTGTTATGTTATAGGTTCCGAAAAAAGGATTCAGAGCAGAATGAACACATATCTGACCAATCTTGACGAAAGCGACAGACATAAATACATCGAACTTCTGAAAAAAGGCTTAAGCGGAGTGTTAAACCGTAATCTTTTGAATCTTTCTTTTGAAAGGAGCATGGAAGGCGACGACGCACAGAAATTCCTTTTAAGTTTAAGGGACAGTGAACTTGCCGAACCCGGTATCCTTGACAGCCTCTACGAAAAGATAATGAATGCTTATACAACAGTTGGAAATTATCTTATAATCACGATCTATGATGCGTATGATGTCATGAGAGAGGGAAGCGACGGTTTTTCACAGAGAGAATCCGAAGAAGTTTTCAGATACATTTATTCATGTATCTGCCCCGTAAATCTCGCCAAGGCTGCATTGTCCTATCACGAGGATGAAAATGTGTTTGCCGCGCGTATCAGGGACTGGGTCGTTGAAATGCCCAATGTCGGATTTTTATTCCCGGCATTTAACGATCGTTCAAGCGATGTGAATTCGCTTCTTTACTACTGCAAGGATCCTCTTTTGATCCATCCCGAGATCATAAGCGATATCCTGGGATGCGTTGAAGAGATGACAAGCGTTGCGGAAAATAAGATCTTCCATAACGTTATAGAAGAATTCATTAACGAAGCACCCGAGTACGATACGTTTGAAGTCGTAAGAAACGTTCAGGACAATTTAAACGAGATGCTCGAGAACAAAGTCTTTTGTGACGAGCCGACTTTGGACAGCAAGGGTGTTAAAGAACTTCTTAAGAATTCCGGTGTCAAGGAAGAACATCTCCCGATCGTCGAAGAAAAATTCGAAAAGGAACTCGGAGAAAAAGGTATCCTTCATGCAGACAGGATAAAGGAAAAAGGAAGACTGGAAGTAAAGGGCGAGAACGTAAAGATCTCTGTTAAGCCCGAAGCTTCTTCTCTTGTTGAGATAAGAATGATAGACGGAAGAAAATGTCTTGTGATCCCCATGGATTCGGATATGGAAGTTAACGGTATCATTAAAAAGATCACTGCAAAACTCGAGGAGGAAAAACAATGATAATCATTTTATTCGGAATTATCGGTATCCCCGTTATCGTTGCCATTGTAGCTGCGATCGCATCCGTAGTATCGGCTGTATCGTTTGTTGCCGGCGCGAGAGAGGATGAGGAATAATTAATGCTAAGCAAAGAAGATTACGAAGAACCGCGCTGCGTCTTATGCATGAATCCGAAAAGCAGGATCCCTGTGGACAGGGTGCTTGAGAAATTCGATTCGTATCTCGAAGAGAAAGAACTTGGCCGTGCGAAAAGCCATCTTTTGTACTGGCTTGAAGAAGCAAAGAGTAACTCTGATGAAGGCGGAGAGATAGTCATTCTCGGAGAACTTATGGGATACTGTCGAAAAAACGGCGAGATGGACGAAGCCGTTTCGTACGCTCAAAGCGCGATCTCAAAAGTTGATAAATACGGTTTTTCGGATACGGTCACGGGAGCAACCGCGATACTGAATGCCGGAACGGTTTTCAGAGCGAAGGGTGACTGTGAAAAGAGCGCAGTGCTTTACGAACGCGCCGAAAAGATCTACGAAAAAGAATTGGGACCTTTTGATGAAAGACTCGGAGGTTTATATAATAATTTCGCTTCAACTCTCACAGAGCTTGAAGATTTCGACCGGGCGCTTGAAAGATATGATAAAGCATTAAAGATCATGGGTGCATCCGAAAACGGAAAACTCGAATGTGCGATAACATATCTGAATATGGCTGACCTTTATGTAAAAAGGGACGGAGAGGAAGAAAGCGAAAAGATCATTGACGAAATGCTCGATAAAGCATATTCGCTTCTTACTGATGAATCTGTAGAAAAGAATGCATATTACGAATTTGTCGTGGATAAGTGCATTCCCGCATATGACCGTTTCGGTCAGTTTTTACGAAGCAATGAATTAAGGCAAAGGATCAATCGGGTGTAACATTTTATGAACGGTTTGAAACTTGCAAGAGAATATTACGAAACATACGGAAAAGAAATGCTGGAAGGTGGTTTTTCGGACTATCTTCCATTTATTTCGGTCGGACTCGCGGGAAGCGGTTCCGAAGTACTGGGATTCGATGATGAGATAAGCCATGATCACGACTTTGAACCGGGCTTCTGTATCTTTATCCCTTCCGAAGATGTACTTGACAGAAAAGCCGCATTTGCTCTTGAAAGAGCATACGCAAAACTCCCTTCGGAATTCAACGGATTTTCAAGACAGAAGATAAGCCCCGCAGGCGGAGCAAGACACGGCGTCATCAGACTTGATGAGTTTCTTACCGGGAAGATCGGAAATCCCGAAGGCAGACTTTCCGTATACGAATGGTTAAAGATCCCCACACAGTATCTTCTTGAAGTTACAAAGGGAGAACTCTTTTACGACGGGGACGGAAAGTTTACAAAGATAAGAGAAGAACTTTCCTTAATGCCGAGGGACGTAAGACTTAAAAGACTTGCCGGACATCTTCTCCTTATGAGCCAGTCCGGTCAGTACAATTACATGAGAATGGTGAAAAGAGGAGATATGGCCGCAGCGGGTATGTGCGTTTACGAATATGTTAAGAACGCAGTAGCAGCGATCTATCTTTTAAACAACGAATACATGCCTTATTACAAATGGCAGATGAGGGGCTTAAAGGAACTCGATATCCTTTCCGAACTCGCCCTTCCTCTGGAATTTCTGATCACTGTCGGAAACGAAGAATCTTATGTCAACGAAAAAATCGACAGAATCGAATTGATCGCGGGAACCGTGATCGAGGAATTGATAAGTCAGGGCATAACGGAAGCGATCTGCGGCGATCTTACAAAGCATGCTTACTCGGTAAATGATTATGTAAACGACGGTAATTTACGTAATCTGAACATACTTTCGGGAGTCTGAAATTTGTCATAATTTTTGAATGAAATTGATTGACATTTGTAAGAAAAAATAAGTATAATCTTTCGGGATATAAGGATAAAGAGGTGAAGATATGGGCGGATTTTTTGGAGTAACATCAAAATCAAACTGCGTTTTCGATTTGTTTTTCGGTGTGGATTATCACTCACATTTGGGTACCAGACGCGGAGGTATGTGTCTGTATTCTGAGAATAAAGGATTTGACCGCGCCATACATAATATTGAAAACTCTCCCTTCAGAACCAAGTTTGAACGTGATTTCGAAGAGATGGAAGGCACTCTCGGTATCGGTTGTATTTCCGACAACGAACCCCAGCCTTTGATCGTACGTTCTCATCTTGGTACTTTTTCTATTACAACGGTAGGAAAGATCAATAATATTGACGAATTGGTTAGTAAGCTCTTTCATGACGGAATGTCTCATTTTCTTGAGATGAGCGGCGGCAGCATCAACCAGACCGAACTGGTGGCTTCCCTCATCAATCAGAAGAATTCCATCGTGGAGGGCTTATCTTATGTTCAGGAATGCATCGAAGGTTCCATGAGCGTTCTTTTGATGACTCAGGACGGAATCTATGCTTCCAGAGATAAATACGGAAGAACCCCGATACATATAGGAAGAAAGAAAGACGCACAGTGTGCTTCTTTTGAAAACTTTGCTTATCTGCATCTGGGATACAAAGACATCAAGGATCTCGGACCCGGAGAGATCGTATACATCACTCCCGAGAAACTTGAAGTAAAGAAAGCCGCAGAGAAAACAAAGAAGGTTTGTTCATTCCTCTGGGTTTATTACGGATACCCCACTTCATGCTACGAAGATGTTAACGTAGAAGAAATGAGATACAAAAACGGTGCCAACATGGCAGAGAGAGACGATGCCAAGGTTGATATCGTAGCAGGCGTTCCCGATTCGGGTACAGCACATGCTATCGGTTATGCAAACAAATCAGGAGCTCCTTTTGCGAGACCTTTCATTAAATACACACCTACCTGGCCCAGAAGCTTTATGCCCGTTAAGCAGAGCCAGAGAAATCTTATCGCAAAGATGAAGCTTATCCCTGTTGAAGCTTTGATAAAGGATAAATCGATGCTTCTTATCGATGACTCGATCGTAAGAGGAACTCAGCTTCGCGAGACAACGGATTTCCTTTTTGAGGCAGGTGCAAAGGAAGTACATGTAAGACCTGCATGTCCTCCCATTATGTACGGTTGTAAATACTTAAACTTCTCAAGATCGAATTCCGAAATGGATCTGATCGCAAGAAGAGTCATTTACGAACTTGAAAATGGAAATGTTACCGAAGAGGTATTAAAAGAATACACAAATCCCGAGAGCGAAAAATATAAGACAATGGAAGCGAAGATTTGTGAGATAATGCATTTCACATCGCTTAAATTTAACAGACTCGATGATATGATCGATGCCATCGGTCTGCCCAAGTGCGACGTATGTACATATTGTTTCGACGGAGTTGAATAAAAGTCATATCGATATATTAAGGAGGTTTTTATGGCAAAGAGAGAGGATATTCATAAAGTTCTGATCATCGGTTCCGGCCCGATCATCATCGGTCAGGCATGCGAGTTCGACTATTCCGGAACACAGGCGTGCAAGGCGCTTAAGAAATTGGGATATGAGATCGTACTGGTAAACTCAAATCCCGCAACTATCATGACAGACCCCACAACGGCTGATGTAACTTACATCGAGCCGCTGAATCTGGAAAGACTTACACAGATCATTGAAAAAGAACGTCCCGACGCATTGCTTCCCAACCTCGGAGGACAGTCCGGACTTAACCTCTGCTCCGAACTTTCCGAAGCAGGCGTTCTTGAAAAATACAATGTTAAGGTTATCGGTGTTCAGGTAGATGCCATCGAAAAAGGTGAGGACAGAATCGAATTCAAGAATACGATGAACGCACTCGGCATCGAAATGGCACGTTCACAGGTTGCTTACTCTGTAGAGGAAGGACTTGAGATCGCAAAAGAGATCGGATTCCCCGTAGTACTTCGTCCCGCATATACAATGGGCGGTGCAGGCGGCGGACTTGTATATAACGTAGATGAGTTCAAGACCGTTATGGCAAGAGGTCTTCAGGCATCACTCGTAGGACAGGTTCTTGTAGAAGAATCGATCCTCGGATGGGAAGAGCTCGAACTCGAAGTTGTAAGAGATGCTAAAGGCAACATGATCACTGTATGCTTCATCGAGAACATCGATCCCGTCGGAGTTCATACAGGCGACTCCTTCTGCAGCGCACCCATGCTTACAATTTCCGAAGATGTTCAGAAGACTCTTCAGGAACAGGCATACAGAATCGTAGATTCGATCGAGGTTATCGGCGGATGTAACGTTCAGTTTGCACATGACCCCGTATCGGGAAGAATCGTTGTTATCGAGATCAACCCCAGAACATCACGTTCTTCGGCACTTGCATCCAAAGCAACAGGCTTCCCCATCGCACTTGTATCCGCAATGCTTGCAGCAGGTCTTACTCTGGATGAGATCCCCTGCGGTAAGTACGGTACACTTGACAGATATTATCCCGACGGCGAATATGTCGTAATCAAATTCGCACGCTGGGCATTTGAAAAATTCAAAGGCGTAGAAGACAAACTCGGTACTCAGATGAGAGCCGTAGGCGAAGTAATGAGTATCGGTAAGACTTATAAAGAAGCTTTCCAGAAAGCAATCAGATCTTTGGAAACAGGCCGTTACGGTCTCGGTTTTGCAAAAGACTTCAACGAACTTACAAAGGGCGAACTTCTTGCAAGACTCGTAACACCCACATCCGAAAGACAGTTCATTATGTATGAAGCCTTAAGAAAGGGCGCGACCGTTGATGAACTTTTCGAACTTACAAAGATCAAACATTACTTCATCGAGCAGATGAAAGAACTCGTTGAGGAAGAAGAAGCGCTCCTTCGCATGAAGGGTTCCGTTCCCGATGAGAAGAGCTTAAGACAGGCTAAGAAAGACGGTTTCTCCGATAAGTACTTAAGCCAGATCCTCGGTGTTAAGGAAGACGATATCAGAAACGCAAGAAAGGCTATCGGTGTTACCGAAGCATGGGAAGGCGTTCACGTATCCGGTACAAAGAACAGCGCATATTATTACTCGACATACAATGCTCCCGATAAGAGCACGGTAAATACTGACAAGCCCAAGGTAATGATCCTTGGCGGAGGTCCCAACAGAATCGGTCAGGGTATCGAATTCGACTACTGCTGCGTACATGCTGCATTCGCACTTCGCGAACTCGGATTTGAAACTATCATCGTTAACTGTAACCCCGAGACCGTTTCCACAGACTACGATACATCCGACAAACTTTACTTCGAGCCTCTTACACTTGAAGATGTATTAAGCATTTACGAGAAAGAAAAACCCGTCGGAGTCATCGCTCAGTTCGGCGGTCAGACTCCTCTTAACCTTGCCGATTCGCTTCAGGCAAACGGCGTAAAGATCCTCGGTACTCCTCCCGAAGTTATCGATATGGCAGAAGACAGAGATCTTTTCCGTGCAATGATGAAGAAGTTAAACATCCCCATGCCCGAAGCAGGAATGGCTGTTACGGTTGACGAGGCAGTTGAGATCGCAGAGAAGATCGGCTATCCCGTTATGGTTCGTCCTTCGTTCGTTCTCGGCGGCCGTGGAATGGAAGTCGTTTACGATAAGGAAAGCTTAAGAGAATACATGGCAGCAGCTGTAGGTGTTACACCTGACAGACCCATCCTTATCGACAGATTCTTAAAGAATGCAATGGAATGTGAAGCAGATGCGATTTCAGACGGAGAGCATGCATTTGTTCCCGCCGTTATGGAGCATATCGAACTTGCCGGTATCCACTCAGGTGACTCCGCTTGTATCCTTCCTTCAATGCATATCTCTCCCGAGAATCTTGCGACTATCAAGGAATACACAAAGAAGATCGCAGTTGAAATGAATGTCCGCGGTCTTATGAATATGCAGTATGCTATCGAAGACGGTGTTGTATACGTTATCGAAGCCAACCCCAGAGCATCCAGAACCGTTCCTTTAGTTTCAAAGGTCTGCGGTATCCAGATGGTTAAGCTCGCTACGGAGATCATCACATCCGAATTTACAGGAAAGGCATCACCCGTTCCCGGACTTAAGGACAGCCACTACGATTATTACGGAGTAAAAGAGGCTGTATTCCCGTTCAACATGTTCCAGGAAGTTGACCCTCTCCTCGGACCCGAAATGAGATCCACAGGTGAAGTCTTGGGTATCGCACCCGATTTCGGCGATGCATATTACAAAGCTCAGGAAGGTACAAAGAATCCTCTTCCTCTTGAAGGAACGGTTCTTATCTCTGTTAACAAGAACGACAAGAAGGAACTTCCCGAGGTTGCAAAGGCATTCCATGAATGCGGATTCAAGATCCTTGCAACGGGTACAACATATGACCTTATCGAGTCACTCGGTATCCCCGTAACAAAGATCAAGAAGATGCAGGAAGGCAGACCCAATATCGTGGATGCCATCACAAACAAAGAGATCCAGCTTATCATCAATACACCTGCAGGCAAGGATAAGATCTTTGACGATTCTTATATCAGAAAGAACGCCATCAAGCACAGAGTTCCTTACATTACCACAATGGCTGCCGCAAAGGCATCCGCTGCCGGTATCAAGGCTATCAAGGAACAGGGCCAGATCGGTGTAAAGAGCCTTCAGGAGATCCACAAAGGAATAAGCTACAACTAATCATAAAAATACTTTTCGAAAAGACTTTTCGCGTATTATTAGTTCATGACAAATGAGTCCCATTAAACTATGTGGGTATTGCAATTTTTATTGAAATTTTTTAAAATAATATGCGGAAGGTTATTTTCGGGGAGGAGTTCAGCATGATTTATACTTACGAATTGTCCGTACAGGTAAAAAAATTCCTTGCAGGCAATACAGAGGCTTTTGAAAAGTTTTTCGTAATGACCGCAGATGACATTTATTTCCATGTTTCGATGGTTATTAGCGATCCCGCTGAAGCGGAAAGAATGGTTATAAAAATATATAAAGACCTTTATATGCAGTTCGGAAGACTTGATAAGGTCGAGAATGTTATATCCTGGTATAACGAGATAGTCTACCACGAGTTGGATAACTGGGTAGGAAAGCATTATATGGAACTTCTTGTTACCGAAACAAAGGGTAAATTCGATCATCCGAAGAGCAACAACGACGTGCTTTACGGAGAGAAGCTTTATAACGAGTCCGAGACTGCTCTTATTGCGGTTGATTATATTTACGAACTCAATCCTATTCATGCGCTTACATCACTTGCATATTTCTTTGACAAACTGGCTGTAAATGAAATTGCCAATCTGTTACAGGTGGATGACGACAGAATCAACAAGAGAGTTAAATACATTACTCTTACCATTGAAGACTTTTGTAAGCAGTATGCCAAGAGTCATGAGGTCAGAATCGCTACGGTTGACGCTCATATGATCCTTCTGGCATATGTTCAGTTGTTCAAGTCTGTTGAATTACCTCATCCCAATAAAGTTTACCAGAAGATTATAGAGGCATTAAGATAGTGTACAAATATCTGTTTTTTGATCTCGACGGTACGTTGACGGATTCTCAAGAAGGCATAACTAAATCAGTTAGTTATGCCTTAATTAATTTAGGGTACGAAGACATTCCGTTTGAGGAAAAGAAAAAATTCATAGGACCGCCGCTTTTGGATTCATTCATGAACATCTGTAAAATGGATGAGGAAACGGCGAGAGAAGCGATAAGGATATACCGGAGCCGATATTCTGATGTCGGAAAGTACGAAAATACACCTTATGACGGGATACCGTCACTTCTCAAAAGATTAAAGGAAGAAAACAAAGTTCTGGTCATAGCTTCGAGCAAACCTACGGAATTTGTGGTGGATATATTAAAGAAGTTTGAGATCCTCGATTACTTCGATATCATATCGGGTGCGGATCTTGCCGGAACCAAAGGTTCGAAGGAAGATGTTATAAGCGAAGCATTAAAAGAACTTGATCTTTCCGATGAAGAGAAAAAAGAAGTCGTTATGATAGGCGACAGACATTACGATATCATCGGAGCAAACAATTTCGGACTCGATTCGATAGGCGTGGGATACGGGTTTGCAGACAGCAAAGAAGAACTCACCGATGCCGGCTGCACTTATTATGCCGAAACTGTTGAAGATCTTGCAAAATTACTTTTGGACAATAAAGACTAATATATTTCAGGAGAGATAAAATGGAAATTTTTGAAGAACTTAAAGCAAGAGGACTTCTTGCCCAGTTAACTGACGAAGAAGAGATAAGAGAACTTGTAAACAACGGTAAAGCCGTATTCTATATAGGATTCGATCCTACCGCAGACAGCCTTCACGTAGGCCACTTTATGGCACTCTGCCTTATGAAGAGACTTCAGATGGCAGGCAATAAGCCCATAGCGCTTATCGGCGGCGGTACAGGTCATATCGGCGATCCTTCGGGTAAGAGCGATATGAGAAAGATGCTCACAAAGGAAGATATCGACCACAACTGCGAATGCTTTAAAAAGCAGATGAGCAAGTTCATCGATTTCTCCGAAGGCAAAGCCATCATGGTAAACAATGCGGACTGGCTTTTAAACCTTAACTACATTGAACTCTTAAGAGAGGTCGGAGCATGCTTTTCAGTTAACAATATGCTTCGTGCGGAGTGCTACAAGCAGAGAATGGAAAAAGGACTTACTTTCCTTGAGTTCAACTACATGATCATGCAGAGTTACGATTTCTATATGCTCTTCCAGAAGTACGGATGCAATATGCAGTTCGGCGGTGACGACCAGTGGTCCAACATGCTCGGCGGTACGGAACTTATCAGAAGAAAACTCGGTAAGGACGCATACGCAATGACCATTCAGCTCCTTCTTAACTCCGAAGGAAAGAAGATGGGTAAGACAGAAAAGGGTGCAGTATGGCTTGACCCCGAAAAGACATCACCTTACGAGTTCTTCCAGTACTGGAGAAACGTAGCCGATTCAGATGTTTTGAAATGCATCAGAATGCTCACATTCCTTCCTCTCGAAGAGATCGACAAGATGGATTCATGGGAAGGCGCTCAGCTTAACGAAGCCAAAGAGATCCTTGCTTTCGAACTTACAAAGATGGTTCACGGCGAAGAAGAAGCTGCAAAAGCAAAAGAAGCATCCAAGGCACTCTTTGCGGGCGGCGGAAATCTTGAGAACATGCCTTCCGTAACCGTTACCGACGATATGTTCAGAGACGGTACGGTAGACCTTATCTCCATCCTTGTGGCAGCAAAGCTTGTTCCCACACGTTCCGAAGGAAGAAGAACCATCGAGCAGGGCGGCTGTACGGTTAACGACGAAAAGATCACCGACTTCAAGAAAGCATATACAAAAGAAGAGATCGCTTCAGGTGATCTTATCGTAAGAAAAGGCAAAAAGAATTTCTGCAAAGTAGTTCTTTGATCAATAAGTAAAATAAGAGTCAGACGTGATACATGTTTGACTCTATTTTTATTAAACAAAGCTGATGATTCAGACGGATTTTAAACATAAGAGGATAAACATGAACAATAAATATTTAAGGATTCTCGCAAAACAATATCCTACTCAGGAAGAGGCTGCAACGGAAATAATCAACCTTGAGGCTATCCTTTCCCTTCCCAAAGGAACGGAACATTTCCTTACTGATGTGCACGGTGAGTATGAACAGTTTGAGCATGTCTTGAAAAACGGCTCCGGTACCGTAAGAAGAAAAATAGATATGGTCCTCGGAGATAAGAAGAATAACGATTACAGAAAGAAACTTGCGACGCTTATCTATTATCCCAAGGAAAAACTCGAGCTTATCAAAGCTGAAGGCCTTAACACCAAAGAATGGTACGAAGAGGTTTTAAGAGACCTTGTGGATGTTCTGATCTGTGTTACGAGCAAATATACAAGATCGAAGGTTCGTAAAGCCATTCCCGAAAAATACAGATACGTTATCGAAGAACTTATCACAGAGAAACAGGAGATAAACGACAAGGAAAAATATTACAAGAGTATCATCGATACCATAGTAAGAGTTCAGGAAGCCGATAACATCATCATAATCCTTTCAGAACTCATTCAGAGAATGGTAGTGGATCATCTGCATATCGTGGGCGATATTTACGACAGGGGACCCGGCCCTCACAGGATCATGGATACGCTCTGCTCATATCATTCCGTCGATCTCGTTTGGGGCAACCATGATGTTGTATGGATGGGTGCTGCTGCGGGACATCCCGCATGTATCGCCAATGTTATCAGAATGTCAGCAAGATACGGAAACCTTTCGATCATCGAAGACGCTTACGGCATCAACCTTCTTCCTCTTGCGACATTTGCTATGGAAACATATCAGAATACGGATAATTCACGCTTCAGATTAAAGGAAACGAGCAGCGGTGAATTCGTGCATGCTTCTGAGATCGAAAGCGAGATGTACAAAGCCATCACGGTTATCCAGTTTAAACTTGAAGGCGAAGTCATAAAAAGAAATCCCGATTTCCATATGGACGATCAGCTTCTTTTGGACAAGATCGATTTTGAAAACAAAACTGTCGATATAAACCAAAAGACTTATCCTCTGCTCGAGTGTGATTTTCCTACGGTCGACAGAAACGATCCGTATCGTTTAAGCAACGAAGAGGAGATGATAGTAAAACATCTTGTAAAAGCTTTCATGAATTCGGAAAAGCTTAAAAAGCACATCAAGTTCTTATATAAAAAGGGCGCTATGTACAGAGTATACAACGGCAATCTTTTATATCACGGCTGTGTGCTTTTAAACGAAGACGGAAGTTTTGCACATTCGGATATCTGTAACGAAGATACATACGGCCGTTCCCTTTACGAACTTCTCGAAGACTATGCGAGAAAAGCATATTATTCGCCGATTGGTTCCGCTGACAGGATAAAGGGCGGAGACATCTTATGGTATCTCTGGTGCGGCCCCAAGTCACCGCTTTACGGAAGAAACAAAATGACTACCTTCGAAAGACTCTTTATCGAAGACAAGTCAACACATAAAGAGATAAAAGACGCATACTATTCATATATCGAAGAGAGTGCGGAAGTTGCCGATGCGATCCTTAAGGAATTCGGTGCGACAGGAAAGTATTCGCATATAATAAACGGTCATGTACCCGTTGAGATAAAGAACGGTCAGACACCCATCAAAGCCGGAGGAAAAGTCCTTATGATCGACGGCGGATTCTCCAAAGCTTATCATGAGAAGACCGGTATGTCGGGTTATACTCTTGCGATCGACTCACACGGCATGTGGCTTGTACAGCATGAGAAATTCGAATCCAAAGTCAAGGCTATCGCCGGCGAAACCGATATTTTGTCGGATACTTTAAAGGTAATGGATTTCGACGAAAGAATGTACGTACGCGATACTGATAACGGAAAGAGACTGATGGAAGAAGTAGGCGATCTCGAAGAACTGCTTTTCGCATATCATGACGGAAGACTTTCATAAATCCGTTTTATCATCATTTTTTCGTGTTTTGCGAAGATTTTTTGTGGAATTATTACAAATATTGATATATAATATGATTTAAATTTTTGAAATCAAAACTATCCGGAAAGGAGGGAGAATTATGGCAGTCAACAAAGAAGAACTCGTTCAGAATGATTTTATAATCGACTACGGACGCATCGAAGACATCGGTGCCAATATTGAGCCTGCCGTATTATATCAGGATCTCTTAAAGAGGATCCGCGATTATCACCCCTCCGAGGATTTTTCATCTATCAGGGCGGCTTATGAACTTGCGTACAGCGCACATGAAGATCAGCTCAGAAAGAACGGTGAGCCTTACATCATACACCCTCTTTATGTTGCGATCATCCTTGCGGATCTTCAGATGGATAAGGAAACCATCATCGCAGGTCTTCTTCATGACGTTGTTGAAGATACCGTTCTGACCACTGCCGATATCGAAGCTAAATTCGGTGCCGAAGTCGCAAAGCTTGTAGCAGGTGTTACAAAGGTCACCAAAGACTTCAAATATTCTTCAAAAGAAGAAGAGCAGGCAGTAAACTTAAGAAATATGTTCCTTGTTATGGCACAGGATATCCGTGTTATCATCATCAAACTCGCGGACAGACTTCATAACATGAGAACTCTCGAACATATGCCTCCGCACAAGCAGTACGAGAAGGCAAAAGAAACTATGGAGATCTATGCTCCGTTTGCACAGAGACTCGGTATCGGTAAGATCAAAGTCGAACTCGAGGATCTTTCTTTTAAATATCTTGAACCCGAAGCATATGACAATCTCGTAAATCAGATGGTCTTCACAAAAGAAGAACGTGAGGATTATATTGCAAATATCGTTATGAAAGTTAAGCACATCATGGATGATGCCGATATTCATGCGAGAGTCGACGGCCGTGTAAAGCATCTTTTCAGTATTTACAGAAAGATGAAAAACCAGGGCAAGACACTCGATCAGATCTACGACCTTTTCGCAGTAAGAATCATCGTGGAAGACGAAGAAGATCTGTATACCGTACTCGGTTACGTACATAAGAACTTCAAGCCGATGAACAATCGTTTTAAGGATTATGTTGCCAACCCCAAGGAGAACGGATACAAGTCGATCCACACGACCGTATTTGATACTACCGATGCAAAAGCTCCTTTCGAGATCCAGATCCGTACAAGAGAGATGCATAAGGAAGCTGAATACGGTATCGCTTCCCACTGGAAATATAAGGAAGAATCGGACGGTAAGAAAGTATCGGCCAGAGAGGTCGAAAAGAGCGACTGGCTTCGAAGCCTTACCGAATGTCTTGAAGAGGAAGATAACGAAAAATTCTTATCTCTTATCCATGACGACCTTGATATCTTCTCAGAGAACATTTACTGTTCGTCGCCCAAAGGAAGAACGATCGAACTTCCGAGCGGCTCGACACCCATTGACTTTGCGTATGCGATCCATACCGATGTCGGTAACAAGATGGTCGGAGCCATGGTCAACAATGTTCATGTCGGCAACGATTATACATTGAAAAACGGTGATATCGTTGAGATCATCACCAGCAACAATTCAAACGGACCGAGCCGTGACTGGCTTAAAAAGGTACGTTCGACCCAGGCCAAGAACAAGATCAACCAGTGGTTCAAGAGACAGCAGAAAGACGAGAACATCGTTAAAGGCCGTGAGAAAGTTCAGGAGTATTGTAAACAGAACAATATCGACCTTACGGATGTTCTTACCGATGAATATAAGAGAAGACTGCTTGATAACTATTCCTTCAAGGACTGGGATGCTCTTCTTGCGGCCATAGGACACGGCGGCATCAAAGAAGGACAGGCGATCAACAGGATCCTTGCGATGTACGAAAAGGACCATCCGAAGATCTACACAAATGAGGAAGTCCTTGAATCGATAAGAAACAATTCGATCAAATACAATAAGGCCGGACAGAGAAACGGTATCATCGTAAACGGTACCAACGATGTCGAAGTAAGATTCGGCAAATGCTGTAATCCTATTCCCGGCGACAGCATCATAGGATTTATCACACGAGGCAGAGGCGTAACGATCCACAGAAAAGACTGTATCAATATGAGCCCCGAAGTGTTAAGTCCCGAAGACCGTCAGAGGATCATTGTGGCAGACTGGCAGGAAGAAGCTCTGGACGGTGTGCTTGACAATTATCTTGCCGAGATCACGATCTTTGCAAACGAGAGAACAGGTCTTCTTTATGATGTGACCAAGATATTTACCGAAGCGGATACGCTTATCAATATGCTTCATACAAATATATCGAAGAAGGGCGTGGCTACAATGCGTCTTTCCTTCAGGATAAGAAGCAAGGAAGAACTCGACAGACTCTGTGCAAAGCTTTCGGGTATTGACGGAGTTATAGAAGTAGAAAGAACGAAATAAGGAATCAGGAAATGTCAGAGATAAAAGTAGGCTGCCTTACACTTGGTATGCTTGGAAACAATACTTACTTTTTGCACAGGGAAGGCGAATACGACTGTATTCTTATAGACCCCGCCAGAGACGGCGAAATGCTTGTTACCAAATTAAGAGAAAAAGGACTTGAGATAAAAGCGATCTTTTTGACACATGCCCATTTCGATCATATCGTGGGCGTTGAAGGTGTCAGAAAGTTATGCGATGCTCCCATTTACGGAAGTAAGATCGACTCGGAGGCTTTTCGCGATCCCGCGCTTAATCTTTCGGTAGAATTTGTTCATCGTGAGATAAGCATAAAACTCGATCATGAACTTTCCGATGGTGATGAAGTCGAGATCGGCGGTATGAAATGCAGGGTCCTTGTTACTCCCGGACATACGCCCGGAAGCATCTGCTTCTATTTTGAAGACGATCATATTCTTTTTTCCGGAGATACACTGTTTTTTGAAAACATCGGAAGGACCGATTTCATAAACGGTTCCATGAGCGATATTGTCCGCTCTGTTGAAAGACTTCTTACTCTTCCCGATGAAACGAAGGTTTATCCGGGTCATAACGATTTCACCACGATCGAACACGAAAAAAAGTACAATCCGTATTCCAATTTGGCGGAAATATAATATAAGAGGAAAATTTCTATGAGTTTAACAAAAAAGCCGGTTACCGGCATGAAAGATATTTTGCCCGAAGAGATGAGGATCAGAGATTACTGTATCTCGATGATCGAAAAAACATATGAGTCATTCGGATTTTCACACATTGAAACTCCCGGGGTGGAACATATCGAAAATCTCTGCTCGAATCAGGGCGGCGAAAACGAAAAACTTATTTTCAAGATCATGAAAAGAGGAGACAAGCTGAATTTAAGCGAAGCTCAGGGAGAGAACGATCTTGCGGATTCGGGTCTTCGTTACGATCTTACACTTCCTCTTTCAAGATTCTATGCAAACAATCAGGCTGCGCTTCCTTCACCTTTTAAAGCTCTTCAGATGGGAAACGTATGGAGAGCGGAAAGACCTCAGAGAGGAAGATTCCGTCAGTTCATGCAGTGTGATATCGATATCTTCGGTGAAGAGAGCAATCTTGCCGAGATCGAACTCGTGCTTGCGACAACAACACTTTTATCAAAACTCGGTTTCAGCAATTTCAAAGTAAAGATCAACGAAAGAAGGATCTTAAAAGCCATGGCTGCTTATGCCGGCTTTGATGAAGACAAGACAGATCTTGTATTCGTTATCCTCGACAAGATGGATAAGATCGGACCTGAAGGCGTAAAAGAAGATCTTATCGCTAACGGATTTGAAGCTTCCACAGTTGAGAAATACATGTCTCTTTTTGATGAGATGGCAAAGAATTCCGATGCTTCGAGCGTTGACAATATCGATTTCCTTAAGGAAAAATTAAACGGACTTCTCGAAGAGAGCGTTGCCGAAAACTTAAAAGAGATCTTTGCATCTGTAAATGCAGCAAAGACTGCGGATTTCAATCTTGCATTCGATCCCACACTTGTAAGAGGCATGGGATATTACACAGGTACTATCTTTGAGATAGAGATGTCCGAGCTTAACTGTTCGGTCGCAGGCGGCGGAAGATACGACAAGATGGTCGGCAAATTTACAGGCAACGATACACCCGCATGCGGATTCTCGATCGGATTTGAACGTATCATTACGATCATGCTCGAGAAGGGATTCAAGATACCCGGCGAGAGTGAAAAAACTGCTTTCCTTGTAGAGAAAAATATCTCCGGAGAAAGAATGGGAGAGATCATAAAGGAAGCTGCGGCTCTTCGTAACGAAGGTAAGATAGTGTTAGTTGCCAAAATGAACAAGAATAAGAAATTCCAGCGCGAAACCCTTGAAAAGCAGGGCTTCACGGAATTTAAGAACTTCTACGCAGAAGAACTCAAACATTAAAAATGGTCAAAATATTTGTATTTAAAACGGATAACATAATTGCGGACATCTTACCTGATAAGATGTCCCTTTTGTCATTGGAAGAAAGAGAAAAGTTATCAAGATACAAGTACGACAAAGACAGGATCCTGTCCCTTGCGGGAAGACTTATGCTTTTTTGTTTTGCCGGAAGATTTAAGGATGAAAAATATAAAGACATCAATTTTGTCACAGACATTAACGAGTTCTCAAAAGAGAATTATTATGACATGCAGATAGTTTACGGCGAGATCGGAAAAGGGAAGATAAAGGATCGCGACGATCTTTTCTTTAACATCTCACATTCGAAAGAATACTGCGTGCTCGCACTTTCCGACAAAGAGGTCGGAGTGGACATACAGGAGATCAAAGAGATAAGAGCTGACATCGCGAAGAGATTCTTTGAAAAAAGGGACAACGATTACATCGAAGAAGATAAGGACAAAAGAACGGAGAGGTTTATCGAAGTCTGGTGTGCGAAAGAAAGTTTTGCCAAACTTACGGGCAGAGGAATCGGCGAAGGATTTTCGACTTTTTATGAGGATTTTGAGAAAATGGAGATACTCGATGTCGAAACCGATTTAAAGAAAGCGGTCTTAAAAAAGTACGAAGTGGACAAAAATTACGTCTGTTTTACTGCCGAGAGACCATAAATATCTTAAAAATTCGTAAAAAAACAATAATAATTTTGATTTTTTCAAAATTTACGCAAAGCCCCGAAAACGCTGAATGTGCGGTATTTCGGGGCTTTCGGATTTTCAGTGGATAAAAAAAGGACAAAATGCACTAAAAAGGATGACGGATTTCATACACTATTATATATAGACATATATATATAATTTATATATAATGATTTCGGTAGGGGAAAAATACGGATGTTTGTAATTATGATTCGTAATATTATTTCTAAAATGAGGTAGTTTATTATGGATAATAAGGACAAATTGACCGGGCTATATTTATTTGACGATTTCATTGAGGTTGCATCTGAAAGACTTGGGGAAGCTTCTGATGACACCCTTTTCGTTCTAATTTCTGCAGATTTTTCCAAATTCAAGTACATTAACAGAGTATACAGTTACGGTGCAGGTGACAAACTCATTAAAGATCTTGCCGATACTTTGGCAGGTCAGAAAGAATGTGTTGTTGCGTGCAGACCTTATTCCGATCATATCATCGGACTCTTTGCATTCACAAAATGTGATTGGGATGTTGAAAAAGAAAGACTTAAGAAACTCGAAGAAGATTTTTGCAAGGCACATAAAAAAGCCTACTCAAAAACATCCGTACACCTTAACATCGGTGTATGCCTTGTAGAAGACTTAAACGAGCCGATCACTTCGATCATCGACAAAGCCAACATTGCAAGACGAAGCGTTAAAGGTAATTATACGGTTCCTTACGCACTCTATACTCAGAAGCTTCAGGTACTTAAGGAAGCAGAATCAAGACTTATTCCGATATTTGAAAAAGCTCTTGAAAACAATGAAATTCTTGTATATATGCAGCCTAAGATCAGTGTTAAAAAAGGCGGCATAAGAGGAGCGGAAGCTCTTACGAGACTTATCGATGAAGACGGTCAGATAGTGCCTCCGGATATCTTTATTCCAGTACTTGAAAATTCAGGTAAGGTTCTTGATCTTGACTGGTATGTAATGAAATATGTGTTCAAGAAGATCGACGAATGGCTTTCACAGGGAAGATCGGTAGTACCTGTATCGGTAAATCTTTCAAAGCTTCATTTCTATCATGATTCACTCGTTGAAGACATCATGAGAGAATTCGAAAAATACAATTTCTCACCGGAATATGTGGAGTTCGAAGTTACGGAGTCGGTATTCTTTGAAGAAGCGGATCTTATTATCGATAAGATCGAAAAATTAAGACAGAACGGATTTAAGATCTCCGTTGACGATTTCGGAGCAGGGTATTCATCACTTAACCTTATAGGTATCCTTCCCGTAGATATTATCAAACTTGACAAGGGATTCATCAAGAACTCTCTTAACAACAAAAAGGGCATGGATATCATTAAAGGACTTATCCGTATCCTTAACGAGATCGAAATGGATATCGTCTGTGAAGGTATCGAGACAAAAGATGAAGAGAAGATCGTATACGAATTCGGCTGTGATTCGATGCAGGGATTCTTATATGACAGACCTATTCCCATCGGAAATTTCGAAGACAAATATATTTTAAGACAGGTGATCTGAAAAAATAAAAGGCTGTTTACAAAACAGCCTTTTTTAAATTCTCTTTTATGCTTCCGTAGAAAGCGTAATCGGCAAATCTGTCTCCGTATTTTTCCTCTTTGGAAAAGAGGATCAGATTTTCTCCTTTATAGTGACCCGTTACATACTGAACTTTTGAACTTCCAAGATCCGCACCGAGCACTATGATCGTATCGGCCTTGTAACATTCAATGGCCGCCTTTGTATAAAGATCGTTGTCTACACGCTCTCCCAAAAGTCGTATATTCGGACGCAGGGCTTTCTTGCATTCGTCGCATTCCGGAATGGAACGGCTTGCAAGCAGATAAGGCACGTCGAAAGTCTTCAAGCATTTGGGACAGTAGTTGTCATAAACGCTTCCCGCAACTTCGACGAGATTATGTATTCCGGCTAATTTCTCGAGACCAAAGATATTGAAAGAAACCACTGACTGAAGTCTTTCTTCATCTTCAAGGAATTTCATGATCTCGTAGGTTTCATCGGGTTTCGGGAGATAAGTGAGAACTTCTTTTTTGTAAAATTCATAAAAGCGTTCTTTTCTCGATGAAAATTCTCCCGCAGATAAAAGCTGCTCCGGACACATCTTGTATTCTTTCTCAATGGAATAAAAAAGGTCCGAGTCCCAAAGATCCCTTCCGCCGCATTCCACGACAGAGCCCAAACCGGTCAAAAATACGATATGATTCGATTGTCTGATAATTTTTCGTACCGTTTTAAGCATATTCAATTCCCCTATAATTATATTTTAAATCTTTACGGTTAAATGTCAATGCTGATGATGGACAAACGTTCCCTGAGACAATTTTTTTCTTGTTTTGAAAGGGCATTTTAAATATAATATTATCCATAAGTTTTTGGTGAGGATTATGGACATATTTTTTAGAATAGCAATATTAATATTCCTGTTAATATTATCGGCATTTTTTTCGTCCGCCGAAACCGCTTTTAACTGTGCAAATGAGATAAGACTTAAAAATCTTTCCGAAGAAGGGAACAAAAGAGCAAAAGCGGTACTTAAGATACTTGATAATTATTCGAAGCTGATAAGCGGAATACTTATCGGCAACAATCTTGTAAACATAGTTGCGTCGTCTCTTACGACAACGCTGGCGCTTTTAAGCGGATACTCGTTTGCCGTATCTCTGGCAACCGGACTTTTAACGATCGTTGTTCTTCTCTGCGGTGAGATAATCCCTAAAAACTGGGCAAAGGCAAAGGCGGATAAGATCGTTCTTTTATATGCATATTTTTTCAAGATCTATTTATTCCTTTTCACACCGGTCATTTTCCTCTTCGACAAGACGGCATTGATCCTTATGAAGATCTTAAGGATAAACACCAAAGAAGATGCTCCGTCGATCACCGAAGGAGAATTAAGGACCATTCTTGATACATCTCACGAAGACGGTGTCATCGAGGAAAAAGAAAAGGATATGATCATCAATCTTTTCGATCTTTCCGAATCGAAGGCGAGAGACATAATGATCCCGAGGATCGATATGGTCATGGTCAGCGAGAAAGCGTCCTACAGGGAGATCATGAACGTGTTCAGGGAGAACATGTACACTCGTCTTCCGGTATATTCCGAACGCAAGGAAAACGTCATCGGTATCATCAACATGAAGGACTTTCTTTTTATAAAGAATCCCGATACGTTTAAGATCGAAAACTTTTTAAGAGAGCCTTATTACACATACGAATACAAAAACACTTCGGATCTTCTGGCACAGATGAGACTTTCCTCAAACAATATCGCGATCGTTTTAAACGAGTACGGCGATGCGGAAGGAATGATCACTCTTGAAGATCTTCTCGAAGAGATCGTCGGTGAGATAAGAGACGAATACGATACCGACGAAGAAGAACTCATCGAGAAAGTGAACGACAGAGAGTATATCGTGCAGGGCAATCTTAAGCTCGATGATATCAATGATGCGCTCGATACCGAATTTGAGAGCGAGGATTACGATTCGATCGGCGGACTTATGATCGACAACCTCGACAGACTTCCCAAAGAAGGGGAGAGCGTGGAACTTGAAAATAATACGAAACTTACGGCTTTAAAGGTGGCAAGAAACAGAATTCTCTCCGTTAAGATCCTTCTTCCCGAAAAAGAAGAGGAAAATGAAGAGGATAAAGATGAAGAAAGCCGATAAAAACAGCAAAAACGGTACATTACGGAAACCTTCGGAAGTATTTACTTTCGAAGGTTTTTATGGCATAATAATATATTGTGCGAAATAATGCGGTAAATTGACAAATAAATTACGATTGCCGTAAAAAAATACATAAAAGAAAGGTTTTTGAAATGAAAGGCAAATCAGGAAGAATCATAGCTTTAGTGCTTATACTGCTCATCACCGGCGGACTCGGATACATTGCCGTATGCGGTGTCGGCGAAGGCAGAGTGGGAAGCTATAGAAACGTATCTCAGGGTCTTGACCTTGCAGGCGGTTTAAGTATCACATACCAGGTAGTAGGTGAGGACAATCCCACTGAAGAGGATATGAACGATACTATCGAAAAATTAAGAAACAAAGCCGAGACATATTCGACAGAGGCTCAGGTTTATAAAGAAGGCGGAAACAACGATCGTATAACTATAGAGATCCCCGGTGTATCCGATGCAACAAGCATTCTTGAAGAACTCGGAAGACCCGGTTCGTTATATTTTATTTCACAGACCGACGATGAAGGTAATATGAATTATTACTATGAATTAACAAACGACGGTCAGATCGTATACGCAAACGAAAGATTTGAAAAGTATTTCTACATCAATGACAATATCGCTGTTTGTTATGACGAGACAACAGGCGGAGCACTCCTTGACGAAAACGGAAACACGGTTAACTTCGATTTGAGCAAATCAGAAGAAGAGAACGTTTCCTACATGCTCTTAAAGGATATCGATACTCTTAAGGCAGACGGTTCCATCATCCTTGACGGTACGGACGTTAAGAGTGCAAAGGCTGCTACTCAGGAAAATCAGAGCACAGGCGGAAAAGAATGCGTTGTTGCTCTTTCATTTAACGATGCAGGTACCGCAAAATTTGCGGAAGCTACAAGCAGAGCTTATTCAAGAGGCGAGACGATCGCCATTTACTATGACGGACACTTTATATCGGTTCCCAGAGTACAGGTTATCATCACCAATGGTGAAGCAGTCATCACAGGTATGGCAAATATAACCGAATCCGACAGACTTGCTTCAAAGATCCGTATCGGTGCTCTTAAACTTACACTTGAAGAATTAAGATCCAACATCGTAGGTGCACAGCTCGGTTCCGAAGCGGTATCGACATCCATCAAGGCTGCAGCCATCGGTCTTGCGATCGTTGCAGTGATCATGATCGGTGTTTACTTTATTCCCGGTCTTGCCAGTGTTTTGGCACTTGCACTTTATACGGTACTTATCGTTGTGATCCTTTCCGTATTCAACGATGCGATCACACTTACACTTCCCGGTATCGCAGGTATCATCCTTTCGATCGGTATGGCTGTCGATGCCAACGTTATCATTTTCGCAAGAATCAGAGAAGAGCTTGCAAAGGGCAAGACTCTTGAAGAATCCGTTGAGGTTGGTTTTAAGAAAGCTTTAAGTGCCATCGTCGACGGTAATATCACAACACTTATCGCATCCCTTGTACTTATGTTCTTCGGTTCGGGTACCGTTAAGGGATTTGCGCAGACTCTTGCCATCGGTATCGTTCTTTCAATGTTTACAGCGCTTGTTATCACGAGACTTATCCTTCAGGGATTCATCGCTCTCGGCATCACAAACCTTAAACTTTACGGTATCGCTAAGGAAAGAAAGAGCGTTAACTTCTTAAGCAAGGGACATATATTTGTTATCATTTCCGTTCTGCTTATCGTTGTCGGATTCGTATTCATGGGAATCAATACCGCAAAGACTGGAAGCATGTTAAACTACTCGCTCGAATTTAAGGGCGGTACATCAACAAGCGTTGAGTTAAGCCAGAACATGACTATCGAAGAGATCGACTCACAGATCACACCTCATATCGAGAGCATTACCGGTGACGGTGATGTACAGATCCAGAAGGTTGAAGGCGGCAACCAGATCATCATCAAGACAAGAAGCCTTGAAGATGCCGAAAGAGACGAACTCGATTCACTTCTTGTAAACAGCTTCAATGCAGTTGAAGGATCACTTGAATCCGAAACGATCTCAGCAACGATCTCAGGTGAAATGAAGAAAGAATCCATCATCGCCGTAACGATCGCCGTACTCTGCATGCTTATTTACATCTGGATCAGATTCTCCGATTTCAGATTCGGTGTTGCAAGTATCGCGTGTCTTGTACATGACGTTTTGATCGTACTTGCTTTCTATGCGGTTGCAAGGATCAGCGTAGGCTCAACATTCATTGCCTGTATGCTGACGATAGTCGGTTATTCGATCAACGCGACCATCGTTATCTTCGACAGGATCAGAGAGGCATTAAAGGAAGAGAAACTCCGTATCGAGTCACTCGGTTCGAGGAGAAAGAAAAAGAGACAGGGTGAGGAAAGCAATCCCGACAACGTGATCAACGTTAAAGAGATCGTTAATACTTCCATCACACAGACACTTTCAAGAAGTATCTTTACTTCACTTACAACATTCGTCATGGTACTTCTTTTGTACATCATGGGTGTTACCTCGATAAAAGAATTTGCCCTTCCTCTTATGATCGGTATTCTTTGCGGTACATACTCATCCGTATGTCTTGCAGGTACGATATGGGTATTCTTAAGAAAAGTATTTGTACCTAAAGATAACGAAGACGAAGACGATTTACCTTAAGAAAGATAAGCCTTGCTTTTGCGAGGCTTCTTTTGACATTAAGGAATTAAATACTAAAAGCGTTTAAGAGGATAAATGAAAAACTGGATTTTAGTCAGAAAATCTGCGGATTACGAATATCTGTCAAAAGAACTGAACATCGATCCCGTTGCCGTAAGGATAATGGTCAACAGAGGGATCACCGAACTTGAGGATATGAAAAGATTCCTCGATACGGATATATCGGACTGCTTTTCTTACGAAGGTCTTCCGAACATTAAAGAGGCCGTTTTAAAGATAAAAGAAGCCGCAGACAAAAAACTTAAATGCAGGATCGTCGGAGATTACGATGCAGACGGAGTATGTTCGGTAACGATCCTTTACAAAGGTTTAAGCCTTTACGGCCTTGACTGTGATTTTGTGATCCCGAACCGCCTTCTTGACGGCTACGGAATAAATGAAAACATAGTTAGAAAAGCCAAAGATGACGGAATCGGTTTTATCATTACCTGCGATAACGGAATATCGGCCAGAGATGCGATAGATCTCGCCGACGAGCTTGGTATCGTAACGGTGGTTACCGACCATCATACGATCACGGAAAGCGAAGTCCCGACAAAAGTAAAAGAACTCGTAAATCCGAAGATGAGCATTAACGAATATCCTTTTTCGGATATATGCGGCGCTCAGGTGGCTTTAAAGGTCCTCTCTGCACTCTTTAAAGAAAGACACGAGTTCGACAACATTAAATACGAATTGCTCGAATTTGCGGCCATAGCGTGTGTTACAGACGTAATGCCTCTTTGCGGTGAAAACAGAAATCTCGTCAAATGGGTATTAAAGCGTTTAAACAATGCCGCGAATCCCGGACTTAATAAACTTTGTGAAAAATGTGAGATAGCAAATAAATCTTATGCGATTAACGTATCGGATATCGGCTTCAGGATCGGGCCCTGCATCAATGCGGCGGGAAGGATCGAAGTTGCCGATGACTGCGTAAAACTTTTCTTGAGCGAAAGCGATGAGGAAAGATGCGGTCTTTGTGACAAACTCATCTCACAGAACAACGAAAGAAAAGATCTGACGGAAAAATGCGTCAGGGAAGGTATCGATCATATCGAAAAAAATTACCCCGACGGCAAACTTCCCGATGTACTCGTTTTGTATCTTCCAAACTGCCATGTTGCGATATGCGGTCTGGTAGCAGGAAGGATAAGGGAAAAATATTATCATCCGACTCTGGTCTTTACCGATTCGAATTCGGAAGTAACGGGTTCCGGACGTTCGATAGAAGAATACAATATGATCGAAAACATTCAGAAATGTTCAGATCTTATGTCGAAATTCGGAGGTCATAAAGCGGCCTGCGGACTAAGTTTAAAGAAGGATAACTTAAAAGAGCTGTCCGACAGATTAAACGCAATGTCCGAACTTACCGAAGACGATCTTACCGAGAAGCTCTACATCGATGCGGATATGCCTTTCGGATATGTATCTTTCAGAGTGATCGAAGATCTTGAAAAACTAGAACCTTTCGGAGTAAAGAATCAGACTCCCGTATTTGCGGTTAAAAATCTTTTGCTTGTTAAAGCAAAGAGAGTCGGCGAGAACCATTTGTTCTTAAGTGTAAAAGACGCCGGCGGACGTATCAGGGATCTGAAACTCTGGAGAAGAGCTGATGAATTCGAAGAATTTATTTCCGAACGACTCGGGACTGACTCTAACCGGATACTTTATGACGAAAGTCTTCTCACATCAAAAAACATCCTGCTTACCGTTTCGTATTATCCTTCTGTAAACACGTTCAGAAACAATACGAGCATTGACTTTACGGTAAGAGACTTTAAATTTTCATAACCCGAGGCAGAAATGATCCTTTGTGTATCTCTTAATCCCGCAGTGGATAAGATGCTTAAAATAAATTCAATAAATATCGGAAAAGTGAACCGTGCGAGCGTGGAGAGCGTTCATGCGGGCGGCAAGGCCGTAAACGTTGCTTTCGATCTTTCTTTGCAGGGAGAAGAAGTTCTTCTTACCGGATTTGTCGGAGGAAGATGCGGAAGGATGATACTTGACGAATTAAAGCAAAGAGAAATGCCAAACAAATTCGTCATGCTCTCGACCGAAACGAGGACCAATATGAATTACATCGATTCTCTCGGAAACGTTACCGAGATCCTCGAAGGCGGTCATCTTGTGGATGCAAAGAGCGAAGAAGAATTCCTGCATCTTTACATGAATCTTGTGAAAAAAGCTGAGATGGTCGTTTTATCCGGAAGCCTTCCCATAGGACTTGACGACGGATTCTACGGAACGCTTATAGATCGTGCAAACAGAGTCGGAGTACCGGTATGCCTGGACACATCGGGTGCACCGCTTGCTAATGCGGTAACTCACTCGCCCTTCCTTATCAAGCCGAATATAAACGAGCTTGAGAGCCTTACAAATCATAAGTACGATCTTTCGCCGCTTGATATCGGATTTGAAGAGTTTTTTGACTCTGCATCCTTTAAGAACGTTATGCTTGAGGACCTTAAGAATCTTCAGGATCTGGGGATCGCGATCATATGCGTGACCCTCGGAAAAAAAGGAATGCTTTTATTCGCAAAGGATCAGATTATCATTTGCGATGCGCCGGAAGTCGAAGTGGTCAATACCGTCGGAAGCGGGGACTGTACTCTGGCAGCGCTCATACATTCGCTTATCAAAAAAGTATCGCTTCGTGAATGTGCCATTTATGCATCGGCCGTCTCGAGCGCACACGTAAATACCATGAACGTCGGAGACATCGACCCGGATCTCGTTTCCGAACTTACGGGAAAAGTTAAATACGGCATTTTCAAATGCCCTGAGAATTGATATTTGGTGACTGATTTGTACGCAGAAGTAATAGTTGACATTTCACACGAGAAACTGGACAGACCGTTTACTTATAAGATCCCGGATTCGCTCCTTCCTTTTATCGAGGAAGGAACGAATGTGGAGATCCCGTTCGGAGCAGGCAATAAAGTAATAAACGGTTATGTAATAAGAATAAAAGAGAATAACGATTACGACCCGGGAAAGACAAAAGAACTCATAGGCATAGCAAAAGGAAGCGTCAAAGCGGATGCAAACCTTATAAAGCTTGCCACTTTCATCAGAAAGACTTACGGTTCCACACAGATCAATGCTTTAAAGACGGTAATGCCCGTAAAAAAGAGCGTTAAGAGGGAAGTAAAGAAAAGGGTCATCGCGCTTCTTGATCCCGACAAACTTGAATATCTTGCAAACGAAGCGGCAAAGAAACATAAGAATGCCCAGGAGAGGCTTTTAAGGGAACTTGTCAAATATCCCGATATCTCTTATTCGTTCATCACGAACAAGATGAATGTTTCATCACAGGCCATCGCATCTCTGGTTAAAAACGATGTATGCAGGATAGAGGAAGAGACTGTATACCGTAATCCCATTAAGATCGACAAGCCTTCGGACAGTAAAGTCGAACTTTCGGACGAACAGAAGAAGATTATCGATGACGTAAACAGAGACATCGCAAACGGTGAGAGAAATACTTATCTTATCCACGGCATTACCGGTTCCGGCAAAACGGAAGTCTACATGCACCTTATCGAGGACAGGATAAAAGAAGGGAAGCAGGCGATAATGCTCATTCCCGAGATCGCACTTACCTATCAGAACCTTATGAGGTTTTATGCAAGATTCGGCGATACAGTAAGCGTTATCCATTCGAAGATGACAGCGGGAGAAAGATACGATCAGTATTTAAGGGTTAAAGAAGGCAAGGTAAATATAATGATCGGACCGAGATCCGCATTGTTTACACCCTTTGAAAACCTCGGTATCGTGGTCATCGACGAGGAACATGAAAGTTCCTACAAAGCCGACAATATGCCCAAGTACCATGCCAGGGAAGTTGCCGAAAAACTCTGTGAACTTACAGATTCTGTTCTTGTTTTAGGATCTGCCACGCCTTCGCTTGAGAGCTTTTACAGAGCGAAGAAGGGCGAATACAGATTATACAGATTAAACGACCGTCTGACGGGAAATACGCTTCCGAACGTTTATGTCGAAGACATGAGGGCGGAACTTAAGGAAGGCAATAAATCGGTATTTTCGAGAAGACTTCATAACCTTATAGAAGACAGACTTAACAAACACGAACAGATAATGCTTTTCCTAAACAGAAGAGGTGTATCCGGATTCGTATCCTGCAGGGAATGCGGCGAAGTCGTTAAATGCCCGCATTGCGACGTGTCGCTTTCATATCACAGGGACGGCAATCTTAAATGTCATTACTGCGGTTATGAAACACCGTTTACTAAGATATGTTCAAAGTGCGGAAGCGATAAAGTCAGAGGCTTTAAAGCGGGCACCCAGATGATAGAGGATTTTGTAAGGAAAGAATTCCCTTACGCTCTTATCTTAAGAATGGATGCGGATTCGACCAAGAAGCAGGAAGATTACGAATCGATCCTCTCGAGATTCTCGAACAGGGAAGCCGATATCCTTATAGGTACACAGATGATCGTCAAAGGTCACGATTTTAAGGGTGTTACGTTAGTCGGCATCATAGCAGCGGATATGGCATTAAACGCCGAAGATTACAGAGCGGGCGAGAGAGCTTTCCAGCAGCTCGTTCAGGCTTCGGGAAGAGCCGGTAGAGGCGATAATCCCGGAGAAGTCGTTATCCAGACTTATCAGCCCGATCATTACGCGGTGACTTTTGCAAAGACTCAGGACTACGATGCGTTTTACGAAGATGAGATAAGATACAGGGAAGAGATGATGTATCCTCCCGTAGGTAATCTTCTCGGTATCCAGATAACGGGCGACGAAGAGAGAAGAGTCGTTAAACTCTCGAAAGTGGTATCTGATATGATAGATAAGAGCGATATCCGTTCCGATATAGGAAAGATAGGTCCGGCAAACGCAACGCTTTCGAAGAAATGCGATATCTATCGAAGAGTGATCTATATTAAGAGTTTAAAATACGAAGATCTTATAAAGATCAAGGATTATATTGAAAAAGAAACAGAGAGATTCAATCTTGAAAGAGAATCTATAATGTTTGATTTTAACCCGATGAACGGTTTTTAAAACAGGAGGTTTTTATGGCATTAAGAAATATTCGCGAAATTGGAGAAGAATGCTTAAGATGCGTTTGCAAGGAAGTGACCGAGATCAATCCCAGGCTCCTTGAGCTTATAGAAGATCTTAAGGATACCATGTATGAAGCAGACGGTGTCGGACTTGCCGCACCTCAGGTGGGTGTAAGAAAAAGAGTGGCTGTTGTGGATGTCGGAGAAGGACCTGTTGTTTTGATCAACCCCGAAGTCGTTGAGACCGAAGGTGAGCAGACCGGAAACGAAGGATGTCTTTCCGTACCCGGAAAATGCGGCATCGTGACAAGACCCATGAAAGTCAAAGTTAAGACAAGAAATCTTGATTTTGAATGGGAAGAGATCGAAGGCGAAGGACTTTTTGCCAGAGCCATGCTCCACGAGATGGATCATCTTGACGGAATCCTCTACGTAGACAAGGTAGAGGGAGAGGTTCAGGATATCGAAGCCGAAGACTGATCGGAGGAAAAAGAATGAAAATAATTTTCATGGGAACGCCGGACTTTGCTGTTCTGGCACTTAGAAAATTACATGAGGCGGGTCATGAGATAACACTTGTTGTCACACAGCCCGACAAACCCAAGGGCAGAAGCAAATTATATCTTCCTTCTCCCGTAAAAGAAGAAGCATTAAGACTTGGGCTTGAAGTATTCCAGCCTGACAGGATAAAAAAAGAAGAAAACGTTGAGGTACTAAAGAAGTATCCCGCGGATGTTTTCGTGGTAGCCGCATTCGGACAGATCCTTTCAAAAGAAATCCTTGATATGCCGCGTTACGGATGTATCAATATCCATGCTTCGCTGCTTCCGATGTACAGAGGCGCAGCTCCCATTCAGTGGGCGATCTTAAACAAAGAGGAAAAGAGCGGCGTTACCATCATGCAGATGGACGAAGGTCTCGATACAGGTGACATGCTCCTTAAAGGCGAGACGGTTATCGAAAAAGACGATACTGCGGACAGCCTTCATGATAAATTAAGCGAACTCGGTGCAAACCTTATTGTCGATGCTTTAAGCAAGCTTGAAAAGGGCGAACTTATAGCAGTACCTCAGCCCGAAGGACCTCTTTTTTACGCAAAGATGATAAAGAAGGATGACGGTGCGCTTGATTTTAAAGAGAATGCCGAAGACCTTGCTGTCAAGGTAAGAGCGTTCTGGTCATGGCCCGCAACCTTTGCTCTTTTAAACGGTAATTTTGTAAAAGTCTGTTCGGCTTTCTTTGTTGAAGAAGAGAGCGGAATGAATCCCGGCGATGTATGCAGGGTCGACAAAGACGCGATCTATGTTCAGACCGGCAAGGGAGAACTCGTGATCACAAAGATCCAGATCCAGGGAAAAAAAGCAATGCCGGTAAAGGACTTCCTTCTCGGCAAAAAGATAAATGTCGGGGACAGATTTACAAAATTTGAGAATTAATGTTTTGAAGATTTAAAATATACGGATGAATAAAGAAGTTGAATTAAGAAAGACGGCGCTTGAGACTCTTATCCAGATAGAGAAGAACAATGTTCCTTCGCATCTTGTGATAAAAGATGTTCTCGATAAATACGATTATCTTTCAAGATCCGAAAAAGCGCTTATTTCGACGATAGTAAAAGGTACAATCGAAAGAAGGATCGAACTTGATTATGTATGCGATCTCTTTTCAAAGACGCCTCATAACAAGATGAAACTCCCCATAAGGATCATTATGGAGATGGGAATCTATCAGATCCTTTACATGAAATCCTACGATACGCTTGCAGTAAACACAAGCGTTGAACTCGCAAGAAAAAAAGGATTTCAGAGTCTTTCCGGATTTGTGAATGCCGTACTTAGAAACGTTGTCAGAAACAAAGACAGTATCTCATATCCCGAAAAAGGCGATAAAAACTATCTTTCCGTAAAATACTCGATGCCCGAAAATCTTGTCGATCTTCTTGTATCCCAATACGGATCGGAAGTTACCGAAAAGATGCTTAAAGGTTCTCTTGAAAGCGACGGGATCAGGATAAGGATCGCCGAAAACTTAACCAAAGAAGAGAAAGAAAAAGTCATAAAAGAATTTACGGATAAAGGCGCAGACATAAAAGCGGTCGAAGGACTGGACAACCTTTATAACGTAAAAGGCATGGGAAACATAAGTGAGCTTTCATCCTTTACCGAAGGAAAGATCTACGTTCAGGATGTGGGAAGTTACCTTCTTGTAAAGAATGTTCCGTACGGAGAAAAGATCCTCGATACCTGTGCGGCCCCGGGCGGAAAGAGCATATTTCTTGCACAAAGATATAATGATGCTTCGATCACTGCCTGTGATATATCGGAAGACAAGATATCAAGGATAGAAGAAAACATCGAAAGATGCGGCCTTAAAAACATAGAAGTCAGATTATCGGATGCAACTGTTTTTGACTCCGATCTAAAAGAAGCATTCGATGTGGTGGTTGCCGATGTTCCCTGCTCAGGACTGGGAGTCATGGGAAAGAAGCAGGATATCAAATACAGACTTTCCGATGAGAGTCTTGAAAGTCTTTACGAACTGCAGGAAAAGATCATTTCCAATGTGTCGGGATACGTTAAAAAAGGCGGATATCTTTGTTATTCCACCTGTACGGTAAACAAAAAGGAAAACGAAGAGAGGGTGGAAAAGTTATTATCCTCTCACGATTTCGAATATACAGAGCTTGAATTCGTTCCGGATGCTTTTAAAGAAAGAGCGAAAAAAGGTTATTTATCCTTGATGCAGGGGATAGATGATTCGGACGGATTTTTCATAGCGGTATTAAAAAGAAAATAAACATGAAAGAAATAAAGAATTTATCTTTAACTGAATTAACCGAAGAGATGAAGAGCCTTGGAGAAGCATCTTTCAGAGCAAAACAGATATACGAATGGCTTCATGTGAAGCTTGTTTCGGGTTTTGACGAAATGAGCAATATCTCGGTCGCCCTTCGTGAAAAGTTAAGGGAAAATTACGAATTCACACATTTAAATACCGTCAGAGTTAGCGAATCAAAGATCGATTCCACAAAGAAGTTTCTCTTTGAGACAAAGGACGGTAATTACATAGAGAGCGTATGGATGCAGTATCATCACGGCAATTCCGTATGCATCTCCTCACAGATAGGCTGCAGAATGGGCTGCAGATTCTGTGCATCGACCATAGACGGACTGGTCAGAAGCTTAAGTGCCGCAGAGATGCTCGAGCAGATCTACGAGATCACACGCATCACCGGTGAGAGAGTATCAAACGTCGTGGTCATGGGAATGGGCGAGCCCATGGACAATTACGATAATCTCGTGAAGTTTGTGAAACTTTTAACGTGCCCGGATGGCTTGAATATTTCCCAAAGAAGTGTTACAGTATCAACTTGTGGGATTGTTCCCAAAATCAAAAATTTTGCAGACGAAGGCTTTCAGGTTACACTGGCTTTATCCTTACACGCTCCCAATGATACAAAGCGTAAGGAACTGATGCCGATAGCCAACAGTTACACGGTAGAAGAATGCCTTGAAGCCTGCGATTATTATTTTGAAAAGACGGGCAGAAGAGTCAGCTTCGAATACTCCCTTGTATCGGGTGTCAACGATAACGATGAGGAGGTCGAAGAACTCTCAAAACTTCTTAAAGGACACAACGGTCATGTTAACTTAATACCCGTAAATCCGATCAAAGAAAGGGATTTCAAAAGATCGGACAAAACAAGGATATTTGCATTTCAAAATAAACTTGAAAAAAACGGGATAAATGTTACTATAAGAAGGGAAATGGGCAAGGATATAGACGGCGCCTGCGGACAGTTAAGACGCCGGCACAATGAAGAAGCCCGGGGGTTTGGCAGTGATCAAGGCTGTATCTAAAACAGATATAGGAAAATTAAGACAACTGAATCAGGATTTTGTGTTCACTTCGATTTATCCACTCGGCGCACTGGATAATCTTTTTCTGGTTGCGGACGGAATGGGCGGACATAAGGCCGGTGATTACGCTTCCAAATGTGCTGTAGAGACCATTACCGAAATGTGTTCAAAGAGCAGGGGAAAGAAGACCGTTACGGCCATTTCCGATGCTATTAACGAAGCAAATACAAGGATCAGAAGAAAAGCAATGGAAGATGTCAATATGGTGGGAATGGGAACGACTACCGTTCTTGCTACCATATCAAACGACACGCTTACCGTTGCCAATGTAGGTGACTCAAGACTTTATATTATTTCTGCCGACAAAACCATCACTCAGATCACCAGAGACCATTCACTTGTTGAGGAAATGGTACGTATGGGAGGAATCGACCGCGTCAGTGCGAGAAACCATCCTGATAAAAATATCATTACCAGGGCCATAGGTGCCACAGGTAATGTCAATATTGATTTCTTTGAAGTTCCTTTGAGAGATAAGGATATTATTCTTATGTGCTCGGACGGACTTTCCAATATGATAGAAGACAAAGATATTCTCGAAATAGTAACCTCGGGAAAGGCTCCCGATGCCATTGCATCGGATCTTATCGCCACAGCAAACGAGAACGGCGGTAACGACAATATTTCCGTGGTTTTAATCGTATACGAGCAACAGGAATGAGGTTTTTATGGTAAAGATTGGTATGGTCATCGGCGGCCGATATGAGATCCAGGAATTGATCGGCACCGGTGGAATGTCAGATGTTTACAGAGCAAAAGATAATAAATTAAACAGAAACGTAGCAGTTAAGGTACTTAAGCAGGAATTCTCGGAGAACAGGGATTTTGTGACCAAATTCCGCCGTGAGGCCGAAGCTGCGGCTAATCTTATGCATCCGAATATCGTTACAGTATACGATGTAGGAGAGGAAAACGGAATCTCTTATATCGTTATGGAACTTGTGGACGGATACACTCTGAAACAGTATATTGAGAAAAAATCCAGACTCACTATAAGCGAATGTATCAGTATCGCGATACCCATCGCATCGGGTATCGAGGCTGCTCACAATAACGGTATCATTCACAGGGATATCAAGCCCCAGAATGTTATCATTTCAAAAGACGGTAAGGTTAAGGTTACAGACTTCGGTATTGCCAAGACCACCACATCAAATACGATTTCCAGCAATGTAATGGGAAGCGTTCATTATACTTCTCCCGAACAGGCCAGAGGCGGTTTTTCCGATGAAAAGAGTGATATTTATTCGTTGGGTATCACACTTTTTGAAATGGTTACGGGCAGAGTTCCTTTTAACGGTGATACTACCGTTGCGATCGCTATCAAGCATATTCAGGAAGAGATGCCTTCACCCCGTATCTATGTTGAAGACATTCCCATCAGTATAGAGCAGATCATCTTGAAGTGTACTCAGAAGAGTCCCGACAGAAGATATCAGAAGATGAGTGAGGTAATAGAAGACTTAAAGAAGGCTTATATTTCACCTGACGAGAATTTTGTAAAGATCGATACTTATGAACAGAATTCGGTTACAAAGACCAATCTCGATTCCATGTATCGCCGCGAAAAGAGAAATGCAAAAGAAGCGCCGGAAGTAACAAATCCCGCTAAAGAGGATCTTGTTCGCGTAAATAATGCCAAGAGAAGAAATGAGGGTCTTGATCTTCCGAGAAACGTGAAGAACACAGACAGTAATGAAGGAAAGAAACCTGTGTCAAAGCAGGGCGAAGCTGTTAAGAAGAATCCTCAGAAACCTCAGCCCAAACCCCAGCCGAAGCCTCAGCAAAGACCTCAGCAGCAGGCAAAACCCCAGGGCCAGCCCAAGCCTCAGCCTAAGCCTCAGCAGAAGTCTTCAAATAGCGGATATAAGCAGAGCCCTCAGAAGAGAAAGAACCAGGGCAATTCCGCGACCGTTGAAAAGATTAAGACAGGCGTAATTATCGCCATAGCGGTAACCATAGGTATCCTTCTGCTTATCCTTCTCGGTAATGCACTCGGAATCTTTACGACCAGAGATGATACGGTCAAATTTGCCACAGTACCCGTAGTAAGCAACATGACGGCTACCGAAGCAACCAAGTATCTTCAGGACAGAGGATTTACCGTCGAGACAAAGTTTGAAGAATCAAACGATTATGCTCCAAACAGGGTAATTAAATCAGATCCTTCGGGCGGAAGCAATGTTCAGGAAGGCACTACGGTCACACTTTATATAAGTACTACGAAGGATACAAAGGTTGTACCCGACGTGACAAACATGACCGAAGCCGAAGCTACCGCTAAGCTTGAAAACGACGGTTATAAAGTTGAGAAGACATTCGAAAAGAATGAAACCGTTGCAAAGGGTAAAGTTGTATCACAGAATCCCGAAGCAGGAAGTTCATGGAGTTACGATAAACCCATTACAGTTGTAATTAGTGACGGTTCCGCCAAAGAGAAGGCCAAGATGCCCGATCTTACAGGAAAAACGGAAGAAGAAGCAAGAAGCCTTGTCGAGAGCGTGGGAATGAAAGTATCTCAGGTGACTGAGGTTTATTCCGATACCGTAGAGTCAGGACTTATCTGCGGACAGAGTTATTCTCCCGGAGCCGTGGTAAAAGAAGACTATGAAGTCGTATTAAAGAAGAGTATCGGACCCGAACCCAGATATTATTCATGCAATATCATGGTTCAGGCACCCGAAAACTATACGGGCGGTGCTGCAACCATCGTTCTTAAGACGCTGGACGGAACAGAATTATACCGTGAGTCCGCACCCGTTTTCCCGTTCAATATTAATCTTTCTCAGATCTACGGTGTATCCAGAGGAATAGTTGAAGTTACATATACCGTTATCAATACCGAGCAGGTTGTTGATGAAAACGGCAATGTTACTGTTCAGAACGTTCCCAAGCAGGACAGCGTAAGCTACGAAGTGGAATTTGATTGATGACCGGTAAGATAATTAAAGGAATTTCAGGCTTTTATTATGTGTATTCGTATGAAAATGCGAATGTCTATACCTGTCGCGGTCAGGGCAAATTAAGAGATAAAAAGATAAAGCCTTTAGTCGGAGACAATTGCAAGATAGAGGTTACGGATGAGGAGAAAAAGGAAGGCAGCGTACTCGATATCCTTCCGAGAGAGAATGAACTCATTCGTCCCGCGGTAAGCAATATAGATCAGATGCTCGTTATCTTTGCACTGAGTAACCCGAAGCCTAACTTTTATCTTCTGGACAAGTTTTTGTTTTTCATAATGCATGAGAAATTAAAACCGATCCTTATATTCAATAAAGACGATCTTGATTCTTCGGACAAAGAAGAAGTTAAGAATATATACAAAGGTTTCGATGCACCGCTTATCTTTACGAGTGCAAAAGAAAATATAAATGTCGATACCGTAAGAGATCTTTTAAAAGGAAAGACTACGGCGGTCGCCGGACCGAGCGGTGTCGGAAAATCAACGCTTATTAATGCCATAGTCGGCAGCAGTATAATGGAAACCGGAGAGATATCAAAGAAGACATTAAGAGGCAGGCATACCACAAGGCATACCGAGATGTTTGAATTTGATGTGGACGGAACGGATTCGTTTATCCTGGACACACCCGGTTTTTCTTCTTTTTATCTTCCTGCACTTCACGAGCAGGAGAGAGCTTCGGATTATTATCCCGAATTTTTGCCTTTCATGCATAAGTGTAAGTTCAATGCGTGCCTTCACGATAAAGAACCCGAATGCGGTGTAAAAAATGCGGTGGAAGAAGGTATTATTTCAAGGGAAAGATACGAGAATTATCTAAAGATATTATCAGAGATCAAAAAAAACTATAGATTCTGACGAGAGGTTACTTCATGAATTACATTTTGGCTCCGTCCATTCTTTCGGCGGACTTCCTTGATTTGAGAGATCAGATTGAAAAGGTTGAAAAAGCCGGAGCAAAATATCTTCATTTTGACGTTATGGACGGCTTGTTCGTCCCCAATATCTCATTTGGGATACCGGTGCTTAACTGCATCAAAGGCAATACGGATCTTACGCTTGATGTTCATTTGATGATCACGGATCCGAACAGATATTTCGAAAAGTTTAAAGAAGCGGGAGCCGAGATCCTTACGGTTCATATCGAGGCGATGAAGGATCCCGCAGCCGATCTTAAAAAGATAAAAGAACTCGGTATGATCCCTTCGATCACATTAAGCCCCGATACGCCTGCGGAAAGTGTATTTCCTTTCCTTGATATGGTAAAGCAGGTGCTTGTGATGACCGTTAATCCCGGAGCAGGTGCACAGCCCTATATTGAAAAGTGCACCGACAAGATAAAGGCTATCAGAAACGAGATCACAAAAAGAGGTCTTGATGTCGATGTCGAAGTTGACGGCGGCATCAATGAGAAGACGATAAAGATCGCAAGAGATGCCGGAGCAAATGTATTTGTAATGGGTTCTTCGATCTTCAATCATGAGCCTTACGAATCTGTAAAAAAGTATCTCGATATTTTAAAATGATCATAAAAACAAAGAAGTCGTAAAAAACTTCTTTGTTTTTTTATAATTTGTGATAGAATACATTAAAAGTTTTTCCAAAGGAGATTTTGATGAAAACAAGAGACCAGGCTTTAAAATACGGACTGTCTTTCCCGGACACATATCAGGATGCACCTTTTCATGACGATAACTGGCAGATTGTCAGATTTAAGGGAAACGACAAAGCATTTCTTTGGACATACGAAAAAGACGGATATGTAAATCTTAACGTAAAGACGGATCCCGAAAAGGCATATTTCTGGAGAGGACTCCATAAGTCGGTGATACCGGGATATCATCAGAACAAAGATCACTGGAATACGATCATTTTAGACGGAAGCATTCCGGATAAGGATATAAAGATAATGATCGCTGAAAGTTATGACCTTATATCGGACAGCCCTTCAAAACGCATATACGAGGCTGTAAAAAAGATCCCTTACGGTTTTGTGGCGACTTATTCACAGGTGGCTGAGATCGCAGGTGACAGGAAGATGGCACGTGCAGTCGGAAATGCTCTCCATAAGAATCCCGACCCTGACAATATACCATGTTTTCGTGTCGTAAACGCCAAAGGAGGATTATCCGGTGAATTTGCATTCGGAGGCCCCGATGCTCAGGCGAAGCTCTTAAGAAAAGAGGGAATCGAAGTTAAAGACGGTAAAGTCGATCTGGTAAAATATCAATGGAAAAACAATATAAAGATCATCTTTTCCGATCTTGACGGAACACTTTTGAATTCTAAAAAAGGGATCTCAAAAAAGACGAAAGATGCGGTGATCGGATGTCAGAAAAAAGGCATTGTATTTGTTGCCTGTACAGCGAGACCCGAAAGAGCGATCAAAGAGTTCTGCGACGATATCCCTTTTGATGCCGTAATATCTTTAAACGGTGCGAGAGTAAGATGCAATAAGAAGAATATCGATAACGGTATGTCTTATAAAACCAGCCATCAGATCATAAAGAAATTAAGCAAAGATAAGAATAAGATCATTGTCCTTGAAACAGGAAGCGGTATCTTTTCCGATACGATCGTTCCCGAGTGGGATATAAAAAAGGTGACAGATCTTACCAAACTCGATAAGGAGATAAAGGTCTTTAAGATCCTTGTGATAGGTAAAGACAACAGGTTTGAAACAGTTAAAAGAAGCGAAGTTCTTATCCTTTTTAAAGATGTAAAAAAGGATGTTACCAAAGCGGTAGATGAAGATACGTATTTCAGCATTTCCGAAAACTGGATCTGTCAGATAATGGCGAAAAACGATACCAAATGGAATGCCGTAAAAGAAGTATTGGATGATTACGGTTTTACCAAAGACGAAGCCATGTATTTTGGAGACGATAACGATGATGCTGAAAGCATTAAAAATATCGGCCTCGGTATCGCCATGGGAAATGCGATAGAAAGAGTAAAGGAAAAGGCAAAGCTTATCATAAAAAGCAATGACAGTGACGGTGTGGCAGAATACCTTACGGATAATATACTTAAAGCAAGATAAGATAAGGACATCAGATTTACTGATGTCCTTAATTTTTTAAAGTGTATTTTTTGTATTTAATGCTCTTATTGCATTTAAAACAGCGATCACCATTACACCCACGTCTGCAAAGATCGCAACCCACATGTTTGCGATGCCGAAAGCACCGAGGATGAGACATGCAAATTTGATGATAAGAGCAAATCCTATATTTTCGTAAACGATCCTCAAACATTTTCTCGAGATCCTGATCGCCTGAGCTATCTTTACAGGATTGTCATCCATTAATACGACATCGGCTGCTTCGATCGCCGCATCCGATCCGAGTGCACCCATTGCGATGCCGATATCGGCTCTTGCAAGAACGGGTGCATCATTTATTCCGTCGCCTACGAAAGCGAGTACTTCGTTCTTTGATTTATTATTTATCAGTTCTTCGACCTTGGAGACTTTATCTGCGGGAAGGAGATTTCCGTAAACTTCATCGACACCTAGTTCGTCTGCAACTTCCTTGCCGACTTTTTCAAGGTCGCCCGTTAACATCACTGTCTTTTTTACACCGGCTTTTTTGAGTTTCGATATGGCTTCTTTCGAGTCGGGCTTAAGCTCATCGGATATCACTATGTGTCCGGCATAGGAATCATCGACTGCCATATGGACTATGGTACCGTTCTTATGACATGATTTGTATTCAAGTCCCAGGCTTTCCATGAGTTTTTCGTTACCTGCCGCGATCTTTACTTCGTCGACTTTGGCAGTAATACCGTGACCTGAAATTTCTTTTATGTCGGATACTCTGTTAATGTCTATTTCTTTTCCGTAAGCATTTTTAAGACTGATACTTATGGGATGAGAGGAAGCACTTTCGCAATGTGCAGCATATTCGAGAAGTTTTTCTTCATCGAGCGTATTGTGATGAATGCAGTTTACGTTGAATACACCTTTTGTAAGAGTGCCGGTTTTATCAAAGACAACATATCTTGTCTTTGAAAGCGATTCGAGGAAATTGGATCCTTTTATAAGGATTCCTTCCTTGCTTGCACCTCCGAGTCCCGCAAAGAACGAAAGAGGTATGCTTATTACCAGAGCGCACGGACAGCTTATAACAAGGAATGTAAGTGCGCGGTATATCCATACGTTCCACATGGGAGCGTTATGCGTTATCAGAAGAAAGAGAGGCGGTAAAACTGCAAGGCAGAGTGCACTGATAACAACAGCGGGTGTATAGATCTTGGCAAATTTAGAGATAAATGCTTCGGATCTTGATTTGTTGGAAGAAGATGATTCGACCAGTTCAAGGATCTTGGATACCGTTGATTCACCGAAATCCTTTGTTGTACGTATCTTTAAAACACCCGTAAGATTGATGCATCCGCTTATTACTTCATCACCTGCTTTAACATCTTTGGGCAAGCTCTCGCCTGTTAATGCCGAAGTGTTAAGAGTTGATTCACCACTTTCGATAATACCGTCGATGGGGATCTTTTCTCCGGGAAATACAGTAATGATATCGGAAACCGATACTTCATCGGGAGATACCTTTTCCACTTTTCCGTCGATCTCAACATTGGCATAATCGGGTCTTATATCCATAAGAGCCGAGATGTTTTTTCTGCTCTTTCCGACAGCATAACTCTGGAAGAGTTCACCGATCTGATAGAAGAGCATTACGGCGATCGCTTCAGTGTAATCACCGCTTTTTTTGATGAGCGCTATCGCGATCGCACCTATGGTGGCAACAGCCATCAGAAAGTTTTCGTCAAAAGGACGTCCTTTTAGTATTCCTTTAAAAGCCTTCTTAATAATGTCATATCCGATAATGATATAAGGCACCATATAAGCGATGATCCAGAAAGGCTCATGGATAAAGCCTGAAGAGGGATCATCTTCATCCGGTCCGAGGAACTTATAAAGGATAAAGAGTAAAACCATCAGGACTGAGGTTATGATTATTCGGATCAACATTTTTTTCTGCTTTTTATTCATAGGTAGTACCTTTGCTTAAAGTTCGATATTGCAATCGTCTTCAACTTTCTTACAGTTCTTTAGTACCTGTTTCATAACGGCTTTTTCATCGACACCGTCTTCGAATTCAACGATCATTTTTTGTGTCATAAAGTTTACCGTGGCTTTTTTGATGCCTTCAGTTTTGTTTGTTGCATCTTCCATAAGATTGGCACAGTTGGCACAGTCAACTTCGATATTGTAAGATATTTTCATTTGTCCTCCTTATATAAACGATTAAGCAATCGTTTAATTGTTTTTCTTTATCATATATCACGTTTGATTTCTTGTCAACATGTAACTTTCCATTATTTGATTTATTAATATTTTCATGTTAGTATTTTTATGAATAAATATAATGATTATTTAATCCGAGGTATCGATTATGGCAGAATTTGTACTTCCGCATGAACACGGTGAAGAAAAGGGAATCGAGAAGTTAAAAAACAATCTTTCGAATGAATGCAGTTTCGAGACCGTTGCCAATATTTTCCAGCAATTGGGCGATCCCACAAGAATAAGGATATTCTGGCTGCTTTGTCATTACGAAGAATGCGTCATTAACATTTCGGCGATACTTGATATGTCTTCGCCGGCCGTATCGCATCATCTAAGACCTTTGAAGAACAGCGGTCTTATCGTGAGCAGGAGGGAAGGAAAAGAAGTATATTACAGAGCTGCCGATACCGAAGAATGCAGACTTTTGCACAGTATGATCGAAGAGGTAATGGAAATTAAATGTCCCAAATAAACAGACAGTGGTTGTAGAAGGAGAATTACAGTGGATATTGAAGCATTAAACTGCAGATGTTGCGGCGGAATCCTTAAAGTGAATTCCAATCTTTGTGTTTGCGAATACTGCGGTGCAACCAATTTTATTTCCGACGTTGCAAACAAGTATATCAATCAGTTAAACCGTGCAAACAAATTAAGACAGGAACGTGAGTTTGACAATGCAGCAAGGATCTATGACAACATTCTTGCCGAAAACATTCCCACGTCCGATATCCTTTGGTATCGAACTCTTTGCGAATACGGTATCGAATATGTTCCCGATCCCATATCGGAAAAATATATTCCCACCATGCACAGAGTAAATGAGGAGAGTATTCTTACTTATCATTCTTATCTTGATGCTCTTAGCGCAGCAAGCAGGGAACAGAAGGAAACTCTCGAAAAAGAAGCGGAATATATAAATAAGATCCAGACGGATTATCTTAATATAGCGAAAAACGAAAAGCCTTACGATGTGTTCATATGTTATAAAGAAACTGATGAGGCTACCGGTGAAAAGACCGATGACGTTGCTATAGCCGATGAACTTTACAGCAAACTGATCAACAGGGGATTTAAAGTTTTCTTTGCGAGAGTAACTCTTAAATCCAAATTAAGCGTTGATTACGAACCTTATATATTTGCGGCTTTAAAGAGCTCGAGAGCTATGGTAGTTCTCGGAACCAAGGCAGAGTATTTCATGTCTGTCTGGGTAAAGAACGAATGGGGAAGATTCCTCAAGCTTATGCAGGATGATCCCAACAAGCAGATGTTCTTCGCATGCGACGATCCCGAAGAACTGCCGAGAGCTTTTGCGACAAAGCAGGCTGCTCTTCTCGGTGAGGAAGGTGCGCTTGAAAATCTTGCCGAAAACATTGAGAGATTTTTAAAGAACAAGGCTCCGAAGAGGAAAGTACAGGAGCTCAACAAAGATGAATCATATGAACGTGCACTTGCGCTTGTGCGTACGAGAGAGCATTTCAGGGCCATTAATGTTATTGAAGAGTATATAAAAAAATATCCCGAAGATGCTTCAGGATACTGGCTTCGAATGCTTAACAGGTTAAAAAGCACTCCCGGAACCATAAAACGCATGAAGGTTAACCTCTATGCGGATGCCGATTACAGCAAGGCAATAAAATATGCTACGGAAGATCAGAAGATCGAATATATAGAGACTGCAAAAACCTGCTCAAATAATCTTAACGAACAGAAAAATTTCGATCTTCTGCTTGAGAACGAATCAATAAAATACGTAAATAATTTTACTGCAAATACCGAAAGCGGAGCGAAGACTTTCGAAGTAAGGGATAAAGTCAGGGAGTATGCAAAGAGTGCCGAAAGATGCAATAACTTTTTAAGATATACTTTTACTCTGGGAATGATCCTTTATTTCCTCGGAAATCTTATAGCGATCATGATAATCGGAAACGGAAACGGTGCAGGAAAATGGGTGCCCGCATCCGTCATAATAACGGCTCCAATGATAGTGCTCGGCGTGGCGATCCTTTTATCCTACAATATACTTCTGGATATCATTGTTTCTTTCGTGGTGCTTGTATTTACGATCATATCGGCCTTTAATACACCGGTTTCTGATTTCTTCAGAGTCGTAGCGTCAATACTGCCTGCGATCGCTTACATCGCAACCAGCAATTCGTTTTATTTAAACAAGGTCAGAAATAAAATGCTTCATCATACGGTCAATATGAACAATACCCTTGAAGCGTTAAGAGTCGAAACCGAAAAGGCGAGCAGTGATCTGAGTCTTTTTGCATCCAAACTTCTTAAGGAATTTAAGAAGAACAATGATATTGACGATAATGTTATCGAGATCCATGATGACGATTATTTCATCGCGCAGAAAAAGATCCAGGGCATTTATGAAAGTGAGGTAACAAAGCAGGAACCTCTTATGAACTTAACGATCCCGAACGACTTGAGCAAGCGTTCTGTAAGAACCGAGTCGGGAGTAGGCGTTATAGCTTTGATCCTTTCATGTATCCCGGTCCTTGATATTGCAGGCCTCGGTTGTGCTTTGTACGATATCTTTACGGATAAATACAAAAAATACACGCATATAACGGCCGTTGCTTCTCTGGTAGTGGATATGATCGTTGTCATTGCAGGCTATATCATTTACCTGAATTTATAATCTGATATGTTGTTTTAAAGGTCCGAAGAATTTTCTTTGGACCTTTTTTTAATTCAAACATATAACAAAAAATGATATATGGAATAACGAATGATAAGAAGTAATGATCCCGGATTATTGATATCATTGTTCTCGGATAGAGCAAAAAAGGAGGTATTCAGATATGCGAAAAGTTAAATGGGGAGTTTTGGGAACAGCCAATATCGCAAGATGGGGCACGATCCCCGGAATGAAAAAAGCAAACAACTGCGAGCTTTATGCCATTGCGGGCAGAAGCCTCGAAAAAGCAAATAAATTTATGAATGAATTCGGTTTTGAGAAGGCTTACGGAAGTTACGACGAGCTTCTTGAAGACGCGGAAGTCCAGGCGGTATATATTCCTCTTCCGAATGATATTCATATTAAATGGGTAAAAGAAGCGTTAAAGAAGAAAAAGCATGTTCTTTGCGAAAAACCTCTGGCGCTTAATGCCAAAGAAGCTGAAGAGATGTTTGCCTGTGCAAGGGAAAACGGCGTATATCTCATGGAAGCGTATGCATATCTACACAGTCCGTATATAAAAAGTCTAAAAGAAGATCTAAAGAGCGGTATCATCGGCGAAGTGGATTATATCGAATCGGCGTTTATCACACAGGGGTATAAAGAGGACTTCAGACTTCACAAGGAACTTGGCGGCGGAGCGATGTACGATCTCGGCTGTTATTGTACGACCATGTTTTTATCCATGACGGATTCCAATCCCGTGTTTGTTAAGGCCTCTGCCGAGTATTCCGATCAGGACGTGGATCTTGTTACCGCAGGTATCATAAGATTCGAAAACGGCCTTCGTGCTTCTTTCAATGTCGGGATGATCCTCGGACAGGATTCCAATTTCAGATTTGACAGACTCTATATTCACGGAAGTGAAGGCTCGATCAAATCAGAGGTTGAGTACAATGCCGAAGGCGATGTAAGTTACAGGATCTATACGAAGGACGGAATGGTCGTAAGGAGTGTATCGAATCCCCAGAACTATTCATTGGAGATCGAACAGCTCGGAAACTGCATTTTACATGATGAGAAACCTCTTGTTTCCGAAGAATTTTCATTAAAGAATGCTAAACTCATCGACACTGTGTTATCCGAGATCGGATATTATTGATATTGGAGGGACGATTCAAAGGTATCCGTTAAACTTAACGACAATGAACCTTTGATACTTACACTTAAATAAAGCTTTAAACGGAGGGTTAATATGCGTCTTGGTACTTCTTCTCCTTTAAAACACATATCCGGCGAAGACTGGGCGAAGAATCAGGTAAGTCTCGGATGCAGTGCTGTTGTATTTCCTTTATCGTGTAACGATCCGGAGGAAAAAATAATCGAATATAAAAACGCGGCACAAAAACACGGACTGATGATCGCTGAAGTCGGAATATGGCGAAACGCTTTGTCGTTAAACGAAAACGAGCGTAAAGCTAATATGGATTACTGCGTCAATCAGTTAAAACTTGCGGAATTTTTAAATGCCAGATGTGCGGTAAACGTTGCGGGAGCTTTCGGCCCCGTCTGGGACGGAGGATACAAAGAGAATTACAGTACCGATGCATGGAAACAGACCGTTAAGATGGTCAGGGAGATCATCGACAGGGCGGATGTGAAGAATACGTATTTCACACTTGAACCAATGCCCTGGATGTATCCGACAAGTCCGAAGGAATATATAAGACTTCTTGATGAAGTCGGTCGTGACAGATTTGCGGTGCATATGGATATCATCAATATGATCAATTCCGCAGACAGGTATTTTAAACCGGAAGAATTCCTTGAAGAATGTGCGGACCTTCTTGGCGGAAAGATCAGAAGCTGTCATATCAAGGATATCCGTTTTATTCCGGAATATACGTTCAAGGTTGAAGAATGTGCTCCGGGTGAGGGTGAATTCCCCATTCGCAGATATGTTGAAAAGATGAATGAGATCGATCCGGATATGCCGATGATACTTGAACATCTTGATACCGATGAAGAATATCTTAAATATCTCGGATATCTGAAGGAGGAATTAAATGGCTTATACAAGACTCTCTGATGCAAATGAAATAAACGAAAGATTCATGGATTCGCTATTATTCGAACAGAGACTTATCGATTCGGTAAATGCGGATATAAGTACGACGCTTTTCGGTGAAAGTTTTTCAATGCCGGTATTGACACCTGCATTTTCTCATCTGGGTCATTACAGTTCCCGTCCTCTTACGGGACTCGAGGAGTATTCGATCGCAGCAAAAGAATGCAATATCCTTAACTTCTGCGGAATGATGGAAAATGACCTTTTTAAGAAGATCATGGATGCGAATGAAAAAACGGTAAGAATAGTTAAACCCTATGCCGATAATGCGAAAGTAAGAGATCAGCTGCAGTTTGCCGAATCAGTCGGAGCTTTCGGTGTCGGTATGGATATAGATCATATCTTCGGTACCACGGGCTATGACATAGTAATGGGCGAAGAGATGGCTGCACAGACAGCAGATATGCTTCAATCGTATGTGGAATCCGTTAAGATCCCTTTTATCGTAAAAGGTGTATTAAGCGTGGAAGACGCGATCAGATGTGCCGATATCGGAGCCAAGGGTATCATAGTCAGTCACCATCACGGAAGACTTCCTTATTCTGTTCCGCCCATGATGATCCTTCCCGAGATCAAAGAAGCGTTAAAAGGCAGGGATGTAACGATCATCGTTGACTGCGGGATCACAAGCGGGGCCGATGTATATAAGGCACTTGCACTCGGTGCTCATGCTGCAGCGGTCGGAAGATCGATGCTTCCTTTCCTTGAAAAGGACGGAAGTGACGGCGTGAAAGAGTATATCGAAAGCGTAGGAAAAGAACTGAGATTCGTAATGAGCTCGACAGGCTTTTCGAGAGTAGCGGATGTGGATTCTTCCGCGTTGTATGAATTGTAAGAGAAAATAATAAGGGGAATTTTATATAAAAGATGTCTTCGGTAAAAATTTTATACCAAAGACATCTTTTTTAGCGGGAGAGTGCGTGATATACTTTACAGGGACAAAAATAGCACCATTGTTTTCGGATTATATTGACTCTGCCCCAAGGTAAGTCTTTATAATATACAAAAATTGACTTAAGTAAGGAGACTTGAAAAATGGAAACAAAAGAAAAAAAGAAACTATGGGTGTTTATTGCCGTTGCTTACGGCGTTACGTATGCGATGAATCTTTTAATGATCATCGGATTCAAAAAGCAGTATGACCTGACATTGTTCATGAATGCGCAGATGCTTTATCCCGCAGCCGGTGTGATTTTAGGGAAACTCATATTCAGAAAAGAAGGCGAAAAGCTTCCGATGACAGGTTATATAACCGTATTGGTCACAACAGCTTTATGCGCTTTATGCAATATCGGTTCTATCGTTCTTCATATAGATCCTATCGGATCTGCAGTCGCAAAGATCGATATCTGGAATACGCTTTCAACAATTGTGCTTATCATGGGAAGTCTTGTTTCATATGTGGCTTTCTGGGTCTGCGGTAAGGAAAAGCGTGAGAATGCGGGACTTAACCGAAAGAATATTAAATGGAGCATTATCCTTATTGCTGTTTTTATCGCGCTGTTCTTCGGGAGATCTCTTATCAGCATATTCCTTTCCGATCTTTTCAATCATACAACAGAGTCCTTTGATTCTTTGAAGAAAACACTTTTCAGTGCAAATTCGATCATCACTGTATTATGCCTTCCCATTAACTTCATCTTATCTTATATGGCGTTCTTCGGCGAAGAGTGCGGGTGGAGATATTACCTTCAGCCCATTATACAGAAGAAAATGGGTAAGCGTCTCGGAGTGCTCTTACTCGGACTTGTGTGGGGTGTATGGCATATCGGTGCGGATTTTATGTATTATACTAAAGAATACGGTGCTCAGGCATTTGTTATGCAGCTTATCACATGCATATCGATCGCGATCTTCTTCGGATACGTATATATGAAGACCGAGAATATCTGGACGCTTGCGATCATGCATTTTCTTAACAATAATCTTGCAGCTTTACTTGGCGGAGGCGGATCATCCGCTTTACAGGATCAGGTCGTTCTCTGGTCTACAGTTGCGCTTCACGCAATTTCAAGCATTGTAATTTGCTTATTTATCTTTTTACCGTTGTATAACAAGGATAAAAATGCCGAAAAAGAGATTTAACTGTTTGTTTTAATATGGGATAATCAATAGTGTAGAAAGGAGGAATAGGGTTATGAAGATCAAATGCGAATACTGCGACTCAATGTTTGACGATACACTCGAAAAATGCCCGAGCTGCGGTGCACCAAACAAAAACGTAAGAAGAAGTACATCCGACCAGCCTACGACTATTGAGGGCCTTAAAGAATGGTATGCGTCAAAAGGATTACCTCCCGAGGATGTTACAAGATTCTTCATCGGTAAAGATTACCGCGGAGCAAAAGCATTCGGTATTTACAAAGACGAGAGCACAGGTAATTTTATCGTTTACAAGAATAAGGCAGACGGATCGCGTGCGGTCAGATATGAAGGCACGGACGAAGCTTATGCTGTAAATGAACTTCATACAAGACTCAAACAGGAGATCCTTGAACAGAAAAGCCACAACATAAGCAAGGGTTCGGCAACGGCATCTTATAACAGAGGCGGGGGCAGAAGAAGAAAAAAGAAATCCTGTTTAAGCAGCATTCTCGGATTTATTATTCCTCTTATTTTATGTATTGGCGTATTTAAGTTCCTGGTAGATTCCGAGACTCCTGCGAAGTCCGGTTATTACATGTATAATGATGAAGCGTATTATCAGGACAAACTCTTCTATCATTACGGAAGTGACGGAAACGGCTGGGCAGTTTACGACGACGAGATCGGAGACTGGAAGAAAACAAGTTCCTATCCCGTTAAATTGGAATTACAGTCTAAAGCCAAAAATTATTTTCTGTCTTCGGATTATGATCCGAAATACGGTAAATCCGATTTTAAAGACAGTATGGTCTATGAAGATTATCTTCACGGCTTTATCGTAAACGAGGGTTATTATTCGTACAATGATGATATTTATTATCACATGAAGCCGGATCAGGATCAGGGCTGGTATGTATATAATACCGACGACGATGAATGGAATTCGGTATTCCTGGCTGAGATCCCTTCCGATCTTAAGCATCAGAACGTAGCGAATGATTTCTGGTATACGCCCGACTGGGATACAGAGACTCAGATCACGGATTTTGAAGATACTGATTATTATATAGATTATCAGGATGAACTTTACAGAGAGTCGACATATGAGTCGAGCTCATCGAGCAGTTATGACAGTGACGATTCGGATTATTCGTGGAGTTCGAGCGATTCGTGGGATTCCGGCGGAAGCGACTGGGACAGCGACTGGTAAAAAATATTTAAAATACAAAAGTGTAAGCTTTGAGAAATCTTTGCTTACACTTTTTATTTTTTCCATAAAATATTATAATCTGTTCGTATCTTATATGAAAAAATAAAATTTAAGGGATAAAGATATGGTCGATAAGAAAAGATTAAGCACAAAAATAAAAAGGATCGTTTCGGTGGCTCTGGCAATAAATACCGCTGTTGTTTTTTCTGCCTGCGATATTCCTGTAAACAATGTTTCGCCTGATGAAAAAGATATAATGAATCATCAGGCAAAGCTTGAGGTACAGCCGAAAGAGGAAACACCCGAGATAGAGATCGAAAAGGAAGAAAGCGATCGTCCGCTCACATCCGGGAATATGGAATTTGTTGTTCCAAGCGGTTTTGAGAAGATCGAGAACTTTTCGTATGATGACTTTGTGGCGAAAAATCCCGAAGTGATTTATTCTGACGAAGAACTCTTAAAAGCTTCCGAAGCGTATTTTGAATATTTGGATAAATTCTCCGAAGACGGATGGAACGTGAGATTTTCTTTTTCCTGCCTTAATAACGATAATCTGTCAGAAATGATCAATATCGTTTATTCCGGTGAACTGAAAGATACGATCAATTTCAATATCTGTACATATGATTTTGAAAAGGAAGAAGTTGTCGAGATAGGAAATTTCCTTTCCGATTACGGTACAAGCTTATACTACATAGAACGCGCCAATTTTTTCTGGTATGCTGAATGGAGAAGCGAGTATCAGAGTTTTATCAATTATTATCTGACAATTAACGATGAAAATGAGTTCGAACTGGTTGCTTCGTTTGAGGAATCGTATGATGATAAACTTGAGGATAAGCCTTATTATGTGAATAATGTTGAGACTGATTGCAATACATATAACAACATTATCTGCCAGTATTACGCTTATTCGGATAAGCAGTTTGATATTTATGCCGGAAAGGGATTTCTGGAGTTGAAAAACGATTACGATTATTCATGTTTTATAGATAATTTTGAGAAAACGTATACGGATGATCTTATAGATCTTGCCATGGAAGAGTATTCATCGTTTCTTTCGACTCAGGATGAAAACGTTCATTATGAATTTGCGTATATGGACTATGACAATCTTCCCGAACTTCTGATATCGGAAGGTGATTCAAAAACAGATGGGGTGACGATATACAGGGCTTATGTTTATGAAAGCAACGGCCAGTACGAAAGCAATATATACGAAGCCGGATCTGCGGGATCTAACGGAAAGATCTCTTACAGTATAAATACGGGAGTTTATCGCGGATATGAAGCCGGCATGGGATTGGAATGCGATTATTTTAAAGTGCTCCACGGTTTTGTCTCGGAAGATCTTCCCGTCTTCTTAGCGGAAACCAGAATGGATGGCACGGATGAGATCGTCTATAAGATAAATGGTGCTCCTGTGTCAGAAGAAAGATTTAACGAATATCTGGATAAATGGACTGTATTTGAATTTGTCGATGTGAGTTACTCCGATATGCATTCCGAAAAAGATAAAAAGAGTGTGGAAAAGAATTTTAAGAGATTACTTGGGAAATAATATAAAACCCGGAGGCAAACAAAAATGCTTCCGGGTTATTTTTATGAATTGATCAGTTCGCCGAGTGTTGTCTCACCCCAGCTGTAATTATTTAAATAACTTCCTTTAAAGAGCTGCGAATATTCTTCCTTTCCGGAGAGATAATCGAATAGATCGCAATGAACTTTCTCAGTTACGATACGTCTTTTTCCGTCCACGGTCTCTACGATATCGCTTACTCCGTATTCTTCGAGAGTATTCTTTAAACGAAGCGCTACCTTTCTGTATCTTGACAGTGTAAGCGTATTCGCAGGTTCGTCTTCCCAAAGATAGGAGATTGCTTCTTCCGAAGATACGAAACCGCCTTTTCTGTCTATAAGTACCGCTAAAAGTTCTTTTGATTTTTTGTTTCTGAAAGCTATCGGTTTGTCACCCACAAACACATCGAAATATCCGAAAGTACGGATCGTAACATTATGATCTTCGGGTATATCTTTTTGTATGGTTTTATCATCCTCATCAACGGAATATAAAACTATGTATCTCGGCGATTTTGTATACATGCCTTTCTGTGTACAGACGGCACGTATTTTCTTTTCTTTTTCTGATCTGTAATCAAAATACGTAAACTCTGCTTCGCCGTTTATAAGAATGCTTAAGAAATCCTCGGCCGAGGCTTCACTCATTGAAACGAATTCCTTCCAGGGAGTGTATTTCTTTGTTAACGGCAGCCATTCTTCTTTTGTAAAGCCGAAGAACTCGCATACGTTTTCGCTTGAGTAAAGGGGCTTTACGTATTCATCGGGAGTGACTTCGAAAGCTGCGATACCGTCGGAGAATCTTAAAACGAGATCCTTCATTTTTTCCTTAAGCTGAAGATTCTGATCTTTAAGATCGTTTACTTCTTCAGATTCGTGAATGCGTCTGCAGCAGTAATAACCGATCGATTCGCTGACATTTATAAATATCCCTCCGTACTGCCTTAAAACATGGTCTGAAGAGAGTGCTTTGTATGTGATCTGAGGAGGCTTCGCATCAGGCTTTAGGAATTTGTTAAGACTGAAATCCGAAAAGAAAGCACGAACGGTCTCAACATCCTCTTTGTCGACGGAATCCATGATCCATTTTTCCAAAGCTTCATCAAGCGACATCGGTATATTCTCAAAATGCTTAAACATTGACGAGTTGTTGCTGTACAGACATTTGATCGTATTGTTGGAAGTATTGAATTCAAAGATCTTATCGTATACTTCGCTTAATGCTTTCAGGTATCTTATGCTTTTGTCATTGGAGATGACGGGATCGTTTTCTGATTCGAATTCCGAGATATCGGTAAGATAAGACGACGCAAGGAGAGTGCCGTCTTCAAGTTTGATCGCGCTTAAAGAATCAAGGACATACAGAAGTGTATTATCCTTTCTTTTAATATGATATTTTGCACTTGCGCGGTCTTTTCCGTTTAGAAGTTTCTCGAATAAAGAAGAATAAACTTTCAGATCATCGGGATGGATTAAAGATGAATACAAATCATTGCTTTCATCAAGAAGTTCATCTTCAGCGTACCCGGTCAGATCACATAAGCTTTTGCTTACATAACATAAAGCTACGGTATCGCTTAAGATATATTGATGAAAGCCGTTAATTTGTTCTTTTAGTATGTCTTCGGCTCTTTTCGGTGTGTTGTTCATTTGTTTTCCTTTAGCATGGACTCTGAAGTGATTAAAAGAATTTTATCAAAGATGATATTTCTTTTCAACTTTCCCAGCCTTATTTCAAATGAAAATTAACCTCTGAGAGCCGGTTTTACGATCTTGCCGCTTATAGTCTTGGGCATTTCTTTTACGAATTCGATAAGTCTTATCCATTTGTATTCCGCAAGTTTTTTATTGCAGAATTCTTTTATGTCTGTTTCGAGTTTACCTGAGGGAGAGTAATCCTTGTCCAAAACAACGACAGCTTTTATTGCCTGGCCTCTTAATGTATCGGGCACACCGATAACGCTGCATTCGACAACAGCCGGGTGTTCTAACAGTACGTTTTCTACCTCGTAAGGACCTACACGGAAGCCGCCCGTTTTAATGATGTCATCAAAGCGGCCGTGAAAATAGAATATGCCGTCTTCATTAATGTAAGCAGCATCTCCCGTATGATAAACGCCGTCCCTCCAGACATATTCATACTGTTCTTTATTATCGAGATATGAACAGAATATGCCGACAGGATGTTCGTTGTCTTTAGGGATTATCACGACTTCTCCGATCTCTCCCGGAGAAGGTATTTTGCCTTCCTTGTTTCTTAATTCGATGTTGTAAAAAGGAGAGGGGATCCCTATTGAGCCTTCTTTGGTTTTTCTTCCCTTGAAGTTAGCAATCAGTAAAGTAGTTTCGGTCTGTCCGTAACCTTCGCACAGGGTTAGACCCGTCTGCTCGAAGAATTTACGGAATACATCGGGAGAAAGCATTTCTCCGGCTGTAGAAGCATGCTTTAAAGAAGGCATCCTCGGAATCCCTTTTCGAACGAGATAACGGTATACTGTAGGTGGAGCGCAAAAGGATGTGACGCCGTATTTGTTTATGACGTATGTAAGTTGCTTGGGCTCAAAGTTGTCGAAATCATAAACCATTACAGCGCATCCCGTGAGCCATTGTCCGTACAATTTGCCCCAGGAGGCTTTTGCCCATCCTGTTTCCGCAAGAGTGAAATGCAAACCGTTATCCTCAGTTTGCTGCCAATATCTGGCTGTTATTATATGAGCCAAAGGGTAGGTATAATTGTGTATTACGCCCTTTGGATAGCCGGTAGTACCTGAAGTAAAATACATAAGCATCGGATCGGTCGCAAGTGTCGGGATACGTTCAAGTTCTTCACCTGCATCTTCCGTCTGCTTTGTAAGATTGTCAAAACCTTCAACATCATTCTGTACTGTCCATAATTTTATTTCGGATGTGTATCCCTTTAAAGCTTCTTTTATCTTTATTGGAATATCATCCTGAGGAGTGCAGATTATCGCATCCATGCCTGCAGTAGAGATACGGTATTTATAATCGGCGGGTGTGAGCATGTGCGATGCGGGAACTGCGAGTGCGCCGATCTTATGAAGTGCGATCACTGCGAACCAGTATTCGTAATGACGTTTTAAAACGAGCATTACTTTTGATCCTCTTTTTATACCGTTTGACAAAAATACATTTGCCATTTTATTGCTGTATCTTTTTATGTCCGAGAAAGTGAAGATATGTTCCTCGCCTGTAACGTTACACCATACAAGTGCACGTTTTTCGGGTTCTTTTTCTGCCTGAAGGTCCACGACATCGTAGCCGAAATTAAAATTAAAAGGATAATCAAGCTTGATATCCGTTAAAGCACCGCTTTCATCGGTAATTTCCTGACAGTAAAGTTCACAGATGCTCATTTTGTTTCTGCTCCTGTAACGGCGAACGAAAAATCAGCCGACATACAAAGTCTTCCTTCGACCGAAGCACTTCCGCTGCCGAAATAAAAAGGTTTTTTTGAACGTGTTATTTCACACTTAAGTTCGATGGTATCTCCAGGTTTTACGGGTGAACGGAATTTCACATTGTTTAATCCGGTATAGACCGGAAGACACCCTTCGGTCAGATTATCCTGCATAAGCACGCAGGCATTCTGTGCCATCATTTCGCAAAGTATGACACCGGGAACGATAGGGTTTCCGGGGAAATGACCGTTTAAGAAAAACTCATCCCCGCGGACTTTATAATGTCCGATCGCGATCCCGTTAACGTTCTCACAGTCTTCGATCAGAAGCATGGAATCCCGGTGGGGGAGGATCTTCATTATTTCTTCTTTGTTCATTTTTATACCTTTCTGAAAGCAAGACATGCGTTATGTCCGCCGAATCCCAAAGAGTTTGAAAGTGCGAGAGTGATATCGGATCTTACCGCTTTGTTCGGAACATAATTAAGATCGCATTTTTCGTCCGGATCGTTTAAGTTAAGCGTGGGCGGGATTATGCTTTCCTTTAATGCCATAAGGCATGCCATCGCTTCTATGGCGCCTGCGGCACCGAGCATATGTCCTGTCATTGATTTTGTTGAACTGATCAATGCGTCTTTAGCTTTTTCTTCGCCGAGTGCGAGTTTGATCGCAAGGGTCTCGAGTACATCGTTCATGGGTGTACCTGTTCCGTGAGCATTTATATATACTTTGTCGTCTTCTTTATAATCAGCTTCTTTCATTGCATCCTTCATGGCTTTTGAACCGCCTCTTGCTTCGGGATGAGGAGCGGTGATGTGATGCGCATCGCATGTCGAGCCGTATCCGCAGATCTCACCGTAAATCTTCGCGCCTCTTTTTACAGCATGTTCATATTCTTCAAGAACAAGTGCGACAGCACCTTCGCCTATAACGAAACCGCTTCTTTTTTTATCGAAAGGAAGAGAAGCCGCATTGGGATCGTCTGCTGTTGAAAGCGCCTGCATATTTGCAAATCCCGCAATGGCTGATGCGCAGATGGCCGCTTCGGTACCGCCTGAAATAACTGCATCGGAGTATCCGTGACGTATAAGTCTCATAGCTTCGCCGATAGCGTTGGAACCTGATGCACATGCTGTTACGATCGGCATTGCACTTCCTCTGCAGTCATGCTTTATGGCGATCATTCCCGATGCCATATTGGAGATCATCATGGGAACGAAGAGAGGGGATACCCTTCTGGGTCCTTTTTCCATGATCTTTGTATGTTCGGATTCGAAAGTTGAAATGCCGCCGATACCGGTACCGAAGATAACACTGAATCTTTCGGGATCAACGCTGCCTTTTATGCCGCTTTCGTTTACGGCCTGTTCTGCCGCACCGAGTGCGAGCTGTGTATATCTGTCCGTACGGAGTATTTCGTTAACATCGAGATATTCTGCAGGATCGAAACCTTTTACTTCTGCAGCGAGTTTCGCTTTTAAATTATCCGTGTTAAAAAATGTTACGGGTGCGATACCGTTTTTTCCGTTCTTAAGTGCGTCCCATGTATCTTTTGTATTGTTTCCGACGGGAGTTATCGCTCCCAGTCCTGTCACCACGACTCTTCTAAAATTTTCATTCATGTTTTTATCTCTTTTCTTAATTTTTTACATAGCGATCCCGCCGTCTACCTTTAATACATCGCCTGTTACATAAGAAGCGAAGACTAAATATTCGACTGCGTCTGCAACATCGTTTGCACTTCCCATTTTTCCGAGAGGGATCCTTTCCACGAGAGGATTATCCTGCTGATCGAAAGTCATGTCTGTTGCTATAAATCCCGGAGCGATCGCATTGCATCTTACATTCTTTGATGCGAGTTCTCTTGCCACGGATTTGGTAAGGCCTATAAGACCTGCTTTTGATGCGCTGTAATTACACTGACCGGGATTTCCCAAAAGACCTGCAACGGAGGAAATATTGATGATGCAGCCCTCGTGGTTTTTAATAAACATCCCGGCCATATGTCTTATCATATTGAACGCACCTTTAAGGTTTGTATCAACGACCGAGTCATAATCGTCCTCACGCATCATCGCGAGAAGATTGTCACGTGTTATCCCTGCGTTGTTTACGAGTATCTGAACCGCAGTGAAATCTTTCTTGATCTGCATTACGGTTTCTTTCGTCTTTGTAAAATCAGAAACATCCAGCTGATAACATTTTGCTTCGACATTAAATTCGTTTCTGCATTTTTCACAGACCTTATTTGCCGCTTCTTCGTTTGAAGCATAAATGATCGCAATATTTGCACCGAGAGAGGCGAGTCTTAAAGCAACAGCTTTTCCTATACCTCTTGAACCGCCGGTCACAACTGCGGTCTTACCTTTTAATGATTTATTTTCGTTCATCTATACCACACATTCTCCGGCCCGTTTTAAGATGGGCTCGGCTTCTTCGATCACTTCTTTTATTATTTCAGCCGCACTCTGTTCTTTATTGACGATCGCGGCTATCTGGCCGGAAAGGAAACATCCTTTTTCGTTGTCACCGTCGATGACGGCCGATCTTAATGCTCCGACACCAAGGTTTTCAAGTTCTTCATCCGAGATGGAAGAGTATTCTGCTTTAAAATAATCTCTTGCAAAAGGAGTTCTTAAACTTCTTACGGGATGTCCGAGTCTTTTGCCCGTAACCATTGTGCAAAGATCGTTTGCGTGAAGTATCTTTTCTTTATATGAAGGATGGATGGAACACTCGTATGCACTTAAGAATCTTGTTCCCATCTGAACGGCACAAGCTCCTAGCATAAATGCCGCTGCAAATCCTCTGCCGTTTCCGATACCGCCCGCTGCGATAACGGGCAGGGCAGTGGCGTCACAGATCTGCGGTACGAGGACCATTGTCGTAAGTTCACCTACGTGACCTCCGCTTTCTCCGCCTTCCGCGATCAGAGCTGATGCACCGAGCCTTGTCATAAGTTTTGCCATGGCAACCGATGCAACAACGGGGATAACTTTGATCCCTGCATCAAGCCATTCTTTGATATATTTGGACGGATTGCCTGCACCGGTCGTGACGACATCCGCTTTTTCTTCGATAACAATCTTTGCCACTTCGTCGGCATAGGGACTTAAGAGCATAATGTTTACGCCGACCGGTTTGTCGGTGAGGCTTTTGGCTATGCGAATCTGTTCTCTGACATATTCGCCGGGAGCATTTCCCGCTGCGATGATACCCAGACCGCCGCCGTTTGAAACGGCAGCGGCGAGCTTTCCGTCAGAGATCCATGCCATTCCGCCTTGAAATACGGGATATTCGATGCCAAGCATCTCGCATATTGCTGACTTGATCATTTCTTATACCGCCATCTTGCTCTGGATGAGTTTGTCGAGATCGTCGATAGTTTCAACTTTCTGGTCAAGGTCGATCTGCATACCGATTTCATCTTCCAGATTCATAAGGATTTCCACGGTATCGAGAGAATCGATTCCAAGCTCGAAGATCTTGCTTTCGGGTTTAATGGCAGAAATATCAGTTCCCGTACGTTCGGAAATGATTTTTGCGATTGCATCAAAATACATAGTATTGCCTCCAAGAGAATTTTTCCGGCCGGCCCGAATGCCAGCCCATAACATACATTTTATTTTTGAACGGTTCCTAAATGATGGCGTAAGCGTTCCGTTTGCGTTCCAAAATAAAAAATTTTTGTGGAAGTGATAAATGTGTTAAAATGGTACGAGATAATGAGAGGTATAAAAATGAAAAAGATCGGATTGGCAATAGGGATACTCACTTTGCTTTTCACAGTGGGATGTTCTGCAAAAGAATTGGTGAATAAGAGAGATTATGTTTATTATTCGGAAATAACCGCCGAAGACTATGAAACAATGGAATATGTGGATAAGAACAGTGACTACGTTTTTTCCATGATGGATGAAATGGATACCAATGATCCTTTCTGCGGTCAGTATCTGGATGTTGGGAATCTTTACGGGGAAAAAACAGAAGACGGTAACGTTGACAGTCAGGGAACGAAGATCGACAGTCAGGGCGCGATTTTCAGATATTCGATCTTTTTGAGAGATCCTTCCGATTATCATATTCTCGGGGTTCACCCTGAAGATACATATAAAGAAGCACGTGAAGCGATCGAAAATGCTGGCTTCACATGGGAAAGCGACAGTCCGTTATACGGAGACAGGACAGATACAATATTTAAAAAAGGAAATGTAGGTATAAGAGTAACAACATATAATACCAAAGAAGAGGGTATGGATAACGATATAATAGATTCGATATGCGTATATGTTCCTTTAAGGGATGAATCTTATAAGCCTATAGATGGTAACTATTAAAAAATACTAAAGAGAAAGAGAACTTATCATGGGAATTATATTATCATCCGCACATGTTCATACAACGCACTGTGACGGAAAAACACCTGCTTGGGAAATGGCGGAAAAAGCATACGGCATGGGATTTGTATCATTAGGATTTACATCACATGCCGCACAGACATTCGATCCCGGGTATTGCATTGAACCTTCAAAGGAAAAAGATTATATAAAAGAGATCCGTGATATCCAAAAAGAATATGCAGGCCGTATGGCAGTGTATCTTGGGATCGAACGGGACTTATACAGCTGCAGCGATCCGGCCGATTACGAATACTTTATCGCATCCGTTCATTATTTTGAAAAGCCCGATAAAACATATGTCGGTATTGATGCGGATGCTTCGGAATTACAAAAATACATTAATGAATACTGTGGCGGTGACGGACTTGAGATGGCGAAGAGATATTTTTCAATGGTAAGGGATTATGTGCTTGAAACAAAACCCGCCATCATAGGTCATTATGACCTTGTAAGATACAATAACTCGAACCTTAAACTTTACGATGAGGATTCTAAGGCTTATCGCAACATGGCACTTGAAGCATTACGTGATATGTCTGAAACAAATGCGCTTCTTGAAGTAAACACCGGAGGCGTGGCGAGAGGTTATATGACGACTCCTTATCCCGCAGACTTCCTTTTAAAAGAGTGGAAAGCATGGGGCGGTGAAGTGATCGTAAATTCGGACTGCCATAATGTTAAACTGCTCGATGCGGGATACGACCGGGCTGTAGATATCCTTAGATCTCTCGGATTCGACCATGCTATTCGTTTAAGTTCTGATCCCCGGAAAGGAATGTGGGAAGAGATCGGCCTGAAATGATATTCTTTTAATTCTCTTTTACAGATGATTTCAATATCCTGATTTTGCCGATATGGAACTTTATTTGTTTCTCCCGTTTGTTATGATGGAGTTGTAAAAGGGAGAATTCTGTAAGGAGGAATTTAATTATGAAGATTTGTCCTAAATGTAAAGAAGCGATCGGCGACAGCCATCAGGAATGTCCTTTATGTAATTATGTTTTTACCAAAGAGGATAATGAAAGATTTGAAAAGGAAAGACATGAACTGGAATGCGCTGCTGCAAAAGAGATGGAAGAAAAAAGAGCATCCAGAGCAAGGAAGAGAGTTATATATTTTCTTGTGATGATGAGCTTTTACTTTTTCCCTTTTGTGATCGGCGGTTCACTTTCGGCTTTCAGTAAAAACATGACTTTTATTACTGTGTTTGCCACTGTAGGTATGGCGATCGGAACCGGGGTTATGATAGCCGGGATCATCGGCGGTGCGTTCAGATGCCCGTATTGCGAAAGGATCCTGTTTAAAAACTACGGAAACCACTGCATGTATTGCGGCAAATTATTGTATTATAAATGAAATACTGAAAGTGCGTTCAAAAAATAAACTTGTGCAAATAATACTAAATTTTGTTCAGATTTTTCTTGGGGAAAGCCGGTTCTTTTTGTAGAATAGGCTCATGGAGGGAAAAATATGAAAATAAATAAAAGATTGATCTCAATGACATTATCCGCAGGTTTGTCATTTATTTTATTGTTAAGCGGATGTACCAACGGAAATGTCGACCAGGGAATAGAAGAGAATAATATTGAACTGAGTGATGAAACGGGATCAGCTTCCGACGCGGAAAATGCCGATGACTCTGACAACGGCTCAGCAGTTGAAGAGGACATCGACAATGATGACGACGGTTCATATATTTTCGAAGATATATGTAAGGTCAGCGAGACATACGAAGAATCGGACGATATGGCTCCTATAGAGCTTGTGGCACGAGAACTTGGAAAAGAATCCTATAAAAGGCTTGTACTCAAAGAACATACGCTTGAAGAAAAAGACGGAAAAGAAATCGATACGGTAAAATACAGAATTGAGACAGCCAATCCCACAGATGCAGCTCAGCAGATAATCGAGTGCGAAGCCGTGTTTGAAAAAGATGAAGACGGTTGGAAATTCGTAAAAAAAGAATGGACCGACTGGACTGTTAAGAACTTCCTCATTCGCGGAAGCGACTGGCGTCTTAAAGAAAGTGAGACACTTGATCTGAAAAACTGGTTTGGCAAAGAGATCGGCGATCAGAAGGTTTTCATTTATGTCAATAATGATCTGACTTTTATTGGCGGATTAAAAGGCGATGACATGAGCATATATGAAACCAAAGTCGGCACAAAATTCAGCGGGGTTATCTATTATTTTGATGGTGAAGATCTGGTAGAATCACCCTTTACATGTACTGAAGGAAAAGCGAATGATGACGGATTTCTTTCATTCAAACTTGAGACTGAATTTGGAGAAGATTATTTCACTTTGGGAGAATTTGAATATTTTTCCGTTGCATATGATGATCTTGATACTTTCGAAGTAACAAGTGAAAACTTAAATTATTACGAGTGGGATAAAAAGATCGGTGAGTCATTTGGAAACGTAAGCCCGGAACTCAGCTGGGAAAAGGTTGACGGAGCAAGTGAATATGTGGTCTTTATGGTCGATATCGATACTCAGCAATTCATCCTTCACTCGTACGTGACTACAGATACCAATCATCTCGATGAAGGAGCTTTCGATAAGGATACGGGTTATTTCGGACCGCGTCCTACAAGTCCTCACGAATATGCGGTTTACGTATTCGCTCTTAAGGAAAAATCAAATGATCTGGGATATGCGGTACCCTCCAGTATATCTAATCCCGCTAAAATGGTGCAGGAATTATTGAGACACCATCCCGATAATATTATTTCTTACGGAAAGATAAAAGGCTCATACGAATACTTTGTTAAAGTGTGGTAAAAAGGAAGAGATATGAGTAATACAAAGGACAACAAATATAAAAATATAACAACCACATTTCTTATTCTTATGATTGTTGCGGCTGTTTTGATGATTTTCGCTTTGGTAAATGCTGCTGTTGCGGCCGGATTAAGCATATACGGTTTCAACAACGCAAATAAAATAAAAAACAAACCGCATACCATGATGTCCGCAGTTCCTCAAACAGCCAGTATAATGGCGGCATTTAAAGAGGACAGGCTTGATTTGGGCTCAAGAAGTAACGGATGCTATTATACGATTATTCGTATGGTTAACGGTTCGGGTTACAGCGACGATGAGGGGGAATTTGTGGTCCTAAAAAAATCCGGCAGCGTTCCGTCGGTGGATTATTACGAATACTATGTTGAATCCGGTCAATTATCACCTTATCTCATCAATTATGCTTTGGGTGAAGATGACTTTTCCGATTTAATAGATGAAGTAATGGTTGAGAACAATCCTGATATTTTTGAAGACAGAACGGATATGGTGTTTACTGTTGTTGACATGGACTGTGACATATTGAAAACACCGAGTGATTTTCAAAAAGAAAAAGATGATTACCTTGCACAGGGAGTGAGTGATTTTTTTGATTTTATAATGTTAGGATTTTTAAGCATTATCGGTGTAATTTATTCGGCATTAATGGGCTTGGCGACTTTAATCGGATTTATTGCATTTGCTGTATTTATGATCTTGTTTTTTGTCTTTTTATCAAAAGCCAAAAAGAAAGATGCCGAAACTGCAGAGTAATAAATTAGTCAAAGAGGAAATGCAAATGAACAAAGGGCTCAGAATAACAGGTCTTGTAACATGACTTTTAACTTCAATTGTCATCTGATTGAAAGCTTCAGGCGCGGCCGGGAGCTTTTTTTAATACTATTTATGAATAGTAAATAATTGTTGACTATTTGACATAAAGGTAATATACTGAAAATAAATTCAGTGAAAAAACATTCAGTATAACTGGGAGGAGGAAGAATGTTTGTTGGAAGAGAAAATGAATTAAGAGAACTTCGAAAAGAATTTTCAGACTGGAATAAAAAAACGGCAGTTCTTGTATATGGAAAAAGAAGGGTTGGAAAATCTACACTTATAAATAAAGCAGCTGATTCCTTTGAAGGAGTAGTTGTTAATTATCTGTGCGTCACAAGCACATTTGAAGGAAATATGACACTGTTATATAAAAGTATTTGTGAAGCGCTGTCTCTGCCTAAAATGAGTTTTGAATCTATTTTTGATTTAATGGATTATCTAAAAACTTTGGATAAAAAAATACTTTTAATTATAGATGAATATCCATATCTTAAGGAAACTAAGAAAAAAGGCGAGGTGGATTCGATAATGCAGGCGGTGATAGACAGACTGCCGGAAAATGTAAAGATAGTTTTATGTGGTTCATATATCGCTGTAATGAAAGAATTACTTGAAGAAAACAATCCGCTTTTTGGAAGGTTTTCTAAAGTCTTTCATATTAGAGATTTTGATTACAAGGATGCTGCTTGCTTTTATCCAAACCTTTCTCACAGGGATAAAGTCGCAATGTATTCTGTATTTGGAGGATCTCCTTTCGTATTAAAACAAATAGATTCATCAGTTTCGATTGAAGAGAATATTAAAAAATTGATATTGCCTGAAACAGGATTAGTTAGAGTGCATATTGAGAATACGATGTTAAAAGAAATACAGAAATCTTATGATACACGTATTCTTGAAGCCATAGGAAACGGAAAGAAAAAATATAGTGAAATAAGTAATTGGCTTGGGACATCTGAAAACGGACTTTTGGATAAGCAGTTAAAGATTCTTCTCGATATGGAAACTATTAAAAAAAATGAGCCTATTAACAGACCGAATGATAAGAAAAAGCAGTTTTATGAGATAGTAGATAATCTTATGAGGTTTTATTTCACTTTTATATTTGGCAATTCGGGAACAATTACAAGAATTGGACCGGAACAATTCTATAAAAGAAATTTTGGCGAAAAATATCGTGAATATGTCAGCAGGCGATTTGAGGGAATTGTACTGGAGTATTTTCACAGAAAGGCTTTGGAAGGGAAAATAGAAGACATTGAGGATTATGGCAGTTACTGGTATGATGACCCCAAGAATAAAACAAACGGAGAATTTGATTGTGTGATTAAAAGAATCGGAGATAATTATGATTTTTATGAATGCAAGTATTTTGACAGAAAAATGACTATGGAAGAATGCGAACAAGAAAAAAAGCAAATTGACGATATAGAAGGAATCAAAGTTTCGAAAGTGGGATTTGTAAGCATAGAAGGGTTCTCTATGAAAAAAACAGGGAAATATATATTAATCGACGGAAGGATGCTTTATTAGACTTATTTGAAGATCCAAACAAAAAACACAGAGCTCAGTAAAATCTGAGCTCTTTTTTTATTTCTTAAAGATTTTTTAAGAATTGGATTTGTAGAATTGGAAACATAGAAGTTAAAGGAGGAGATTCAGATGTTTTTCAGGATGCTGAAAAAAGACATAACGGAAAAGAAGGCATTGAATATTATTCTTCTTTTGTTTATGTGCTTTGCATCAATTCTTACGGTATGTTCGGCAATAGTGCTTTTATCAAACACATTTGGTTTAAAGCAGACGAATAATAAAGTTAATGCAACGGAAGTGACCATTGTTTCTGACAGAGATTTAAAGAATACTTCAAAGAGACAGGAAGCGATTACGGAAAGTCTTCTTAAAAACGAAAAGGTTGAGGAAGTTGAAATAGCAGAAACAATCGTCTTTGATTCGAATGCGATAGATTATGTCGGATTTAAAGAGGATACGGCAGCAAATATAATCAACATCCAATCTTATGCTTTTGACCTTTCAAATAAGCATAATCTTGTAACAGATTTAGACGGTGAAGAAATAGAACTCGGCTACGGTATGATAGCAATTTCTGAGTATGTGCAAGTTCTTACGAAACTTGGTATCGGAGATAAAGTCAGAATAACAACGCAGCTTGGAAATATATATGAATTCGAAATTGCTGCAATAACAAAAGATCCGGGATTGAACGGCTGGCACAGAATGTTTTTTAATTCTGAAGATTTTAAGGTATTAAAAGAAGACAGCCCGGTCATATCGGATGTTTATATGATTAAACTTAAGCCCGGCAATACTCATATGGATCAGACAAAAATAGTTAATGATTTCACGGAAAATGAAGATGAGTTTGGAGATATTTTAAATTCATATACAATGAACGGATATAATGTAGCGAGTCTGTCATCCGTGGTTTTAAATGTAATGTTTATTGTTGTCGCATTCTTTTTAATCGTGATGGTATTTATGACGATTTCTTTCACAATAAAAACCGCAATAAAGAATGAGGAAAAAGAACTTGGAATGTTAAAAGCACTTGGAGTAGAGTCCGCTTCTTTTAACTGGCTTTTTGCGGCAAAATATCTTTTTATATCCGTTGTTGCCACAATAACAGGATTCTTTGGAGGCATACATGTATCCGGCTTAACCATTAAATATCTTTTACATGGTCAGCTTAAGCCGTCTTTCTTCCCTACGGTAATCACTGCTTTGATTTCTTCGTTAATGGAGTTTTTAATTATTTTGATTTTTGTAAGCGTTTCGCTTCGAAGAATGAAAAAGATAAGCATAATGGATGTCATAGCGGGTGAAAACAGAGGAGAAAGATTCAAAAAGATACCGGGTCTGTTTTTGCACAAAATCAAAAATATAAATATTCCTTTTTATCTTGCTGTTACGGATTTAACCAATCGAGTAAAACGTTATTCGTTTTTGATACTGGCTTATACCATGGGATTTACCATGATCTTAATGGTGCTTGAAATAGAAAACACATCCAATACGGCATATTGGATTGAAAAAGTATGGAATTATCCTGAGTTTGACTTTAATTTAAATCTTTCGGATGAATTGCTTGATGAGTATGTGCAAAGAGGCGGAAGCGTTAAAGGTGCATTTGATATTTTGAATAAGGAAATAAAGGATGCAGGCATTCCGGCACATATTAATTACTATAATTATTGCGTAAATATCATTGCATCATATAAGGATAAAAATATCGTCTCATATTTGCAATTTAACAGAAGTCCCGAGACCATAGATTTGTATGAAGGTGTTTATCCGAAACTTGAAAACGAAGTTATTTTGGACGCATATCATGCTCATATTAACGGCATTAAAATCGGTGACAAGATAAACGTTGAATATTATAAATACAATGATGACGGTATTACGTATTATTTAACAAACGAAGATTTTTTAGTGACGGGAACTTATGATGCCGCAACAGCAGAACTAATAATAATAACCTCAGATGCATTCGAAGGCGCTGCCAGAGAAAGAACCATGGATTTGGGCGGTCAGATAGATGCACCCAAAAAAGAACATGATAAATATATTGAGAAACTTCGTGAAATGTATGGCAATACAACCATCAGATCCCAAGAGGAAGAAGTGGATTATCAGCTGCATGAAATGGGTGATATTTATAAATTTGTTTTAAGCGTTCTGGTTCCGTTAATCATATTTATGATGATCATGGTAACGGTTCTTTATCAGTCGGTAAATATCATTGATGAAACACCGGATATAGCGCTTCTTAAATGCAGCGGATTTGATAATAAGAACATTAAGGCATGGCAGGTGATAAGAAGTATACTGATTACGGCAATATCATCAATCATCGCGATAATATTACTCAATACGGGCTTATATGTTTTCTTAAGAATCATGTTTTATTTCTTCTCAAACATTATGAAATACTGCCCGAACAGAGATATATTAAGATACTATATCGCAATTCCTTTATTAATCATTTTTGGAATCAGCACTGTGCTTTATTTATCTTTAACAAATGTTAAAAAGATTGAACTTTGGAAAATTCGTGATAATTAAAATGGAGGCTAAAAATGAGCAAAACGGTTTTGGAATCAAAAGAATTATGCAAAACATACATAGTGGATAAATTCAGCAATAATGTATTGCAAAATGTGGATTTTAAACTCGAAGAGGGAGAGTTTACCGCCATTATGGGTCCTTCGGGCTCAGGTAAATCAACTCTTCTTTATACATTAAGCGGGATGGATAAAATGACGTCCGGAAAAGTAATATTTGACGGTGAGGACATGTCGCAGATGAATCATAAGCAATTGACGAATTTAAGACTTCATAAGATGGGATTCGTTTTTCAGCAGATGTATATGTTAAAGAAACTTTGCATTATGGATAATATAATTCTTCCCGGTTATCAGGCAAAGACACAGAGCAAAAACGAAGTTAACGAACGTGCAAGAAAATTAATGCATAATCTCGGGATCGATGATATAGCAACCAATGAAATCTGCGAGGTCTCCGGCGGCCAGCTTCAAAGAGCCTGTCTTTGCAGAGCTTTGATTAATTCACCGAAAATCCTTTTCGCAGATGAACCCACGGGAGCGCTTAATTCCAAAGCATCAAAAGAGGTTATGAATGAGTTAAGAAAAGCCAATCAGAAAGGCACTACGATTCTTATGGTTACGCACAGCGAAAAAGTTGCGGCAAGCTCCGACAGAGTAGTTTATCTTGTTGACGGTAATATAAAAGGCGAACTGAACCTCGGTAAACAAAAAGATGAAAACGAGTCGGCTTCAAGAGAAAGAAAATTAAAGAATTGGCTTGATGAGATGGGATGGTAAGAAAAGAGGATAATTATGAAACACAAAAATAAACTTATAGCGAGTGTTTTGGCTTCATTTCTTTTAACAAGCATGATTGTCGGCTGTTATAATCCCGTCGCGAGTGTAAAGACCGGAAAAAGTGAAGTCATAACTCCGATAGACAATTATGAAACCAAAGAAACAAAACAATACAGCGAAAAAGGAGAAACGGCTGAAGTACTTAATGAAATAGTAACAGCCGACGGAATCTGCAGCATTAAGGTAACTGAAGCATATTTTGATGTAACTCTTGATGAAGAAAAAGCAACACCTTTTGAAGCGGGAAAAGCATATGGTGAAGCCATTAATATGATTTTTCCCGAATTCGGTTCGATGCTTGAACCGTATCTTTTTGAAAATATCCACGGAGCATTTCCTAATATAAACAAAGATGATTATACTCCCGTGGAAGAAAGAATGCAGGGTCTTTTTGATTCGCTCGATAATCATTACAAGGAGGAGATTACAGGACTTGCCGTCGGTCTTGGAACCAAAGAAACGGGTATATATCCGGATGGTATTTTAAGTACCGAAGAACTTATGCTCGCACAGATGGTACCGGATGCTTTAAGAGATACCGCGTGCTCGGGATTATCTTTGTGGGGAGAAAAAACAAAGACAGGTGATATGCTTGCCGTTAGATGCCTCGAATGGAGGCTTGGAAGCGATTATTCAATGTGCAGAATTCATGCTGTTTTGAATATCAAAAACGGAGATAAGTCCATTACCAGTTTGGGATTTTTAGGGCTCTTTGATGTAATATCCGGCATAAACGATGACGGAGTATTCGCTGCCATGCTCGATATGTATACGGATCAGGTTTTCGACTATGAGGGAAAAACATGTTACAGTTTCGCCATAAGACATGCCTTGGAAGAATTTGACACTGCCAAAGAAGCCGGTGATTATATGGTTGTTAATTCATCGAATTTCACAATCAGCCATAATGTTATGATTACGGACAGCAAAGATGCTTTTTGTGCAGAAGATGCCTGCTCACAGGCTGTGGAAGCAGGCAAGGCCTTTTCGGTTTTGAGGGATGCGGATACAGAACTTATGGATGAATTAAAGTGGGAGAGTCCCGACAGCCTTTGCATAGTCAATTCATTTGTTACCAAAGGGAATTTTGATTTGATGTCCGGGCGTTCCAACAGGTTTAATTCCATAAGATTTGCCAAATACAATAAATGGGTCAAAGATAGCACTTTGCTTGATGCAAAAGGATTAAAGGATATGATGACCCAAGAGGTTGTTGAGACCGATTTATACGGCACTCCAACCGTCCAGAATGTACACAGGGACAATTTGACACAGATGATTATTATAGATTATCATAACAGTAGTGTTCAGATAGCTTTTACAGGTACTGAAGGTGTCGTTGACAAACCTGTTTTTTACGAAGTGGAAACTATTTATGGATATATTAATCGTTGAAGACAATGAAGAATTAGGACAATTAATATTTGATTTTTTGAGAAATTCCGGATATTCGGCAGACTGGGTTAAGTCTGCCGAAAATGCGTTAGAAAATATATCAAAAGAGAATTACAAACTTCTTCTATTGGATGTCATGCTCCCCGGGCAGGATGGATTTGCCGCACTTTCAAAGATTCGAAAAGAGCATAATATGCCTGTTCTTATGATGAGTGCAAGAACAGACGATGACAGTAAAATATTGGGAATGGAAACAGGTGCAGATGATTATATAGGAAAACCTTTTTCCATTCCTTTGCTTGTTTCTAAAATCAAAGCTTTGCTTAGAAGAGCGTATCCCGATTCGGAAAACGAAGTTCTTTCTTACAAGAATCTTAAGGTTGATGTATCCGCAAGAAGTGTATTCATGGACGGGAAACTTTTGGAGATTACCGGAAAAGAGTTTGACATCCTTGCATATCTTATGAAACATGCGGGAAAAGTGGTTGATAAAAACGAACTTTTTGATGAAGTATGGGGTTATTATTCGGAAACGGAAATGAACTCGCTTAATGTATATATCAGGTGGCTAAGAGAAAAAATCGAGAAAGATCCCAAGGAGCCGGAACTCATTAAGACCGTATGGCGTGTCGGCTATAAATTCGGCGAGTAGGAAAATATATGAAACGTAAAACAGGTTTTATATTTTTATTAATTGTATACTTTGTTTTATGGACTGCGGCCGTATGGTTTACGGGAATAAAATTAATCCAAAATTCCGGTCAAAAAAGAGCGGTTTTTATGAACCGCATGACTAATTGGATAGCAGTCAATGAAAATACTGATATAAGTGAAGTCGCTTTGGATTTTAATAAAAGCGATGTGACTTCTGACATCTCGGTTTACTATCTGGACAACGAAAAGTCTTTTTCGAATAACAAGGATTTTTTTAATCAATCCGGTAACGACCAAAATACTTATATTTGGGAAATGTCTGATGAAGAAGGCAATCTTATCGGCTTTGCGAAATACAGGTTCGATAATACTCAGGTGATCTCTTTACTGATTCTTGCCGAGATTTCTTCGCTGGCTTTTTTGATCCCATTTGTCTTATTGGTTATTTATATTCAAAGGAATATTTTAAAGCCTTTCAGTGAATTTTCGGAGTATCCCAACAAGCTGGCCAAGGGTATAACAACCGACAGTATTCCAGAGAGCAAAAACAGGCTATTTGGCAAATATGTCTGGGGAATGAACATGCTTAACAGCAAACTCGAGTCCGACAGAAAACAGATTGACAGGTTAATGTATGACCGTAAACAGTTTGTATCTACGATAGCCCATGGAATAAAAACTCCGGTAGCAAATATCAAACTTTATTCGGAAGCCATAGAGACCGGACTTTACAGAGATGGAGTTCCTGATGAAAAGGACAGCGAGATAGCAAATAAGATAGGCAAGAATGCGGATGATATTGCAAAACTTGTCGGTAATTTCTTAAATGATCCCGGTTCTTTGCAAAGCAATTATGAACCCGACATTTCGAACTTTTATCTTGAGGATGTTAAGAAAAGAATCGTTGATGATTTTGACAATCGCCTCAGAATGAAAGATATACCTTTTGATGTGGAAATATCGGGAAATCCCATGGTTTCTTCAGATTTTGAAGCAATAATAAGATGTCTTAACCAACTGATGGAAAATGCGATAAAATACGGAGATGGAACAGGTATTGTTTTAAAACTTTATCGCCAGGATGACATGTTTTTCTTTGATATCATAAACCGCGGAGTTACAATAAATTCAGAGGAAGTACCTCTCGTCTTTAATTGCTATTTCAGAGGATCAAATGCCGCAGGCAAAGAAGGAAGCGGCATAGGTCTTTATGAGGCAAAAGCCGTGGCAAAGTCGCTTGGCGGAGATATCCTTATGAAAACCGATGCCGAAACAACGGAAGTTATTTTGTATATTCCCGGATGACGCAGGGGGGAAGTAAAATGAGCGAAAAAATAGAATTCGAGTAGGAAGATTCAAAACTTTATTGGCGATATACAAACGACGAAGTTGAAACCTACGGCGGATGTTATATTGCTGATTGAGTGGTATCAAAACCTATTGAGAAAAAAAGGGCTCAATGCTATAATTGATTCTTGCATTGGGCTTTTTCCTATTATAGAAGCCTAAAATGTGGATAAGAATCATAAAGAAAGAGAGAAATACATATGAAGCTCGGCATAGTAGGTTTGCCCAACGTCGGCAAGTCAACATTATTTAATTCACTTACCAATGCGGGAGCGTTATCGGCAAATTATCCGTTTGCTACAATTGATCCTAATATAGGTATTGTAACCGTTCCTGATGAGAGAATCGTAAAACTCGGTGAGCTTTATAATACGAAGAAAGTAACACCTGCCGTTATCGAGTTCGTTGATATCGCAGGACTTGTTAAAGGTGCGAGCAAGGGTGAAGGTCTCGGTAACCAGTTCCTTGCAAATATCAGAGAAGTAGATGCGATCGTTCACGTTGTAAGATGTTTCGAAGATGAGAACATCATCCATGTTGAAGGTTCGGTAGATCCCGCAAGAGACATCGAGACTATCAATCTCGAACTTATCTTTTCCGATCTTGAGATCCTTGAGAGAAGATATGCGAAAGTTTCCAAGGGCGCAAGAATGGATAAGGCTCTTGCCAAGGAAGAAGAAATGCTTCAGGGCATCAAAGCTCACCTTGAAGAGGGCAAGATGGCAAAAACATTTGAAGTTCCCGATGATGAGGATCTTCAGAAAGCTTTCAGGGAATACAATCTGCTTACCGCTAAGAAGACTATATATGCCGCAAATGTTGCAGAGGATGATCTTGCAGATGACGGTGCAAACAACGAATATGTAAAGAAGGTTCGTGAGATCGCAGCCTCGGAAGGCTCGGGTGCTCTTGTTATCTGTGCTCAGATCGAACAGGAACTTGCAGACCTTGATGAAGAAGAAAAGAAGGAATATCTCGAAGAACTCGGTGTTAAGTCTTCGGGACTCGATAAACTCGTAACCGAAAGTTATTCACTTCTCGGACTTATCAGTTTCCTTACCGCGGGAGAAGATGAGTGCCGTGCATGGACCATTAAGAAGGGAACCAAAGCTCCTCAGGCTGCAGGAAAGATCCATACGGATTTCGAAAGAGGCTTTATCAAGGCTGAAGTTGTTCCTTACGATGTTCTTATTAAGGAAGGTTCGCTTGCGGCTGCCAAGGAAAAAGGCCTTGTAGGTCTTGAAGGAAAGGAATATGTCGTTAAAGACGGAGACGTGATCCTTTTCAGATTTAACGTTTAAAAGTTAAAAATATGAGAAAACAGAGGATTGTTCCGGTATGGAACAGTCCTTTTTTTATGTCTTGTTTTTGACGATATGGGGGTTTTTGCGATGCTCGGGCACAAGATATGGACAATGCGGTAAAATCGGGCTTTTCGGCCGATTTTTTTTATTAAAAAATTGAAAAAAATCCTTGAAAAATGGCATTCATTCATTTATACTAAAAACAAGTGGTGACTAAGTGGTAACTAAGTGATGAATGAGTGGTAAACAATTGGGACCTTCGAGCCGATAAAAATATAGAAAGGCGGTTCGAAGCAAACCGGAAGCAGCGAAACAGGTGTCAAAATGGGATTCATGACAGAATATCAAAATAATATGGACGCCAAGGGAAGAGTAATCCTCCCTATTAAGTTTCGTGAGACCATCGGAAACAAGTTCGTGCTTACCAAAGGGATCGACCACAACCTTACCATTTACCCGATCGAGGAATGGAAAAGGGTAGAAGAAAAGCTTTCCAGATTAAAACAGGGAAGTTTAAGCGCAAGAAACTTAAAAAGACTTTTACAGGGCTCGGCAGTCGAAGTAGAGATCGACAATCAGGACAGAATATCGATCCCGCAGAACTTAAGAGTTTACGCCGGACTTGAAAAAGAACTCTTATTTGTCGGCCAGGGCGAATACATAGAGATCTGGGCTAAGAACAGATTTGACGAGATCAACGATTTCGATTTCTCCGATACACTTGAGGATATAGATTTTTAAAGAAAAGAGATCCCGATGGAGTTTAAACACTATTCCGTCATGTTAAACGAAACAGTGGACGGGTTAAACGTAAAAGAAAACGGCATATACGTTGACTGCACATTGGGAGGCGCCGGACACTCGCTTGAGATTTTAAAAAGACTTAACGGAACCGGAAGGCTGATCGGGATAGATCAGGATGAGGAAGCCTTAAGTGCAGCGAAGGAAAGACTTAAAGATTACAATAACGCAACATTTATACATAGTAACTTCGAGAATATTAAAGAGATATTAAAAAAAGAAGGCATTGATAAGGTCGACGGCATCCTGGCAGACCTGGGAGTAAGTTCCTACCAGTTCGATACGCCGGAGAGAGGGTTCAGTTACAGATTTGACGCCCGCCTCGACATGAGAATGAACAAAGAAAACGATATCAGTGCTTACGAGATCGTAAATGATTATCCCGAAGACAAGCTCTTCAAGGTTATAAGGGATTACGGGGAAGAGAAATTCGCTAAGAACATAGCAAAGCATATTTGCCAGAGAAGAAAAGAAGCCCCGATAAATACGACATTCGAACTTAACGAGATAATCAAAGCCGCGATACCGGCAAAGATGAGAGAAAAAGGAGGTCATCCTTCAAAAAGAACTTATCAGGCGATAAGGATCGAGTGCAACAGAGAACTTGAAGTTCTGGAAAACACTTTGGATGACATGATAGATTGCCTTAAGGAAGAAGGAAGGCTCTGCATCATAACATTCCATTCTCTCGAAGACAGGGCGGTAAAGAACAGCTTTAAGACAAATGAAAACCCCTGCATATGTCCGCCGAGTTTTCCGGTGTGCACATGCGGAAGAAAACCAAAAGGGAAAATAATCACAAAGAAACCGATAACGGCATCCGAAAGGGAACTTGAAGAAAATCAAAGGAGCCAGTCGGCAAAGCTCAGAATATTTGAAAAGATATAAAAAGTGAATGAGGGTGAATCAATGGAAACACAAACACTTGAATTTAAGGGATTAAAAAGAAGGGACAATTCGATTTACACAAGATCAAATCTTGCGGTACAGGTTAACCCCAAGGAAAAGAAAAAAAGAAATCTGGAAATCCTTCCTAAAGAGATCAAAAAACACAATATATCGGGTAAATTGCTCTTAAGTTTTTTCTATATTGTGTGTGTGACTCTTTTCATCGGATCGATTTTGATGTATATTAGTTTGCAGGGTCAGATGTCAACTTCGGTTGACAAGATAGCATCACTTCAGTCCCAGTACGAGACAATGAAGAAAAACAACGATGCAGATCTTGCAGCGATCAACAATTCGATCGACTATGAAGAGATAAGAAGAATAGCAATCGAAGAACTCGGTATGCATTACGCATCCGACGGACAGATTGTTTCATATACTGAAGATTACACCAACGATTACGTCAGGGTATATTCGGTAATACATTAGGAAGTATCAATGTTTGAGAGTTTTATAAAAAATGTTTTGAAATGGATTCTGGAAACGCTCCTTTACTGGAAAGAGAGTTTCTTCAGAATGATAGGTGCAAAAGCATCCGATAAATACGGAGAGAAAGATAATAAGAGTAACCAACAGGTTGCTCTTATTCGCGTATTATTCATACTTCTTGTTATCTGTTTTATTGTCATTATCTTCAGACTTTCCTACATCGTTTCATTTAAAGGCGAAGAGTATAAGAGAATGGTTTATTCGCAGCGTCAGGCTTCGGATATCGTTATCCCGTGCGAAAGAGGGAGCATATACGATGCCAAAGGGACCGTTCTTGCTTCAAACGTAAAAAAATACATCATTATCCTTGACTCCAAGCAGGTAATGGATTATTCGAAACAGATGGGTAATTCCAAATATATCGAAGCCACAGCGGATGCTTTAAACAAATATCTTGGCTTTGACAAGCAGGAGATCATCGATTTCATCAATAACAACCCCAAGGATGCGTATGAGAGAATCTCCAAAGACGAAAACGGAAAAGTTTATTCTCTCGATATGGAGGAAGTTAAGCCTTTGATGGAGGCGATCACGGCATCCAAAGCAAAGGGAAGCAAGGAAACTCCGATCTACGGTATCCAGTTCGAAGACTCTTACAGCAGGATCTATCCGAACGGAACACTTGCCTGTGACCTTATCGGTTACGTAAATGACGGTGATGAGGGTATGTACGGCCTCGAACAGTATTATGAGACTGATTTAAAGGGCATCGACGGCCGTTCATTCGGTTATATCAACGATTATACAAATCTTGAAAAAGAGATCGTATCTGCTAAGAACGGTAATTCTCTCATTCTGAACGTTGATGCTTCGATTCAGAGAATAGTTGAGAGAAAGATCATTGAGATCAACGAGACAATGGACACCGAAGACAGAGCAGGTTCCTACAATACCGGCGTTATCATCATGGAATGTGATACCGGAAATGTTCTTGCGATGGCAGGATATCCTTTCTATGACTTAAACGATCCGAGAAGCGTTACCATCGATAAATATTATTCCGAGAAGCAGATCAAGGAACTCATGTCCAAATTTGCGATAAAGGAAGAGTATATAAACGGCATTTCAAGCAATATCTTTTTCGAAGAAGGAAAAGATCCTTACCTTAAAGTCCTTAACGAGGAAACAGGCAAGGATGAAATCGTTATGCTCACTCAGGAACAGTTAAACAAGCTTGACGATGACCTTTCGGGCTATGTAAGAGACGGTGTATGGAAAAACTTCTGTATATCCGATACATACGAGCCCGGTTCCGTTGCAAAGACCATCACGACAGCTATCGGTCTTGATTCGGGAAAACTTGTTCCTTCCGACAGTTTTGCCTGCAGCGGTGTTATCCAGGTTCTGGACAGAAGCATTCACTGTTCACATAAATGGGGCTGCGGCGGTGGAGATTTAAGAATGTGCCTCGTTAAGTCCTGCAACCCTGCTTATACACAGTTTGGCAAGAAGATCGGAAAAGATACATTCCTTGAATATACAAAAGATTTTTACGGTATCAAAACAGGTATCGACCTTACAGGTGAAGTAAGTGCCGAAGGCCTTGTATTTAATGATAAGACACTTAATACGACAGAGCTTGCGACAGCATCGTTCGGACAGGGTTTCAATGCAACGATGATCCAGATGATCTGCGGCTTCTCATCGCTTATTAACGGCGGAAAATATTATGAGCCTCATGTTGTTAACAGGATCGTTGACGAGAACGGCTGCGTCATCAAGAATATAGAGCCCAAACTTTTAAAGCAGACCGTATCCGAGACTACAAGCGATAAACTCAAAGATTACTGTATCGGCGTTGTTGAAGAATCGGAAGGTACAGGTAAAAAAGCAAGACCCGCAGGTTACAGGATCGGCGGTAAGACAGGTACGGCTCAGATCTCCGGTGTCGGCGGATACCAGGCAGGCCAGTACGTTGTTTCGTTTATGAGTTTTGCTCCCGCAGACGATCCTCAGATCGTAATGTATGTCGTTATCGACAGACCCAATATTCCCGACCAGTCGGCAGGTGCCGTTAACCAGGCATGTATGCTTACAAGAGAGATATACACGGAAGTTCTCCCTTATCTTAATATTCCGATGACAGAGCCCATTACAGAGGCTGAACTTGAGGAATTAAACGAAAAGGGTATTTATACAGCGAAGTACGTTATCAAGGAAGAGACGGAAGAAGAGGAAGAAGATATTGCGGATGAAATGACCGGAGATATCATCGAACCCGCAAATAATTAATAAACGAAGGTAATAAAAATGAGTGTGAGTGTAAAATTGATTTTAAGTTTCCTCGGTGCTTTTGCGATCATGGTGCTTTCCGCACCTGCAGGAATACCTCTTTTAAGAAGACTGAAATTCGGACAGACGATCAGAACGGAAGGTCCCGAAAGCCATCTGGCAAAGAACGGAACCCCTACAATGGGCGGCCTTATGATCCTTCTGGCGTTTTCGATTCCCTGTCTTTTCTTTGTAAGAAAGTATGAGGAAATGTATTCACCCTGCCTCATAACGATTCTTTTCGGGTTTGTAGGATTTCTCGATGATTTCCTTAAAGTAAAAAGAAAAAAATCCGAAGGCCTCAAGCCCTGGCAGAAGATGAGCCTTCAGATTCTTTTTACGGTCTGCATTCTTGCGAATATTTATTATGCATCAGCAAGCTCGCTTGCGATCAAGATCCCTTTTGTAAGCGGTGAATTTGACCTGGGATGGTGGATCCTGCCTCTTGATTTCATAGTGATCCTCGGTACTGATACAGGCGCCAATTTTACAGACGGTCTCGACGGACTCGTTTCCAAAGTTACACTTGTGATATTTGCATTCCTTTTTGTCGTTGCATTGGTTGAAGGCAGTGCTCTTATCTATCCCATAGCGATCTTTGCCGGTGCGTTATTCGGATTCCTTCTGTTTAACTCTCATCCCGCAAAAGTGTTTATGGGTGATACGGGTGCGCTTGCGATCGGAGGATTTGTTGCCCTTTGTGCGATAAAGCTTAAAGTGCCTCTTTTCCTCGTTATCGTTGCATTTATTTATGTGGCTGAGGTCGGCTCAGTAATGATGCAGGTCAGCTATTTCAAACTCACACACGGTAAGAGGATCTTCAAGATGACACCTATCCATCATCATTTTGAAAAGTGTGGATGGAAAGAAGAAAAGGTTGTTACGGTATTTACGATAATCACCGTAATACTCTGTCTTATAGGATATCTCGGATTAAGATAAGCGGTTTGGATCAGGTATGAAAGAAAAAACAGCAGTAAAAAAGAAAAAAGAAAATAAGTTGCTTTCCGTAGAGGGGATCGATATTTCCATAGTGTTCATATCGATATTCCTTTCTATTTTCTGCCTTGTTTTCGTATATTCGGCTCTGGCTTTCGAAGAAGGCGCTTCGAAGACTCTTTTTCATGTTTTCACATTGAAATCTTCAGACAGAGCGATATTCAAGACCGTAGCCTATATTGTAGTAGGTCTTGCGGGAATGTCTTTTTTCGCGATCTTTAATTTCAAGGACCTTAGAGAAAAGTTCCCGTTATTGGGAAATATCATTTTCAATCCGGTTCTTTATTATGTTGTTTCATGCGGAATGTTCATATTCATCGAGATCATGAAACATGTCGGAAGCGATGTCGGCGGTGAGACCGAAAAGAGTGCACTTGTCGGCGGCGGTTTTCTCTTGAAGGCGAACGGCGCTTACAGATGGATCCATATTCCCGGTATCAATTTAAGTTTCCAGCCTTCCGAGATCTCAAAGTTTCTGCTTATTATCTGTTTTGCGATAATCATTTATAATGCAGGAATGTGTCTTAAGCATAAAAGAGGTATCATCCTTTATCTTTTGCTTGCAGGCATACCTTCGTTCCTGATACTTGAATGTTCATCCGACCTTTCGTCGGCGATAGTAGTATTCGGTATCCTTTTTATTATGATGTTTGTAGCAGCACCGGATTTTAAAAATACAATGACGATCTTTCTTGTTATTGTAGTGGCAGGAGTACTGGCATTCGGTGTTCTGATAGCCGCAAACCACGGAAAAGAAGAGTCTGACATCCATCCTTATCAGGCTAAAAGACTTCTTGCATGGCTTTATCCCGAAGATTATCCCGCATCCGCGGATCAGACCAATCAGGCCATGTATGCGATAGGATCGGGCGGATATCTCGGAGAAGGTATCGGAAACAGTATGCAGAAGATAAAAAAACTTCCCGAAGCACAGAACGATATGATCTTTGCTCTTATCTGCGAGGAGCTTGGATTTGTCGGGGGCTTAATAGTTATTCTTTTGTACTTTTTGCTTCTTTTAAGAATGTATCTGATAGCCCAAAATACCGATAGCCTGTTTGACCGGATGATCGTCGTCGGCGTAATAGCCCATATAGGCTTACAGGTGATCATAAATATCTGCGTTGTAACAAGACTTTTCCCTAATACCGGTATTCCGCTTCCTCTGATATCATCGGGAGGAAGTTCGATACTTTTCATGTATCTTGAACTCGGCCTGGTGCTTAATGTCGGAAAAGCGATTGAGAGAAAATAATGGCAAAAAAACGGAAACTGAAAAAACCGAATATAGATATGTCTAATGCCGGATTGATCTTTAAATACAATCTGACTAAGTTTATCGTTCCTTTACTTCTGGTACTTGTTATCGGGATCCTTATTTTTGCGTTTATAGAAGGATTCAAAGTAAAGACCGTAACGGTTGAAGGTTCGAGCCATTATACGACCGATGAGATAACCAATTACGTTCTTGATTCGAAGTTTTGCATGAACACGGTATTTCTTAACTTCAAGTACAAAAGAAAAGCCGTAAAAGATATCCCTTTTGTTGAGAGGATCGATGTAAAGATAGTAGACAGGAATACCGTAAAGATAACCGTCTTCGAAAAATATGTGGCAGGCTGTATAGCAAACCTGGGAAACTACATGTATTTTGATAACGAAGGTACCATTGTCGAAGTATCGAAGATCAAAACTGAAAACGTACCTGTTGTTACAGGCCTTTCGTTCGACCATTTCAATCTTTACGAGCCGCTACCTATCGAAAACAGGGAAGTATTCAATTCGATACTGACGATAACAAAGCTTTTAAATAAAAACTCGCTTTACGCAAATACGATCTTTTTCGATGAAAATTCGAATATAACTCTTTTCTTTGAAGATGTCAGAGTGAATATCGGAAACGGAAGCGACATGGATGAAAAATTCAATGCTTTAACGCTTATTTTACCTTCTCTTGAAGGGCAGAAAGGCGTGCTGCATATGGAGAATTACACCGAGGCAAATTCCAATGTTGTGTTCAATATCGACGAGGAAGACAAACCGTTATTGAATGAAGAGTTGAAAGATACGCCCGGAATAACACTCGTTGAGTGAAAACTTTGTCAAAAAACATTGCTTTATTTGACTAAAAATTGTAAAATATCAATATATGTGTGTAAATTTAGCAATATATCTATAAATTGTATATTTCATATGGTGTTTAGGAGGAGTTAAAAAATGTCCCAGGTTATGTCTATCGAGATTAAACCAAACGAATTTAATGTAGTTGCACGTATTATCGTTGTAGGTGTCGGCGGAGCAGGTAACAATGCCATCAACCGAATGATCGACGATAACGTTCAGGGTGTTGAATTTATCGGTATCAACACAGACAAACAGGACCTGGCATGTTGTAAGGCTCCCAAACTTATCGGAATCGGTGAGAGACTTACAAAGGGCCTTGGTGCAGGCGGTGATCCTACTATCGGTGAAGGTGCTGCAAAGGAAAGCGTTGACGAACTCGAAGCTGCTTTAACAGGCGCTGACATGGTATTCGTTACATGCGGTATGGGCGGCGGAACAGGTACAGGTGCTGCTCCCATCGTAGCTCAGATCGCTAAAGACCTCGGTATCCTTACAGTAGGTATCGTTACAAAGCCTTTCTCATTCGAAGGTAACGTACGTGAAAGATATGCAGAAGAAGGTATTGCTAAACTTCGTGAAAGCGTAGACTCGATCATTATTATTAAAAATGACAACATCTTTAAGGTTGCCGATGATGATATGGATGCAAAGATGGCTATGAAGAAAGCCGATGAGATCTTGGAGCATTCACTTTCAGGTATCACTGATATCATTAACAGACAGGGTGATTTCAACCTTGACTTCGCAGATCTTAAGAAAGCAATGACCGAAAAGGGCGATATTTATATCGGTATCGGCCAGGCTTCCGGAGACAACAAAGGTATCGATGCTTGTAACATGGCTATCGAAAATCAGATCCTTGAGACAGATATCGTCGGAGCTTCTGATGTCGTATACTATGTTCAGGGTAAAGTTAAATTTAAAGACTTCACAGGCGTAGGTAAGAGACTCCTTGAAAAATGCGGTTCTCAGGCAAACGTATTCGGCGGATTCCTTTCCGAAGATAACGGACAGGATTCATGTACGGTTACCGTTATCGCTACAGGACTTCATTCAGAGCCGATTCTTCCCAAGCATATCGTACCCGATGCTTCCATCAACAGAGCAAACTATGAAAACAGACCCAGACCTGCTCAGCTTCAGAGAAAGACAGTTGCTCCCGTTGCTCAGAGAAGACCGGTTCAGAATACTGCAAGTATCGTTACAAAAGATCCCGGCAAGATTACGGTTCCCACTTTTGTAAAGAAAACAAACAGAGAAGAATAGGAGCACAGTAAAAGATGAAATGTCCTTTCTGTAACCACGAAAACACAAGAGTTATTGATTCAAGACCTGTTGAAGACAAGAACTCAATAAGAAGACGTAGAGTTTGCGACGAATGTCAGAAGAGATTCACGACATACGAGCAGATAGAAACAATTCCTCTTATTGTCAGAAAGAAAGACAATAACCGCGAAGCATACAACAGAAAGAAAATTGAGGATGGTATCTTAAGAGCTTGTCATAAGAGACCGGTATCCGCAGCACAGATCAGAGATCTTGTTGACGAAATCGAAACCGAAATTTTCTGCAATGAAGATAAGGAAGTCGGATCGGATACAATAGGCGAATTGATCATGGATAAGCTCAAAGATTTGGATCCCGTTGCATATGTTAGATTTGCATCTGTTTACAGAGAGTTTAAGGATGTAAACACATTCATGGATGAATTGAAAAAGATGCTTAATTAGGCAAATCGGGACCGTATTTTACGGTCCCTTTTGTAAATAAAAATTTTTTTATAGAAAGGGTAAGAGTAATGAAAAAGATCAAAACTCTCGTTCTTTTTTGCTTACTCGCTTTGACTACTGTACTGTGTGCGTGCACAGACGATAAGGCAAAGAATTCCGGTTCTATAACTATTGGAATCGCTCAGGACATTGATGACAGTCTTGACCCCCACAAGATGGTGGCGGCAGGAACTAAAGAAATCTTCTTCAATGTATTTGAGGGATTGGTTAAACCTGATAGTGACGGAAATATCGTGCCTGCAGTAGCTGAAAGTGTAGAAGTATCAGAGGACAAACTATGTTACACATTTAAGTTGAGAAACGGAATCAAGTTCCACGACGGCAATGCGGTTACGATTGAAGATTTGGAATATTCAATCAACAAATTTGCCGGACGAAACGGAGATGAACCCGTTAGTTCGGCGTTTTTAAATGTATCTGAAGTCAATGTTGTATCTGATGATACCATTGAGATAAGATTAGCTTCTCCGGACCCCGCTTTCCTTTCATATCTGGCAAGCGTTGAAGCAGCTATTATTCCCAAGAATAATGCAACACCCGATACTGTATGTATCGGAACAGGTCCTTACAAGTATGTATCAAGAAGCCCTCTTCAGAATGTCGTATTCGAAAGATTCGATGAATACTGGGGAGAAGGCGGAGACATCAAGAATGTAACATTCAAGATTTGTACCAATGCCGATACCATCGCAATGGAACTTGAAGGCGGTACGATCGATATGTGCATACATTTGACCAAAGGTCAGAAGCTCCAGCTTGACAAGCAGAACTTCACAATCTATGAAGGCACAATGAATCTTGTTCAGGCTTTGTATCTTAATCATGAATTCGAGCCGTTTAACGACCTTAACGTAAGACAGGCTATGAATTATGTATGCGATGCACAGGAAGTAATGGATTATGTTTCAGACGGAGCAGGATCCAAGATCGGTACAAGTATTTATCCCAATTTCGGTAAGTACTTCGATGAATCATTAACAAGTGTATATGATCCCGATTTGGAAAAGGCCAAGGAATTAATGGCAAAGAGTGCTTATCCCGACGGATTTAAGATGACCATTACAGTTCCTTCAAACTACGAACAGCACGTAGATACAGCACTTGTATTAAAGAACCAGCTTGCTTTGATCGGCATTGATGCAACGATTGAACAGGTTGACTGGGATACATGGATCCAGGATGTTTATCTTGGAAGAAATTATGAATCCACCGTTATCGGTGTAGATGCTGCAAACTTAAGTGCAAATGCACTTCTTTCAAGATTTACTTCTGATGCAGGAGATAATTTCACCAATTACAGCAATCCTGATTTCGATGCTGCATTTGATAAAGCAGTTGCTTCAGCTGATGATGAAACAGCTACGAAGTGCTTTAAAGAGTGTGCAGAGATCCTTAACTCGGATGCAGCTAACGTATATATTCAGGATTTACCTGATTTTGTTGCAATGAACAAGAAGTTCGAGGGATATTCATTCTATCCTTTGTACGTTCTCGATCTTACAAAGATTAAGGCGGTAAAATAATTAATGGGAAAGTATATAATCAAAAAGTTTATACTCTTGATTATTACCCTGATTATTACCAGTTTTGTTATATTTTTGATTTTTGAACTGGTGCCCGGCGATCCGGTAATGGATAAGCTGGGTACCAGGGCAACACCCGAAGCGGTGGAGGCCCTTCGTGCAAAATGGGGTCTTGACCAGCCGTTCTTATTAAGATATCTGAAATTCCTCGGCGGTATATTCACCCTGGATTTCGGTACATCATATACATACGGGATTTCCGTAGCTTCGCTTCTTAAAGAGAAGATACTTATCAATCTTGTAATGTCGCTCATGGCGCTTACATTCGTGATAGTCATATCGTTTCCTCTCGGAATATATGTCGCAAAACATACGGGAGGCTTATCCGATAAGATCATATCACCTCTTAATCAGACAGCAATGTCAGTCCCGTCCTTTGTACTCGGACTGCTTATCACATTTCTTTTCGGAATTGTTTTAAGATGGTTCAGACCGGGCGGATATGTATCATACAAAACGAATTTCGGCGGATTTTTATACTTTCTGATATTCCCTTCGTTTGCGCTTGCCGTTCCTAAGATCGCAATGTGCATAAGACTTCTGAAAGCAAATATCCTTGAGGAAGCATCGAAGGATTATTCGGTCACCGCATATGCGAGAGGCAATAATACCACAGGTCTTTTATACAGACATGTATTGAAAAATGCGGTAATGCCCACGATCACGTTTATCGGAATGATAGCAGCCGATATGATTTGTTCGGGAATAGTTATTGAACAGGTATTTTCGGTACCGGGTCTCGGACAGATCCTTATAAATTCGATCTCCACGAGGGATTTCCCCGTGGTTGAAGCAGAAGTATTAATGATTGCATTGTTTATTATGGTAATTAGTTTTATTACCGACATCATTCATGTAATTATAGATCCGAGGGTAAGGATTTAGAGCATCTTAAAGATGCGGTTATTCGGGGTACAGCATATGGTTATTTTCAGAGTAGATGCCAATTCAATGATCGGCAAAGGTCATATGAAAAGATGTGTCGCTATCGCGAAAGCCATCAAACTGCTGGGGGGCAGAGTGCTTTTCGTGACAAGAGAAGATTCGGACATATCCGTTTTGGAGAACGATTTTATGGAATATAAGACCGTTCCGTCGATGAAACTCGGAAGCGAGAAGGCTATCGAATGCCTTAAAGAGATAATTGTCGAAAACGGTGCCAAAGTATGTGTTGTCGACAGTTATGATGTTTCGGATACGGCTTTTCGTTCACTTAAAGAAGTCAGCAAGGTCGTACTTATCGAAGATTATCTTTATGATGTTTATGACGTGGATTGCGTCGTCAATTATAATCTCTATGTAGAGAAACTGGATTATATGTCCAAGTATAAAAATGATACCACTTTACTGCTTGGTATGGATTATGCACCTTTCGGATATGATACATCGTTATCTCTCAGAAAACCGCCCATTAACGGCGAGATCGAAAGCATAATGGTCTACACGGGCGAGCTTGATCCTCATGAACTTGCACCCGGTATCGTTGACTCGTTACTTGACTGTATGGACGACAGTGTAAGACTTCGTGTGGTCACATCAAAGCCTGCGACCACCAGAGATGTACTTTTTAAGATGAGCAACACATCTTCGCAGATCATCGTTGAACCCGATATAACGAACTATCAGAAGCTCTTAAAGAACTGCGATATAGCCGTTACGATCGCCGATTCGGTCTGCTACGATATCTTAAGCTCAAATATACCTGCATGCGTATTCCAGAGCGATTACAGCCAGAATATGCTGCTTAAGAGTCTTACTGAGAGAAACTTAATGGTTTATGGCGGAGATTACGTCAACAAGAGCAATAAATTCTACGGCGATCTTGTTGAAGGCGTGAAGAGTCTTATAGATATGGATAAGAGAAAAGAGATCTGTAAGAACATCCTTGGTCTTGACCTTGGACGCGGCGCAGCCAATCTTGCCAAAGCAATATTAAATTATGAAAAAAATTAAACTTAACAATCAGAAGAGGATCGGACTGATCATTTTATTGATCATGATCGTTTTTGTGCTTTCAGGATTTTTAAACCGAAATTCTTTTGATGCTATGAATAAAGATTTAATTCTTAAAGGTTCCTCCATTCTTCATCCTTTCGGATGCGATGAGTTTGGAAGGGACATCTTAAAAAGAACCCAGGTCGGAATGGGGATCTCGGTTGTCATTTCGTTTTTCAGCGTAGTAATCGGCACATTTTTAGGTACTTTAATAGGAGCTCTCTGCGGTTATTTCGGAGGTATCGTTGATGATTTTTTAACGGGGATCATCAATGTTTTGTTTGCGATCCCTTCGCTTTTACTCGCTCTTGTTTTTGTATCGTTATTCGGTTCCGGAATGGTTCAGGTAACACTGGCTCTCGGCATTGCGATTGTACCTTCTTTTGCAAAGATGATGCGATCGGAATTCAAAAAGCAGAGGGAACTTGAATATGTGAAAATGGCCAAACTTTTAAATGTTCCTACCGCAAGGATCATCTTTGTTCATATTCTTCCCAATGTACTTGAAACATTTTTAAACTGCGTATTTATCGCTTTCAATAACTGTATCCTGGCTGAAGCCGGATTAAGTTTTTTGGGAATAGGCGTACAGCCTCCTCTGGCATCGCTCGGATCTCTTTTATCCGATGCCGGCGGATATATAAGAAGTGCACCTTATATGGTGTTTTTCCCTGCATTTACGTTGATATTATTGTTGTTCGGGATCGGACTTTTATCGAGCGGAGAATCATTTCATCATGCTTACAGTAAAAGATTTAAAGATTGAGTTTTTCGACCACGAATTGCCGGAAGTAGCGGTAAAGGATGTCGATTTTACAATTGAAGACGGTGAGATACTCGGAATAGTCGGTGAATCCGGTTCGGGAAAGAGCATGACTGCAATGGCGGTCGCAGGTCTTTTGAACAGAAAGGATATGACCAAATCCGGTGTCATAGATTTTGACGGTACGGATATCCTCAATTCCCCGAGAAGTAAGATAAGGGAGATCCAGGGTAAGGATATCGGCTTTGTTTTTCAGGATCCTTTAAACTCGATGAATCCCGTACTCAAAGTGGGACCTCAGGTCGAAGAAGCGATGCGTATCAGAAAGAAAGCACTGAATCTTTCAAAAGAGGATATGAAAAAAAGAGCGCTTGAGGTAATGAAAAGTGTCGGACTCGATGATACCGAGAGAATTTACGATTCGTATCCTCATCAGATATCGGGCGGTCAAAGACAGAGAGCCATGATAGCCGCAGCACTGGTTTTAAAGCCTAAGCTTTTGATATGCGACGAACCTACGACTGCTCTCGATGTAACCGTACAGAAAAAGATCATAGACGTATTAAAAGAACTTAACCGGAAAATGGGAACTTCGATCCTTTTCATATCGCATGATCTTTCCGTTATAAAAGCACTCTGCGATAAAGTCATTGTCATGAAAGACGGACTTGTCGTAGAAGAAGGAAGCGTAAAAGATATATTCGAAAATCCTTCCAAAGAGTACACCAAACAATTGATCTTCTAGGAATAAAAACATATATTATGTCAGAAAAAGTATGTGAAGTAAAAAATTTAACATATATGTATCCAAAGTCAGATAAGGGTGTAAAGAACGTCAGCCTTTATGTAAATAAAGGCAGTATAGTCGGACTTTTGGGTGAGAGCGGATGCGGAAAATCAACTCTTGCAAAATGCATTTCCTCACAGTTAAAACCTTCATCGGGTGAGATCATCTGTAAGAAGATAGGATATGTATTTCAGGATAATTATGCATCCTTAAATCCTGCGAAAAGAGTTGGGTGGCTTTTAAAGGAAACGATAAGGTACGGTAATCCTTCGGAATTACCCAAGGCCGATGAGATCATAAAAAAGATCCTTGAAGATGTCGAACTTGAAGAAAACGTGCTTGAACATTTCCCTGACGAATTATCCGGCGGACAGCGTCAGAGGATCGGTATCGCGATGGCTCTTTTATCGGAACCGGATATCCTTATCGCGGATGAACCTGTTTCCGCACTTGATGTAACGGTTCAGAAACAGGTAATAAAACTTATAAAGAAGCTTAATGAGCGAAAGAATCTTGCGATACTTTTTATATCTCACGATATAAAAGTCGTAAGAGAGATCTGCAATTACATATACATAATAAAAGACGGTGAAGTGGTCGAAGAAGGCGACAGTGAGGATCTTTTCAACAATCCTTCGACCGAATATACAAAGAACCTTTTGGACAGTTCATATCTGGAGACAAAGTAAGAATGTTAGCTAAATTTAAACCCGATATCGAAGCTTCTTCGGTCTATGAAGTGGATTTTGACAGGCTTTTCGATGAAGGTATCAGAGGATTGATATTCGATATAGACAATACTCTTGTTGCGCACGATGCTCCCTGCAACGAAAAAAGCGACGAACTGATGTCGAAGCTTTTAAATAAGGGATTTAAGATCTTCATTTTAAGCAACAATGATGAAGACAGGGTAAAGCTCTTTATCGAGAATATAAAGATCGATTACATCCACAAAGCGGGAAAACCTTCCGTAAAGAATTATGATGCCGCATTGGAAAAGATGGACCTTAAAAAAGAGGAAACCGTTGCGATAGGGGATCAGCTTTTTACGGATTGTCTCGGTGCAAAAAATGCCGGGATAAAATTTATCAAAGTGGGAATAATCGACAAAAAAGAACCGCCACACATCAAGCTTAAAAGAATACTCGAAAAACCGGTGGAACTTTTGGCAAAATAGTGTAAATCAGGAAATTAATCAGATGATCAAAGCGGATAATATCAGTAAACAGTTTGTAAGAAATGTTCGAAAAGAAGGGAGCGGGAAAAACTCTCTTAAGAAAAGGACCAAAGAAGAGTTCTTTGCGGTTGACGGAGTATCTTTCGAAGCCAAATCAGGTGAGATACTCGGTATACTCGGACCTAACGGTGCAGGTAAAACCACGCTTTTAAGAATGCTTGCATCTCTTATGACTCCAAACGGCGGGTCTGTCGAGATATATGATTCGAATATGAATCTTATCGACAATACGGTAGAGAAGAAAAAACATATCGGATATCTTTCCGGAAATACCAAACTCTACAACAGATTTTCCACAAGGGAAATGCTTAAGATCCTTGCGGATATCTATAATATCGATCCCGAAGAAGCGGACAAGCGGATCAAACATATCGAAGAAGTTCTGGAGATGAGTTCCTTCATCGACAACAGGATCGAAAAACTTTCTACAGGTCAGACTCAGAGGGCCAATATTGCCAGATGTCTTATACATTCCCCCGAGATCTATATTTTTGATGAACCTACATTGGGACTAGATGTAATAAGTTCCGATGCCATTGTCAATTTCATGAAGAAAGAAAAGGAAAACGGGAAAACCGTGCTTTATTCCACTCATTACATGGAAGAAGCGCAGTATCTCTGCGATCATATCTTTATGATCTACAAGGGCAAGCAGATCGCTTACGGTACACCTGCCGAACTGATGGAGAAAACAGGTACCGACAACCTTCGCGATACGTTCAAAAAACTTATCGAAGAGGAGGGCGGAAGCGATGAATAAAAAGATCATTCTTACCCTTCTTAAGAAAGAATTAACGGATATCTTCAGAGATACAAAAACCATTATCATCATGGTGATCGTACCTCTTGTTTTATATCCTTTAATGTTTTTAGGCTCTATGCTTCTTACTTCAAGCATCATGAAAGAGTCTACGGTCAAAACTTATAATGTTGCCGTCGTTAACGAATCCAAAGAAGTTTCCGACAATATAAAAGTTTTATTGGATGAAGCTCTTGAAAAGCATGAATATCATTTTAATGTTGAGGATATCGGTGCAGGCGAAGATTTCGAAAAGCTCATAAGGGATTCTAAATACGATCTGATAATCTCTTATGAAAATACCGATGCCGAGTATCCGGATTATATACTTTACAGCCTGACTTCCTCAAACAAATCTTCGACATGCCGAAGCATGGCAGAAAAGGTATTTGATGATTACAGCAACAGTATCATAGATGAGCGTTTAAAGAATGCCTTGGATGATTATGAGACTCTGAAAAAAGAACCTTTCAGTGTAGAAAAGAAAGATTACTCGAGTAAAGAAGAAACCACGGGTATGCTCATCGGTTATATCATGCCTTTCATGATGATAATAAGCGTGCTTATGGGTGCTTTTACGGTGGCAATAGATGTTTCCGTAGGTGAAAAGGAGAGAGGTACTTTAGAGACTCTTATCACACTTCCGATAAGCAATACCCAGATGATGATATCAAAGTTCCTGGCTGTATCGATCTTTGCGCTTTTCTCGGTAACGATCAATTTAATATCTTTCGGGCTTATGGGTATTTATATCTTCAGTTCGATGTCGCTTGTAAAGAAGTTTGTAGGCGATTTTAAGATCACCCAGTTTATCCCTTCGATCCTTTTGATGATCGTTGTGATAATCCTCTTTGCGATGTTTGTTTCCGCAGTTTGTTTATGCGTTGACTTTACGGCAAAGAGTGTAAAAGAAGCGAATAACTTAACGACACCGCTTATGCTCATTTTAATGACAGGTGCGGGAATGTCCGTTATTCCCGGAGTAAAGCTTAATTTCTTTTATGCTTTGATACCGATCTTAAATGTTTCGCTACTGATAAAAGATCTGTTTATGCTTAAATTCGATCCATATATGATCGCGACAGTATTTTTCTCTACACTGATACATACGACCGTGGCGATCTTTATAATGACCAAGGTATTCTCTTCCGAGGATATTCTCTTCGGTGAAGGAGTAAGAAGCGTAAGGATCTTTGAAAAGAGAGCCAATATGAAAGAAAAGCAGATACCCGGTGTCGGAGACATCGTTATGGTATTTGCGTTGATGTTCTTGATATCAAGTTTCGCGGGCGGATATATTATCCTTAAATTCGGATTTGCGGGATATGCGGTTACACAGCTTATCATATTCCTTGTTCCCGTTTTATATGCCTGGTATATGAAAACCGACTTCAGGAATGTCTTTTCTCTTGAAAGACCGGGTGTAAAGGAAATGGTCGGAGTATTGTTCTTTGTAAGCGGTTCGTACATTATAAACTCACTGCTCATAAGCGGACTTTACGGACTTTTGCCTTCACTTGCTGAGGATAATGAGTCATTGACTGGTGTTGTATCAATGGGCGGATTTATCCCTTCGCTCCTTGTAATAGGTATTATGCCTGCGATAGCGGAAGAGGCTGCATTCAGAGGTTTCTTATACGGTACGCTTAAAAACAAAAAGATCCCTATCTTTGCAACATGCGTGATAACGGCACTTGTTTTTGCCGCATATCATATGAACCTTATGCAGTTCATATATGTTACGGTGATGGGACTTATAATGTCATATATTATCTGGAATTCAAAGAGTATATTTGTGACAGTATTTTTCCATCTGATCAACAATTCATTTTCCGTATTCCTTGAATACAATAAGGATTTTGTCGCAAAGGTTCCTTTCTTTGCTCAGGAAAAGTTTGAATTTAAAGATGTGCTTATTTATCTTTCGATCGGCATAGTTTTACTGCTGATGGGATTTCTTATCTCAGACAATAAGATGGGATTGTTTGCAAAAAGAAACAAAGAATGATCATTCTTTAGGAAATACTTTTGAATAATAATTGTTTGTGATGATAAGCTTGGCATAGGTCCATTTGTTCTGGATCATTGCCTGAACTTCTTTTACATAATCGTCATCGACTTCGATGCCGGGATTGGGTGTAAATTCTTTATTTACGCAATCATATGATCCCGCTGCGGTAATAAAACTGTAACGGTTCCCGATAGGGATGATAACGAGAGGCATTGAAGATGAGACTTTTTCGGGATCGTAATTTTCTGCAAAGATATCTCTTCCCGAATAAAGCCTTGAATCATATGTGATACCGAAAAGGTTATCGAGTGTCGGAACGATGTCCACCGAATAACAGGGTGTGTCGACGATGACGGGTTCTTCCATCGAAGCACAGTACATGATAAGTGTGTTTTTATATCTTGAGATGCATTTGGGTGTATCGTCTATACCGGAAAGCTCCGTGTAATAATCGATACTGCCTTCGGACATTGCATAAGGATAATGGTCCGCAGTTATACAGATGACCGTATCTTCAAGTATCCCCGCATTGTCGAGTTCTTCAATAAGATATTTGCAGGCGTTCTCGAGTTCGAGATTGCATGCCATATAGGCCTGAACCGTTGTCGAAGAATCAGGAAATGCTTCGACGGCGGCTTCTTTATTTTTCTTTGACATGGCGTTTCCGCCCCAGTTGTAATTGCAGTGACCGCTTACGGTCATATAGTAGGTGTGGAAAGGAACGCCTGTTTCTTTATATTCATCTATCATTTCGGGTATTGTAGCTTCCATCATCTCAAAGTCTGAATTGGGCCAGTTTTTTGTTTCAAGAACGAGTCCGTTTCCGATACCCTTATAATCATATCCTAAATTGGGATGAGTCTTGTCACGGTCATAAAAATCAAAAGAGTTGTTGTGATAAGCCTTGCATGTATAACCCTTTTCTGTAAAAAGAGCGGCAAGGGAATAAGGCATATATTTATTTGCCGAAACCGTAAAGGAATTACCGGATTCGATCCATTCGGGGATCACGCCGGTAAGGTTGGCAAATTCACCTCCGGTGGTCGATAATGACCATGAAGGCTGGTAATAATCTTTAAAAACAAATCCGTTGTTTGCGAGCATATAAAGAGTAGGGGTGAAATCCTTGTCGATGGCGTAAGGACAGAAGGCTTCCGCAGACATATAGATAAGGTTTTTGCCTTCGAAATATCCTGTATATTTATTCTGCATGGACGGTTCGAGCGAACCGAAATATTCATGCATTTTCTTTGTGGTCTGATTGTTTTCGTTCTCTATGAGAGATGCGAAATCTACATATGCGTTGTAGTCGTATACTATGGGTTCTTCGATCTCGGGTTCATCTGTGATCTCTGTATCTGTATCGTTTTCAGTATTTGCATTATTTTGCTCGTCTGAATCCGTATTCCCGTTAAGAGCTTCTTCGGTATTGCTTTCTGAGTTTTCGCTTTCCGAAGCGACAGTGTTATCTTCCGCATCAGGGGTCCATAAAACAAACTCATCGTTTTCGATGGGGGCTTTCGGAGTTCCGCCTATCATATATGCTATCTCAAGACGGAATGTATTAAGAAGTCCGATATGGGGGACTGAATTGAATACTGTAAAATCATATGTGTAGATATTTCCGGTTTCCGAAAATCTGCAAAAGAGTGAAGTGATCGTCTGAAGAATTAAAAAAGGGATCAGGACGATCGGAATAAGTTTTTTGGGGTATTTTCTTTTGGGAAGGATTATCGCAAAAGCTCCGATATAAAGGATTATCGGAATGGCAAAGAAAGCTTCCTCAACGGCGTACTCACGTGCGACTTCCCATACAACGGACGAGAAATCGCCCATTACCTGACCTGTCATCGATACGGCATAAGTTATACCGTAATACATTTTATAAAACTGATTGCAATCGTACTCAACGCAGAATACGAGCCATATCAACAAAAGGGTTACACCTGAGAGTATTCGGGATAAAAGAACCGGTCTTATGAGTGTGAATAAAAATGCAAGCAATAATCCGAAAGATACGGAAAAAAGAATTGTGACGGGCAGAGAAATATTCCACGGCGAATTGTAATCGTCCATGAATTTAAGAGCAAGTTCAAAAAAGACGATGGTAAAAGGATAGAATATCAGTGCAGGTATATATGATCTTTCTTTTTTGTTTTTATCTTCGTTCGTTTCGCTCATTTTGCACTCCGGCTAAAATAATAGGTCCACGCGGACCGAATAATATTATAGCCCATTTGAGGATATTACGAAAGAGAAGAATCGTTCGGGTCGTAATCGTCGATAGTACCCGTATAAGGTCTTAAATTCATTCTGTCGGTTTCTTCCTTTGCGGTTTCTTCGACGGATTCTTCATATCCCGTCAAAGCGGCAAAAGGGGAGAACTGGGCGGCTCTGTCGTACATTGACATATGAGGTCTTTTCTTTGACTGATAATGAGGATGATCGATGATATCGCTGTAGTCGTTCATGCTTTATGACCTCCGATCTGTTCATTTCGTTCTCTGGCTGTGGCGCCTTCAAGGAAATCGGTGCCTTTCAAAATGGCGTTCTTGCCGTATTTTTTCTTTATTTCCAGTGAAGCCAGCTGAAGGGCTTTTTCTTTCTTAAGTTCCATTTCTTCTCTTTTCTCTTTTTCGTAATCGATAAACAAAGAAAGCTGTTCTTCTTTTGTATTTTCTTCAAATTCGTACTCACTTATGACGCTTTCCGCCGCGATACTGAGTCTTCTGATACAAAGATTATGATCCGTTATATCTTCATAAAGGCTTAAAGCAGCTTCGGTTATCATTCTCGTAGAAGAAGTGGTCTTTGATAAGTTAAAACTGCCGTGAGCGTATTTTGCGACGGCACGTCCGTAATGATCGAGACGGACTTCGCCCTGATAGTTTTCGATCGACTCGATATCCTTAAAGTTTTCATACCCGATGGTCAGACATATCTGTTTGGTAAGAAGGCCCTTTGAAACAAGATCGAGTGAGAGATTATCGGCCATTTCGCGCACGATGATCGCGCCTTCTTCATGAGTATAAGGGCGTTTTAATACCTGACCGGTACTTATGGAATTGCTTTCGGGGCGGTATTGCTTGATGTAATCTATGGTACAGGGCTCCCAGCCCCATGCGTGGTCAATGATCAGTTCCGCGTTGATACCGAAGACTTTATAAAGACGGTCTTCGTTGTATTCGGAATATCTTGCGAGCTCACCGAGTGTATAGATGCCCATTCCGGCGAGCCTTCTTGCGGTTCCGGGGCCGAATCTCCAAAAGTCCGTAATGGGTTTGTGATCCCACAGAAGTTCCCTGAATTTTCTTTCATCAAGTTCGGCGATCCTTACACCGTCCTTATCGGCGGGAATATGTTTTGCAACGATATCCATGGCGATCTTGCAGAGAAAGAGATTGGTCCCTATGCCGACTGTAGCGGTAATATGGGTTTCTCTTAAGACATCGTCGATCATCTTTCTTGCGAGTTCGTGAGCGGTCATATCGTAGAGCTTTAAATACTGGGTAACATCCATAAAGACTTCGTCGCAGGAATAAACATGGATATCTTCGGGAGAAATATATCTTAAATAGATCCTGTAGATATCGGTACTGTATTTCATGTAAAGAGACATTCTCGGAGGAGCGGCGATGTAATCGATCTTACATGCGGGATTTGAATTTATTTCGTCTGCGTCAAAAGAAGAGGAAGTGAATTTTCTTCCTTTTACATGCCTTAAACGTTCGGAATTGACATAGTCCAACTTCTGGATGACTTCAAAGAGTCTGGCACGTCCCGGTATGCCGAATGCCTTAAGTGAAGGGGAAACAGCAAGACAGATAGTTTTCTCGGTCCTTGAAGCATCGGCAACAACGAGATTGGTCCTTAATGGATCCAGGCCTCTTTCTGCACATTCAACCGAAGCGTAAAAGCTTTTTAAATCTATTGCGATGTAAATTCTTTCGTCTTCCATTTTCAAACCGTTATCGTCCGATCAAATACTTATTAATATTATCGAACAAATGTTTGTATATGTCAATATTTATCATTAAGAATATAAAATATTGCGAATTGTGCAAATTATCTTCAAATGATATAATTTTACTGATATTGTTGGAAATACGGGGTTATACTTACCGACGATATCATATTGGCTTAATTTGATCCTATGGGGTAACAGCGATGCTTTTTGAACAGATATCAAGTGTTTATTATCTGATAATAAATCTGGTGGGACTGATGTTATGTCTTTTTCAGTATATCAAACGTCCTACCAAGGCGGGTCTTTGCACACTGGCGTTCCTGCTTTCGAATTTACTGTCCAATTATTATTGGGGTATATACGTTATCGTAATGAATGATTATCCCAATGTGTCATCACTTCTTTCATATGTCGGCTGGAATCTGGCATTCCTTATGATCACCATAATGCTTATCCTCTTACTGAGAGAAGATAAAGTCAGATTCTTTACACCTCTTTGTCTGATCCCGATCCCTTTAAACATAGTTCAGCTTTTGATATATCTTCAGTACGGCGGATATTTTAACAATATCTGGCAGGTATTCTTTTCGACGGTCATAATATGCATTGCGATCAACAATCTTGTGCGTTATCTTTTCAGAAAGAAAAGCAATCCGACAATTCGAAAACCGTATATCGAGATCGTGATCTTCATGTACATTACACTGGAATATACATCCTGGACCGCATCATGTTATACGTTCGATTCGGAATGGATTAATCCCTATAATTACGCATCGGTATTAAGCGGGATCACTTATATCCTTTTGCCGCTTGCGATAGCCAAAACATATGATATAAAAGGAAAAAGCGAGGCGAGTGATTATATTCATAAACTCTTCAAGCCTTTATACAGTGTTTTCCTGTTTATTACATGTATCGGCGGATATTTCCTGGCTGTATGGATGAGAGATACACTGACGGCCGGCATAAGCCAGAGCGGAGAGATCGATCCTTTCAGTGTTATCGCCGTTATGCTTTTTGTCGTTTCCATTACGATAATCCTTATAACCATAGCGGTCATCCTTGTTGTTTCATCCGAACAGAAAAGCGTTGTCAGCCGTAAACTGGAAGAGGCAAAATCCTATGCCGAAAAATCCAATGCGGCTAAAAGCGAGTTCCTGGCGAACATGTCTCATGAAATAAGAACTCCTATCAATGCGGTTCTCGGCATGAACGAAATGATATTGCGGGAGAGCCTTGAAGCAAGAGACATGCTTCCCGAGGCGAGAGAAGAGATAATCAAGATCTTTTCGGATATCTGCAATTATTCCGGAAATATCGAAAGTGCCGGAAACAATCTTTTATCGATCATCAATGATATCCTTGATTTCTCAAAGATCGAAGCGGGAAAAATGGAGATCGTTGAGAGCGAATACAAACTGGGTTCGGTATTAAACGATGTAAGCAATATGATATCGTTTAAGGCAAAGAGCAAAGGCATCGAATTTACCGTGGATGTTGATGAGAATCTTCCCGACGGCCTTTACGGAGATGAAGTAAGGGTACGTCAGATCATCACCAATCTTTTAAACAATGCCGTAAAGTATACGCCTAAGGGCAGTGTATGCTTAAGCGTCAAGGAAAAGAAAGGCGAACTTGAAAAGACAACATATCTTCTGGTAAAGGTTAAAGATACGGGTATCGGGATCAAAAAAGAAGATATCCCCAAACTGTTTAACAAATTCGAAAGAGTCGATCTCGGAAACAACAGTACCATTGAAGGTACGGGCCTCGGACTTGCTATCACCGGAAGTCTTTTAAAGATGATGGGCGGTGAGATAGAGGTGGAAAGTGAATACGGCAAAGGCTCAGTATTCTCTGTAAAGATACCGCAGATAGTTGTATCTGAAGAACCCATCGGTAACTTTAAAGAGAAGTTTGAAAAGAGCATAAGCGATCTTAAGGTAAGCAAGGAAAAATTCCATGCACCCGATGCGCATATCCTTATCGTTGATGATACTGCCATGAACCTTACGGTTGCAAAAGGACTTCTTAAGAATACCTGCATCAATATTGATACGGCGTCAAGCGGAGAAGAATCCATAGAACTTACAAAAGACAGAAAGTACGATCTGATACTTATGGATCAAAGAATGCCGAATATGGACGGTGTTACGGCCATGAAGCATATAAAAGAAGATAAGGAGAGCATCAATACTTCTACTCCCGTTATCTGTCTTACCGCCGATGCTGTCAGCGGTGCCCGCGAAAGATATCTGTCCGAAGGATTTGAAGGATATCTGTCCAAACCCATTGACGGAAGGGGCCTGCTCGATGCTCTTGTCGAATATCTTCCCAAAAATAAGATCCAGTACGTTGAAATAAGCGAAAAAACTGAAGTAAAGAGTACGCCGGAAGTCATAGTTGAAAGCCTCGACAGAGAGAAAGCTTTACATTACTGCAATAACGACGAAGAGTTTTACAATACGCTTCTTGAAGAGTATGTTAAGGAATCGAAAGAAAAATCGGCGTCCATCGAAGATTGTTATGCCAAGAAGGACTGGAAGAATTACAGCGTGTATGTTCATTCTTTAAAGAGTACATCAAAGATGATCGGTGCGATGAAACTTTCGGAAATTGCCGCAGGACTTGAAAAAGCCTCTGATGAAGGCAATATTGAAAAGGTTGAGGCTGATCACGAAAGCATGTTTTCAATGTATAAATCCCTGGTTGAAGAGATATCAAAGACCATGGATATTAAGACTGAAGAGAAAAATGACTCAAAAGATGACGAAATAATGGAATTCTTCCCCGAATAAGCGTCTTTTGGCAATATCCGGATATCTTTGAATTAATGAAAAAAATTGGCCGTAAGAATTTATTCTTCGGCCTTTTTGTGATAAAATAGATAGGAATAAAAAGTGTAAAAATGATTAAAGAGGTTATGGGGGAATGAAAAAAAAGAATGTTGTAGATAATACAATACATTTTCTTGTACATAACAGTTTCTTATTTACCGTAGTGACAATGTGTCTTGTACATCTGGTGTTACTTGGCCTTTCGTGGATGTCAGGTGTAATGCAGATGGTATATATCAATACATTCAGCGTTACGGTATATATGTTATGTATTCTTTTGTGTCGTTTCGGACACATTATGCCCGTATATATAAGTATCATAGCCGAAGTATCAACTTATGCCGTTTTATCCGTGCTCCTTATCGGATGGAGATGTGCACCGAGCGGTTTTCTGCTTTCGATCGTGCCGATCATAATTTATTTCGGCTGTTTTTTGTTAAAAGGCTGGAAAAGAGTCTTTATAGCATTGCTTTTAGCATATGACTTTGCTTTATTCATTGCATTGTATTTTCTGTTTGCCAAGTGTGAGCCTGCTTTTGTAATTAATGAGATGTATGTTCATGCATTCTACATATTTACCAATTTCGTAATGGTATTCTCGGTTATATTCTATAACGTGATCTACATTTATTCGAATGAGGTGGAACTTACCAATCTTGAAAAACAAAATGTTAAGCTTACCGCTGATGCAAGCAAGGATGCCCTTACCGGATTGCTTAACAGACGTGGATTCCTGCCTCTGGTAAACGGTTATATGAACGGTAAAAAGCAGCATCATTTCTGCATAGCTTTCTTTGATATCGATAATTTCAAGAGGATAAACGACTCGTTCGGTCATGATTGCGGAGATGAAGTTTTAAGACATATTTCAAAACTGGTTGCAAGAGAAATGCACGGCTGTGACATCTGCAGATGGGGCGGAGAAGAATTTGTGATCCTTATGAAAGACTATGATTTTGAAGTTGCCAAGCATAAGATGGAATATATCAGAAAGTTTGTCGAATCGACGCCTACGATCTTTTATAACAAAAGAATTCCCGCGACCATTACGATAGGTCTTGAGGAAAGAAAAGAAAAATATCAGGATCCGGAAGAGATCATAAAAGTTGCCGACGAGAGAATGTATTACGGCAAACAGCATGGTAAAAATATAGTCATATTTGCCGATATGATTGAATAGAGTATGTTTCAAAAAAGAGGGGATATTTTTGAACGACGATCTAAAGAAATACGGTAAAAAAAAGAATATCAATGAAACTCTGAAGGGTATTTCCGCAAGTAAGAGAGTACCCAGGAGTTTCTATGCGCTTTTGTTTGTTTTATATTGGGTTGCCATATTTTACATTCAGTTAACCTCGAGATCTCAGGGAGTATATATCATTTTCGGAAATCCTGTTCCGATAACGCTTTTTACAGGTATTTGTTCTTCTTTTGCAAATATCTTTCTGTTAATGATGGTGGTTTTGTTCAGACGCCTCGGCTTCTTTACTGCGGTGATTCTCTGTTTAATTCAGTTTCCCACATTGTTTATCAGCTTTTTTATAGGACATAATTATTCAAGTATTCCCGGATTATTTTCCAATGTGGCTACCATGGTAGCGATTTCCATTATTTTTGCAAATAACAGACGAATCGGTAAATATCAGGAAAAGATGCATAAACTTGCTGTTGTTGATGAACTGACAGGTCTGCCCAACAGATATGCATGTACTGTTCTTATGGATGATCTGATCAAGAAGAATCTGAAATTCGCACTTGTTTCAATCAACCTTAATAATTTTAAGACGATAAACGATACTTTAGGACATAAAGCCGGCGATGAAATGCTTAAGGAGATCGCCAACAGATGGAAGATCCTTGCAGATTCCGGTGAGACAAAAACATATGATTTCGTTGCAAGACTCGGAAGCGACGAATATTCGATTATAATACGTGCTTATGAAGATGAAGAAGAAATATTGAAAACAATAGATTTCTATGAGAAAGAACTCGAAAGAAAGATAATGATCAACAATTGTGATTTCTTTATGAGTGCCTGCTTCGGTATTGCCGAATTCCCCGGTGATTCTCCGAGTTCGGGTGCGCTTTTCTCATGTGCCGATGCTGCTCTTCACGAAGCAAAAAGAAAAGGCGGTAACACTTCGGTCCTTCATTTTACGCCCGAACTTTTAAAGACGGAACGTTATATGGCGATAGAGAGAAGAATACGTCTTGCTTTAAAAGAAAACCAGATAATCACATATCTTCAGCCGCAGTATGATATGAACCATAAGCTTTGCGGTTTTGAAGCGCTGGCCAGACTTAAAGATGAAGACGGTAATTTCATCCCTCCTTCGGAATTTATACCTGTAGCCGAAAATGCCGGATTAATAGACAAGGTAGATAATTATGTATTAAAAAATGCGGCTGAATTTCTTGCGGATATCAATAAAAACAGTTTTGAAAATATCAAGATAAGCAGCAATATATCTGTACTTCATCTGATGAAGAATGATTTTATCGATGAGATCAAAAGTATAATCGAATCTGTAAATGTTAAGCCTTCGGACTTTAAGCTGGAGATCACAGAATCGGTTATGATAGATTCCGATGAAAAAGCTCTTCAGAAGATAGAAGAGATCAAGGATCTGGGAATGCAGGTTGCGATCGATGATTTCGGAACCGGATACTCATCCTTAAGTTATCTTCATAAATTCCCGGCGAATATGCTTAAGATCGACAAATCGTTTATCGATGTTATGAACGATAACGAAGCGAATGAGAAATATGTTGCAATGATCGTTTCTATAGGACATGTATTAAATCTCGAAGTTATCTCGGAAGGTGTTGAAACCGAAAAACAGATCGAAACACTTAAATCTATCGGATGCGATTATATTCAGGGTTATGTATGGGGTAAACCCTTACCTTTGGAAGAAGCCCGCAAACTGTTTTAGACTTAAATTTCCACGGAGTATTTTTAGCATATGTTCTTTGAATTGGTGGCAAAACATCAACTTAATATTATGCTTGCATTAAGCGCAGTATGTGCCAATCTTGCCGTATTTGTGCTTTTTATAAAGACAATGTCCAAGAAAAGAAAAGCCTCGCTGATATTTATGGATATAAGTGTAGGTTTTTTACTGATCTTTGACAGATATGCCTATATCTTCAGAGGGGATACAAGCGACCTTGGATTTGTGATGGTCCGCATCAGTAATTTCCTTGTGTTTTTCCTGACTTTACTTTGCATTATGATGTTCAATTCATTCCTTTCGGATCTTTATATCAATGATGCAAAGCTCGAAAAGATACCCGTTATTTTAAGAATCGTAAAAGTTATGATATACATTGGAATGGTATTGGTATGTGTATCACAGTTTACAGGACTCTATTATACTTTTGACGAATTTAACAGATATCAGAGATCTCACTATTTCTGGATATGCTATGTCATTCCTCTCGGATCTCTGATCCTTCAGTTTGTGGTCATTTTGATGAATTATAACAGGGTAAAAAGGTCTGTCAGATTTTTCCTTTTGTTCTTTACGCTCTTCCCTTTGATAGCATCGCTCTTCCAGTATGCGGCTCATGGAGTATCATTAACAAATATCTCGCTTTCTATCGTTGTTATCCTGCTTTTCCTTTTCTCGCTCATCGATGTTTCGAATGACGCGGAAAAAGCCAAAAACATGGAGATCGATTATCTCAAAAAAGAGCAGAGGGATATTCAGACTTTGCTTGAACAGACCACTGAAGCTTTAGCGACCGCGATCGACGTTAAAGACCCTTATACACACGGCCATTCGACAAGAGTAGCCGAATATTCGAGAAAGATAGCCGTACTGGCAGGTAAAACCGAGGAAGAGTGCGATGAGATATATTTTGCCGCACTTCTTCATGATGTCGGAAAGATCCTGGTTCCTACTGATATTATCAATAAAGACGGCAAACTTACGGAGGAAGAATTTGAAGCGATAAAAATGCACCCGGTTCACGGAAATCAGATCCTGTCGCGTATCAATAAATCTCCGTATTTAAGTATCGGTGCACACTATCATCATGAAAGATATGACGGAAAAGGGTATCCCGACGGATTAAAGGGTGAAGATATTCCCGAGATCGCCAGGATCATTGCGGTTGCCGATGCGTATGATGCAATGACTTCAAAGAGAAGTTACAGGGATCCGATTCCTCAGGATAAGGTTCGTGAGGAATTTGTTAAAGGCAACGGTACGCAGTTTGATCCCAAGTTTGCAAAAATGATGATCCATCTTATCGATCTGGATGGTGAATATGAGATGAAAGAGAGAGAAGAGATCACCGAACTTGCAGGTAAAAATATATTTGAATGCGATGAATTCATGGAAAATATTTCCGAAGGAATCCAGATCAATTCGAATATCTTAAGATTAAGATTCCACAGTGTTACCGACAGAAACAATTTAAGAAAAGAATGTATTCCTTCGATCGTTATCTTTGATTCTCTTGACGGAAGAGTTCATGAAGACGGCAAGAAAAAGGAAATGCTCTATTTTGAATACGGCAGGATAAGGTTTGACGGTGAGACTGTCTGCTTTGCCGCAAGAAAGATAGAGACAAAAGTCATTTCCCATCAGCCTAAGAAAAACGAAAGATATCTCCTGGATGAAAAAGGCGTTGATTTCACTCTTGAAGCAGTTAAGAAGAAAGATCATATCTTATTCAGAGTGATCACGGATATAGAGACGATCGAGATCATTATGGCACTTCCCGACAGTGCGAGATTTGCGTATATCGGACTTACCGGCGAGCATTGTATGATGACAAACATCTCGATGGAAAAAGAAGAGAAAGAGATCGGAGATGATTATATCCCGAGGATCGCCGAAGAATTCAGTTATGTTAAAGACGAACCCGAAGGTGTTGTTCCCAATGTTCAGATCGACGGCTGGTGTTATGATGCATCGCACGGTCTGGAGATCACAGACGGAATGAAGGTTACTTTCCATGCAATGAGCCTTCCTACATCGCGTCTTATATGGCATTGCCCTTATATCGAATTGTTCTATGCTGACGACAAAAAGGTCAAAGGCGAAAACTATCATCAGTTCGCCCTTGTCAGACTTGACGGTGAAGCATGGGATACACATGAAGGCGTTGAAAGCAAAACCAATATCAATAAAGACGATACATTCGAAGGATGGGATTACTGGAAAGAAAACAACAAAAAGGGATTTGATGTTACCGTTACATTTAAAAGAAAAAATAATAAGGTTAGCATCATTACAGAAAACTTCGGAATTTACATTAACAGTGTTGTTACCATAATCGATGAAGTTCCGGATGTATTTATGGCCATTACCGGTGATCAGGTAGCGATATCGAACATTCAGGTCGAAAGATAAAGGAAATTCAGAAGAGTAAAGGAAACCGACGTGATTTTTATCTTTGATTATTTTGAAACTTTACTTAATTCCAAAAGCATGGATTTCAACAGAGGATTAAAAGTCTTCTGGGAGAAATACTATAAAGACAGATGCCGGTTTGAAGAAATAAAAGAATACGGAGAAGAATTGTTTGAGGTTCTTCTCCAGAAACACAAGGATGGGATCGAGTATCCTTTTGTTGAAGAAGAGTTGCCTCTTTATGCACAAAAATTCGGCGGTGATACAATTTCGATGAGTGCACCGGAAGAGGCAGATTTTTTAATGACATGTAACGAATTTGAGGTAAATCCCGGAATGGATGTATTTCTCGAAAACTGTTACAAAAGGAATATTCCGATGTACGTACTTTCAAACAGCGGATTTCGTGCGGAAGCTCTAAAGGAAGTCCTTGAAAGATTCGGTATCGGAAAATATTTTAAGGCTGTATATTCAAGTGCGGACTTCGGAAGGATCAAACCCTGCAGGGAGTTTTTTGAACTTGCGATCGACAGGGCTTTGGTTGATAATCCTGACGAAAAAAGAGATAATATCGTATACATAGGTGATCTGTATGAAACGGATGTTATCGGTGCCGTAAATGCCGGGATAAAAGTTGCGTGGTTAAATAAAAAAGACGCAAAAGAAGACGAAATAGCAACATACATTGTGACATCCGCAGATCGGTTATCGGGTCTGTTTTTTGAGGTATAGAGTTGATAAAACTGATAGTATCGGACATGGACGGCTGTCTTCTGGATGAGAAAAGCCAGTTCCCTCCGAATTTTAAAGAAGCATATGATCTTATGAAAGAAAGAGGCGTTATCTTCGCTATCGCGAGCGGAAGATCGCCGGACGGACTGTATAAAGTTTTCGGTGATCTTGCAAAGGATATGTCTTTCATATCGGATAACGGAGCAAGGATACTTCATAAGGATGAACTTATTTTCGAAGAGGGTATTTCGTTTGAGGATTATGAACCCTTTATAAAAGAGATGCGTTCGCATCCGAATCTTTTATCAGTGGCATGCGGCAGAGAGAAAAAATGGTTAGAGAATGCCGATGCGGTGTCGGAAAGAGCCGTTGAGGAAATGCGTAAATTCTATCCCGGATGGTACGAAACGGATTTTGAACATATTCCCGAAAAAGTAATAAGATTTGCAATGCTTTACTTTGATGATATCGAGAAAAATATCTATCCGTTTTTTAAGAAGTATGATAATGACAGGGTATGCGTACAGGTTACTTCGTACGAATGGATCGATATCTATCCAAAATGTGTTTCTAAGGGCAGTTCGGTCGGTGTTTTACAAAATAAACTCGGCATATTACCTTCCGAAACCGTAGTGTTCGGTGATTACTTAAACGATCTGTCGATGGCTGATTATGCAGATCATTCATTTGCACCCGTAAATGCACATAATAAAGTAAAAGAGAGGTTTACAGGTATAGTGAGATCCAACTCCGAATACGGAGTTACGGAGAAGATAATAGAACTGTTAAAATAGAATATTTTAAAAGGAGGCATCAAAATGGCTAATGAAACTGAACTGAACATTGATTACGAGAAGCTGAGAAAAGCGCTTGTTGCGAGAGAGTATGCTCGATCTGCGTTAATGCCGCTGCCATCTTCCGCAGCGACTACTTCAAATATTTACAGTGCCTCTCAGGAAGAACTGATCAATTTTGCGAGAAGAGCGGGGATCAATATTGAGAAATACAGGGTAAAGGAAAAGAATATAAAGAGGAAATGATATGTTTTACGATCCTAATTACAGAAACCAGATTTTTTGGGATACAGATGATTTTTCAATAAATACTATATGGGATAAATTAAAACAGGAAATGATGTCACAGGGAACCAAAGTAAAGGCTCCCGGCAGTAAGCTTACGACATTTGTAAGATATGGTCTGCTTGGCATGCTTGTGTTGACGGCATTGTCCGCAGGAATAGCATTTGTGATCACTAAAAGCGGGTTGTTTACACTGGTTGCAGGTATGTGCTTTTTGTTTTTCTGGTTTGGATGGTTTGCGCTTTTCATAGCGATCGCGGGATTTATGATCTTACCTAAAAGATATACCGCACCTGTTGAAGCAACTTGCGTGGGATATTCGATCTCTTCATCGGGCGATTCTTCCCGCAGTGCAGGACTTCCTGTATGTCCTGTATTTGAATATGAGTTTGGCGGTCATACGATCAGGGCCTTTGATGGTGTGTATGAAAATATAAACAAAAAGCCGGGGATTGGAACAAAGACACAGATTATGATCGATCCTGATGAGCCGGCGGAAATGAGATGGAGCAGTAATAAAAATGCAGTGGTATTTTTATTCCTTGCTTTCGCATTTGCGGTTGTTTTAAGTATGTCGATATTTTTTATAGTACTTAACGATGAAGCATTTATGAGCGAAGCATTGGGGACTGCTTCATGTATATATTTAAATATCTTTCATTAGAAAGATGAATGGAGAGTTTATATGAGAGTACAGTTTAAAAGAGAAGATGGAAGAGTAACTGTTATTGAAGTTATACAGATGATTCGATTTGACAGTTTTCGTCTCGGGTTAATTTTGCCTGATTCGACGTATCTGGATAACAGAAATTATGATTATTATCAGTCTACAACCGAAATAGTAGAGCGTGATTATATCTATTGGTGCGATCAGCTGATGCGTAACGGCTATCTGGATCTTACCCGTTCGGATTTGGTATTCAGTGCTTATAAGTCTGAAAAGAGAGTGGTTTAAAATGCTGAAATAGAATACTAAAAAAGAAGGCAAAAAAATGAATTGCAGGAATAAAAGGATTATTTCATACGTGGCAATATTATTTGCCATGTGCTTTATGTTTTCCGGCTGCAGTCTGAAAACACATACGGTAATCAAAGCAGATTACTATACAGATACAAATTTAACCGATAAGTATTTTGATAACCTTAAAATCTCAAGATGCGAATACGAGAGTCTTCATCCTTCGGAATACCTGGGAAAAATTGAAATTGGAGCTATGGGACCGGCTGAACCGAGTTATCGTGGAGCCATATTTATATCCGAAACCGAAGGAGAGAGGCTTATGAACGACTATACCTGGACTTTGGATACTTCAAACCTCCCTGACCTTGGACAGGTAAATAACAGCGTAAATATGGTCAGTGAATGGTATGTTTCAAAAGACTTTAATCAGGATGTTTTCAAACTGGGTCATGATGCGGATATAAGGTTTAACGGAAAAGATACGATCATATTTACTTTCGGAACTTATTAGAGTAAATTTTAAGCAGGATTAAATAATCCTGCTTTTTACAGCTCTGGTGCTATAAAAGCGACTGGAGCAAATGTTTAAAAGCTTTGTAAAGGAGCAGAAATATGTTTGAGAGCGATTATGCGAAAACTGAATTTATAGAAAAAGACAATGCGGTATTCCATGTGTGGAAAAAGGAAGCACATTTTGACGATTATCGAAAGCCGGTAGAAGCGTCGCTGGAATTACTGAGGGAACATGAAAACAGTGTTTTTATTGTCGATGCCCGAAACGGTTTTGAAGATGTAAAAGAAGATGTGGACTGGGGATTCTCGTTCTTTCTTCCTGAACTCAAGAAAACAGGGTGTAAAGTTTGGGGATTTATTTTACCGGAGATTTCTGATATTGAAGGTGAAATAGACTTATGGACAAAAGAGATTGAGAAGAATTTTATTGTGATAAGAGCGACCTCGTATGAGGAGATAATAAAAAAGATCGACGAGATATAAGGAACAGAATTATGCCATTAGTTAAAGTAAACATGTTAAAAGGGAAAACTCCCGAGTATAAGAAAACGATATTTGACTGCATTCATGAAGGAATGGCGGAAACACTTGGAATTGATGACTGGGACAGATTTCAGAGGATCATTGAGTATGAAAAAGAGGATTTTGAAAAACCTTCATTTAAGTCTGATGATTTTATGATCATCGAACTGACTCTTTTCCCCGGAAGAACAAAAGAGCAGAAAGGTAAAGCGATAGAGGTTATTACTGATAAAATAAACGAAAAACTTTCGGTTGCTAAGGAAGATGTATTTATTGTAATAGAAGAACCACCGCTTGATAATTGGGGATTTGCAGGAAAACAAAAATCAAAAGAATAGAATTACATCAAAGGAGAGACCGGAATGAAATATAAGATTCTATCAGGTAAATTTGAAAGCGGAAATGAAGAAGAACAAATGGGATATAAGCAGCTTCTCGGAGAGGACAATATCCAATATAAGTTTGATCTTTATTTTCATTGGTATAATCTGGTGCATGAGACAGGTCATTGTCTTGTGGAACGATACGGAGTAAAGATGTCACCCGTTCGGGAGGAGATGTTTGTAAATGAATTTGCGGTAGCATATTACCGCCATATCGGTGAAACAGAACGTTTGGAAGAATTAAAGTCAATACTGGTAAATACGATAGACAGCTTGCCTTCGCCTGTTCCCGAAAATGAAGACTTTATTTCGTATTTCGAGAGTATCTGGGGTACAGAAGCATTAATGAATGTTATGACGTACGGATATTTCCAGCTTAACAGTGTGATCGAAGCTATAAAACAAGAAAAAGTTTTTTCGACAGTTATCGTTGAATTGGGAGCAGAAATAAAACAGACTGAGATAATTAAAAGTGATGCGGATATTACTTCTTCAAATGCTGAAATCTTTTTGAAATCGGCTATTGAGAATCTAAAGGCAATTGGTCTCGATGTCCCCGAGATCAAACTTGAACTTGTGGATAATCCGATGATCCAGTGTGCACAAAACGATTAGATAAGGTGATCAAATGAATATCATTGTAGAGATAGAAAGAATTGTATGAGTATCCAAAGAATGTTGATAGGAAGGTATAACTATGAAGAAATGGTATGATGAAGAATATGAATTCAGTGTTGAAGTGACAGGTTTTCTGCATGGTGATCATACGGAAAGATATTGCAGAAACGGCGAAGAGATCGGCGATAAATATACGTGTACTTACGGTTGTCCGGTAAACAAAGACGGATACGGAATCTGCTCCAAGACAATGATGATGCTTTATCCTTTGATGGAAGCAGTTCGAAGCGGCGGAGATCTGATCAATCTGGGAGGAGACAGCAAATATACTAAAACGATCGTATGCCCGGATGGATGTGTTATATTCAAACTGACAGCAACACCTTTAGGAAACGAAAACTTTCATAAGGGCGGTTTCTGGGATTATCCTGACGAAACTCAATAGAATAACATGGTAAAATATTCGAAAAAGTCATATTTGAAAAATATGGCTTTTTTTAATCTTGACAGTGATTAGATTCGATAATATAATCTAAACAGTGATTAGATAAAACAAAAGGAGACGAATATGAAATCTGATACATACCATCATGGCAATCTGAAAGAAGAATTGATCGAAAAAGGACTGGAGTATATAGATAAATATGGCTCGGAGAGTCTGTCAATGCGAAAACTTGCAGAATCAGCGGGTGTGAGTCCCGGTGCGCCTTATGCACATTTTAAGAACAAAGATGCGTTTCTTTCGGAAGTCCGCGAGTATATTACAAATAGGTTTTATTCGACATTGAAGGACGCGGCTGATAATTGTAAGAAACCCGAAAGGACTTTACTGGAATTAGGAAAAAACTATGTGCTCTTTTTTTATAAGAATCCATTGTATTACCAGTTTTTATTCTCCCTGGATAGTATAGACATAGATACTTATCCGCCTTTTGTTTTGTATAAAAATGAGGCGGAGAGTGTTCTTAGAAAATTATATGGTAAAAAAGCAGACGAAAGTATTATTCATGCAAAGGTGATCGCACTCTGGTCAATGGTACACGGACTTTCCAAGGTGGTGACTATATAAGGTGCAGTTGATACCGATCATCTCGAAGAGGAAGTTGAACTTATTCTTGGTTCGATTAATGTATAGGAGACTGAAATGGTAGGAATTTATTTAAGCGGAACGGGAAATACAAAGCATTGCATTGAGAAATTCTTATCGGAATTGGATCCCGATTCGAAGTGTGTACCTATAGAACATAATGGCTCAATTGAAACAATTAAGAATAACGATACAGTTGTTTTGGCATATCCGACTCAGTTTTCAAACGTCCCCTATATGGTCAGGGATTATGTGATCAGGAATAAGGAACTATGGAAAGACAAAAACGTATTTTTAATTACAACCATGGGTGCTTTTTCCGGTGATGGAACGGGATGTCTTGCAAGAGTTTTGAAAAAATATGGGGCAGTGATACTTGGCGGTATGCAGATTCATATGCCTGATGCTGTCTGTGACAGTAAATTGCTGAAAAAATCTTTGGAAGAGAATAAAAGGATAGTTCATGAAGCAGATGAAAAAATAGAAAATGCCGTTCGAGGTATAAAGGAAAACGGTAAATATCCAAAAGAAGGCTTGAGCTTACCTGCACATCTGGCGGGTTTATTTGGCCAAAGATTATGGTTTTATAATAAAACAACTGATTACAGTAAGAAATTAAAGATAAGCGGTTCTTGTATCGGATGTGGTTTATGTGCATCGAATTGTCCTATGGGAAATCTGGTAATACAAAACGGAAAAGCAGTTAATCTTGAAAAGTGTGCCATGTGTTACAGGTGCATAAGTTCCTGCCCTAAAAAAGCAATAACTCTTTTGGGAAAAGAAGTAGTAGAACAGTGCAGGTATGAGAAATATGTCTAGGATTCTAACAAAAAAGATTTATATAATTACGATCGTGGCTGTGGTTGTGTATTTTATTTCGGTACTCTTGTTTCTGGTTACACAAACCGATTTGGCACTAACTGTTTGGGAACTTGTAACAATAGTTAGCGGACCGGTTGTGTTGTTAGTAATGTTACAGCTTGGCAATGATCTTAATCGTTCAAAAACTGTCATGTACGCAATGTTAAGTTTTATGACATCTGTTTGTATATTGACATCAGCTGCGCATATTGTAAATATCAGTGTTACACGCAGATTGATCTCAGAGGGTGTGGATGTTCCGTCCTATTTTCAGATCGGACAGTGGCCTTCGGTTGAAATGGCAGTGGATTATCTTGCATGGGGATTCTTTATGGGGCTTGCATTTCTCAGCCTCGGCCTTCCTTCCTTAAAAAGTGAAGAAAAAAAGAATTGTTTAAGGTTCGCTTTGATGATCTGCGGCTTCATGTGCCTGATAGGATTCTTTGGAGCGATATTCATTAACGAAAACCTGTGGTACATAGCTCCAATGGCCTATGGTCCCGGAATAATAATTATTTGTATTCTTGCTATGTTTGCTGGAAAGAATAAGTGATTCTTTGATATAATAAATATGGTTTTTATTTATGAACTCTAAAGGCGCTTATAATATTTTTACTTAATGAAAAAAGGAGTTTGATATGGACAAAGAATCGATGTTTAACGAGATCAACAAAAAATACGAGGAATTAAAAACTGCACTTGAAGGCGATGATCTTATAAATATACGCAAACTGACGCTGGATCTGCATGCACTTGTTCATCCGGCTGAGATTTCAGGCAGAGACGAAAAGACCATAGCAGATTACGTTTTGGATTATATGATCGAGGGAAATCAGAACGAGTTCGTTCAGAGAGAACCCTGGGATACGGACCTTAAATATGCGGGTTCAAAAACTGTTCCCATTTGCTGGCAGTTATGGCATACATACAGGATAGAAGATTTAGTCAGTAACATATTGATGGCAAATGGCAAGCAGATCTTTAATGAAGATTGGCAGAAAAGAATCGGCTCTTCAATAACAGATACCGGTAACGCATTGGAACCTGACGAACTGGCTTCCTGGAGCAAATCTATTAACGCGGGGGAACTTCGGAATTATATGATCGAAGTCGGAAAGAATACCAGACGTATTTTATCCGAATTAAGTCTGGAGCAGATAAAATCCATGGTACCGGAAGAATGGGTAATGAGGATTTTGGAAGAAGGCGGAGTCACTACAGATTTCCGTTCTGTCTGGCTTCTTGTATTCTGGGGAAGATTAACGATCGGAGGAATGATCCTGACACCGATGACTTCACATCATATGATGCATTTGCCTACATGTATAGACAGGATCATCGAAAAAGAAGGTTAAACTATAGAAGGGGTTAAAGATGGGAAAAAACTATTTTCAGGCTATACCGATAAGAACTTCATATGAAAAGAAGCTCTTGAGGTTTACGTCATCATTGGGCAAAGCCATAGGAAAAGGCGAGACTATTCCTTTTGCTGATAATGACCTCACATATATGCTTAAACTTCAAAATGAGCGTATAAATGAGAAGAATATTGAGTTTGATTATGAAGTATACAAGAGGGCTACAAATTCATCTGTAGAAAATACATTTTTTGATGTTGAGAACTGGAAAGACAAACATTATGCAAGCAAAGTCGGTTTTGGCGTCCTTGGCGTTAAAAGACAGGTTAAGCGGAATAAAAGACTCCTTTATAAAGACAATTTAAGGCATGTCTTTTATGGTACGGTCACCGATATTGTTTCGGGTGGACATCCTGATAATGAGATACATATCTGTCCAAACTGCGGAGCGGATCAGACGATAGCAGAACTTCAAAACGGCTGCCCTTACTGCGGCACTCAGTATAAAATGGATGATCTTTTTCCGAAGATCACAAGTTTCTATTTTCTTGATCAGCTTCAAATGACAAAAAAAGCATTTTTTACGGGCTGGCCTGTATGTGCGGTTATCTGTGTTGCCGCTTTATTCATAGGATTACCGATCCTAAAGACTTATCCGATGCTTGATGAATTGGTTAACAGTATTTATTTATATGGTCCGTTATTTATCATAGTTTTAGGCAGTGTATATGGTATCTTTTTATTCTTTTTCATGCATTATCTTTTTAAGATAGCCAAAGGGATTGCAGATCTTTGGCGTATGGGAACTGCTGCATCCAGAAGCCGCTTTGAACTGAGGATGAAGAAGATAACTCCCGAATTCTCTTTTGAGTACTTTAAAAACAAAGCACTTTCTCTTATCAAGACGGCGGTATTTTCAAAGGATGAAAGTGAACTTTTGTTTTATAAAGGAGAAAAACTTCCTGCAGAATTCAAAGATATCATTGACTTAAACTACGCCGGAATTTTTGGAATCAAGGGTATTTCGGAAGAGGATGGATATGTAACGGTAGTGACCAAATCGTATTTTGATGTTCTATCGATCAAAGATAACAAAGTAAGGTTCACTCATCCTGTTTACCGAGCAACTTTTAAAAGAAGAACAGACATACCGGTCAATTTAAACTTTTCGATGACAAGGATTCAGTGCCCGACTTGCGGTACGAGTTTTAATGCTATAAAAAACAAATTCTGCCCGAGTTGCAATAATGAATATGAACTTTTGTCTGATGACTGGGTACTTGTTGAATTAATAAAAGAATGACGGAGAAAAAATGAGCACAATAGTAAGATTTTATGATTCAGCAGATGATTCGTGATCCGTTCGTATATTTTACGGAGGAAAATAAATATGAATATTAGAACTGTAAATATTGCATTTTTGTGTTTTTTGACGGCATGCCTTGTAGGATGTAATGAACCTGAGAATGCTGAGGTAGTAAATAATGTAGTTCAGCATAAAGAGGAACAACCGCAAATAAGGATAGTTCAGGAAGAAGTTCCTGAGTATATTTCAAACCGAGGTGTCATTCTTCGTGGAAAGGATACCGAGTATTCTCACAGAGCTGATCCGGATCCGGATTTTCATGCGCTTTGGTACGACAGATATACTGCAGATTGTAACCTTTCGGTTGATAGTACAGATTCGGAGTTTGAGGAATTCGTCAAAAATATTGATGAAAAAGCCACCTTTCCCTCAAATAATGCAGGATGCATTCAAAAAATGGGGAAAAACGGATGCCCTGAATATATGTTCCAAATTCATCGAACATGTATGGATAAGAATGACATCTCACAAGGTTATATAATGTATTACGTGGAGGAAGGTATGAGCTGCGGTACTCCTGTTTATTTTGATCCCAGCGGTAAATACATTTTTGACACGTCTTTATGGGATGGCAGAATACCTGATGATATACTGATAAAATTCCTTGAGCCTGAGATGGTTGAAGTGAAATATAACCCTGATTTTCTCGGAATGGGTGAAGATGTGATTCTGACGGAGACAGAAGACATCGAGAAAGTATTGGATATAATGCATTCTCTGGAAGTAAGATTGGAAAAAGATGAGCATCCCGAACTGGCTATGGCCGAGTATCAGTCAATCTTAAGTTTTACGGATATAAACGGAAACGTTAATGATTACAAGATCATCGGTGCATATCTGATCCATGGGGATGACGTATATTTTGTTGAGAATAATGACAAGCTGGATGAACTAGAGGCGAATTATGGAAATTAAATACAGACCTGTAAAAAAAGAAGACGCATATGCATGGTATACACTTTTAGATGAAGTCTGGCGTGATGCATATGCTCACATTTTACCCAGGGAGGTATTCGACGGACGTGATTATGCCAGAGAAGAAAGGGCCAATGGGTTTACTGAAGATAAATACACAGGTGAAAGAAAGATTGGATATGTGGCTGAATGCGATGGAAAAATAGTCGGATTGATGTTTGGCACGCTCGATACGGATTATGAATGTTTTAAGAACGGGTATGCCGATCTTACTGCGCTATATGTTTATCCCGAATATCAGGGAAAAGGGATCGGTACAGCGTTAAGAGACATTTTTACTGAGTGGGCAAAGGCAAAAAATACAGATAAATATATCATAGGAGTATTGAAGGACAATTCAAAAGCCAGAAAAGTGTATGAATCATGGGGCGGGAAATTGTCGGAATATGAATATGATTATGTTGTAATGAATGTCCCTTATCCGGTAGTTTTCTACACTTTGGATATATAAGGAAAAGTATAAAAGGTAAGCATCATGAATGATATAGTCAGAATTATAAATGAACAGACAAATGTTCTTTTCATAAATATCTATGAGCAGATAAACAGAGCAGATTTAGCATGTATGATAGATAATGTGAATAACTCCAGATTTTTATTCCATATGATCCATTCCATGGACAGGTATTTTATCAATCCGTTCGATTATGATTATTCGCCTGTTTATGGCCTTATCGGAATAGAAGAAAAATACAGTATAATATCCGAATCGAGGGAAGGATATATTGCCGCTGAGGGATATGTTATTCCGAGAGAAAAACTCATAGCATATATGGATTATGTTAAGGATAAAGTGAATAAATACCTTTTGGGATTAAGTGAGGAAGACTTGTCCGAAAAACCTGAAAACTGTCCTTATACACGTTTGCAGATGATTCTTGCTCAATTCAGACATTCAATGTTTCATTGCGGAATGTCGGAAATAGCAACATATGAAAACACTGATGAATGGTTGAATTATACCGGTTTGGCTTATATACCTTAAAAGCTTTTGGAAATATGATATATGGCGCTTTATTCGGAGATATTATAGGCTCCGTCAGAGAATTGCATAATGAAAAGACAGAAGACATAGTACTGTTTCCTATGGAGAGTCATTTTACTGATGACTCAGTTATGACGATTGCCATTGCGGATAAACTTCTTCATGATGATAAAGTTACATGCAGTAATAAGAAAGCTTATGCAATGTGGTATAAGCAGTATTTCCGCAGATATCCGCATGCCGGATACGGTCAGATGTTTTCTTCATGGGCAAATAAGGACAGTATTTCGATCCAGCGAAGTTTCGGTAATGGCGGAGCAATGCGTGTGACAGCGCTTGGATATGCATGTAAGGATTTGGAATCGCTTTGGAAAGAAGCAGAAGACAGCTGTTATTATACACATAATAATCGTGAAGCGAAGAATGGTGCAAAAGCTGTTGCAACAGCCGTATTTATGGCGAATAAGCAGGAAGATAAGGATTCAATAAAGAAGTTTATTGAAAAGAAGTTTAAGTACAGTTTTCCTTTGCTGGATGAAATAAGGGATTCTTATGAATTTGACAGCAGGACTTCTTACAGCGTCCCTCCCGCATTGGAAGCTTTCTTTGAGTCGACTTCTTACGAATCGGCAATAAGAAAAGCAATATCCATCGGAGGTGACAGTGATACGATTGCATGTATTGCAGGCGGAATCGCTGAAGCTTATTATAAAACGATTCCCGATCAGATCATGTCAGAAGGAATTCGATTTGTTGACAGCGGATTCAAGAAAGTTATAAATGATTTTAAAGAAAAATATGAAAGGTAAAAGCTTGAAATTTAAGCTTTTTGGAATAGAAAGGCAATAACATGAAGGCAATAAAGAATTATTCGATTTTAGTTATATCTACTATTACTCTTATTTTTTCGGGATGTTCATTGACCGGCCCGAAAACAAATCCGGCGGATGTGATCCCGGTCGAAAACGATCCGGTTCAGATCGCAAATCCGTGGGAAGAAGTAAACAAGAGTGACATTGAAAGTGCGTTGGGTATTAAACTTATTATTCCCGAGGATGCAGAAAATACAGTCTATCGTTTTAATTCAGAGTTATCTTTGGGTGAGATCCTTTTTGATTACGAAAATAATTCATTCACTTACAGAATGAAAAAGTCTGTAGGTAATGAAGATATTTCGGGCCTTTACTATGACTGGACAATATCTTCAGATGAAAATATAAAGGGGTATGAAGGTAAATCATATCGTGCTATCACAGAAGAAGAAACGGTCGACCTTGTTACCTGGGTTGATCCTGCTCAAGATATTACTTATTCTCTAAGTACATCTGCACCCGACTTGGACGGGTTTGATATTATTGCGATCGTTGAAAGACTGATAGCAGATGAAAATGCCGAAGCCGATATGTATGACATAGATACGATAGGAAAACTACTTTCGTTAAAATATCCCTATGCACCACCTTTTCATCTTGATTTTGACCACGAAGAAGATGGCTGCTACGTATTTCATTTCTTTGAAGTCGTAACTAATGAAGATGAATCGCATACGGCAACTGTAGATTGGTTTACAGTCGATCCCAAAACAGGAGAAACAACTACAATCACCGGTGAAACATTCAATATAGGATTCTATGCGGCAGATGGCAATGTGGAATGTGCTCCCGGATATCTGTTTGACAGGTTTTTGCATGGAGAGATCGATGCGAAAGTTATGAACCCGTTAGAGCCTGAAGAATGGGCTTTCGAGTATGAAAAGGTTAATATTTCCAACCTGAATTTTGAACCCGAAGAATGGTCATGGGACGCATTTTATTTGGGAGACTGTAAGGATCTTGATAATGACGGAGCGGATGAATTTATTCTGGACGGACCTTATGGCGGAATGTACTTTGATGTTATTGACGGAACGCTCTATGTTTTTGCTGCTGCAAGAGGTAATGCCGGAAGTTTGAAGTATACATACTATGAAGGTGATTGCTGGATAGTTTATCACGATACGACTCATTCGGGACGCCTTTGCTATTGGTTATATAAATACGAAGGAGCGGATAATCTGGTAGACAGTATGACACTTATGGGGTTCATGGATTCTGAAGATAATACTGAATATACCTTTAACGGTGAATCTATAACTGAGGGTGAATTTGTCATGATCCATAATGAGATATTCGGAGTAAAAAATTTAGAGTAAAACATAAATATGATTAAAGTTGATTCTCCAAACGGAAAAATAGAATTCTCTTTCAGTATTGATATTGAGGAAGGCTATAACAGGATATCGAGATCAGTTTATACGAATGAAGTGGGCGAACATTATCTTGTTGAGTCAGAAGAATATCATATAGGGTCTGCTTATGATTACATTGACACATATTATGCATTAGACTACAGCGAATACGCGTATTTTGAAAAGATCGCATCAGACAATGAAAGAAGAAAAAAAGAAGAAGCTCTTGAACGTGAAAGAATAGAACGCGAAGATCAGGAGCGTATGTATACCTCCGGTGGAGATCGGAATTTCTATAAGAAAAAGAAAAGCAATCAGATATGGTGGTTGAAAGAAAACGGCGATGAACACAAGTTTTCTTTTGATAAAGAAACTATTTTTGATCTTATGAAAGATTATCCTGATAACCTTACAGAAGAACAAAAGGATATATTTAATAAAGAAAACCCGTTTTGGGCAAAGAAGTTAAGCAAATGAAAGAAATCCCGGAAATTGATGAACCTTTAGATTTTGAAAAGTTAAGGGCAGAAAATTATAAAAAATACAGAGAACTGTATAAAGAACTTAATAATCTCGGTTCACGAGCATATCAGCCGATCAATAAAGATGCGTTAAATAAGATACGCAGTTCCGAATTATATTTTGAAGCTTTAAAGACAGGTTTCTTTGTTGAAAAGTTTACAGACAGTATCAGATATCTTGCCATTGGAACAGATACGGTTGAATTACTGAGAAAAGATATAGCTAAAGTCTCATAAAAAGAGGATGGCAAGTACAAGGAATTATTGTGCTATTTGGAAAGCGCTCCTAAAAGAATTCTTCCTGATCCTAAAAAACTGATAGTTTTTGTTATCTTTGGTATAGTGGCCTCATTTATTGTAGTCGGATTTATATTTATTGGAATGTTAACGCAAAAAGCTTTGTTTTTCCTTATCGGAGTAATATTATTATTTATTTTCATGGGTGTTGGAGCATTTTTGCGTATAACAAATTATCATCAATAGAGGGAAAAAGAATGATACTTTTAGTAGTAGATACACAGAAAGGCTGTTTTGACGAAAGATTATATGCGTTTGAAACAGTCAGAGAGAATATAAAGAAGTTAATTGCCGAAGCGAGAGAGAACGGTGTGGAAGTTGTTTATATTCAGCACGATGACGGGCCCGGGACCGACCTTGATAAAGGTAAGGACAATTATGAAATATACGATGAATTTGCTCCGATAAACGGAGAAAGACGATTTGAAAAAAATGTTAACAGCGCTTTTCATCCCATGACCGGTTTAACGGAATACTTACTCTCCAAGGGTGAAAAAGACATCATAACCATCGGTGTATCTACAGACTATTGCATGGATGCTACGATAAAAAGCGGATTTGAAAAAGGTTTTAACATTTATGTTCCTTCTTACACGAACTCGACCTATGACAATCCTTATTTTGATAAAGAAACAGCATATAAGTACTTTAATGAATTTATGTGGGGAACGCGTTACGCAAAGATGATCACTGTCGATCAGGCAATTGACCTTTTAAGGGGTTAAGGAATGGTAATTACCGGGGAACACGAGATAGGAGAAGAATATCTTTCGAAAAGAGAGTTTACTGCCGCTATCGAAACGTTCAGGGGGATCCTGAAAAAGGATCCTCATAATTTTCTTGCGCTCAGAGGTCTGATGCTTGCTTCAGCTTATATGGGAGATATTGCCGAGATTCTTCAAGTGGAAAAAACAAGATCATACTCGTATAATTCAGACATAGTAAGTGAAGTAATAGAAGCTGCATCTGAAGAAGACAGGGAATACTTCACAGAATTTGAAAATATTATGTCTGAAAAGAAGAGATTATATGATATAAATAATGTAATCTTAAATCTGCAGAGGGAAATAACATCGATTGAAAATGACATCAAATGCAAAAATAAACAGATCGAACAGAATTATTTCAAAGATACTCATCCATTAGCATTGTTTATAGTTTCAACATCTTTGGTAGCCGGTATCGCTTTCTTTACAGTATCCAGCATTGTTATATTGAAATCAATTATTACGCTTATTTTATTATCACCTTTTATCTTTTGGGCCATTGTGGGAATCTTTATATCAGTCCAATCATATCAGAAGATGGATAATATAAAGGTTTTAAATATGGTTATTAATGGACTTAATGCTGATTTGGAAAGGAACGCAGAAAGGATGAAAGACCTGGATACTGAAGCTGATAAACTTTTGACTGATATAAAAAAATCCGCTATTGAATTTGCAAAGAAAGATTATACGAAAGTGAGTGGAGAGAACATTGAATAACGTTATAGATATAAATGATTATACGAAAAAACTGACCAATGAATTAAAAATGAAGTTCGGTGACAGGCTTTTATATGTTGGACTTCAGGGAAGTTACTTAAGGGGTGAAGCTACACCGGAGAGTGATATTGATATAATGCTTGTTTTTGATGAAGTTCATGCCGAAGATCTAATTGCATATCGTCAGATACTTACAGAACTTGGAGAATATGAGCGTGCATGCGGTTTTGTCTGCGGGAGGGACGAATTACAGAATTGGTTCCCCGAAGAAATATGCCACCTGCTTCACACGACATCGGATGTATATGGGAAGCTTAGCGAAATAGCTCCTGCTTACAGTAAAAAAGATGTTGCCGACTATATCAAGATGAGCGTTGGTAATCTTTATCATATGCTTTGCCACAGACGTATTCATTCGGATATGGAAAAGAATGTTTATAAGCTTCCGTTAGCTAAAAGAGACATTTTCTTTATCCTCCAGAATCTGTATTATCTAGAGAAAGAAGACTTTATTGAGAAAAAAGCAGATGTGTATTCCAAAGTAAAAGGGCTCGATCTTGAAGTGTGGGAGGGTTTGTCAAAAGACATTACCATAGAGAATTTAGACAGTAATCTTGATTTGCTATTAAGTTGGTGCAGGGATGTTTTGAAAAGGACATCCGGGTATTAAAGAATAATTTCATATTATCCATAAAAAAGATTAAAGACATCCGTATATTAAATGTAAGTCGAAAATGAAGAATATATTTTTCGGCAATAAAAACAGAGGAGTTTTCAAATGATTATTTCAAAGAAAAAAACTGTAACATTTATATTTTTGACATCGGCTGTCTTTTCTTTTTTTTCTTTGACGGGCTGCCAAAAAGAATTTAATACAAATAATGGGTTTACAGCTAATATAAGCATTAATGAAGAAAAAGGATTGGAAACAGAGTATTTTTTTAATGAGATAGAAAATAGAGTTGATCCAAAGATACTCAGATATGACGGGCTTTCATATCCCTCTGACAAGCTGGCGGATTATGCATACTCTTTTATGATCGAAGATACAAAGGGTAATGTGGGAGATGAGGTAAAGGATGTTTACGATCTCTTTAATGATACCCTTAAGACGACTGAATATCAGGGAAAAAGGATCGAGGTATTTATAACTACCCGTCATTTTCAAACCGGTGTGATCAATAGTGTTGCTTTATTCAAGAATTATGATGATAGCAAAGTTTATGATCAAATTTGCGATATCAGTGTTTACGGTATTGATGATATGACGGATGATTATGACTCTGATTTCAGATATGAGGTTAATGATTCATCTTTCTGGGATGCTTTTTCTCAAACTGCAACGATTAATTATTCTTCTTATGTTGAATATCAGAGTGCGATAGAACTCGATCAGTCCAATATAGATGAACTAAAACAATATCTTATGAATGATTACAATGGTATCATTGAATTCGGACATATGACAGCGGTTGAGGACGGTGTTCATACGCCCAGCATAGAATGGCATATGACTATCTCTTCTGAAGGGTTGAAATCGAGTAATGAATATACCTCTGCTTCTGAATTGATCGATTCTGTAAGACGGTCAACAAATGAATATTATTCATCAAATCGTGATGATGAATTCTTAAATTTAAGAATAACGCTCTCTTGTTACGATGAGAACGGTAAATCATTAGGGTATATTTCAAACTGGGATACCAATTCGAAAGAATTTCTTGATGGTTTCTCACATATCAGATATGTGGATGCAACAACAGAGGAATTGATAAATTGTACCGACGTAAAGATAATGGACCTTTTCGGAAGAACTCAGGAAGAAGTTGAACAGATTCTTGATAATACAAAAGGGATAGAAGTAGTATATGTAAGATATTCCGACATGAAGAATGATTTATCCGCAAAATATCCTCAGATAGAGTTCAGATAATAAAATAGGGGATTATCTATAAAACACCTTGAAAGGCGGCTATCTTTTAAGGTGTTTTTTAGTATATTAGAAGAAAAATAAATAAAAAAAGAAAGAAGAAAAACAAAACCTATTGACACAGTAGGTAAATATTATTTTAATAGAAAGAGTATAAAAACTAAAAAAAATTAAGAAGGATAATAAAAATGATTAAAAGAGATGAAGCTTTTACATTATTAAAAAAATATAATAAGGATCCGTTTCATATTCAGCATGCTTTGACAGTTGAAGCAGTCATGAAATGGTTTGCCGAACAGCTTGGATATGGAGAAGATGCAGTATATTGGGGGATTGTAGGGCTACTTCATGATATTGATTTTGAAATATATCCGGAAGAACACTGCCTGAGAGCGCCGGAACTGCTAAAAGAAGGCGGAGTAAGTGATGATATTATTCATGCAGTTTGTTCTCATGGATATGGAATTACAGTCGGATGCGGTACTACTATAGATGTCGAACCGGTTCATGAGATGGAAAAAGTTCTTTTTGCTGCGGATGAACTTACAGGTTTGATTGGTGCAGCTGCTCTTATGAGACCTTCAAAAAGCACTAAGGATATGGAACTTAAGTCTTTAAAGAAAAAGTATAAGAGCAAAGGATTTGCTGCAGGATGTTCAAGAGAAGTTATTGAGCGTGGCGCAATTCAGCTTGGATGGGAACTCGACAAACTGCTTGAAATGACACTTAAGGCAATGGCTGAAACTGAGGATATTATCAACGAGGAATTATCTAAGTAAGGAAGGAACATAGTTATGGCAAAAGTTACTTATTCCGGAGTGCGTGAAAGTAAGCCGGGAAGACTAAATGATTTGGGAACGACAGGACAAAAGGTTAGTGAAGATTTTAAAAAGGGATGCTTAAAGCGTGCAGACAGATCTTTTGCTCAGGGACTTCAATGTCAGCAGATTAACAGTCTGGCAGCGCTGATGTCACTTGAGGATGCGGTGTTCATATCTCATTCTCCGCAAGGATGCGTGGGTTGTTCTATTATGGCGGTCGATATGTATCGTGTCGGCCAGATTCATCGCGGAATAAGAAATGTTAAAAATCCGCATCTTATTGTATCAAATCTCGACCCTAAGAGTGTTGTATTCGGAGGAGAAAATAAACTTCGGGAAGCAGTAGATAAAGCAATCACAAGATATAGTCCAAAACTGGCTTTTGTTTTTGCATCCTGTGCATCCGGTATTATCGGAGATGATATCGACGCAATCTGCTCGGATCTTCAGGCAGATTATCCGGATACTTTAATCATTCCGATTCATTGTGAAGGCTTCAAGTCGAAAATATGTGCATCCGGTTTTGACGCCGCATTTATCGCGATAAATAAATATATTTTAAAACACCAGAAAGTTGAGAAGGAAGCCGGGCTTATTAATCTTTTCGCACCTACAACGGTCAGTTATGCCGATCAGAAAGAGATGGAGAGAATGCTTAAACTCCTTGGTGCAAAGGTTAACTATATCCCTTTTTACAGCTCACTCGAGAAGATTAAGAAAATTCCCGCGGCAGAGGCTTCAACTTCAATCTGTAAAGTTTTTGCAGATGAATTTATGAAGACACTCTGCGAAGAGTATGATATTCCTTACTCACATACCGTTATGCCAATCGGTATCAGAAATACGGATAAATGGTACAGAGGTATTGCGAAGGTAATCGGAAAAGAGAAGGAAGTTGAAGAGATTATTTCCAAAGAGCATGAGCGTATCGAACCTCTCGTTAAGAAGATTCGCGACAGACTTCAGGGCAAGAGAGTATTCATTTGCGGCGGAACCGGAAGATCTTTTGCGGCGGCAGCTTTGATAGATGATTTCGGAATGGAACTCATAGGTCTCGAAACACCTACTTACGACGACGATGCACAAGTTGATATAGATTATTTAAATGGAATTCACAAAGATTTCATTGTGGATATTGCGAACATGCAGCCGTTTGAGCAGGTCAACCTTGTCAATAAACTCAAGCCGGATGCATTTATCGGCGTTCCGGAATGGGCAGCAAAACTCGGTGTACCTACAACACATGTTCTAGACGGGAAACGTCCGACGATGGGTTATGACGGTCTGTTATTCCTCGGAAATAAAATCGCCGATCAGCTTGAGAATCCCGGCTTTAACAAGAAACTTGCAGAGCACGTAAAACTGCCGTACAAAGAATCCTGGTATCAGGAGGATGCTTTCAAATATATCATCAGGGAAGGAGATAACTAAATTATGTCGAATGTAACGGAATTTCCTAAGGGCGGCTGCGTGTTGGCCGGTATTAATTCAGTATTGGGTGCAATCGACAGAGTATGCCCGATTTACCACAGCGGTCCGGGGTGTTGCATGCAGACAACGGCATCGGATCAGGGCCAGTCAGGTCATAAATCCTCTTGCTTTGTCAGTTCAGTCTCCATTCCTTCCAGTAACATGCTTGAAAAGGAGGTAGTTTTCGGAGGTATTAATAAACTCCGTACTACAATTCAGGGCAGCATTGATATCATCGATGCGGATGCATATTTCGTTCTGACCGGATGTACTGCAGGTATTATCGGAGACGATATTGCCAGTGTAACAAATGAATTTGCTCAAAAAGGGATCCCTGTTTATCCGATTGATACTCCGGGATTTACGGGAGACAGTAATCTCGGTTATGAAGTGATTTGGAATACATTTATAGACAGAATCATTGAGAAAGATGTCCCTAAAGACGATAAACTCGTCAATATCTTTGGTATCATCCCGTATCATGATCCGTTCTGGAGCGGAACGCTCGAAGAAATCGACCGTATCCTTTCGCGTCTTGGCCTTAAGGTTAACACATTCTTTACCAAGGGACAGGGCATTGAGGATATTAAGAAGAGTTCAGCGGCCGCACTGAATATTATCGTGAATCCCTGGCTTTTCAAAGGCCCTGCAGCAAAGTTTGAATCCGAGTTCGGTGTTCCGAGCCTTCGTATCCCGGGACTTTTCGTCGGTGCAACAGATACAAGCAAATTCGTACGAAGCGTTGGCGAGGCATTACATCTTGATCAAAAAATTGTTGAAAAAGTTATCGAGGATGAAGAGAAGTATGTATATAATTACCTGGGACAGGCTATCGGAGTTCTCAGCTGGAAGCGTTTCGCTGTTATTGCGGATGCGAATAACGCAATAGGATTTACAAGATATCTCGCAAATGACTACAGCTTTACACCTGTGCTTGTAATTGTGTCCGAACCGATTTTCCGTCCTCAGGACAGGGAAGAAATCATCAAACAGATTTCGGATCTGGAGTATGCACGTCCGCCGAAAATTCTTTTCCTTTCGGACCAGTATGAAATCAATAAGGCTATACTTGAGGAAGAAGAGGAAATAACACTTATAGTCGGATCAAGTAACGACCGTGAAGTAGCTATTGAGAAGGATGCACAGTTTATTCTGGGTGCATTCCCGATGAGTGAACGATTAATCTTTAATCGTACTTATGCCGGTTATCGTGGCAGCCTGACATTTACGGAAGACATTTACGATAATAACTGACGGACCAAGATGCCATTAACGAGAAAATGGAGGCTGAACAGTAAGGAGGTGGCATATGAAATCGCTACTTATCAAGGATACAACAAAAGAGGAAAGGGAACAGATTATCAGGGCCTCTCTTGACTGTGGCGGGGGATGTGAAAACTGTTCTTCGTGTTGGCTTGGAGGCGGTTCTCCCTGGGATATTTATCAGGATTATATTGACGGTAAGAAAGAAATAAAAGAGATCAATATGGAATATAATGAAAAGTATCGTCAGGGAAGACAAATAAAGTAAGGATTATTTTAGCAATAATTATGAAAGAAATTTCAATCGAAGAGCTTTCAAAATGGAATAAAGAATCATATGAGTTGATCGATATCAGAGAAGATGGTTTGACAGCTTATGGAATGATACCCGGAGCATTGCATATAACCTATGAAGGTATTCTTGAAGGATACGATTCCGGAATAAATGAGATAGATAAAGACAAAAAACTTGTCTTTTACTGCCAGATTGGTCGAAAGACGCAGGAACTGGATGAAGCAGAAAGTATTTCAGACAGGGACTGTTACAGCCTTGAAGGCGGATATATAAGTTATGTGAAATTTTCATATGCCGATGATGAGGCAAGAGCAGAGAAGCAGCATAAAGCGGAAGAAAGTATCAGGAAAAAGTTTCATAAACAGTTATTCACACCATTTGCAAAAGCCTGTAAGACTTATCAGTTGATTAATGAAGGAGATAATATCGCGGTATGCATTTCGGGCGGAAAAGATTCCATGCTTATGGCAAAACTGTTTCAGGAGATACAAAGGCACAGGAAAGTTAATTTTTCTCTGACTTTTCTGGTTATGGATCCCGGTTACAACAAAGAAAACAGAGAATTGATCGAAAGTAATGCCAAAGCACTCGGAATACCGATAACGATATTTGAAAGTACTATCTTTGATTCTGTGGATAATATAGAAAAAAGCCCCTGCTACATATGTGCAAGAATGCGAAGAGGTTATCTTTACAGCAAGGCAAAAGAGCTTGGGTGCAACAAGATAGCGTTGGGACATCATTATGATGATGTTATTGAAACGATACTGATGGGAATGCTTCACGGTGCACAGATCCAGACAATGATGCCCAAACTTCACAGTACAAATTTTGAGGGGATGGAACTCATAAGGCCTCTTTATCTTATCAGAGAACAGGATATCATTTCATGGCGTGATTACAACGAACTGACATTCCTTCAGTGTGCCTGCCATTTTACAGACACCTGTACCACCTGCCATGAGGACGGAACAACTTCTTCCAAAAGACTTGAAACAAAAAAACTGATAGCAGAACTCAAAAAAGACAATCCGTACGTAGAATCAAACATTTTCAAAAGCGTTGAGAATGTCATTCTCGATACGGTTATCGAATATAAGAAAGATGGAGTAAGGCATAACTTTTTGGATGAATACTAAAGTTTGCCTGAGAAGATAAAGTTGATTATATGAGTTTGTTAGAAAAGCACCTGATATATTTGGGTGCTTATTTTATTGTATTTATTTGTTGACAAACAATTCATAAGTGTATATATTGAATATATACAATATTGTTGAAAGAGATTATGCGCAAATCTCTTTCCGGCGTGGTTAGCGCAAAGCTACGCAGAAAAGGAAAACCATATGGATATTATTTTAAATAACAGCTCGGGTGTTTCGATTTACGAGCAAATCGAGGAACAGATTAAGAGCCAGATTATGACCGGCGTATTAAAAGAAGGGGACGCCCTTCCGTCGATGCGTGTTCTGGCAAAGGATTTGAAAATCA
>JAEEGJ010002000.1_pt1 | contig 183594 bp, 126 predicted proteins | sample 8958761 | NCBI WGS metagenome assembly JAEEGJ01 (sample SAMN16246546, study PRJNA631951) | gut metagenome | biome: gut microbiome; feature: rumen; material: RS-attached | host: Bos | place: Iran: Karaj | collected 2018-10
GAAGGCACTTTCCTTTATTTCTTTTATTTCTGCGGGACATTAAAAACAAACAAAATGAGAAGAATAAATCTGATTATCATCCATTGCACGGCGAGCCGCCCAGACCAGCACCTGACGCTGGGGATGCTCGACCAGATGCACCAGGCCCGCGGCTGGAAGTGCTGCGGCTATCACTACTACATCACCCGCGACGGACAGTTGCACTTCGGCCGTCCCGAGGAGATGGTCGGCGCCCACGCCCGCCACTACAATGCCCACTCCATCGGCGTCTGCTACGAGGGAGGCCTCGACGAACGTGGCCGCGCTGCCGACACCCGCACCCCTGCCCAGAAGAAGGCCCTCCTCACGCTGCTCTGCTCTTTGAAGCAGGACTATCCCGATGCCGAGATCGTCGGCCACTGCGAACTGGAGGGCGTCCACAAGGCCTGTCCCTCGTTCCCCGTCAGCACCCTCCGGGCCCAGATCAAGCAACTCGGCTACTAATACCTTTTATATATACACGTACACGCGAGAGCGTACAAGGATCAGCGTTTCATTTATTTGAAGCGCTGATTTTTATATAAGAGCCTGTAAATCTTTTGTTTACAGTATCTTTATCATGAAATCGAAACCCTATTCCCACCTATTTGAAACGCAGAAAATGAATAAACAATGCTATTATTCACTATCTTTGCCACAAAATTCTAAGATTCATTAAACTTAAAACATCCAGATTATGAAAAAACTATTAATGAGTTTGCTGCTGATAGCAGTTCCTACGGTGATTTTCGCCCAGTTTAAAGTGAAAAGTAATGGCAGTGCATTGGTCGGTTCGACCAGCTACAGCTTTTACACCAATACGCCTGCCATCAAGATGGAGGTACATTCTCCTCTGACGGGAACGACGGACAATATCGGCTTACAGAGTTCCGCCTATATGACTGGCACTTCTTATTCGAAACTGACCATTGGCGTTTTAGGTTGTGCAGGCAACGGTTATAATGGCCGGAACATGGGTGTGATGGGCTATCTGAGTGGTTCGAAAAACGGTGCGGGCATCTATGGCACCATCTATTCCAATCTCAACATCAATATTCCCGGCACTTATGCTGGCTATTTCTATGGTGACACCAAGGTGACGGGTACGGTGTATGCAGGAAACGTGGTCAACACCTCTGACATCCGACTTAAAGAGAATATTGAATCTGTCAGTGAGAAAGAGGGCGAGGTCAGTTTCCTCGACAAGATCATGAATGTTGATGTCCTGGAGTACAATTTGAAGGACCGCACGTCTGAATTGTTCTCTGACTCAAAGGACATGGACGAGAAGGTGACCAAGTTTGTTGCCAAAGAGAAGGCCAAGAGACACTTCGGCGTCTCAGCCCAGGAACTCCAGCAGCTTTTCCCCAATCTGGTGGAGGAAGGTCAGGACGGCTATCTGGCAGTCAATTATATTGAACTCGTTCCAGTACTGATCCGCTCCATTCAGGAACTCAAGCAGGAACTGGACGAAGCAAAAGGCTCTACAGCCAGGACACGCGGCACAACAGATATTTCAGACGCAATCAGCAATCAGAACAAGCTCTATCAGAACACCCCGAACCCTTTCAAGGAGCAGACCATTATCCGATTCTCTCTGGCCGACGATGTTAAGGATGCCGCTATCTGCATCTTCGACATGACAGGCAAGACCATTAAGAGACTGCCCATTTCATCGGGTATGGATAGCGTCTCTGTTGGTGGATACGAACTCGGCGAGGGCATGTTCCTCTACTCTCTGATTGTCAACGGACAGGAGATTGATACGAAGAAGATGATAATTATAGGATAAATCACAATATTAGCAAAATAATTTTTATGAAATCATTTGTATTAATAGAGTTTTGTTTAATTGTATGTTTAAATACATTTGGGCAAAAGATTATATCACTCAAGGATTGCGATATAATTTCAAAAGAAGCCAAAACGATACCTCTACGGGAGATTGAAAACGTCTCCGATGGGGTTATTGTTACATACCATTTTGAAAATGTGAGAATTGTGCCAGATCCCATCTATTCTTCTGCTTCATTTGTTAAAATTGATGGATTTTGTCTCAATAAAATCGATTCGGAACCAGCATATTTAAGTCGGTGGGATTCTTTCTTGATTCCAGAAAACAAAAAATACATAATCTCTGTTATTGATAGTGCATTTGTTGACATTAAAATGGAACTAGCTCCCGCAAGACCACCTCTGTTAAGTAACAACAAAGTGGATTATACGACAGATAATGTCAATCAAATTCAACATTACACAGGCTATTTCCCATTATATTATGTTCCACAAACATCACGAAGCAACTATCGTGGACAAGAAATAGTACGAGTGAATGTGACTCCAATAAAGTATGATATTACTCATCATACAATACGTTTCTGCACAGATTTAAAGTACAAGTTAACTTTTATAGACAAAAATGACAATTATAACATTCAATCCATGCAAACAGCAAACAAAGATAAATCCTTTATTAAAAATTTTGTTTTAAACAATCATTCTCAAAATAAATTGGTTGCTAAAACAACAAATACATATGAGATATGGGACGACATCCTTATTGTATCTGTTCCAAAATACAATTCTGCCGTACAAAAATTGGCAGACTGGAAACGTACCCTTGGTTTTACTGTACATGTTTCTTCTAAGAATGCATGGACTAATTCTGAAGAGGTATGGGATTCTATAAATAGCTATTATAATAGTTACAACAACTTGAAATATTTAATCATTGTAGGTGATTATGAGGATGTCCCTTCAAATTGTTATATGAATAGTTACGTATCGGACTTGGACTATGGAATTCAAGAGGCAAAAACTGATGATACTGCAGATTTATTTAGGGGGCGTTTATCTGTATCATCATCACAGGAAGCGATAGATGTAATTGATAAAATCCGTTTATATGAAATGTTTCCCCCAACAACATTTGCCCCAAAAGGAATGCATGTATCATGCTTCTTAAGTAAAATATCACCTATAGGTTATGAAGATGGGAGGGCTGTACTGACAAGTGAAGAAATAAGAGATGCGCTCCAAAGTGATTATAGTAAGACAATCACAAGAGTATACTCAAAAAATGGTAATTTCCAACCTACACATTGGAATGATGGGGACTATGCTAATGGTGAAGAAATCCCATATGAATTGCAGAATTTACCATGGAATGGGAATAGTGCTAATATTGCTCTGCAAATAAATAATGGATTACATTATATTTATTATCATGCACATTCCGATGCACAATCATGGACAAGTCCAAATTTTACTATAGACAACATCAATTCCCTTTTCCCTCGAACTGATAATGCTTATCCTATTGTCTTTAGCATGGGGTGTCAAAATGGGAAATTCAATATTTCCGAATGCTTTGCAGAAGCGCTTCTACGGAGAAGCAATAAAGGTAGTGTAGGTATATTCGCACATTCAGCTGACTCATACTTCGGAGAATCTGAGGCGATGGCTGAAGGATTATTCTTCTCTATCTGGCCTAATACCAAACTCATTCCTGTTTTTCCTAGTATTTCTACACCGAGTTATAATCCTATGCCAGAACCTGTTTATCGATTAGGTGAAATATTGGATGCAGGTGCACTTAGACTTGAAGAATTCTATGGCTATTCTTATTATGAACACAGAATAACGCATCTTTTGGGAGATCCAACGATGTATTTCAATACCGATAATCCGACAGGGTTCAATAATACTCAGATTATTTGTAATTCCAATGCAATCACAGCTAACACGGGGGGGGATGTTGCTACTATCACTTTCTATAATACTTCTACAAACACTGTGCGATCATTTGTGGGATTAGGGAAAACAGTTCCATACACAACAGAGAATACTAAAGTATGCATTTCCGCACATAATAAGATACCTTTAATATGTAATTACAATAATGGCTCACTCTATATACAAAAGGATAATATAAAGAATAATAGAGAATATAGAGCAAATAAGGTAATACTTGGATCAGAAGTGACATCACAGCATGATACTGGGAGTATAAACATTATTTTTGGCAAAACAACCATATATGCTACAGAAGTAGAACTATATGGTGAAACTATTGTTGGAACTGGTGCAGAGCTTGAGATTATACCCCAATAAAACAAAACATAAAAAATGAAGAATGTACATATTATAATCCGACTAATGACATCGTTTCTGATGTTGTCGGTATGCTCTGGTTCAAAATCTCAAACCGTTAATACTGTAGATCAAACAGATGTTATAACCGTTAACCACATTATCGCTTCAGGCTGTAAAACATCTACAAGGGCGGGTAATGAAACTGACATGACAGAGACTTTTATACTGACTGCAATAGATAATCAGGTGCTCTATGTAAAGCATCTCAATGCAATTCTAAACTGTGCCTCTGATAGTTTTTGTGTGTCGGTCAGCATTTCTAATGATACAATTAATGTGATGGAGTCTTATAGGTTGTCAATTCCTGCGTATTGCACATGTCTTATGGATTATGAATATAAGATTGAACCATTGGTTAATGGTAAAGAATATGTACTGGTGATAAGTTTAGATGATAAATTGAACATAGTGAATTTTGCCTATTCGCCTACACTTAACATCACGACAGGAATCATAGGTGTTAAGACAATTGCACAACAGGAAGATATATTCTATGACTTGCATGGCAGACGTATGAAGAATCCAAGGAAGGGCTTAAATATTATACATATGGATGATGGAACTATAAAAAAGAAATTGATAAAATAATGCACGAGATTAAATAGAAATTTTAAAGATACGTTATGATATTGTAATGATTATCTGTTATATTCCCAAATTTCTATTCACTTAAGTTATAAAGCAGAATTTTTGATACAAATTCATAAAAATGTTTTATGATTGTCACTAAATAAATGTATAAGAGATGTAGTCTACAAATTTACACTTTGGGGAACTTTGCGGATAATCATATTAGTTTTTTTGCCATAGAAAAAAAAACTTGGTCATGGGGACTCTAATTTTGCGCTCTGATAGAATATATCCGTGAAGAATTTGCTTTATTACGGCCAAATCCCTACCTTTGTTGTCAGAAGGAGGAAGAGGCCGGCAGGAAAGGGAACCTATCCGTGGGGACAACAGTCCTTTAGAGTCTATGAACCGTCTTAGTCCTTCCTGCTTAGTTGCAAAGTCCAGATAGAATGCCAGTGGCATGATAGCCTATTTAGAGTCCAAGACTAGACAACTATTGGCCAATTCCTTCATTTAAAAAACTGGTGCAAAGATATGAAAAAAATCTTTATCGGCATCGATTTTTCCAAAGAAAAGTTTGATGCGACCCTCATTCAGGCAGAGGGACTGAAGGAATGTGCCCCTAGTGTGCACGAAGTTTTTGACAACAAGACATCAGGCTACCGTCGTCTAGTAAAGTGGGTGAAAACTCATGCGGAGGGTTTTACGACAGATTCCTGGCTCTTCTGCGGAGAGAACACTGGTGGCTACAGTATTGGTCTGAGCAACTATCTTTACGCCTCTGGCTACGACATGTGGCTGGAGTGTGCCTACAAGATCAAGCACTCGGCAGGTATCCAGCGTGTGAAGAACGACAAGGCTGACTCACGGGCCATTGCTGAGTACGCCATGCGAAACTATGACAAGATGATACTGCACAAGCCTCAGAGTGCCTCGCTGACGTGTCTGAGAGAGATCTTCCTTTATCGTCACAGCCTTGTCAGGCAGAAGGTGGCACTACAGGTTAGGAGAGACGAGAAACGGCTCACACAGGAGAAGTCGGATGCCAGGGCTTTCATGTCCTTTACCAGCAAGCACCTTATTACAGAGGTTAATAAGGCTATCGCCAAGTGCGATGAGAAGATTAAGGAGATTATTGCCTCTGATGATGAGCTCAGGGAGGTCTTCGACATCATCACCTCCATGCCTGGTATTGGCGTACAGAACGCAACGTGTCTGATGGTCTATACAGACAACTTCCAAAAGTTTGACCTGAACTCAAGAAAGATTGCTTGCTATTACGGCATAGCGCCATTTGGGCGACAGTCTGGTACCAGTGTCAATGGCAGGCCTCAGGTCAGTCCTTTTGCTAACAGGATGATTAAATCCTTGCTCTCACAAGCAGCACTTGCTGCGATTAAGTTTGACATGAACGTACATAGTTACTATCAGCGGCTCATAGAACGTGGCAAGCATCCTTTGCTGGTGCATAACAACATCAAGAACAAGATGCTGCATATCCTCGTGGCGATGGTCAGGGATCGAGTAAAATACAACCCCGATAACGTGTATAGAACGAGTAACGAGGTAAGCTTAGCTCCTCAAGTGTTAAATATATAGTTAAATATCAATCAATGTTTGGAATTTAGCATAGAATGCGGTTCTTTTGTTATCGTGCTGTGATAACGAAAGTCCCCGTGTATGTTCCGAAGTCCTAAGTGTGAGTCTATCACAGAGGACAGAATAGAGTCGAATTTGTCCAAAACGAAAAATATTCCACCAAAAGCGGTGATTTTCTCAGATTGTATTTGTACTTTTGCCATGTCATTGATGATTTTGCTTGTCTTGATTTGCAGCACTAAGGTAAGTGAAAAATCTGACATGGCAAAATCCTGAGCAACTTTATGTTGCTCAGGAACTTATAAAGAAAGTTAAACTAAAGTGCTGCGGAATTTAGGAAGAGTTCAACGATAATGAAATACAGTATCACCGCGGGTAAGAACCACCATGGGGTGATGCACGCAGCAATAAAGAGAATCAATGCACATAAAATATAAACGCCACACATAATTCACTTCAATGCATCTATCAGTTCATCTATCGTGCAGCACACCTTGCTGAACAGCTTGTACATCAGTTCCGGCTCCTGGCGTTCGGGGATGTAGGCGATTGTGAGTTTACCTCTGCCTGCAAACCAACCAGCTTCGGTGTGGGCACTGCGCCCGCAGGGCAACACCAACACGCAAGTGTCGCAAGCCTCCATAGCTTCGATGTCGTTATGGAACTGCCGTTCCGCCTTGGGGTGTTGCAGCATGTCGCGATACTCTGCAGGAGTCCATTCCATATAATCCTCGCTCACGCAGTTCCACTTAAACCCAGGATCCCCCGATGGTGGATTGCGGAAGTCATAGACATCATGTCCAGCCTCCCTCAGCTTCTCCACCACCTCAGGGTAATACCTGTTCCGCCAACTACTGGCGACATATATATGACGTTTTGCGTTCATTCCTGCTCGTCTGGGCTGTCGTAAAACTCCATAGCCGCAAGGGCTTCGTCATCGTTTCTGAGTTCCGTGTCTTCTTCGAAGATGTCTTCCACATCCTCGATGACTTCCCTGTCTTCCAATTGCTCTCGTTCCACCTTCTGTTCCTCAGGTGTGAACGAACCTATCTTACCTGCCTTTATTCGATGTCGCATACAAACTCTTCTATTTTAAACCATTTATCAACTACATCTCTCTTGAATTGCCGGAACAGAGAAGGCTTAGCTTGTGCTTCTTGGAGCGAATCAAGAGGCACAATATACAAATCTTCTGGCATAGATGAATCACCGCCAATACCTAATATAACATATACATTCTGCCCCTTTTCTGCGGCATATTCCTTATACCGTTCCAGCTGTTCTGGCTCTATCAGATTGTTCTTCTTGTGCATAGAGAGATTTGCTCTCCACTTACACTCCACTGAGAATTTTATCTTTTTCCTCCCCGCCTTATATTCAAGGACGAAGTCACGGGCAGGTATTCAGCATGTACGCCGTGAGGCGCCAGCTCCTCGATGTTGCCCGGCTCGTAGGTGTGTGTGTTGTAGTAGGTGGCATCAAACGCTTTCTCGTCCCATGCGAGGATGGTCTCGAGGTCCTTGATACAGCCGGGGCCCGACTTCGCCTTCTCGTAGGTCCTGCCGTCGTAGCCCACACCCGTCTTGGCGTTGGGCTTGGCAGGCTTTCTTGAACTGCTTACCGTCGGACACCTTAGCCATATTGGCAGCCTCCGCCACACCTTTCATTAGCGCACGGCTTGTTACCGTAGCACCTGTCATGGCATCCACGCCAGTACCATTGGCCTTGATGATCTGGGGAATCAGCTCGTCGAACACGATGTCGCCGATATGGGGCGTCTCGTGTTGCTCCAGCACCTTGATGTCCGTGATGCACGAGTCGCTGAACGTCACGCTCAGACGGATGTCGCCGTTATGCCCCTGTGCAGTCACCTCGTAGGTGCCAGCCTGAAACGTCAGCGGCGCCTCTTGTTTGCAGCCGCAGATCAGGATGGCGGCGAGCATAAAATACAGCATCTTTTTCATAATACCTATTATTATAATCTCACACCTACAGCAGCATTGACGTACCAGTCGTTCAGATGACCGTGCATCGCATTATGCCTGTAGTTGAAGTTGTTAAACTGCCCATTGACATTGAAGAAGTATCGGCTCCAGTTGTAAGTGAGGGAAAGCCGTGCGGTGAAGTTCAGCGCCACGCGGTTGTTGCACGAGTGTTCCCCAGTACTCTGAATTTTGTAATTGTCAGCGAACTCGTAACCCTCCACAGATATTCCTTGATCAGCCAATATCTCAAGCATAATTAGCTCAAATAAATTAGTGTTTGCTATCTCCTTGAAATTGGTGGAGTAAGTGTTGATGCGGGTGCGGTTCACCAGCGTCACCATCGGCATGGCCATCGCGCTGACAAGCCATCCTTTGGCAGGCACGAAGTTATAGGCATAGCCACCGCCGATGGCCAGCTGATACTGGCGCAAGCGGCCGATGCCGTCCATCAAATAGATTGTTTCGGCATTCCGTTTGTCAGCATAGTCGAAATCAGCGTAATAGCCCATCAATCCGACAAGCGGTGAGCCTGCCGAACGAACCTGGATAGTCTTCTGGTTATAGGCGGCGGCATAGGAGAATCTCTTGTGGTTGAAGATGTAGAAACCGTCGAAAATCAAGGTCTTGATGGAAATGGGCGAAACAAAATTTTCTGTGAACGTTTCATCCCATTGGTGTGGCTCTCCCCAGTCCGTGTAAGTGATTTTGTCCGTTTCCTCATCATAATTCTCTATCGACCTGCTTTTTGCCGCTCCCGAAAAGTGATTCTCCATGGTGTTAGACTTGAACTTGTGCCAACGCAGGTTCAGGCTATACCACCTGCCCACACTTCTCAGCGTCAGGTTCTGACTTTTGTCGCCACCGACAGGGAAGGAGTAGCTGATACTCAAGCCCTTGTAACCCACTTTGACACCTATCGAGGTCGAGACCTTTGTTCTAATGCGCGTGTCCATATCCATGTCACCTACCCCCTGCAAAAACGGCATGATGCCCTCTCCGTCAAACAGTTCTCCTCCGTCAATCGTGGAGAGCATCTGCAAGTCGGTCTGCGACACACGGCTCTTGACGCTGACTTGCCAGGGCTGCTTTGGCGCCTTCACGTAGTTCGTGTCAACCCCGTGAACGACATTCTTGTTCACAAAGGCCTTCACCTTTGCAAGCAGGTTACTTTTCTCGTTTTCAGTTTGAGCCGCACCGATGCCAGCCACCATCAACAGACAGCAGCAAGCAACGATTTTCCGGTTCAAAACACTTATTATCATCCTTCGCTTTTTATTGTTACCGCCGAGGGAGTCGAACCCTCGGCGGTATAATAGTAGACTGTGCTTGTCTTACTTGACCAAAGTCTTTTTTCCATTGACGATGTAAACACCGCGGCGCAGCGTCTTAAGCATTTCACTGTTGTTCTTGCCTTTGAACAGTAGCAAGCCCTGAACTGAATATACCTCGTAGTCGCCATCGGGTGCAATGCTCATATCCCAGATGCCTGTATATTTGTTCTTGTCGTCTGTGAGGATGACGGGCGAAGAGAATGTTCCCACCACGGCATCCGGCTCGAAGACAATGGGGCTCTCCTGAAGCTTCTCGTTGTCATCCTTGAGGAGTGCGTAGAGCACGCGGTGCTTGCCGTTCACAAAGGCATCGAACGTGAATGTCGCGTTGTCGGCACCTGCTACTGTCAGCACGTAGTAGCCACGGTCGGGCAGTGTCGTAAAGGTCTCCTGACTGTTGTTCGTCGCGGTGACAGCCACGTTGTTCATGTCAACCTCCGAGGCATCGGAGAGCATGAGCTTGGCAATGACAAGCATGTTGTCGGCATAGCCGTAGTTTTCGCCCGCCGACTGCTCACCGTCAGGAGCGAGCATCTTTGCCCTCAGCGCATTCTTGGAGGTGACATCCTCGAAGACGGACTGCGAAGTAATGTTACCCGAATAGTACTTATATCCCATGCCGGGCATGAAGTTGGTCAAGAGTCCTTCCCAGCGATGGTAGGTCTGCGACCACTGAGCGTAGGCATCGCGTGCCTGCAGCACGTCGGCATCGTCGGGCGTAAAGCCGGAGAAGGCTGAGGTTACCGACTGGTTCTTATAGAACGGGTTGCGAATCCATGTCCAGCCCTGCTTAATGTCCTGCTTGGCCTCGTCACCTGTCAGTAGCTTACCTGAGACGGTGATGGTGACAGGTTCCTGCGCCTTGATGGCGTACATCGAATTCTCGTTCAGGCTTTCCAGGTCGCGTCCCATGAAACCGTAGGGCACGCCATCCTCGTCGGTTTCGTCATTCCATTCCGCGCCGTGCGTCTGCGTCTTGACCGTTCGAATCTTGCCTTTGGCAAACTGTAGGGCATCGCTTAGGCTCTGTCCGCTGGTGTTCACATAGAAGCTGACCCAGTTCCAGCCCTCCTTGAGGCTCAGTGTCTGCTCTATCGTCGTGCCGGAATTCAGCACTTCGGGACTGTCGTAACTGCCGAAAGGCATGGCGTTGGCGGTGAATGTCATCGCGCCGCCCGCCTGTCGCTCCAATGGTGAGTAGGTCACGTTTCGGCTGGCATCCCAAGCCTTAAACCTGATGCTCTTGCCCAACTGGTTCGAACCGCCATAGATAGTCATGTTGACGAAGTAGCTGTTGCGCTGGCTGTTGTACTGCACATGGCTGACACCCACGCAGACATCTTCCACGAAGGCGGCCACGACGTCGGACTCATCCTCGCTGTAGGCACCGTTCACTGCCAGGCGTGCCGTCATCGGGATGTTGTATTCCTTGTCGCTCTTGTCAACGTTCCATCCGGGCACATTACCTGTTACATGCAGATCGATGGTGCAGCGTTCCGTCATATTGTTGGCTACGTTCGTCAGAGAGATGCTCTCCGAGCGTTTACCCACTGGCACGTTGGCGCTGATGGTGAACGTTACGGATGCAGTACCATTGGGGGCGAGGGTGCCGGCAGCAGGCGAAGCCGAGAGCCACGAAGGCATGTTCAGCGTCCAGTTTACATTGCCGCCACCCAGGTTGACGATGTCCCTGGTAAAGGTTTTCTCTGTGCCTTCATCGGTTGCTACCTCTATTGTCTGACGGTCAGCCCATCGCAGCGGATTCTTGCGCACGTAGGCATTCCATGAGATGCGCTTCGAGCTGTTGCCGTTGACGTCGGGCACATTCTTCAGTGAGATGTTGACGGTGGTGCCCTCCAGTTTGTTCAATGCTTCTTCGTCGATATTGATGGTCACCTTGCGGTCGGAAGCGGTGAACGTATAGTAGAGGTTGCTGCGCGTCGGTGCAGTCTTCAGCGCGGGCGTGGTCGTGGCCTTCACCAAAGTGCCCTTCAGGTCGTGGACAGTGACCCCGGCCTTCTCTATGGCGTTATGCGGCGAGAAGGTGGTGACAACCTGGTTGCCCTCGTCGAGTGCCGAGAATTCAAACGGATAGTAACGCACCAGTCCCTTGACAGAGGCGGTGTCTATCATGTTGTATCGCTCGTCGAGCAGCACACGGTTGCTGTAGAGTCCGTTCCAGATGCGCACCTCGTCGATGTCGCCCTTCAGGCCGTCGCCAAAGTACAGGCTGTCGCAGGCCAGGCTGGGCGTTAACTTCTCCTGCAGGGCCATTTGGTTCGTACCGTCCACATAGACCATGGCCGAGATGCCGCGCTGCACGTTCAGCAGCACGTGGTGCCACTCGTCGCCAAAGGTGCCTACCGACTCATACGTCCGCTCTGAGCCCTCCATATTCGTCTTCAGGGTCAGGCGGCCGTCGGCATTGGCACTCATGACGATGCCGTTGTTGCCAGTATTCAGAATCTGCTGGTCGGCCTTTCCCGTGAACAGGGTGTCTCTCTTATACCAGAACTCCAGGGCATAGCTGTCTGCATCGTCTATGTTGCAGTCGCCCATCGGGATGGCCAGATGTTTGTCGGCGGTGAGGTGGGCACTGTAGTTCACATTGTCGATGAACCATCCGTTGTCGGGCACATCGATATGGTTGCCGCCCACGATGTCCTCGGCCGTCTGGCCGTGGCCCTCTTCCATCTTCCAGTAGTGCCACAGGCCGTCCTCCAGTCCGCTCTTACGCTTCATGCCTAACGGTAGATGACCGTCGCCACGTACATAATTCCAAAGTGCCAGGTCGGCAAACTGTGCGTCAGACCATACACCAACGCTCATCTTGCCATTGCTCAGTATGTCGGGCACCTTTTCGCCCGTAAACACCTTCTTCGTCTGGTCGCCATAGCAGGCCGTCAGCGAGAGCAGGTTCTCACCGTTCTCCGCCTGCGGATCCCTTGCCTTGTAGGCCAACTGCCAGAACACCCATTCATCGTCCTTGAAGGTCAGCGGCTCACTGGCCGATACTTCAAACGGTTCAACTGCGTTGCCTTCCTTGTCAGTGATACCGCCATTGGCAATGACCACATACGGCCGTTTCTCATTGACGGACAGTGAAGTCAGGGTTTCGTTGGAACCGAACAATAGCAGATCACCTGCCGCCTTCTTTGCCCAGAACTCTGCGGTGAACGACTGGTTGCGCAGGTCTATCTTGTTCTGCGTCGTGGGCTGGCTTTCAGAGATGTTCTGTCCCACTAAGCCCACCTGATAGACGTTCTTGCTGTTTTCATGTAGCGTGCCATAGACTTCGATGTTGTTGTCCTGGGTAATCTTGTCGCCAGAAATGTCCTCGTTGAACTCGGCACTGATGACGCTTCCTAAATCCAGCACACCGTCGGAAGGCATGGGTAGCGTAATCAACGCCGGCCGGTGCGTGTCCTTGATGACTGGTATCTCTTCCGATGTCTTCGTAATCTCTCCCTCATTGCCGTAAGCTGTGGCCGACAGCATGCGGAAGGTATAGTTGCCGTCAACATACTGCTTCATGTCGAATGGCAACTTGATGACGCCGCCGCCGGCTTGTACGGCCTCGGCCAGACTTTCCTGTCCGGGCAGGGGCTCGCCGGTCACCCATTCCTTCAGATTCGACCAGTCGTTCTTGTTGTAGCGATACTGCAGGCGCAACGCTTTCAGGCCCTCATGGTTCGGGTCGAAGTCGCTCACTCGGAAGTTCACCGTCGTACCCGTCGCCGTGTTCACCACCTGATGGTCGATGTGCAGGGCAACATCTGTAGATACAGGCACAAAGTGGGCACTGATGGGTACCACCGACTCTATGACACCCCAGTGGCTGATAGCATCGTCCTGAGTCGTGGAGCGCAGATACAGCTTGATGTCGTTATAATCCAGAATGCTCTTGTCGCCCTGCTTCAGTTCGATGGTCTTCTCCACCGTCTTATTATAAGGTATATATAGCTTCATGCCTTCCAGCAGCGGCATTCCGTCCACCGTCAGCACGGCACCCTTGGGGTTCGTATCAGGCTTGTAGCCCAGTTTGAAGAAGTGATTCGACTGTGCATACGACTGGTTGCTGAGCTTCACCTTGAAGAAGGCGGAGCCGCCGTTAGGTACATTACCCTGAACAGGCTCGCTAATAATCAGCTGCGGTACCTCCATCTGGATGGTCTTCGCCATGATTTCCTCGCCTTTGCTATAGAAGAGCGTAGAGTCTCCGTCCTCGTAGGGGCCATAGGTGTGTCCAGCCCGGGTGCGGAAGATGGGTCCCCAGCCGTACTCCGATACGGCGAGTTGCCTTTGCTCATTCTCCTTTTCCTCTTTTTTGCAGTACACATCCACCGAGTGGTCGCAGTAGTCATTATCGGCCAGGGTGTAGCTGAACGTCTGCGTGTGTGCGTTGGCAGTCGTTTTGTTGCCTTTCTGTTTAAAAATAGTGTTGTTGGCGGTTTCAAAAACAAAGCCTTTTGCATTAAATATGGTTCCAGAGTTCCATTGGACGATGACATGCTCTTCGCTTTCCACGGTAGTGACATCGACGCTGTCCGTTGCAGAGGTATAGGTGCGGGTCACCTTGGCACCGCCGTCGAACGAGATGTTCTCGGTCAGCACGTCAGGGCTGTTGCGGGTTTCATACATCATGACCTTCTCCTGCTCGTTCCTTTTGATGATTCTTTTCCAAGCCTCTATCTGGTCCAGCATATACTGAATGGTATCCTGGCACGCTACATTACTCGGTGCAACAAACGCATACGAGGGCCCCTCCAGATCCTTGTTGATGCCAGCAGCAGCGCCAAACACCTTGTCATAGTTGCTACGACCGTAGTTCGGGTCTGTCTCAGGCAGATTGCTGTAATAGTGGGGAGTGGTGATTTCCGAAGGACTCTTGCGAGTCATGCCGTAGGTATCCTTCAGCAGCTTCTTAATCTGTGCCTCGTAGTTGGGGATGAGCTTGGTTAGTATCTCCAATTGCGAATAGATGAAAGTGGTCCTCATCGAGTCTTGTACACCCGTAATGTCGCGGACATCGAGTTTCGATGCATCCCTCGGGATATACACCTGACGTGCATCGCCAAAGATACGGTTGCGGCTGAAGCCTACATATACGTCACCCCAACTGCCTATATACTCCTTGCCACTCGAAGTGGAAATATCCTGAGTCGTAGTATATGACTCGCTGAAGATATTCGTAGTACCTCCAAGGGCAGTGATCTCCGGCCCGGCCTTTAACGTATGCTTAATACCCACTGTAGTAACTTTTTGTGTCCCTATTGCTCCGACAATTGTGGTTTCGGTCGTTCCGAACGCTGTTTCGGCAACATCTTTCGTGTGAAGTCCATTACTGATGACGGTTTCCGATTTTATGGTTACCGTCGAGCCTTTCTTCCACGTGGCACTCGACTTCGCACCGGGCGGGTCGCGCAACACCATGAGGACTTTATCCGCACCTAAGGTCACAAAATTGTTGCCCATGTTGATGGAACCCACGTTGACGCCCTTCATGCCAGGTCCCTGATTGGTACCATTGGAACGCCATTGGATGCCCGAATTGGCGTCAGGCACCCAGTCGTACTGCTTGCCGCTGACGAAGAGTTGCATGGTAATGCTCAGCGCATGGTTGGTCTTCGCATTGGTGTTCGGCAGTCCGGCACACCATGTGTAGGTGGCACAGCCTAAGCTGTCGAGCATCACGCCATTGGGGTTCCCGCCGACAGGCGTACCCTCCTCATACACGGTGCCGTCGGGGGTCGTTTGCTTCATTGCAACGAGCGACTGGGTTGACGACAGTGCATTGGCTATCTGCACGAAACATTTCTGTAGCGGCTGCCTGTCCTCTGTCGCCTTCGGGTCGTCGGCGTTCTTGTAGGTCTCGTATGCCTCGATGTTGAATTCGTATTCGTTGCCCGTTACAAACACGGGATAGCCTAACTTGTAACTAAAGCTGTTGCCGTCTTTCGTATAGAGGTTGTCTATCATATATTGTCCGTCCTCATCATTGCCTGTATATGTCTTTTCACCGAAAGACATGCCTTCGTTCACCTTGAACACGGGTGTGGTATGGTAGTCGGCAAGATACTTGGACTGGTATTCGTATATCTTTTCTGCTTTCTTCTTGACGACTTCCTTGCCGGTTACGGGGTCCGTCGTCTTGATTTCGCTATACAGCGTATCGGCAGAAGCCAGTTGGAACTTACTCAGGTCGATGGTGTGACTTTCGCCTACCACTACGTCGCTGTTGGCCACCAGTGTCTGGGCGCTCATCTGATAGCTGACAGGAGGCAGCATGGCGGAGAACTCACCCGTTAGGGAATCGGTCTGAATGTAGATCTTCTTACACTCCTCCACCGAACCGAATCCGCGATAGGAATGGCTCCCTATGTTGTTGCTGTTGCTGGCCACTTCCACTCGCTCGTCGTTGAAGTCGTAGGTAAAGGTGGTGCCGTCGATGGTTTTCTTCGCGTTCACATAGTAACGGTCGTCGGTGGGAGTCAGCGTCATCGTCGCACGTCCGATGTTGTTCTCTGAGAGATTGAAACTCAACGGCTTGTTCTGATCCCTGAAGCCGCCCACGATGCGTCCTGCAAAGTTCACCAGCGTAGCGTCTTCGAAGTCCAGGTTGTAGGTCTCTGTCAGGAAGGTGTGCTTGCCGCCGTTGGCGGGGTAGCGTCCCTTATCGACGAAGACGTGGTTGTTGCGCTTCACGGTGATGTAGTGGTCGCCGATGGGCACACTGATGGTGAATTTACCCTCCGCATCGGTCATGATGGGCATGCCTTCCACGACGCATGGTGTGCCGTCCACCTCGAAGGTGCAGCTGTCCACCGGAATGGTGGTGCCGGCATAGCGCACGGTGCCATGCACGGGGAAGTAGCTGACGTCGGTGAAGTTCACGCCGCTATACACCAATGAATGGTTGCTGATATAGCGCGTCTGCTTGGAGCTGTTGAACTCGTGGATGCCCTTCGACGGCGTGATGGTGTAGTTGATGCCATTGCCGGTGAAGGGGATGCCCGTGATGATATACGAGCCTTCCTTGTCGGTCAGTCCGTAGCACGACACCTGACCTGTCTGGTTAGGCGAGTCCTCGGTGTAGGACACACCGCTCACTGCCTTTCCGTGGGCATTGTTGGGCGCATCGACGGTGGTTGAGCGGTCGAAGACATATCCCGTAGGATAGCCTTCGTTCATCGGCCAGTAGAGGGCAATACCTTGCTCGTTGCCCGACAGCATACGGTCGTAACTGCGAAGGATTTCATCATCGGTCAGCGCACGGCTATAGACCCGGCACTCGTCAATCAGCAGCAAATCCTCTGATGTCATTTTGTTAGCTTGATAAGAAGTCACCCCCAGACTTTCATCAAACTCCTGATTGCCTACCAGTAATGCCTTGGGCTTGTTTTGGATATCATCATTATAACTATAAACAGAAATTGTGTTTGTATAAAGTTTTCTGTCTTCGTCTATAAAACCGACAGTAAAATATCCCGAAAGAGAACCTTGACCGGTTCCTTTTTCGCGCCTTATGAATACAAAGTTCCAGCTGTCTTTTTTGAGTGTTTTTTCAATTTCAGCTGCGGTATAACCCATGTTTCCGTCCATAATCATACGATATTGGCCTGAATAAAGACCCATATATTTACCATTCTCCTTGAGAATAGTGAAGAGGCGACAAGTTTGCTTTACATTCTGCTTTACCCACATTCCGATGGTATAGTCGCCATTCAGCACGTTCTCGCTGAGGCCATTCTCACCTCCTATGGGAACCTGTATGCCATAGCTCTTATCCGTGAATTGTGTGGCATAGAAGAAAGAATTTTGGTTCTCTGTGCTGGAGTTGGGCGTGAGCGACACACGTACGCTATCGACAGCATCGCCTGAACCGTAGAGCACCTGTCCGCTGATGGTACCATAGTTCTGTGCAAAGCCGATGCCCGTCTTGTAGTTGCTGCAGGTCAGCTGTCCATCGCAGTCGGTAAAGGCTTCCACGCGATATTCATAGTATCGGCCTGGGTCACAGCTCTGGTCATAGTAGGAATAGGTAGAGCCGGTGCCCTGAACGGTATAAATGGTACGGAAATCCGTTTCCTGCACCTCGCGGCGCGACACACGGAACGTCGTGGGAGTGGTGCTCACCTGATGGGCTTCCCAGATGAGGTTACACCCATTCTTATCGGTGCCCTGGGTGGCGGTAAGTGAGGTGACGGTGGTTCCGCCGCTGATTCTGGTGTACGAGTTGTTGGGCGAGCTCTCGAAAGAAGGCACATCGTCGCCACGGTCGAACACGATGCGATACTTGTAGCCTATGCACGAGGCTTCGATACCCTCTGAGTGGACATACGTTTCCGTTAAGCTGCCGTCAACCTTGGATTCCTGCTCCAGATCCGATATCTTCAGTTTGGCAAGCTCCACCCACTCTGAGCTGTTGCTCTTCATATACTGTATGGCAAACGTGGGGTAGGTGTCGTTGTAGGTCTTCTTTGGCACATAATGGTGATTCCACGTCACCTTAATCCGGTCTTCTAACGGCTCTGCCTCGGGGCTGCCAATGAGCGGCGACGTGAGGGCAATGCTGGTAGCGACGGTGGTGCTGAACTCTATTTTCGGGGTTTGTGACTCGGGAATCACGATGCCGCCACGTTCACGGTCCTTCAGCCAATAGTTGGGATAGAAACACACGTTGTATTCGTAGGGGGTATCGAACTGAAGTTGTTGGACATCCTTGTCTTCATATTTGAACTGGGCGGCAGCATCGTTGATGGCCATCGAATTCAGCATGGTCCACGAGGTGTCTCCCTTCTTGCGACGATAGATATACCATTTCCCTACGTAGGGGGCATCATTGGGGTCATAGTTCTTGGCATCGGCCATACGCCAGGTCAGCGTGACGCTCTTGGCATACTGGTCCGGAGCACAGGTCAGCTCAGTGGGACGAGCGAATGCCTTAGTCGTTAACGTCTGTTCTTTAAAAGTCTGCGTACAATATTCATCCAAGGACATGTGTTCTGTCAGCTTGACCACGTAACGATCGTAAATAACATCTGTGCCCATCATGACTTTGAACCTGCCAGACGCTTGCTTGGCGGTTGTGCGGTAGTTCGGGTAGTCAAAATAATATGGATGCACATCAAAATAGCGTTCTTTGGAAGAATTACCGAAATGGGCATCGATAATCAAGATTCCGGGCGATACAAGATACGCCTTGGAATCCCATGTGGTGAGTTGCATCTCGTTCAACTTCCTTTTTTCGTCCGCGGTGGTGGTAAAGTCCAAAAACTTTTCGTATTTATGTGTAAAATCGTTAGCCTTCCACTCGCAATTAAACTTGACGGAAAAGTCCTCCAATGGATCATCACGCTTATACACCCTCAAGGTGGCGACTTGATCGTCAAAGCCTGTAATCTGGGTGAGCACAACCACATAATGGTCATCCTGGAAAATGACGTCATCCAATCCGTATGAACCAGTAAAGTCATCGTCTCTGCGTTCATTGAATTCCTTATATTCAAAACTTGACGGATTAAGAATATTGTCTCCACTCCTTTTACCGAACTGGAATGTGTGAGAATACAGAAAGTTGTCCACACCTTTCAGGGCATTAAGCCTCAAGGTGAACTCCTGGTAGGGTTGACTAGCGGTTCTATTATGCCCCCTTACCAAGTCAGGGTAGTCCATAGCCTGCACCATGACACTGGTCATGGCTAAAAGAAGGGTTAGGAATAGTTTTAGATGTTTCATAATATTGTCGTTTTATTGTTATTACTTAATTACGGTACGGGCAGCGGCGGTGGAGCCAGTAGTGATGCTGGCAGTGCCGTCGGTGTTTATCTTCAGGATTTTCGCTCCACCGCTCAGCCAGTAGTATCCACCTGATTCCGCTGTCGTAAACGGCAGGAAGATGATATTGCCGGCAGGGTTGGAGCTGCCTCCGCTCTTGGCACGGAAGTAAACGCCACTGACCAGCGTGCCGCTGTTGTCATAGCCTTGGCCGGAAATGCAGTCACAACCGCTGATGAGTGCCTGCGCTTCTGCTTCTGTCGGCAGGGCTGTCTTGACGGCATCCGACAGGCTGGCGTATGTTACATTTGATGTCTTATCGTAGGGCAGTGTGGCTCCCGCGTTGCGGACAGCCCAGGACACGCCCGTCGTCATCTGGATATGCTCGGCCAATGTGGCGCTGAAGCGGTAGGCCTTGCCACCGATTAGATTCTTGCCGGCCACATTGCCTGCATAGACCGTTCCGTCTGAGCAACGCACGGTGACGTGATAGCGACCCGAGGAGTGGTTCTTGGGAAAGAGCATCATCCACGCCACAAGGGTGTAGTCGTTGCCGATGGTACAGTCGGTAAAGGTCAGCGACTGCTTGCATTGCTTGTAGTTCGCGTCGTAACCCTCGTTATAGGTCATGCCCGATGCTTGAACGTTTTCGCCACTCTCAGCATTGAGTGACTCGAAATTCTCTGTAATTTTGGTGGGGAAATAAAGGTCGTTGTTAGCATATCGCGTCACCGTCAGTTCGCTGACGGTCTTGCCTTCAGCCGAAGCGGGCAGGGTGAGCGTGAAGCGGCAGGGGCTGAGGACATTGGTGAAGTGGAACAGGCACGATGCATTGGCATCCGTCGTCACCTTGGGAGCCACCATATAGTTCTTGGCGCCTAAGTGTGCCGTGCTGTTGTTGCCCGTCTGGGTCTGGCTCCTCAATGTAATCTGTCGGCTACTGGTGCCGTCGGTATTGCTGTTGTAGGGATAGTAGGAATAGTAAACAGCACTGGGATTGAGGGTGAAGGCTCCGCCATTGAAACCGGTTTGCAGGTTGCCCGATGACGTGCTGGGCATGGCGCAATGGGTGGTGCTCTGCTGGTTGCCGTTGATTTCGCCTATAACGCAAATCTCGTCGCCTGCATTCCAGGCAAACGATAATCCGCTTTCACTGGCAGAGAGCTCGACACGGGTGACGGGACCTTCCTCTTGGTCGCCAAACTCATAACTCGGCATGTAGCCATACACGCCATGGTGTCCGTTTTCCTCAGACAAACCGGCAGAGTCGTCCGCTGAACAACCGACGAGTAGCAGCATCGTTGCTGCGTATAGGGAATATTTCTTCATCGCCATATATATATTATAGGTGCGAGCATACATTTTATTCAATCTCCCCATTCATAGCCCGAACCTTTGCCTTGTGTGGGGGTACTTCCTGTCAAAAGATGAGAAACGGCAATCTTTACCGTTCTCGTTCTTGGTGCCGTATATTCCTTTCTTCTCATAACCCTTGTATTTGTTTTTGTAGCCGCCGAGGGAGTCGAACCCCCGACGGCATAAGGGGGATATCACATAGCGCCCCGGGCGCCTGTTTAGAGGGCAAACTGCTTATTACTCGGCAAACTTCATCGTAAAAGTCTTGATGGTGGTGAAGTTTGAGCCGTCAGATGACCTCTGTAAATAAAGATTACCTTGGAGGTACTGGTTGTTGTAGGTGTCAACTATCGTCTGTAAGCGGTTAATCAAGTTATTCTCATCGACAACGGTGTTCTGGATTGACGCCATCAGGTTGCTCAGTTCAGTAGTGAAAGCGACTGCTGCTTCCTGATTACTATACTTTATGTCATCGCTAAGTTTATAATAGACTTTTTCTGATTTATACTCTGTTTTTTCCTCGCTGCAAGAAGTAAATACTACACTTGTCATTGTCATGCAGAAGAAGGCAACTGCGGCCATTAGATACTTTTTCATCATTGTTAATTCTTAATTGTTATTTGTTTGTTAATATGGATTACTTACACTTGATATCCTCGAATTTCCACGTGGTTGATGGCTCGACAAAGTCGAATTCCGTCGCATTGTCAGGCAGTGGTGGGAAAACCAGAGCGAAACGTAATTTCTGACCTGGCCAGGGAATTATGGTGTAGCCAGGAGCCAATGAGAGATTCTCGATATTGACCAAATTTAACTTACCACCCTTGTTGCCCTTAATATAGGCTGTTGCTTTAATGTTCAGACCAAAATTCATTCGCGGACTCGTATGCTCCAGTTCGATGCGTGTCTCCGTGTCGGAACAAGCCACACGCAGGATTTTGGTTACTCCGTTCTTCTTATTCACATAGAGGGGATTATCGCGCACATATCTGTATTTAGAGTAATCAGGTAGGATGGTCTTATCATTGTTCAGAACGCTGGGACCGTCGTCTGTACGACCAGCCTTCACATAGAGGCTGGTGATTTTTCGAGAGATCTGCTGCTGGTCGGAATAACCATAATTACAGTTCAGCTTGGCTGCCTCCTCATACTTGTTGAGGGCATCCTCCCATTTCTCCTCCTGTTCGAAGGCCTTGGCCTCTTCCATGGCATCCTTGAAACTCTGTTCATAATGTGCTTTCTCTTGGGCATGGATTTCCATCTGCTTCTGGCGCTCGGCGGATTCTATACTATGATTGATAGCACCGAATACACCACTGATAGCTGTTTGAGTGTCATAATGAGTCCACTGTGCCTGGGCCGGCATGAATGTCACCAGTCCCAATGCAAATAAAAAAATGTTCTTTTTCATAATTATCGTTAGTAATCGTTTAATATTTATGCCTCAAAGGTACTCTGAAAATCCGAATCTTGCAAGGCCAAAATCGCCACGAGTGAAGATTTTGCATTAGCTGAGACTTTTTTGCATTAGCTGAGAGTTGCTACACCCCCGAATTCGCCCATTTTTCTGAAAACTCGCCCAATTATTGCAAAAAAAGTTGTAACTTTGCGGCGTAAATAAAACGATATGCCCGAACAGATAACTCCATTGTCGATATTGTATCTCCTGCTCCACGGCGCAGGAATTGCCGTGGGCACCGTACTATGCCTCTACCTGCTGATGTGTCGGGGCAAGGCTATCGCACCCGACATCACACCGCCCGTACGACTGCGCCGTTGGGCAGCGGCATTATTAGGCGTGATGGCCCTGGCCCACGTCTGGTGGATACTGTTCTACACGTACTCGGACGACACCAGCTCGGTGATTTACGGGCTTCTCGTCGCTATCGACTGCATGGTGCTGCCCCCCGTCTTCGTCGGCACACTGCTGCACATGCTGCAGGACCGCCGCCGACCGCTGTGGCCCATTTTTATCGTTATGACACCCTGCGCGGTAATCGCAGTGCTGCAGACAGCCCTGCCCGACATCGACCTCACGACCCCGAACATGATCTATGGACTGGCCATCGCCGTGGCCTTCATTATATATATGGTGGTGGCGGTGAGACAATATGGGCGGTGGCTGCGCGACAACTACGCCGACCTGGAGCACGAGGAGGTGTGGCTCAGCCTTACACTGCTCATCGGCCTCATGATACTGCTCATGAGCTTTGAATATACCGACAACTACGTGATGTCCACCATCGCCCACCTCATCGGCTTCCCGCTGGCGGGCCTCCTGCTGTGGCGCGTGGAGACATTAAAAGACCTGAGCACCGATACTTCTACCGATGAAACTAACCACACCCCTCTTCTTTTGAGAGGAGAATTGGGTGAGGCTTCCAATATTGCCCTACTGCTGGAGAAGCACTGCGAGGACACGCAGCTCTACCTGAATCCAGACCTGACCCTGACGAAACTCTCGGAAGCCGTCGGCGTGAACCGCTACTATATCAGCCAGTATTTCACCAGTCAGGACACAAGCTACTATGCATACATCCATGACCTCCGCATCCGTCACTTCGTAGCCCGCTACCGCGAACTTGCCGCTGCACATGAACCCATCGTCGCACAGCAGCTGGCCCAGGAGAGTGGTTACCACAGTTACAGCACCTTCAGCACCGCCTTCAAGCAGCGCATGCACAAGAGCGTCGCCGCCTGGATGCACGAAGAAGGATTGAGCATCCCATCACAATGAAAACTCGGGAATCCTCTTTTTGGGGCTTTTTTACCTATTTAATATTAAAAATGTAGGAAAATCAGACCATATTATTGACGCAATTCCAGCATAAATTCATCGCGTCTAGTCTTACCAAACTCTTTTCGGATGTACTTCGCTATTTGGCGAATTTGTTGTTTCGCCACGTCGGTCATGATGGATTTCATACACCTTAAGCCATTGCAAGTTCGCGATCTTCCTCGGCGAACTCCTTTTCCAATTCGTCCATAGCCTCGTCAAAGTCATATATTCGGCCTTCGTCGATGTCGCGTTCGGATTGATCTATCATAGCATGGACTTCCTCAACAGTGTAGGGCTTGCGCGACTGCTCTTCCTTCTTGGCATACTCAGTAAGCTGTGTGGCCAACCAAATCATGTTGTCTGGCGAGAGCGTACCTGTAAGGTAGTCGCGTAGGTTTGTCAATGTTGCAGTACTCATATCCTTCTCCTATTTATTATTCTCGCTGCAAAAATACGAACTATTTTCGAAACAGCAAAATTTTAGGAGTAAAAAATCCCACTCAACGAGTGAGTGGGACTAATATAAAGAGACATCGGTTGTTGTCTTTTACTTCACCATATATCACGTATATCACGGGGACGGGCACCCTGATCGTTGGCATACGCTGCCACCTCATTGAGATTGCCATTATCGAACTCTCTGAACACGCCTTCCTTACCATCCTCTTGATACTCAACAGCAAGGTTAAGGACGTTCCAGGTACGACAGAGGAGAGTCTCTACATCAGTTGCAGGCGGTGGTGTGCTTGCCTGAGCCGGAAAACAAAGAAAAAACTTGTATTTATATAATGAAGTCCGTGTATCATCTTTATGCAACATAGAGGGGATTATCATGGGGACTACTGATACTTGCTGAGCCAGCGTTTGACGTAGGTCCCGTCGGGGCGCATGATGATGTTGACGCCAGGGTGCAACTGACGCTGGGGAACGCCACTGACGCTGAAGATGCGCTGGGTGGCGGTTGCGTCAGTATGTATGGGGCTGACGGAGGAATCGTCGGCTCCGAAATGCAGGATTACCGGTTCTTCCATACCTCCATAGAAGTCTGCGTCGTAGGCAAATGTCTCGCGGACGGGCTGTATGGTTCCAGTGGCCGCGTCGAGGGCCTGCAGAGTAACGGTTTCTCCCTGCCCGGAGGTGCCATGAACGGTAAGGAACAGGTAACCTTCGACCCAGCGTCCTATGCCGCGACACTCATTGCCTACAAAGGCTCCAACGAGGGGTTCCTGTTCGGAGATGAGGGTTTGCTGCGGGTCGAGTTGGCATATCATGGTCAAATTGTCGGGATAGGCGTAGACGTCGTATTGCCAGGATGTCTGAATGGGCTGGCTGGTGCCGCCGTCTGAAATGCCGGCAGCGGATTCGTCGTAGTCTATTGGATACATGAAGTTCCTATCCCAGACGGTAGCATAATACATATAGGCTTCACCAGGCTTCATGATGAAGTCCTCGGGATGCCACGAGTAATTATAGCGATACGCGAAGGAGTCGCGACCCACCACGCGGTTACCGGTATTCCCCCTGTTTTCCAAAGCGACGTTGATGGGCAGTGGCACGCGGGGTGTGTAACCGATCCATCTCCATTCATCTTTCGTGACGCCGATGAAGGTGGTGACGGGCAGGGAGACGCCTTGACGGACGACTTTGGAATCCTTGCGCATCAGCAACTTGTAGCCCTCGTTAGGAAGCAGAGCGGTCAGGTTGCCCACAAGTCCCTTGGTGTCGTCATTGCGCAGTTCCTGTGTCCTACTCCGCAAACAGGCTACCGAGCTGGTTCCGATGGCGGCAACATAGTCGGCGGCACTGATGGAACAGTCTTCGCTGATGACGGGTGCCACCCAGTTCCAGCCTTTTTTCAGGTCGAGTGTCACGGTAGTCGCCTGGGGAAGTATCACGGTGAAATCAATGGACAAGTAATGATAGGAATAGTTATCCGGTTGTCGAGCAAACATCCAACGGTAAGCATCTATTTTATAATAGGGATTAATGTAATAATAGCCATCAACAAATCCGTCTACGACAACCTCCTTGACGACGGTCCCCAAGGCTGGAATGGGAGTGGAGACGTCAACCGTTTTCCAGAGTTCATAATTGTGGTCTTCTTCTCCATCCGAGAGACGATGCATGACTTCCAACTTTATTTTGTTGTCGTAGTCAGTTTCGAGGCAGTTTACGAATGTCAGCTTCACCTTGATTTTATCAGACGAAATGATGCCGTTCACGATATCAGGGGATTCAATGGCGATTTTAAGTTCACCGTCGATTGGTTTGAAGACCTCTATCTGACAGGTGGCCAGAATGGTGTATTCAAAGTCATAGGTGTTGCCAATGCGCTTTCTGTTGTGAGCAAGCGAAACGGTGTGTGTGCCCGGCTCTGAAGGAGGATAGAAGCGGAAGGGGAACTCAGAGGTCTGACCGGCATCAATGTCGACGAGGCGCGCCTCCTTCAGCTCGCCATCGATGAGCAGGTAGATGTAGTTGTTGAAGTCGGTGCCGTTGTTGGTCACCGTACACTTCGCGTCGCAGTATTCACCTACCATCGGCCTTTCAGTTTCGACAGCGATGATACCGCTGACGTCGAGCACTGCAGGCGGCAGATTGTAAGGCATGCACACCAATGTCATGGTATTGCCATCGATGGTGGCGATGATGTAATACTTGTCTGTCCAGTGGTTGGCATGCCACGTCTCGGTACCCGTCACGCGGCTAACGGGCTTCACGATGAAAGTGCCGCTCTCGATGCCGGAGCCAAAGAGCAAATCCACAATACCTTGCTGTTCAGCAATTATATCCGTGTTCACTTTTATAACATCACAAGCCAGCCCCACCATTGCTCCGTCGGGGGTGAAGACACCAAACGAAAGATCAAAATACTGGGGAGCATCAAGGTCGTAGCCCCACCAAGAGCCTGACACCGTGAACGGGAAATCGTCGGCAGTGCTGGTTCTGGTGACTTGTGTCTCATAGAGCGTCTTCCCATTCATATATAAATCGAGATAAGTAGTCCTCAGCGTATTCCACGCCTCAGGCATGACACCCGTGTTTTTCTGGATACCCAGGACTGCCCATTGATTGGCACTATAGCCCAGAGGACCCTTCATGTATGGTACCCCATAGCCGTATGCATAGTCAAGCATGGAAAGCAGGAAGTAGCCGTTGCTGCCGCCTTCCCATCCACAGTTGAAGTGGAAATAGCCGTCGCCGTCGTAACCGTCGAGAACTAATGCGTGGGAAGTTTCTCTAACTATATTAACCCCCATATAGGGAACGACGCGTCCTGCCTGTAACTCATCGTACATCATTTGGCTCCACTCGGCCAGTTTGTAGTCTTCACGGCTGGCAACGCAAACGCCAGGGTCGTAGTCGAAATAGTACCTGAAAGCGTCTCGCAAGTCAAAAAGACCTGCTGAACCGTCATAAGATGAATATCTTGTCTTCAGGGCCGTGCCACACATAGCCATCAGCTGAGCAACGGCCATGTTCTCAGTGTCTGTGGGTCCTATGGCAGTGTAGGTTGGCAGCATGTGTTCCCAGTCGATGGTGGTTCCTGCGGCGAAAGGCATACCGCTGACATAGGCCGAGCTGGTCTCATAAGCTGGTATGTCGACGGGCAACTGCTTGGGCCACTGGTGGTAGTACATGACCTGAGCCATGCAGGTGGACATGCAACCAGTGAGACAGTGCTCGTTGGTGCTGGGATGTACGGGACACAGCAGGTTGTAGGGTTCACGCTGTCCCCACTCCGTTTTCAGCATCGGGGCGATGGCACTACCCGATACGGTCACTTGTACGGGAGAAGCCTCGGGATGCTGTTCGAGCCAGTCAATCTGTTCGGCATAGCTATCGAGCCACATCTGGATGTGCTCGGGCAGGTTGTCGAGGTCCAGTGTTCCGTCAGTACTATATCCCAACACGGGTTGTGTCCTGTCGGAAGCAGAAGCAATGACAAAGCCTTGCTGTGGTGCGGTGAATACATAGTAAAGTGCGTCAGTATCGGCCTGTGCCCCCCGCCTGACGGCTCGTTGCAACGGAGCATTTTTCAGCACGTCGTCACAGCCGGTTTTGGTGGACAGGAACTGGCGGGCACGCTGGAGTGCCTGCTGACTGGTGATACGCTCGGCTTTGACCGACATGGGAAGGGTCAACGCCAAAACTGAAAGAATAATGCAAGTTTTCAAGCCCCTCATATTGAGTGCGTTATATGTCGTTTTGCGTTCGTTCATCATTTTCGGTGTAGTATATCTGATGGCAAAGATAGTGAAAATTTAGCAAAGGACAAAATAATTCCACCACATTTTTACGTTGCTACTCACCCTTATTGATAAGCTCCCATTCGCGAGGAGTAAAGTCGCGGGTGTCGGCTTTCCATTGGGGATCGGGCATGTACCACCAGAACTGGCTGAAATAGCGCTGCAGCTTCTTGTCCTTGAACACGTAGCCGCGGTTGGCATAGGGCAGGTTCTTCAGGATGCGGCGTTGCCAAGGGCTCTGGTTCATCTCTATCATATAGCTGCCGGGCATGTAGTTGTTGCTGCGGTCGTAGAAGGTGCCAAGCTTGTAATTGTCGAAATACAACCGTTCGGCCGACTGGATGTGCATGTCGTCCGTGGGCTTGAAGTTACGGGCGTGCCACGTTACGGTACCGTTTCTCACGACAATCTCCGCAAACTGCTCGTCGTAGCACTTCGTCGTCCTCACCTTTCCCACGCCCTCTGTCACGACGAACTGCGACTGGGCGAACAGCGAGTTTTCCACACAGAAGTGCTTGCAGCTGTGCGGAGCACTGATGCGCAGCGTGAAGTCGTCGATCTGCCTGTTGGCCCACCGCATGGCAGGAGTCAGCCAATAAGGCACATGGAAACAACGGTCGACACCGCTGCTCATCAGATAGCGGTACGTGTGGTGGATGGTGTTCCGGCCCGGCAGGAAACGGGCTTCGAAGTAGTAGGCATAGGCGAAACTTACCAGACTGTCGCGCTCGGCGTCGTACAACAGGCTGTTGTTGGGCAGGTCTTCGCCGTTGCGCATCTTCACCTCGCCATACGACTTCCAGCGCTTCAGGTCCAGCGGCTTGAAGTCACAGGGCACGTCGAGCTCCTCCTTGACAACGGCATTCGTATAGGTCAGCTGCCGGCCGTTCATCACCACCGTGAAATCGTGGATATGCGGGTGAATGCCCTGTGGGCTGAAGGGCTCGTAGTCGTTGTAGGGTGCGCTGGCCTCGAAGCCCATCGTCACCGTTTTCTCCTGGCCGCGGTTGGTGAGCACATACTGCACGTCGACGCTTGCATAGCCGTCGTCACCGAGCGTGATGGCCAGTACCTCGCTGGTCAGCGCTATGTCCGTTTCATGCACAGGCACCAGGTGGTTGCCGTTTACGAAAAACACGCCGTCGTTTCCCCACGCCGTCACCGCGCAGAGAAGGACTGTGGCAAATACAAATAACTTCTTCATACCATGCATATAGAGAAATGGTGTAACCTGTGTTGGCTACACCATTTATTATTCCTTAAGATGTAGATTACTTCTGAACAACTTGAGCTTCGCTCGAGCTTGTTCACGTTCGGAAGAACTTGAGCAAGCTCAGTTCTTCACTCACTTAATCACAACCTTTTTACCATTCATGATGACTACACCCTTGTAGCTGTCTGAAACCTTCTGACCGGCGAGGTTGTAAATCTCGGCAGTCTGCTGGGCAGCCTTGACGGTGCTGATAGCGGTAGTAGGAGCAACAGTGGTTTCAATAGTCTTGCTCTCGGGGAAGAATTTGATGGTCAAAGTACTAACGGCCTCAATAGCCACCTCATAGTTCTTTGTGCCTGCGGGATAGGAAACGTCCCAGCTGTTGTCCTGACGAACCTTGAACTCATAATTGCCAGCTTCCAAACCATCAATGGTAACAGTCCAGTTGCCATCATTACCCTTTGTCATCGGGTAGACTTTCTCCCAATTCGTATCATTGAAGAAGTTGCCCTTCACATCATAGGTGTGCTCAACGGCACTTGCCTCACCGGTCTTCACAGCAGCGGCAGACACTTCCTTCGTCTCGCTGTTGAAGGTGAATGTCACCTTATAGATAGCGGTCTCATTAACTGTCAATGATGCATTTGAGCCAGGATATGCTTCGGTCCAAGCATGATCTTTCACAACCTTGAATTCATAAGAGGTACCCTGCTCCAGCGTGCAGTTCTCCTTTACCAGTGTATAGTTTTTACCATCGGTAGAAGTCATGTCGTTGGAAGTATCAGTGGGATCCCACGTACTGCCCAGAATAGTACCGACACCAGCAACAGTCCAAGTTTCGGTAGCGGCAGCAGCAGTGCTAACAATTTCAATCTTTGAAATGAACAGGTTCGTTGCTGTCTGTGCACGAGTCATTGTAATAACCTTACTGCCTGCAGCATCATCAGGAACTACCAAAGTTACAGTGTTGGGAGTTGTGGAGTACTCTGATGTACCTTCTACAGCAGCGTTGACATTGACAAACTCCAAACCGTCATTAGTATCTGTCGCAACTTGTGTTTCACCCTTTTCGAACTTCAACAAAGCACCAGACTTCTTGCCCGCAACATCCTTATTTCTGTGAGCTGTGATATTAATCTTATCACCTGCTGACAGTTCCTTATCTAAGGTGAGGGTAACGGTGAAGGTTGAGAAATCTTTTGCACCTCTCAGGCGAATGCACTTGAAAGTGCTATTGGCCATGTTGATGTCATCAGCAGTAGTGTCGGCACCATCGGCATCGCTTGCGCTTGCCTTGCCACCAACTTCTGTAGCACCTTCTTCACCACCTTCCCAAGAATAAATCGTTGACTGGGCATTTACTGTCAAAGCCATTGCGGCTGCTGCAATAAAAGTAAATAATTTTTTCATACGCTTAAATTTTGTTTTAATTGTTAGTAAATAAATTATCTTCGTATTCGTTTTGTATATGAACACGTTGCAAAGATACGATATTATTTTGAATTAGCAAAACTTTTATGCCTATTATAGGCAAAAAAATGTGCAACGGTTTGCCAACTAATACGTAATTGAACAGTCCGAAAGACGAACACTTCATCACATTGCGTGCCACTCTTCTTACCTTAAGGCAGAAGAACCTTGCGGCCATTCATGATGACGAGGCCTTTGTAGTGGTCGGAGACCCGCTGGCCGGCGAGGTTGTAGTACGTTGAACATTGAACATTGAACGTTGAACATTGAACAGTTCCGATGCCGGTAGTTTCTGACGGCAGCTTCTCGCCCATCAGCACCCCACCCTCGTTCTGGGCGGCGGTGATGTCGGCCACCAGCGAGTTCAGATAGATCTCGAGGTTCGTGTAGCCGTCGGCTCCGGTCTGGTTGCCGTCGGACTTGTTGTTCTTGTCGAGGCCATGACTGTCTTCCCATTCGTCGGGCATGCCGTCGCCGTCGGTATCGGCCTTGGCGACTTCCTGCTTCAGCTCGGGCCAGAGGGTGGGAATCTTCGACTTGACGTCGTCCTGCGAATTGATGAAGCCCTTGCTGTTGCCTGCACCGGTGAAGGTGGCTTCGCCCAGGCGTGCGTCGCTGATCATGATGTCGTCGAGGGCGTCACGGTGCAGCGAGGCACCAGCATACTTCAGCACCTGCTCGTAGGCCTGCTCGGCGGTATGTGTCGTGGTGGCGAGGAACGCGATGGGCTGCTCCAGGCGTATGGTGTCCTTGGTGACCGCCGTATAGGTGCCGTCGTTGCCGTTGGCATCAATCTGGTTGTAGATGCCGTAGGTCCAGTTGTCGTTGGTGACCTGGTCGTACTTGCTGTTCACATTGCCGTCGACAAAATACTTGCCCCAGACGTGCCACATGACATCCCACTGGTTGGGTGACGAGGTGTTGTGCTTGGTGTAGTCCGAGGTACGGATATTGATGCTGGCAATGCGCTGCTGGATGGTGGTGGGACGGTCGGCGGTGCCGGGGCCGGGCTTGTAGTAGTTGTTGACGATGTTGACATTCATGCCCTCGCCACCGTAGCATCCGTGTCCGCCCCAATTATAGATGACGTTGTTGCGCAGGTCCATGCGCTCGTCGGTCTGTGTGCCAGGACGCGGACCCAGACGGGGCGTACGCGACGTGTGGTGTATCATGAGGTTGTGGTGGTACGAAGCTCCACTGCCGCCCCAGTTGCCGCCATAGCCGTGATTGCCTTTGGAATGTCCTGCATTCACCAGGCTCTGCGACGAGATGCACCACTGCACGGTGATGTCGCGGGAGCCATAGACGGAGAGGCACTCGTCGATACTCCAGCTGACGGAACAGTGGTCGACAATAATGTTCTTCCGGTCCATAGCACCCAGTCCGTCGCCCTCGTGGGCATCAGGATTCGTTTTCAGCGCCTCGTTGCCCAGACGGAAACGCACGTAGCGGATGATGACGTTCTCGTCGAGGGTGACGGGATAGTTGGCTATGCAGATGCCGTCGCCGGGTGCCGTCTGACCCGCCAGCGTGGTGTTTTTGCTGATGCGCAGGGCCGACTTGAGCATAATGGTTCCGCTGACGTCGAACACGATGGTGCGCGGACCGCTCTGGGCGTTGGCCCAACGCAGCGAACCCTGGAGCGAGGTCTTGCCGTTATCTTCCAATGTGGTGACATGATACACCTTGCCGCCGCGTCCGCCGGTGGTGAAGCGTCCGAAGCCCTCAGCCCCGGGGAAAGCCAATTGTCGCTCGGTCTGTGCCGTCGCAGCCACGCTGCCCAGCAACAGCATGGCGCAGCCTAAAAGTCGTAGTAAATGGTTCATAGAATTGTAGTTTGATATGTATATAAAATGGGTAGTTTGTTTGTTGTGTCTTGCAAAGAGAGCGAACCTCATTGGGGGCTCGCTCTCAATATATTAATCGTGTCGGCATGTAAATACTATTACTTAACCACAACCTTACGGCCGTTCATGATCACTACGCCCTTGTAGCTGTCTGAAACCTTCTGACCAGCGAGGTTGTAAATAACTGCATTGGCAGCATTCTCAGCCTTTACGATCTGGATGCCAGAGGTTGCTGTAGGATCGTACTGAGCGTCGTAGGCTGCCTCAGAGTAGTCAACCTCGGCCACAAAGTTAACCTGCTTGCCTGCAAAGGTGAAAGTAGCAGCCTCCACACCGTTGGCACACATGGTAATCTTAGTGGGGTTCGCTCCATCCTTTGTTGAAGTGATGGCGATAGGCTCGGCCAGTGTTACGCCATTGAACTCTTTGAAATTAGGCTCTTCACCATCCTTATTGGGGATTGCATAGAAATTGATGAGGTAGATTTTCTTACCAGCAGGAGCAGTAAAGGTATTCTGTGCACCGTTAGAGTTTTTGATGCCTGCGTAGGTAGCACCGCTAACGGTAATGTTACCACCCTTACCAAATTTCTTTTCTGTGTTGCCGGAGATTTGCATGGTAGCACCATCTGCGTATGTTACGAGATTAGCATCGGAATTGTATGCATATACCGCAGTTGCAGGCTCCACATAGGTTCCTTCATCTGTCTTAATACCGCTAAGGCCAGTGGTACCGCCACGTGCATAAATGGTATAGGTGTGGCCGGAAATGAACTTGAAGACACCAATGTAATAGCTATCGACACCCTGGGCAGCAGTCTCAGTGATAGCAACTTCGCCCTTAGCAGTCTGGTCGTAGCATGACAAAACCTTACCTTCACCGTGTTTGTAGTACAGCGTCACGTCGGTGTTCTTCTTAGCTTTCACGATGAGAGAAATACCCAACGGAGTAGCATCACCGTAAGCAGTACCTTCCCAGTTATTGTCAGATGCGGGTCCTTTATCCACACGAATGTTGATATACTTGGTGAAGGTGAAGCCACCAAATGTCTTGGGATCGGGGTTGTCGTTCGCGTCCTTGATAAGAGAAGCCTCTGTATCCTGAACAGCAGTGTTGATCTTCACATAGTCGTTGTCAAGGATTTTTGTACCATTGGCAAGTGCCTCTGCGTTGCTGGCATTCCAGTCCTGTGCATGAACTCCAAGAGCCATAGCAGCCATTGCGATTAGGGTAAAAATTTTTTTCATACGCTTTAATGTTTTGTTAAATTGTTAGTAAAATATTATCTTCGAATTTGTTTGATGTGTAATAACACGTTGCAAATATACGATATTATTTTTGAATTCGCAAAACTTTTATGCTTTTTATCACAAAAAATATCGTAAAGGTTTACGAACCAAGACGTGTTTTGGGCCCCAAAAGACAAAAAAGATGAGATTCCACAAGGAATCCCACCTTTTATGTGAATGAGTAGCCTGTTTTTATTTCACAACCTTTTTACCATTCATAATGACTACACCCTTGTAGTTCTCTGAAACCTTCTGACCAGCGAGGTTGTAAGACTCTGTGTTAGCAGCCTTCTCAGCCTTTGCACTCTGAATGCCAGTAACCTCGGTGGTGTACTCGAAACCATAGAAACCGAGTTTAGAGCCTGCGCAGTAAACCTTGTAGGTCTTGTTGGCCTTTACGTCGAAAGAGTAAGTGCCATAGTACTTAGAGTCAACCTTGATACCATTGTATTGCTCAAGAGCGGTACCATCCTCCTCAATATAGAAAGCCTTGTCGGCATTCAGCACAACAGCAACGGTGATTTTACCGTCGATAGAAGGAGTGAGCAGATAGAATGTGCCATTCTCCTTGTTACCATTAATTCCATTACCCTGTGTGTAAGCTGTGTAACCTTCTACGCTAGCGTCAGCAACGGCAGCCTTGAAGTCATCACCACCTTCACCGAACACCAGTTTACAATTCTCTACACGCTTGTCCTTTGCGGGCTGGGTACCAGCTGCAATTGTCTCACCCTCTTCCATAGCATACTTGCCCTGGGCATTAACTGTCAAAGCCATTGCGGCTACTGCAATAAGAGTAAAAATTTTCTTCATACGCTTAAAATTTTGTTTAAATTTTTAGTAAATAAATTATCTTCGTATTCGTTGTGTGCATAATAACACGATGCAAAGATACGATTAATTATTGGAATTCGCAAAACTTTGATATTTTTTATGAAAAAAAAACTACGTAAAGGTTTACGAACACAAAGGGTGGACACCAGCGCGTGGTGTCCACCCTTCATATTCGGGGTTTGATTTTGTTACAAATCAGTTCAAAACCTCAGAGGCGTTCCAGACCTTCGTAGCCAGAACGGTACGCATGCTGTCCTTCAACAAAGTCATGGTGACCGAGAAGTCCTTCTTGGGGCTCTTGGGATTGTCGAAGAGCGACGTGGGAAGCATCACTTTCTGCACGATGTCGTTCTCTGCAGCAGACAGAGCAGCCACCTTGTTGAAGTTGTTCATGGCGTAGTCGAGCGTGACATACATGGGATGCTCGATGGGCTTGATGAGCTTCTCGCCATAGATGGTGGTGTCCTTCAGCTCTACGAAACGGGCCTGTGCTTCTTTTGTGAGACTGCCGGGATTGGAGAGTGTGAAGTCAATCCAGTAGTCCTGCTTGTCGCCCTGGGTGTGATCGGCCATGGGATTGCCAGTAATATCGTTATCCCTGTCGCAGCTGAAGAATGTTGCCGACATGGCCAACACAGCCACAAGTACGGTTACAAATTTATAAATCTTCATAGTTCTTAACTCTTAATTCTTAATTATTAATTATTAACTACCATTACTTTCCCTTCAGCAGACGCTGACAACCAGCACCGCTCTTGTAGATGGCAGAGTTGAACACAATGTCGTTCTGCTTGTAGTAGAGTCCGTCGATGCCATTGTCGGTGTGGAAGTCCTTACCTGTAGGTGTCTCGCCGATGAAGTACTTCGGATTGGGATCCATCATCAGGTCGGTAGCACGGAGCGTCTCGTCCAGATGAACGGCCAACTCGTCAGTACCGGCAGGATAGATACCCTCGCCGCCCTTGATGAACTTACCAGGAGCATTCGACGTAGCATTGAAGGCGTTAGCCAGGAACGGCTGACCATTACTCAAGTACTCCTCGTCGTTGGTGGTCCAGTTGTTGTAGATGTTGAAGGTGACCTGTCCACTACCATCGCCACCCTGGATAGCGCGGGTGTCCCAACCGGCAGCGTTCATGACACGGTTAACGTCGGCAGCATCCTTGGTATTGATGATGACGTTGTCGTGGAACTCGAGCAGTGAGCCGCCAGGATTGTAGCGGGTGTTCAGAATCGGGTTGTTGGCCACGGTACAGAAGTTGACGAACGTGTTGTGGTGCAGGTTGATGTGCCAACGTACGCTCTCGTCCCAAACCAGGTTACGGTTGTTGTCGGTAACCACCGAACGCTTCGGGTTGTTGTAGAACACGCAGTCGCTGACCTCAACATCCTGCAAGATGTTCGATTTCGTCTTACCATTGTGGTCGCCGAAAATATAGGCGTAGTCACCACCCGTCTGAGCATAGTATCCACAGTTGTAGAAGTCGCAACCAATGAGACGGATGTGCTGGATATAGAAGTCGTTAGAACCCTGGATACGGAAGAATCCGCGGATGAGTCCCTGGAACGAGCAGTTGCGCCACTCGAGCGTGGTGACGTTGATACCCATACCGTTCGAATACATGTTCATGAAGTAGTTACCGACGGCACCGGCGATACCCTCCTGGGCATGTCCGTAGTTGGTGGCCTGCGGCACGTTGACGTCGAGGTCCATGAAACGAACTGAGTCGATATCGAGCGTGATAGAGGCGTTCTCACCGGCAACGGGCTGACGGCCCAGCATGAAGTTACAGGTTCTGGGAGAAGATCCTGAATAATACATACCGGCCAGATAGAACTTGGCACGTCCCTTACCAGCTGCCAGGTCGGCGGGGTTGGTACGGATGGTGAGACCCTTATAGATCTGAACGTTCGAGCTGACGAAGTAGGTCTTGCCACCTTCCAGATAGAATTGCTGGTTCTCAGCAGACACGCTGCTTGCGCAATAGTCGTCGAGAATCTGGTCGAGCTTGCAAGCCTGATACTGCGAGATGTCGTAGATGTTCCAGGTAGCAGGATCGGTACCAACGGTATCGTTCTGCCAAACGACGTGATTCACCAAGATAGGAGGAGCGGGGTCGCCCTTGGTGCGCTTCATCGTGGTGTTGAATACAGCATCAATGGCCAAAGGAATCTGCTTGTCCCAAACGTTGATGTTGTAGGCAGAGTTCTCAGAGAGTCCCTCAACCACGATTTCAGCAATACCAGCCTCGTTCCAGGCAGACTCAGGAATCTCGTACTTCACGAACTGAGCAGGAACGACAGCATTGGGTGTTCCGGCATTGGGTTCGAAGGTCAGATAGTCGACGCACAGCATATTCTGCTCAGCATCCTTGAAGTGCCAGTACTGACGGAACTTATCCTTCTCAGCATCCTTATAGGTAGAGATGTTGCGGTTCAGCGTCACCTTCATAGAAGTCTTGGTGATGTCGGACACCTGGATGACAAAGGGCACCCAGTCGCGGGCTGCGGTCTCAAGAGCCACATAGTCAGCCCACTCACGGAGGTTACCCATACCGTGCCACAGCGAGTTCTTCGGGTCGTTCTTCCAGTCGGCATCGGGACTGTTCAGCACATCGTAGACACCCGACTCGCCATTCCACAGCTGATAGCCGGCAGGATTGAACGAGTGGAGGGCACGGATGGCAAAACGATAGACTGACTGATAGTTCAGGTTCTCGATAATGAGGTTGTAGCGATTGGGGTCGGCAATAACGACATGACCGACAAGCGACTTGCCTTCCTCATTATTCATGGTCTGATTCCAACCAGTTTCACCCTCAGCAACATAAGCCACAGGGGTCGTCCACATGATTTCGTAGCCAACAGCGTCGTCTACAATATACCAATAGAGGTTGGCTGTATTGTAGTCGGTGATGACCGTATTGTATGGGTCGTTTGAGCCCTTGTTCGTGCTGTTGTCGTTACGGAACATGGGGCGGAACAAGCGACCATCGGCGGCACCTTCGGGCACGCTCTTGTCATCGTCCTTACAAGAATAGAAGGACAATGTCGTCAGAAGGGCCAGTGATAATAAAAATATCTTTTTCATATAGGTATCTTTTACTTTTTTACCTTTTTAATCTTTTACTTTTCCTTAATAGCCATAGTAGTTCTTATAGACACCACCCGAACGGGCAATAGCCTCTTCAGGAATCGGCAGCAGATAGCGCACAGCAGGCAGACGGCTGATGTTAGCCTGAGCATCGTTAGGATTGATGTTGAAGTTCTGTGCGGAACCATTGTCGACGACAACGATGTTACCGGCCTGATTGATGCGGATATAGCCATAGAGAGAGTAGACAACCTGATTCTTGGGTGTACCGTCGTCGTTAGACCAAGCCAACGTGGTGGTAGTCCAAGCAATGCTGCTAGAAGCTGTCGAGAGACCCGTGATGGTCTTCGGAGAAACAGCCTCGTAGATATCAGACAACTCATTGTCCTCGAAGTACTTGGCAGGAGCCGTACCTGTGGGGTTCTGCATAGCACCGTTATAAGGATTAGCCACGTAGAACATGTAGACACCGCGGTTGGGGAAGTTAGCATCTTCGTAGTTCTTGACGAGGATGGAGTACAGGCTCTGTACGAACACCTCGCTATAGGGAACCTTGTCGTATTCCTCGACCATATCGATATAGGAAGAAGTACCGGCCATAGCCTCGGTCATAGCATAGTAATCCAGGAAGGTGAAGAATACCTTCTCGGCATACATGTTGTTGCGGACGAGGTCCTTCCAACGCATGTTCTCGCCTGCAAACTCCCACTTGCGCTCGTCGAGCACCAGCTTCAGGAAGTCAGCCTTCGTACCGGCAGCAGCCACATAAGCATCGACCTTCTCAGCCTGATTCTCAGATGCGAAAGCACGGCGGCGAACCTGCTTCAGAGCCTCCTGAGCATCAGCAGTAGGACCGCTGATCTCGTTCTCAGCCTCAGCAAACATCAACAGCACGTCAGCATAGCGGATGTAAGCGAAGTTGATACCGGTAGCACCTGTCGTAGTCTTACCCAAGCCATTGGTGTTCCACAGCTTCGACCACTTGTTGTTATGCATAGCATAGTCAAGGCGAATGGTGGGAAGACCCTGGTTGCTGTAGTACCACAAACCGCAGATGTAGTCGCGGCGCAGGTCTTTGGCGTCGAACGAATAGCCGTAGAAGGCCGTCGTACGGACACCGCCGCTGGTAGCACCCCATGCAGAGTTAGAATAGTCGGTTTCCACACTGGTATCCACACCACTGGTCGGACCCTGTGCATAACCCCAGTTACCATTGGTTTCCTTGGCAAAAGGAATCTCGAAGATGGGGTCGTCGCCAGTATTGACAACGAAGTTACACTCATCGACAAACACGTCGCGGAAGCTCTTGTTCAGCGAGTGACCACCAGCGATGATAATCATCTTGGTGTAGTCGCGAGCAATCTTGTAATAATCCAGATAGTTGGACGGACGTGTCATCTTATAACCTGTAAAATCATTGGCGTCGTGGTTCAGCGAATAGCCACCAGCCTGCAGGGCCAGACGGGCAATCATGGCATAGGCAGCCTCCTTGGTGATACGCTCGGGAGCAGCCACCTTACCTTCTTGATCAGAATACATATACTCGGCAGCGTGCTGCAAGTCGGCGATAAGTGCGTCGCTCACCTCCTGACGCGGCGTGATGGCCGGATTCAGGTTGTCGGTCTCATAAGTAGACTTCAGCGTGAAGGGGATGTCGCCCCAATAGCTCAAGAGCTCATGATAGAACATAGCACGCATCACCTTGGCTTCACCCATCATGTGGGTCAAGTTGGTCACCTTAGGCACCTGAATGGTGGTAATCGTTCCGTCGGCAGCCTCAGAAGCAGCATCTTCGGTCTCCTCCTTATAGAGGCTGCTCTTCTGAAGGTTGAAGATGAACTCGTTGGCTGTTTCCACAGCTGAGTAGAGGTTATTCCAGAGAGTCTCGACATTGTTGGCATCCGAACGCACGTCGAAACGACGGGGCTGGTTACCAGCAGCTGCTTCGTTCGAGTTGGCATAGAAGTCAACGTCGCTGTTCAGCTGGAAATCGTTGTAAAGCTTGCCACCAAACAGGTTGTCGGAGCAAACCTTTGCATAGACGCCATACAGAGCCGTGCGAGTCTCACCTTCCGAGCCAAACACCAAATCGGTGCTGGCCACATTGGTGGCAGGATCTACCTCTAAGTAGTCGTTGCACGAAGTCAACGCCAGCATGGCAAGTCCACTGATAAATATCTTATTAAGTTTCATACTTATATTCGTTTAATTCGTTAAATTCGTGGTTTAGAACGTTACGTTGAGGCCAAAAGAGAAGGTGCGTGCACGCGGATAGCGGTTGTAGTCCATAGAAGGAGTGAGACCAGACTGTACGTCCACCTCAGGATCGTAACCAGAATACTTGGTCAGGATGAAGAGGTTAGAAGCTGATACATACGCGCGAACCTTATTAACATAAATCTTCTTAACGATGCTCTTCGGCAGTGTGTAGCCGATGGTGACGTCAGAGCAGCGGATGAACGAACCATCCTCCACGAAAGCGTCGAGCATAACGTTGGTTACCAAGTCGGCGGGATTCCACTTGTTGACCTTGGCATTCATGTCCTTATACAAGCCGGGCATACCGTCGAGGTTACCGTTCTTATAGAGAGACTCACCAGTGATGTTGTGTCCGCTCAAGTCAGTATAACCGTCGGGAGCACTGTAGCGCCAGCGGCCGTCAGCAAACTTCGTATAGACATTCGTGAAGTTGTTCTGGCTGCTCGACATGCTTGACAATGCATAAGCAGTAGCATTGTAGACGTCGAAGTCGAGCATGTAAGTGAAGTTAGCCACGAAGTCGAAGTCCTTCCACTGACCACTGATACCGAAACCGCCCTGCCACTTTGGAGTGGTACGGCCGATAACTGTCTTATCGTTCTGGTCGATCTGTCCGTCACCGTTCAGGTCCTTAATCTTAATCTTGCCAGGCATGGTAGAATAGCCGGAGTGTGAACCACCCAGTACACCGTTACCGGAGTTACCCTCGTAACCGTCGGTAATAGTACCACCTACGAGGATGCCGTTGACAACACCCTTGCCCTTAGGATTGGCAGCATAGGTCTGAGTCGTGGGATACAGGAATTCGTCCCAAGTGTAGAGTCCGTCATAGACGTAACCGTACATCAGACCGAGCTCACCACCCACCTCGAGCAGATAGTCGTTCTGGTCGCTAGACTTCCAAGCACCAGCGTAGTTGTAGATGCGGGTGTCGGTAGCATTCAACGCCTTGATAGTCATCTTGTTATGACCCAGCGTGAAGTTAGCACTCAACACATAGTCCTTACCACGCAGGATGTCACCGTTGACGGTGAGTTCCCAACCATTGTTCTGCACCTTACCGATGTTCTGCATCTGGCGGCTATAACCGGAAACGCCGGGGATAGGAGACTGATAAAGCAGGTCGCGGGTGGTGTTCCAATAGAACTCCGGCGTGATGGTGATACGTCCGCCGAACAGCGAGATATCAGCTGCCAAGTTACGGGTGATGGTGGTCTCCCACTTGATGTCCTTGTTAGGATAGTTGCTGGGAGCGCTGTAGTACAATTCACCATTAGCAGTGGTGGTCGAAGCAAACTCAGGACCACCCGAGTTGTTCGAAGTATAGAGGAAGCGCCACAGGTCGTCGCTGATGTTGTTGTTACCAGCCAGACCGAATGCAGCACGAATCTTCAACTGATCAATCCACTTCACATCCTTCAGGAACTTCTCCTTGTTTACTACCCAAGCACCAGAAACTGAGGGGAAGTAACCCCACTGGTTGCCGGGAGCAAACTTCGAGCTACCGTCGGCACGGAACGTAGCCGAGAGCAGATACTTGTGGTCGAAGTTATAAGAAACCTGTCCGAAGAACGAAGCGGTACGGTTTGCTGTAGAACGCAGTGTGTAGGTATCCTGAGCATAGGGCTGACCCAGTGCCATGTTGTTGATGGCGGTTTCTGCATCGATACCACGATCGAAGAGGTGGGCAGTCTGCTTGTTCTCCTTATACTGCGTGTTATAGATTTCCTGACCGAGCAGGAACGAGAGGTTGTGCAGCTTGATGCTCATATCGTAGCTGGCGGTATTAGTCCAGGTGTACGACTCAGTAGTGCGGTTAGTCAAGGCAGCTACCGGCATCTGCTGGTGTACGGTGCTCTGACCGGTAGAGGTCAGCCAACCCCAGTAGCGCTGAGTGTCGCGGAAAGAGATGTTGTAGTTACCCTCTGAACGGAGCACAAGACCCTTGATGGGGGTCCACTTCAGTGAGAACTGCTGCGAGATAGCATAGCTGTGCTTCTTCTGAGTATTGGTGTTGATGTCGCTCACGGGGTTTGTCAGGTTGAAGCGCTCAGCATCGGCAGCATCCTCCATGATTGAGTAGTTACCCCATCCGCGCAAACCACTGGTAGGCTGATAGCGCAGCACGCGGTCGACCAGACCACCAGAACCCACGTTGGCACCACCGGCACCCTCGTCACGACGATAAGTCAGTTTGGGGTTGTAGGTGAACTCGAGGTTCTTGGTAATCTTGGTGTTCAACTTGAAGTTCACATTGGTACGACGTACACCGGAACCGAGGATGATACCTACGTCCTCAGACTGTGTCAGCGAGAGGTTGAAGCGTGTCGACTCGCTACCACCGCCAACAGTCACGTTAGCCTGATAGCTCATTGGGTGGTTGCCCAACACCTCGTCCTGCCAGTCGTAGGTAGGCTGGTTATAATAGAGGACATTGTCCTTGGGGTTACCAAAGTCAAGACGGAAGGCCTTCTGCCAGCTGTCGCGGGCACCGCCACCGTTACTGGATGCACGGTCGTACATCAGGTCAACGAACTGACCTGTGTTCATGATATCCATGGAACGTGTCAGCGAAGAAACGCTCAGACGACCATTGAACGATACCTGAACCTTACCAGCCTGAGCTGACTTCGTGGTTACGATCACAACACCATTACCACCCTTTGCACCATAGACGGCAGTCAGAGAAGCATCCTTCAAGACGTCGATTGATGCGATATCCGAGGGAGGAATATCGTTGATGTTGGGAACCTGGAAACCGTCGACAATGAACAAGGGCTCACTGGACTGCGTCACAGACGTTGCACCACGCACGCGGATGTTGATGTCGGCGCCGGGCTGACCGTCAGTCGTGGTAACCTGCACACCGGCAATCTTACCCGTCAGGGCCTCAGCGGCTGACGACACAGGAACAACAGCCAGTTTGGCACCCGAGACAGAACCCACAGAACCCGTCAGGTCCTTACGAGCCTTGCTGGTGTAACCAACGACTACGACTTCTTCCAGAGAAGCATTGTCGTCCTGCAACGTGATTTTCAGGTCGCCTCCTGTAGCATTGACCTCCTGCGTGACCATACCAATGTATGAAATCACGATGGTCTTCGACTTCTGGAGCTTCAAGGTGAAGTTACCGTCGAAGTCGGTGACTGCTGCATTCTTGGCATTACCCTTCTCAACTACGGTTGCGCCGATAACGGGTTCTCCCGTCGCGTCCGTAACCGTACCCTTAGCGGTAGTCTGAGCCATTGCCTGGCCACACACTAAGAGCAGACACAATAAGAGTGTCGTTCGGAAAATACTCTTAATTTTAACAGACATAAATTAGTAGTTTTAAAAAATTAATTAATAAATAGAATATTCTGACTGCAAAGGTACAAAGAATTATTAATATTTCCAAACAATATTTGGTGTTTTTTTCGTAATCGTTTACGAAATATTATACAAGAAATACACAAAAGAGCGGAAAGCCTGTTGCTCTCCGCTCTTCAATCACATGTTATTCTTTAATAATTACTCGTCACGGAAACCATAACCGTTATGGAAAGCACCGTTAGAGTTCTTAATAATGTTACCACCCATCATCAGCATGTATACGGGAGGCTGTCCTTCTTCATAGCCGTTATAGATAAGGGTGCTATACTGTTCGGCATTGTTCACAATGTCAACAGCCCAGTTCTCCTTCTTGTAGCCGTCGGCCTCAAGAGCCTTAGCTTCTGCGCCATCGGGATCAATGTAGGTAAACAGACCCTTGATGGCCAGATTGGTAAGGTCACCAGCGGTGAGGGCGTCAGCTTTTGTTCCATTGCTGGCAGCCACAGCTGCCCAGTCGTCATTCTGTCCACGCCACGAAGGATAAAGCACGGGATCGTTCTCCATTCCTGCAGGGCACTGTGTGGTCAGGCGATAACCATACAATTTCTTGGCATCAACCAACTTGGTCCAAACATAGTTAGAGATGACGTTGCCATTAGCAAACTCATGATAGCCCTTAGTCTTGAGGTCGTTGATCATGTCTGCAGACTCCTTATAGAATGCAGCGATGGTCTTACCCAGTTTGTTGGTACGGATAAGGTCCCACTTGCGGCTACCCTCTCCACCGAACTCAAACTTACGCTCCTCAATACATGCATCGAGCAGAGAACCGCACTTGGCAATGAAAGCATCCGTCTTTGCAGCTTCAGCTGAACCAAAGGCACGGTTACGAATCTGATCAAGGTAGCTGCGAGCCTCGGCATCCTTACCCAAAGCTGCCTTTACCTCAGCCTGCATCAGAATAATGTCCGCAAAGCGCATGAAGGGGTTGTTGATACCGCTCTGACGCTGTTTGGCTGTCCAAGGCATAGTCATACGGTTCTCGTCCCATTTGTTCAGGCCAATACCACCTTTACAACGTGATCCTTTAGAGAAGTTAATCAGCTGTTCAGCACCTTTACCATTAGAACCTGTAATAGCGCAAGTTACGTCACGACGCTTATCGGCAGGATCGAAGTCATTGTAGTAGTACAGCGGAGCCAGGCGGGCCTGATCATAGTTCTTACAAGGATAAGCATTGGAACCACCACCCTCTGAAGGACGGCCGAAAGCATAAGGACGCTCGCTATTACCTACAGCGTGGGTCTCAGGAACCTCATAGACACTCTCGTCGGCAAAGGTATTATCGGTCTTCCAACCAACCATAGTCTGCTGGAACACATACTGGAAAGGATTGCCGTAACGATCACCACTACGGGGATCAGTAGTTTGGAACACAATGTTACCATGATTGGCAATAGCATCACCCAAATACTTCTCAGCCAAGGTATAGAAAGCCTGCCAGTCAGAACGACGGCCATAGAAACACTTACGTGAAGTACTCTCGCTGACCTTTTCGAAACTGACGGGAGAACCATCCAACTTCGTATAGAAATTATCGCCCATATCTGTACGACGGGTCTGATATCCACCCATCCACAGACAGATACGTCCTACAAGACCTTCAGCATAGGTACGACTGAAATTACTCTTATCGATACCAGTGGTCTCACCAGAACGGAACATCACAGGAATAACGCGTTGTAGGTCCTGTAAGATGAATTCAGCAACAGAGTCACGGTTTGTCAGATGGGTAGCAATTTTACCTGCCTCTACCTGGAAGGCCACATCGCCAAAGTGACGGATGAGTTCATAATAGCAAGTAGCACGCATACAAATGGCTTCTCCGTAAATCTGAGTCAAAATAGTGGGGGCACCTTTCATCATTTCCTCGTAGTCACTCTTCGACTCCATACTATTGATGATGGGGTTGCACTTACCGATAATGCCATAGAAATTGGTCCATGTCGACTCGTACATGCCGTTGCCGAAGGGATCGATATTCTCCGTACCACGTGTACCGTATGTTGCATCCACATAGCCGTAGAAATAAGAGGGCACCCAGCGGTTCAACTGTGATCCATAAGCCTCGGGCTGAATCTCAGTATCCGAACTTGACACAATGAAGTTATAGAATGTTCCATTACCATGAGAAAGACCATCGCTGCGCCACTTATCATAGATGCTGTACATAGCACCACGAAGGGTATTCTCTGTAGACACAACAAACTCCTTGTCTACTTCTGAGGGAGAAGTCTGTTCCAGGAAGTCCGAGCAAGACGTCGTTCCTAGCAGCATTGCTGCTCCCATCATACTATATAATATTTTTTTCATAATGTATACTGTTTTGGGGGTTAGAATTTAACATTGAGACCAACAGTGAATGTACGGGCACGATGATATGCACCATAGTCCATGCCCAATGTTGGATAGTTGCTATTCATCGCTGCGTCAACGTTGACATCAGGATCAAGTCCAGAATAGCCCGTCAGACAGAACAGGTTACCACCCGTCACATAGAGTCGTGCACTCTCGATGTAAGCCTTACGAGTCCATGCTTTGGGCAGTGTGTAACCCAGCGTAATATTGCTCAGGCGCAGGTAAGCAGCACTTTCAACAAATTCACTCAGCACGACACTAGCCTCGTAGAAAGGAACGGGACGACTCTTGCCTGCGTTCAGGTTGGCAAACATAGTGGGATCTGTGGCGGCCACAAGTTCACCATTGACTACATCATAGAGCTGATAGCTACCAGCGATGAAATCGCGGTGGTTCTTGGCCAGACCCGTCTCCTTACCGCCAGCATACTGACACATAGAAGAAGCATTGTAGACCTTACCATCAAGCTGATAAGTGAAGTTGGCCGAGAAGTCAAGGTTCTTGTAGTTACCTGAGAATCCGAAACCACCAGTATGGTGAGGCTGCACCTTACCGATAATATCCACATCATCAGAGTTGACGATACCATCATCGTTCAGATCCTTCAACTTGAGAGCACCAGGGAAGGCACCCTGTCCCTGCGGGATAGCAGCATCCCACTCCGGACCCTTATAGTAGTTAGTAATAACAGAAGAAGCAAGATCTGCCACGCCCTCTTTCAGGACATACTGACCATTAACGTAGTTGAAGTCGTCGAGGGTGTAGACACCATCACTGGTATAACCACGAATCAAACCAAGAGGCTCACCCTCGCGAATCAGGTAGTCGTTGCCTGGCATCAGAGCACTTGAGCCCCAGTTTGAACCGTACTGGATGTCACGGCCGTCAGCCAGTTCATCCACATTATTATTATTATAGTTGTACGTCAGATTAAAGTTCAGATTCAGGTCCTTTGTACGGATAATAGCTGCATTCAGTGACAACTCAATACCCTTGTTTGAGGTCTTACCGATATTCTGATACTGGTAAGAGTAACCGGACGACGAGTCAATCTCGGTACGCATCAGCAGGTCCTTGGTGGTGTTCCAATAGAAATCCAAAGTACCATTGATACGGTTCAAGAAACCAAAGTCCAAACCGATGTTACGCGAAATATTTGTCTCCCACTTCAGATCGGGATTCTCTTTCAGACCCGAAGGAGCAAAGGTCTTCACGCTCTGACCGTTGATGACAGCGGTAGAAGAAACCCATGTCTCATGCCACAAACTTGAACTAATATTATCATTACCCGATGTACCATAAGAAACACGAAGCTTCAAGTTATCCATCCAGCTGCTAGCTGAAGACATAAAGGGCTCGTCGCTGATTCGCCAAGCTGCTGCTGCTGCAGGGAAATAACCCCAGCGATTGTTAGGACCGAACTTCGAGCTACCATCGGCACGCAACGTACCAGTCAACAAATAGCGTCCCTTCCATGAATAGTTCACACGGCCAAACCACGAAGAGGTGGTCTCTGGTGTATTGTACTTGTTCTCATACTTATTCTCAGCAGGATAAGTCTCAGCATCTCCATTGTGCATCAAACCGAATACACGGTCCATGTCCCAAGCCGCATCCATCGGATAACCACCGCCATACAATGTGGTAGACTCACTCTTTGAATAAAGTTCCTCATTACCAAGCAGGAACGACAGGCTATGATCCTCACCAAGCCCCTGAACCTGATAGTTGATAGTCGATACCGAACGCCAGTTCGTACCCTCACCACGGCTCAACTGAGCATACTTGTGACCTTTTACGAAATTGTTGGTAATATTATTGGATGGAATTGAGCCATCGTCGTAACGCTTAGAGCGTGACCAATTACGTCCAACACCAAATTCTGTACGAAGGGTCAGGCCTTTAATCGGCTCCCACGACAGAGCGAAGTTGGCACGCAGGCGATCGCGAAGGAAGCCATTATAAATAGCCTCATTAATCTTCTCAGGAGTAGCGGCCTGATTAACCCAAGCTTCACCTAAACCAAGTAATGTAATATCGTCAGTACCAAGAGGATTGTCAATAGGACGAATCTCAAATGCAGAAGACAGGATAGAGCCACGAGAGCTGTTACGAGGTTCCATACCCTCCACATCCATCTGAGCATAGCGAGCATCCAAATCGAAATATAGACGCTTAGCCAGTTCCTGACGGAACTTGAAGTTCAGAGCCAGACGCTTGAAGCTGGAGTTCACCTTAATACCCTTATCATTCACGTAGTTGGCAGAGAAGGTAAATTTGGTTTTCTCGTTACCACCCTGGATAGCAAGGTTATGGTTCCAACCATTAGCCGTCTGTAACAAATCGTCTGTATAGTCATGCGACGACATGTTGGCATATTCATTATAGTGGTTGCCATTGGCAGCACCCAGTCCGAAATATTTTGCCACACCTTCATGGTTAATCTGAAGTGCATTGGCATACGACCAGACATTCTTCACATAGTCCTGTGCGCTGAGCACATCAAACTTCTTTGCAGCCCACTTGGCCTGATAGTAGCCTTCGTAACTGACACTCAGTTTAGAAGCCTCGGCAGCCTTTGTCGTTACCAGAATAACACCATTACCACCACGTGCACCGTAGATGGCCGTAGAAGCAGCATCCTTCAACACATCAATCGACACAATCTGGTCAGCGGGAATATCACTGATGTCGCTAACGGGGAATCCGTCGACAACATACAGAGGCTCATTCGACTGAGAAATCGAACCACCACCACGTACCTTAATAGAGACTGTGGCACCAGGACGACCGTCCTGAGAGATGACGTTCACACCTGCCAGTTTACCTTGCAGGGCTTCAGCAACATTTGACACAGGATTGGCCTTCAAAGCGTCAGCACCTACTGATGCTACAGCACCCGTCAGGTCGCGCTTCTTGACAGTACCATAACCGATTACCACGACGTCATCAAGAGTCGTGTTGTCCTCTTCCAGTGTAATAGTCATATTACCTGAACCTTTCACTGTCTGTGGCTTGTAGCCGACATACGAGAACTTGATGGTTGAGCCAGCGGGGGCGTCGACACTGAAGTTACCGTCAATGTCTGTCACCGTACCCTGGCCGTTACCATAAGTAACGCTAACTCCAATCAGGGGTTCTCCGCTCTTGTCTTTTACGGTACCCTTGATTGCATTTTGGGCGAAGCCCGTTAGCCACAATGCACACAGCAACAGGGCTAAGAGTAGTCTTCTTCTTTGCATGTTAGTAATTAAATTTTGTTTGTTTTATATAAAAGTAGTTTCTTAAATTGCTGCAAAAATACAAAGTTTATTCAAAACGGCCAAAAATTATTAAATAATAGTCCCGTAAACGTTTACGCGTTTTTAAACAAATAAAAAAGAGAGCGAAGACACATTGTTCTCCGCTCTCTTCTGAATATTTGTGTTGGTTTTACTTAATCACAACCTTGAGCTAAAGCTCGAGCTCGTTCACGTTCGGAAGTGTAAGCAAGCTTTCACTTCGCTCACTTAATCACGACCTTGCGTCCATTGATGATGTAGACACCCTTTGTGGCGTTGTTCACCTTCTGACCGTTCAGGTTATAGATAGCACCATCGACAACAGGCTTAGCTGCACTGACGTTCTCAATGCCAGTTGCTGTTGTAGCGGCATCAGAAGCTTCGCTCAGACCACCCATCTCGTTGGCAGCACGCACGGTATAGGTTGCCGTAGCGTCGTCGACGGTATAGGCAGGCTCAGTGGTAAAGCCAACAACGCTGCCATTCTTGCAGACAGCCCACAACAGAGCGTAGTCGCTGTTGTCCCAAGTCAGACTGGTTCCGGCAATCTTCACGTTCTGTGGAACAGGAGCCTGCTCGGTAAGCAATGTGGGATCCCACTCGCCAAATACATTGTGCAGGTTGCCAGCCTCGGCAGCTTCCTCGGCAGTCAGTATAGGATTGTTGGCATGACCTTCGCCGAAGGTCTTCTTACGACCGCTCAGGTCAATCTGCGAACCAGTAGATGTCATTGAGTTGTACTCAGCGAAACGCTTGGGCCAGCCATTACTCATCTCACTCCAGCCAATAGCTGAAGGCACCACATTCATCTTCGTGTCGATGAAGAGGGCTACAGGAGTGCCGCTACCCCAAGGACGACCGAGGGTATAGTTGCCGTCAACATTATCACCTTCACCGTTGATGACGCAGTCTTTGTAGACGTAACCGTACTTGATGCTCTTCGAAGGTACGGCAGCATAACCACCGGCAATCTGGCGCAGTTCGACACCATTGAAGAATGCGTCGCCCTTACCGCACATGTAGTCGGTACGTCCGCGAACGTAACCCTCCTCGAAGTAGTAGAGTCCGTTGTCGTTGTTCGAAGTCCAAGTATCCTGATAGCCGCGCAGACCGGTATTCTTATAAATGGTACGCGTAGCCTTATCCTGAACGGCGAGGTCACGACCAGTAGCGTCGTCCATACCGCTCTCGATGGTCAGATCCTGGAAGTAGTAGTCGCTACCGCTGATCTGGAACACGTCGCTGTTACCGATACCGTCGTACTTGCTGGTAGTGCCGTACTGACCGGCGAAGGTAGCGTTCTTGTCAATACCATTGGTGATGATGACACCGTCGCGGCTCTCGCCGATGAACGATACGTTCTGGGTATTGATGAATGTGATACACTCAGGCACCTCGTAACCGTTACAGGTCTTCATGGTGCTCTTCAGAGGAATGGTGTATTCACCGTTCTTGATGAAGATGCGGTAGCGCACGTTCTTGTCGTTGCGCTTCTGGGCAGCTTCGATGGCAGCCACCAGCTGCTCGGCATTCTCGACAACCTGGTCGTAAGCCTTCTTCTCTACCGTCGGACGCGTCATGATGGTAAAGTTAATCGTGATGTCCTTGTCCAGATAGTTGTCTGTCAGGTCGCTGACAGTGTTGGCTGCCAGAGAGAAGGTGTAAGGAGTAGCATACTCCAGTCCCTTATATTCGAAGGTAATGGCCTTACCACTGACGGTGGGCTCTACCTGCCAAGCACCGCTCATGCCGTTGTTGACAGCCATCATACCCTTAGCACCGTCCTTCATCTTCACGCGCTCGTCGAAGGTAAGCACAATCTTACCGCTGGCAGAAGCGCCAGTAGCACCGTCGGCAGGAACTGTCGAAACAAGCACAGGAGCCGTGCCGTCGTCAACCAGCTTCGGAGTACCAGTGATGAAGAACATAGCCAGCGTGTTACCGTCGTTAGCCGATGCAGCGCCGTCGACCTGCGAGGTCTTGTCGGCCTTCATACGGATGAAGAGATCCTTCTGGTTGTTGGCAGCCTCAGGCAGCTTCTCGTTGAACTGAGCCACAGCCTTCACACCCGTCATAGTCACGCTGCCGAACTTGGTCCAGTTCTCGCCGTCCAGCGAGTATTCAGCATCGTAGGTCTGATAAGCGTTGTAGTTATACAGCATCTGGAACTGTACGTTGATGTCGGTAAATGCCTCGGCATTGATCTTCGTCTGCCAGTGCCAGTTACCCACGTCGCCGTTTTGCTTGCCCTGACGCCAGTTGACGGCAGCACCGGCAAAGCTCTCGTAACCACCTCCGGCAACAGTCGACTTGTCGAGCCAGCCGCTGGTCTCACCAGTCTCGGTATTCACCAGATTCAGTGCGTCACCGTCGTTGTCCTGTGCGGCGAAGTCAGCCTTACGGCCACTGGCACCAGCCTTATAGAAGTCCCAGCCGGCAATGATGTCAGCCTCAGAATAAGTTGCGACAATATCCTTATCGCCATCCATCGTTACAGTCAGTTCGCTGCTCGTCGTACCGTCGTTCCAGTTGGTGAAGGTCACCAGACCCTCATACTGGCTGGCCGTCAGGACAACCGTTGTACCAGCCTCATACATCCACTTGCCGTCAACCACTGTAGGAGCGGGACTGACAGCAACCATGTAGTCATTCGTACCGTCAACATTCAGTTTCAACTCGTAAGTCTCCACCTTCTTGAAGTTGGCGGTCAGTGTCTCGTGACTCATCACGTAATACTTGAACTTAGCCTCAGTGGAAATTTCCGAACCTGTAGCATTCGTCCAGTTCACAAAGTCGTATCCGAAGTTCTCGGTGGCAGTCAGCGTAACCTCGGTATTCTCCTCGTATTCATCAGCATTCGGATATTTGCTGACACTACCGCCTTCTTCAGGACTAGCAGCAACAGCAAGGGTGTACATCTCGACAGCGGCCTTCGTACCGTTCACCTTACCATAGATGCGGACATCGGCGAAACCGCCGGCCTTATTGTTGGCCAGACCGGTTGTTGCATACAGGTCGAAGCCTTCGCCAGACGTCAGGGCCTTTTGCTGCTCCTCAGTCAGGTCGATCACCACCTCGTTGACCAGGTTACTGAGTACACCACCCCACTGGCCTTCCTCCTGGCTGTCATCCCAGTTGGCACGGCGTGCCGTAAAGGTTCCAAGAGACATCGGCTCGCCTTCACCCACCTTGGCGGTAACGACGACACCGTCCTTCTTGTTGGTACCGAAGCGCTGTACGTACATCTTAATCTGAGTCGGAGTGAAGGTAATGCCCGAAGCAGGCTTCACATTCCAGTGCAGCTGAACGTTCTCACCCGTAAAGGTCACGAACTTCAAACCGTTATCAGGATCCTTGCTGCGTGAACCGGTGGCAACCGTAGCATCAGCAGGGCTATATTCGAAAGAAGTTACTGAAAAAGCAGACTCAGGATTGATGGTCTTGCTTTCCAAATCCACATTTCCGTCAACCAGCATTGGCCACTCAATAGAAGCATCGACATTGTCAAACTTCTCGCCGCCGGCGCTGGCCACTACGGGCAGCACCACCTGGATGTAACGATAGTATGAGCCGTCGCCGATAACCACGTCAACGGTCTCTGCAGAACCACCAATCTCGTAGCTGATGGTCTTGCCGCTGGTATAGTCGGTCTGACCGTCGATGGTGGTAGTGGTGATTTCACTATAAGCCTCCATCGATACGGTGGCACCCTTACAAGAAGGAATAGTCCACTTTGTACCCTGGTTCAGCTGTGCCCAGTCGTTCCAGTTGCCGTTGGCAAACTTACCGCCATTGTTGGTGTCAAAGTCAGCCTTCACATCGATGGTCTTACCATTGACAGTAGCCTGAGCCACCCAGAAACCCGTAGCATTCTGATAGGCTACAGTAGGAGCACCTGCATCGCGACGGAAGTTCCACTTCACGGTCACGGGCTCAGTACGGTCTTCGAGGTTCACCTGATTATAGGTAAAATTAGCAGTCAGCGTAATATCCTCAGCGGGAACGGTAAATTCAGAACCGGGGGCATAGTAGGTGGTACCGTCGGTCCATGCAGTCAGCGTCTTGCCCTCCGCATAGAGAGTGTAGTTCTTTGGCAGTGTAAAGGTACTGCCCACATCTTGCTTGACTGCGGCAGGAACGACGCCTTCAGCTCCATCGGCAGCAAAAGTCACAGTAGCTTCGCTGGCCAGCTGAGAAGGATCAACAGCCTCTACGGCAAAGTACGGAGTATAGCTGCCTCCGCTGATGGTCAGCGTGGTAGCCTCACCTTTGTAGTACGTCGAGGCAATGTTGTCGGTCTTGTTGTTGTGGTAGCATGCACCGGTGTTCGTGTTGAACGTACCTACGGTAGCACCCGTGGCATCCTTAATCGTCACGTCACCACCCCAGGCGCAGGTTCCCATGGAAACCTTTACCGGGCCATCCACCTTGACAGTGGCCGAGAAGTTACTGATACCATGATCATTCGAGTGGAACTTACCAGTAATCACTGCGTTAGCATCTGCAGCATCAGCTGCCACACGTGTAAACGTGCCGTCAGCATTCATCTTCAATCCAGCAGTAGTCACACTGGTCTCTTCAGCAGTGAAGAACGAACCATTGGTGAAATCTGCCTTGATGTCAGTGAACGCTACTGCCTGCGTCATTCCCAGAATGAGCAACAAGCATAACGTACTAAATCTTAGTAGTTGTTTTTTCATACAATTGTTTTTTTAGTTGTTTATAGTAATAAAAATAAATATTGTTCGCGCGTAAAGTAGATTAGTTGCGGTTCATGGCCAGGCCATAAATCACCTGCAAAGATACGAAAATTAAAAATAGCTGATTATTTTTGGCGCAATAAAATCTGTTAAAATCCACGAAATCGTTTACGTATGAACACCAAAGAGGCCCGAGCAACCGCCCGAGCCTCTTTTTTATTTGACTACCTTACGTCCGTTCACGATGTAGAGGCCTGGCTGTGTGGGCTTTCCGCTCAGTCGGCGACCGTCCAGGGTGAACCACCTATCGTCGTTATTGCGTGCCACACTCATACCTTCAGGTGTGAGAACTTCGCTAACTCCGTTAACTTCGATAACTTCTTTAACTCCCGTCTCCCCCTCTCCGAAGTCCAGGACAAAGGCGCTGACGTTGGATTCGTCGCCTAGATCGACCCAGAAGTAGGCGCGGCAGGCGTTGAGGTGGTAGGTGCCGTCGTCGTCGTTAGCGGCATTGGGGTAGTAGAGGGTGCTGACCAGATTCCCCCATTCATCGGTTCTGGTGCCGAGGAAGAAAACACTCTTGTCATTGGGAGTAAGGGCGACGGGGCTGAAGCTGCCGCGGAACTCGACGGTGTTCAGGCCTCGCTTCTCCCCCCTGACGACGTATTCATCGTTCTCCTTGCTGACGCCGCTGCCCGCATCGTCAGTCAAAGTGACGCCGGTGAATACGGGGCTGACGATGTTGTCGCCGCTGTCCCACTTGATGATATAGGGCTTGCCAGCCTCAATTCTTGAGGCATTCTGGAAATTGAGGTAAAGGGTGCCGTTGCTGGGGTCGAAGCCCGTTTCGCTTTTTTTCAGCTCCTTCAGCGTGGCTCCGGCGAGCGGTGTGCCTTCAAGGCTGTTCAGAGAGAACGGCAGGCACAGCGTGTTCCATGCCCCGTCCTTGAAGAGCGTGCGACCTTGGAGGCAGACATTCTTGTTCAGGCCTTGCTCACCGCCGATAGTGCCAATGTTGTCCTCATCGTTGTATAATAACACGCTGGGGAGGGGATAGAGGGTCTTGCCTTCGATGGCACTGATTTGTGCAGTGGTGAGTATGCCGCTGTAAATGTTGTTCTCGCTGTCTTTAAAGGGCTTGTTCGCAGTTATGACCGAAGGGATGTTGGAAAGGTTTACATTTTTCTCAACGAGATAGCTCGTGGCAGTGATTTGGTCTTCTTCATCAGAGTACCAACTGAGATTGATGGCATGAGCACGAAGTCTGTTAGCATGAACGGTACCACTGTTAATGGTTATGATTCCGGCAGTGCTGATGCCATAGCCAGCGCTGCTTGTAGCGGTGATATTGCCTCCATTGATGGTGATGTTGCCGTTATTATTGGCGTGGATGCCAGCGTGAGAACCGCCAGATGCACCGCTACTTGCTACAAGGGCACCAAAACCCTGACCGTAGCTGGCAGTTTGGTAGTAGATATTCAGGTTGCCATTGACCTGAAGGGCATTGGAGGAGCCACTGTTAATGGTGAGCGTTGCATCATTGCAGAGAATGAGATGGACGTCGCCATCGCTGAACTGCAATTGGCCGTTGTATGTGATGCTTTCAGCAACATAATACCAACCGGCATCAAGTGTCGTGGGATTGCTACTACCGGTCAGAACGGTAGCTTCATGACTGTTTATATAACCGTCGCCATCGACGTAATAGATGACCTCAGCCCATGCACCCACCGTGGTGAACAGGGCGAAGACGAGCAGTACTGCGGCTCGCGCCGGACACATCATAACTATTCTTGTTGACTTCCAATTACAGTTTTTTTTCATCATTTTTTGAAATTTATGGTTATTTTTGCCTGCAAAGATAGTGCAAATTGAGCGAAATACCAAAGGGAAACTACAAAAAAATCGGACCGACCCTCTCATCAGCTTCATCTTCGCAAAGGTAAAAATTCCTTTCGATATCGCCAAATTATTCGTCGAAAAACTTGCATATCTCGATATTTTTTCGTAACTTTACAGTCGAAAAGAATGGTCATTTAAGACCATGACATTCAAACAATTAACCCTATTTATTCACACTTTAAAACACACAACGCTATGAAGAAAAACAACAGTATTTGGGAAGTCCTTCTGAGGATTGTTATCGCAGCTGCAACGGCAGCACTGACTGCACTGGGCACCACCTCGTACATGGGTTATGGACCATTCGACAGTCTGGCATAATGGACGATGTTCGCTTATCCCTACACTTTACGTTGGCGGAGTTCTGCAACCCCAGCAGGTACCCTGCCAACGTTCCTACGACGCAGCAGATTGCCAACATGATCTATGGCTGCCTGATGCTGTTGGAACCTGCCCGCGAGGCCATTGGCTGTCCCATCATCATCAACTCCGGTTTCCGCAATCCCCGTGTCAACACTCTCGTGGGTGGCGTCGCCAGCTCGCAGCATTTGCAGGGCCAAGCTGCCGACATCCGCCCCAAGGACCCCGCGAAGTTCCAACAGTTGGTCGGCTTCCTGAAGGCCCATGCCCTCACCGACCAACTCCTCACCGGCCCCGGCTGGCTCCACATCTCATGGGCTCCCTTCCGGCCGCCCCGCCACGATGTCCGCATTGGCTACTACAAGTAAAAATATTGCAAATTATTTGGAGGCTATTGATTATTTTACTATCTTTGCACACATAAAAACGATATTTTATGAACGAGGATAAGAGATACCCACAGATAAACGAAGAAGACGGCAGTTGTATGACGGCTAGCGAACCTTCTTTGGCTTACGCCTCAGGGTCGATGGCAGAGGAGGATGACATTGACTACAATTTGGGCAATCACGATTTCGGACTTCCCCGTACTCTGGATGATGTGAAGGCTGAATTGCGGGAGGGTGACGCTGCATGGGACGATGACTCTCAGTGGTGTACATCGGAAGAAATGTGGGCAGAAATCAAACAGACTTTCCCATGGGCGAATATCAGATAGTCTGGCGATCCAAAGCAAGACGACAGTATATTCAGCAACTGATATACGCCCAACAAGAATTCGGGAGCAAGACTTTCTATAGATGGATAGAAAGTGTCAAAGACATGGAAGATAGACTTCGTGAGAATCCCAGGTCATATACCCGTGTTCTCGAGTTGATAGACGAGCCCCGCGAATATCGTGGTCATATTGTAATGAAAAATTTTAAAATCATTTATTCCTTCGACGAAAGGCGGCACTTAGTTAAGATTGTCACGATTTGGGACATGCGCATGAATCCGGTCAAGTTGGACCAGATGATTAAATAAAAACAATCCCCGAGACTTCTGACTGAATTGCGGGGATAAAAGTACACAAAAGGAACCGTCCCTTTTGTGTTCTTGGTCGACATACGAGAGCTTGACCGTTTCGCCGACAGCAAACGAACCGGCATCGGCCTGTTCCAAACCCATGATAAGGCGGAATAGGGTAGTCTTGCCGGCGCCGTTGAGACCGATAATATGAAGTTAAGGAATTAAGATGGAAATCCCCGCATCAGTCAATGCGGCCGGTGCGGGGATGGATATCAGATTGCGGGCAGGGATTATGCCAGCAGCTTCTTAACCTGTTCGTAGACGTTCTGTCCGGTGAAGCCGAGCTTCTCGTCGAGCACCTTGTAAGGAGCAGAGAAACCGAAGCTCTCGAGACCCCAAACGGTACCGTCGGCACCTACGAGACCTTCGAGGTTAACGGGCAGACCAGCGGTGAGACCGAACTTCTTCTTGCCAGCGGGCAGGATGCTCTGCTGATACTCCTTGCTTTGAGCACGGAACAGACCCTCAGAAGGAACGCTGACCACGCGAGTCTTGATGCCGTCAGCAGCAAGCAGCTTAGCACCGGCCTCGAGGGTGGAAACCTCTGAACCTGAAGCCAACAGGATGACGTCGTAGTCGGCATCGGAACCAGCCACCACGTAGGCACCCTTGGTAGCCTGGCTGTAGTCGTTGCCCTCGGGCAGCATCTCGATGTTCTGACGAGAGAAGATGAGCGCTGTCGGGGTGTCGATGTTCTCCATAGCCATGCGCCAGCAGACGGTGGTCTCCTCGGCATCGGCAGGACGAACGACGAGTACGGAATTCTTGCCGTGGTGGTTCTTCAGCTTCTCCATCAGGCGGATCTGTGCCTCCTGCTCAACAGGCTCGTGGGTAGGACCGTCCTCACCAACGCGGAAGGCGTCGTGGGTCCAGATGAACTTCACGGGCAGTTCCATGAGGGCAGCCATACGAACGGCAGGCTTCATGTAGTCAGAGAATACAAAGAATGTACCGCAAGCTGGGATAACACCACCGTGCAGAGCCATACCGATGCAGCAGCACGCCATGGTGAGCTCAGCCACACCAGCCTCGAAGAAGGCACCGCTGAAGTCGCCGCGAACGAGGTCCTTGGTCTTCTTCAGGAAGCCGTTAGTATTGTCGGAGTTAGACAGGTCGGCACTGGCGCAGATCATGTTGGGCACCTGCTCAGCGAGCTGACCAAGCACGGCAGCACTGGCGCTACGGGTAGCCGAGCCAGCCTTCTGCTCAACCTTGCTCCAGTCAATCTTCGGAGCCTTGCCACTGAACCACTCCTCGAGCTGTGCAGCCTTGTCGGGATTAGCCTTGGCCCATGCAGCCTTGGCAGCCTTACGCTCAGCGCAGATCTGCTTCAGCTCTTCGGCACGCTTAGCATACAATGCCTGAACCTCGGGGAAGATCTGGAAGGGATTCTCGGGATCGGCACCCAGGTTCTTCATGGTGTTGATGTAAGCATCGCCACCGAGAGGAGCACCGTGAGTAGCACAGTTCGACTCGTAAGAGGTGTTGTCGGCCTTGCGGGCACCCTTACCCATGACGCAGTGTCCGATGATGATGGACGGACGGTTCTGCTCCTTCTGGGCATTCTTGATGGCCTCGCGGATCTGGTCGACATCGTTACCGTCGATCTTCTGAACATACCAGCCCCAAGCCTCGTACTTCTTGGCAGTATCCTCGCAGGTTACAACCTCGGTGCGAGTAGAGAGCTGAATATCGTTAGCGTCGTAGAACATGATGAGGTTGTCGAGACCGAGGTTACCGGCAATACGGCCAGCGCCCTGAGAGATCTCCTCCTGTACACCACCGTCAGAGATGTAGGCGTAGATAGTCTGGTTCATGACATCGCCCAGACGAGCCTTCAGGAACTTAGCGGCGATGGCAGCACCCACAGCGAAGCAGTGACCCTGACCGAGAGGACCAGAGGTGTTCTCGATGCCACGCTCCAGTTCGCGCTCGGGGTGACCGGGAGTGACAGAACCCCACTGACGCAGGTTCTTCAGGTCTTCCAGCGTGTATTTGCCGATGAGGCACAGCTGGCTATAGAGCATAGGAGCCATATGTCCAGGATCGAGGAAGAAACGGTCGCGACCCTCCCATGCGGGATTCTCGGGATCGTACACTAAGAACTCACTGTACAGTGTGTTGATGAAATCAGCACCACCCATAGCACCGCCGGGGTGTCCCGACTTAGCCTTCTCAACCATTGAGGCAGCAAGAATACGGATATTGTCCGCTGCCATGTTCATAATTTTGTTGTCGTTCATAATGAATAATTAATTGAAAATGTTAATTTGGGGGCAAAGATACAAAAATATTCCGAAACAAACGAGTGTTTCGGAATAAATCTTTCGGAAATTGGTCTTTGTCGCCTCTGACGGTTGTTTTGCAGGCAATATAAATCAGAATTTATAGGTTGCTGACAGGCTGACGGTGAACGGACGGATGAACGTGCCCGCCGTGTAGTAACCCTGCAGCTGCGTGATGTCGGTGATGGTGTTGGCCGCCGCAATGCTGCCGTTGGCTCCCGACTGATTGAAAAGATTCGTGACGCTGAACTGTAGCGACAGTTGCTTGGTGGCAGTCCAGTCGACGCCGGCAAAGGTCTCCCAGTGGCCGTTGAAATAGACGTTGTTGACGAGCGAGGCATACTGCCGGCTGTAGTAGCGGCCACTGAACCACAGCCGCCAGTCTTTGATGCGGTAGCTGGGATCCAGTTCGAGTAACACCTTCGACATGCCCGTCACAAAGTTGCCGTTATAGTCGAGCACCTCTGTCGAGCCGTCGCTGAAGGTCAGGGGCACGCTGAAGTTACGGTACGTGGGGCGCTGGAACGTGGCGAGCATGTGCATGGAGAACCCGCCGAAGGTCGCCGTGGCGTCGCCGGTAATGCCCAGCGTACCGATGTCGTAGGTGGTGTTCTTGCCCTGCGTCTCGCTCACACCGCCCACCTGCTTGGTGAAGTACTGCGTAGACCCGATGTTACGGCTGTTGATATAGCTGATCATAGCCGATGCGTGCAGCCACTGGTTTTCGTAGCTGACGCCACCGCGCAGCAGTTGCTTGACGTAGGGTTTCTCGCTGGGCAGGGTCTCGAAGCGATACTGGTCGAAGCGCCGCTGCTGGTTCAGATAGAGGTATTCTCCCGTGAAGAAAAGCCTGGGTGCCAGCTGCCAGTTAGCACGCACAACGCCGATGAAGTTCATCTTCGTGCGCTGGTGGTTGCTGATGGTCACCGTGCCGTCGTTGACATAGAATCCGTCGTGGCGTGCGTTGTTGGTCTGACCGTCCTCGTTCACCGCGATGTCGTAGTTGCTGTGGAACAGCTCGGCGCGGAGTCCGTAGTAGAGGTTCAGACTCGGTGTCACGTGCCAGTCGTCGATGGCAAAGAGACTGACGAAATGCTCGCGTCCCCGTCCGTAGTTGGCCGAGTTGTTGTAGTCCCATTGCCGCTGCCCGTCGTTGAGCAGTCGCAACGGATCGTTCTCGACCGTCTGGGCCATGGTGACGTTGGCAGCCTTGGCATACTGATAGGAGAACCAGTAGCTCAGTCCCAGGTTCGTGGTGCGGTTGTGCGACTTGCGCACGAGTTCTGCTTGTGCCTGCGTATCAAAGAAGTCGAAGTGCTGGGAAAACAGCAATCGCTGCTGCATCAGTCCGGTGTAGTCGTTGCCATCAGCGGTAGTGATGCGATGCCCCTTGGCATCACGTCCATTTGTAATCTCGTCGATGCCTGTCTCCGAGACGCCTATCATAGACATATCCTTTGTTCCCGTCAGGTGCACGCGGCTTTCCAAGCTCCATTTGTCGCAAAGCCTGTTGGTCATCATCAAGGTCAGGTCGTGGATGAAGCGGCGGTTCTCGTCGTTCACGTTCGTGTCGTGCAACTGCCCGGTCTCCAGGTCCATATAGCTGAACGCCACATCGACAGGCATATACGAGTCGCGCCCCAGACGGAACCCGTTGAGTTTGCTGATGCTTCCGTCACCATTATAGATGAATGGTGCACGGTCGCAGCCGAACAGGCCGTCGTGATTCACCGTGAGCTTATACAGCAACGATGCCTCAGACTGGTTCCAATGGTGTGTCAGTCCCGCCCGGAAGATCTGGGTGTTGTTGACAAACGTCACGTGCTTGGGGTGTACCGACGTCGGGTCGAGGTTGGCATAGACACCGGCAGTGAATAATAAGCCCTTGGTCAGTGCCCCGTTGAGGTTGCCGTCCATCAGTATGAGGCCGTCGTTGTTGGTTTTGGCAGTCACCGTGCCATGTAGCTCGTCGGTGCCCAGTGCCGTATGGCTGTCAACGGAGAACCCCAGCACGCCAGAGCGTAGCGCCGTCTCCTCAATACCCATCAGACCGATGGCCGAGTAGCTGCTGCCGCCAGCCCAGTGGACGTAAGGGTAGAGGGGGCTCCACGTCGTCGCCACTGGGACGCCGTCCTCCATAATCATCGTGCCGCCCGTTTCGCCAGGCAGACCGATGGGGATGTCGCGAGGCTTGGCAGACGCCGAGGCGTCGAGCATCACGTTACGGTCGTCGGCTACGGCGGTGGAGTCGCGCTGCTGGGCATGCGCGAACAACGGAACGGCTATGAGCAGGAATAATGTATAACGCATCGTTTTCATTATTACTCGAAGATTGCAACGCCACACTTTACTCAAAGAATCCGAAACCGGCAATAGCCTGAAGCATCTGCTGGTCGTAATCCCAAGAGGTGGTTGACCAGTAGAACCCTAAGCGGTGGAGCACTTGCGAAGTGTAGCTGTTCTGACGTCCCACACTGGCCGACTTCTGTCCATGTGCCATATCCTTATAGGCCAACAAAGCCGACAACTGCTTAGCCTTTTGCGGATCGTTCTGAGCTTCTGCCATCACATCCTCAAACTCATCGGGCTCCACAAAGCGAACACCACCGGTGATGTCGCCCAGCTGCGTCAGGATGTCACCCATCAGCTGGATGTGGTTGTTGTAAGGATGGAACACGACGCAGTCCTTAGGCGTGCATGCCAGCAGCACAATAGCACGAGCCGTCTCGTTGATGGGCGAGAACTCTGCCGGCGCATCGTACATGGTATACGGACAGCAGCCCAGCATGTTATAAACCTTGATACGCCCCATGTAGCTGTTTGACTGGAAGTTCACCTGGAACTCACCATCCGTGCTACGGGCAGCCAGGTTACCCACACGCATCACCTTCGCGTTGAGTCCATGCAGCGCCACAGCATCGAGAATAATCCTGTCGGCCATGAACTTGGAGTAGATGTACTGGTTGCTGAGCGTCTGACCGAAGTACAGGTTCTGTTCTGTGAGTACCACATCAGGCGCAGGCACCCCGTTGACGGAAAGACCACCCACACTGGTCGTTGACACATGAACCAGACGGGCACCCGTCTTCAGACAGAAATCTACGCAGTACTTGGCACCGCCGATGTTGACGTCCTCGATATCCGTACCCTTGGAGAAGTGCTTCACGTTGGCAGCACAGTTGAAGACGGTATTGATGGCTGATGTCTGAGGTATGATGTCTGAGAGGTGAGAGAAATCCTTGGTGACGTCGCCAAGAACGACGTGCAGGCGATGGCCAAAGAGATCCTTGAAAGCATTGGCGAAGTAATAGTATAATAAGGTGCGCAAACGGCCCTCGGCAGCCTCTATCGTCTCGCCACGTACCATGCAGTAGATGTTTTCGGCATCTGAATCGATGAGTTCACGCAGCACATGAATACCCAGATATCCTGTGGAACCAGTTAGCAGGACATTGCCCAACTTTTGGCACTCACCATTCTGGAACGCAAGCATCGTATTACGCTGCAACAGATTGTTGATGGCAGTATAGTCGAAGCCGCTGACCTCATCGTTACCCGACTGAGCACCATCAGCAGCGGTGGCTCCACCATTGATGAAGTTTGCCAGCAGTTGTGGGGTCGGATTGGCAAAGACATCGCCATAAGCCACATGCACGCCAGCCTTGTCGGCTTCGATAATCACACGCGTCACCATCAGCGACGAGCCACCCAGTTCGAAGAAGTTATCGGTAGCACTGATCTTGTCCATCGAAAGGACGTCGCCGAAGATCTTGGCAAACAGACGCTCCTGGTCGTTCTTGGGCTCCACATATTCGCGGTCGGCTACCTGGATGACAGGTGCTGGCAACGCCTTGCGGTTCACCTTCTGATTCTGGTTCAGCGGGATAGCGTCAATCTGCATCGTGGCTGCAGGAACCATGTAAGGCGGTTTCTGCTGAGCGATGAAGTTGTTCAAATCCTTGATGTCAACCTGCGTGTCGCTGACGATATAGGCAGCAATGAACTTACCACCGCTCTCGTAGTCGAATGCCTGCACGGTAGCATCCTTGATGCCAGCATACTGACGAATGACAGCCTCCACCTCTTTCAGCTCGATGCGGAAACCACGAATCTTCACCTGTCCGTCGCGACGACCCACAAACTGGATATTGCCGTCAGGCAGGTAGCGCACGATGTCGCCAGTGCGATAGACACGGCCGTACTTCTCGTCCGTCGTAAACGGATTCTTCAGATAGGTCTCTGCTGTCTTCTCAGGACGGTTCAGATAGCCACGGCTCACCTGCGGACCGCTCACCCATAGTTCACCAACGGCACCAACGGGCAAGCGATTCAGTTGCTTATCGACGATATAAAGTCGGATGTTGTCGAGCGGCTTACCAATAGGTGCATTCTGCTCGAACTCCTTCATGGGGTAGGTGGTCGTGAAGATGGTACACTCCGTAGGACCATAGCCATTATGAAGCTGGTAGTTGGTGGGAGGTGTCAGCGGCAACACCTTTTCGCCACCAACAGACAGATGAAGCAATGAATGGTTATCGAAATTCATGGCGAACTGACAGCCCACCTGTGTAGTCATAAACGAATGGGTGATGCCTTCACGATTGAAGTAATCGTTCAAGTCGGGCAGGTTCAGACGGATGTCCTCGCCGACGATATATACGGCAGCACCACAGGTCAGGGCCGGGTACATGTCCATCATACAGGCATCGAAGCCATACGAAGCGTAAGCTGCCACCTTGTGCTCCGGCTTGAGTCCATAATAACGCTGGTACCAATGACAGAAGGCAACTAAGTTGCCATGCTCCAGCTGACAGCCCTTAGGCGTACCCGTAGAACCAGAGGTGTAAAGCAGGATAAAGAGGCTGCTGGGCTTGATGTCGGCCACTACAGGAACCGCAACTGCGGGCAATGCTGCGATATCCTTAGTGAGCAGCACCTTGCCCTGATACTCATCCACGATGGGGTGTAGTTCCTCGTCAGCAATGAGCAGTTTGGCACTGGCATCCTGCATCATGAAGTTCAGACGTTCAGCGGGATAGCTGGGATCGAGTGGCTGGTAGGCACATCCAGCCTTCAGCACACCCAGTGAGGCAATAACCATCCATTCGCTACGTGGAATCAGTACGGAAACCACATCCTCATGGCTGAGTCCCAGAGACTGAACATACTGGGCGATGCGCTCCGACTGCTCGTCGACCTGCTTGTAGGTCAGGCGCACATCGTGATAAACCATAGCGATGTTGTCAGGATGCTGTGCTACCTGTTGACGGAACAGTGATATGACGGTCTCTGTGGCGTCGTAATCGATATCGTTCTGGTTGAAGCTATCGAGTACGCTGAGTTGCTTAGTGTCAACCAGTGAGACATTAGTCAGCAATGCCTTTGGATTGCTGATAAACGTCTGCACAGCCAGACTCACACTGTCGGCCAGACTCTGCATCAGTCCCTGAGAATAGCGTCCGTTGTCGTACTCAATCAAGACAGAAGGTACACCTTGATATTCCTTAATAAAGAAGGCCACACGGAACTTGGGTACATTCAGTTCCAGGCCCTCAAGTGCCAGTTCTTTACCCTGACAGGTGTAATGACTGACGACACCCATCTGGTAAGCAAACATGATTTCGGCCGACAGGTCATAGTCGGCGGCAATCTTAGCAAACGGATAGTTCTCGTGGACGAGGGTCTTGTCGAAGTTCTCGCTTGTCTCACGGATATATTCCTCCACTGTCTGAGTACCTATCTGACTGCTTAGTGCCAGTGTGTTGACAAACATACCAACAGTATCGTGGATGCGCAGGTTGCTGCGGCCATTACTGATGGTGGTGATACAGAGACGCTCGTTGTTGGAGAAACGAGATAGTGTATAGAACACGGCTGCCAATGTGAGGTGGGCAGGTGTGATGTGGTTTGCGCGACAGAAAGTATCGACAGCAGCCATATCGAGGGCGGCAGTTACCTGATTGATGATACCCTGCTCAATAGGATTGGTCAAGTCGGCAGGTATCTCTGTGACGCCTTCCAACGTGCCCAGACTCTCCTGGAACCACGCACTGGCAGCGGCAAAGGCTTCACCGTTTTCGGCCTCTTTCTCTTCCATCACAAAGTTGGTGTAGCTGAGATCTTCGGAATCGAGGGCTTCGCCGTTGAGGCTAGCGCACAACTGATTCAGGAAGAGGTCCATTGATGCACCGTCGAACACAAGATGATGAATGTCCATCAGCAGATAAACCTGCTGTTCGGTGGTTATAATCTCAAAGTGATAAAGAGGTCCTCTGTTCAGGTTGAATGGTCTTACAAACTCATGCTTGTAGTGTTCCAACTCTGCTTCCGAGAGGTTCGAGATGGTTACCTCCACCTCCTGCTCTGGGTTGACTATCTGGACAGTTTCAGAACCCTCGCTGCCGAAATGTACTGTCAATTGGGGATGCAGGTTGACGAGTGAGCGTAGTGCATCAGCCAATGCCTGTGTGTCGATGGTCTTTGGGAATGCCACCTTGACAGGGATATTATAGACCGTAGACGTTGGATTCTTCATGCACTCTACATATACTCCCAACTGGGCGTAGCTTAATGGTGCATGGTTCATGGTTAATGGTTCATGGTTTTCTTGCGACTCCTGAACCGTTAACCCTGCACCTTGAACCATGAACCCTTTCAGTATTTCATTCTCGATGCTCTGCAAGGTGCCGGTCTTTACGAGCGACTTCGAGTCGAGGGTAACGCCGTAACGCTTGTTTACCTGTACGGCCAACTTGATGGCGGAGATAGAGGTCAGGCCTGCATAGCCAAGTACGGTAGTGATGCCGAAATCGGTAGTATTCACAATACCCGCTATCATCTCGTGCAGTTCCTCTTCCAATACGTTCAGTGGAGCATTCACAACTTCTTCTCCAGCCGAAGCTTTTTTCTCCGGTTTCGGTAGGGCCTTCTTGTTGACCTTCTGATTCTGATTCAAAGGAATTTTTTCTATTTGCATCGACACAGCAGGCACCATATACGGCGGTTTCTGGTCGAGGATGAAGTTGTTCAGTGCCTCGATATCCACTTGCTCATCACTAACGATGTAGGCGGCAATGAATTTTCCGTTTCCACCTTCCTCATCGAAGGCCTGCACGGTAGCATCTTTGATGCCGGGGAACTCGCGAATCACAGCCTCCACCTCTTTCAACTCGATGCGGAAACCACGGATTTTCACCTGTCCGTCCTTTCGTCCGACAAACTGGATATTCCCGTCAGGCAGATAGCGTACGATGTCGCCAGAGCGATAGCAGCGGGCGTATTTACTAGTGGTACTAGTCGGACTAGTCTCACTAGAAATAAACGGGTTCGGAATATACACTTCGGCTGTCTTCTCAGGACGGTTCAGATAGCCACGACTCACTTGCGGACCACTGATCCACAGCTCTCCGGCTGCACCAACGGGCAGACGGTGGCCTTGCGGGTCAACGATATAGAGACGCATATTGTCGAGCGGCTTGCCAATGGGAATATCCTTGATTTTTTTGTCCACCAGATACGTCGTAGTGAAAATAGTACACTCCGTTGGACCGTAGCCGTTGTAGAAATCATAACTCTCTGGCGGCGTCAGGCTGGCCAGTTTTTCTCCACCTGATGATAGGTGCAACAACGAGTGGTTCTCGATATTGGTGGCAAACTGATAAGCCACTTGTGTCGTCATAAACGAGTGGGTGATCTGATTATGCTCGAAGTAATCGTTCAGAGCGACGAGGTCAAGACGCAGCTCCTCAGGAATGATATAGACGGCAGCACCACATGTCAAGGCAGGATACATATCCATCATACACGCATCGAAACCATAGCTGGCATATGCTGCCACCTTATGTTCTGGCTTCAGTCCATAATAACGCTGGTACCAGTGACAGAAGCAAACGAGATTGCTGTGCATCAACTGACAGCCCTTGGGAACGCCCGTAGAACCTGAAGTATAAAGCAGGATAAAGAGACTGCTGGGCTTGATGTCGGCCACAATAGGAGTCGCAGCTGTTGGTAATGCTGCGATATCTTTAGTGAGCAGCACCTTACCTTGATACTCGTTCACGATAGGACGCAACTCCTCGTCGGCAATGAGCAGTTTGGCATTGGCATCCTGCATCATGAAGTTCAGGCGCTCTTTCGGATAGGAAGGATCGAGTGGCTGATAAGCACAACCTGCCTTGAGCACACCCAGCGAGGCAATCGCCATCCATTCGCAACGGGGGATCAACACCGATACAACATCCTCTAAGCCCAATCCCTTAGCAGCAATGTAACCGGCGATACGGTCACTGATGTCATCCACCTCGGCATAAGTGTACTGCTGATCCTTATAAACGACAGCAATATTATTTGGCGTAGCCTTAACCTGACGGCGGAACAGAGATACGATGGTTTGCGTATCATCGTATGGGACATCGGTCTGATTAAAGCTGTCGAGTACTTCTATCTGATTTGCCGTCGTAATATTGATGTCGCGCAGGTACTCCTCAGCAAGGAATCCCTTGACCACCGCCTCATAGCTCTCCAGATACTGGCGGATAATGGCCTCGCTGTACTCGTTGCTGTTGTATTCTGCCTTCACCTGATACTTACCGTTTAGGATAAACGCTTTCAGGTAGAGCGAAGCTTCTAAGGTACTGTTGCAGAGGCGTATGGTCTTCATGGGCTTTCCGCAAAGCTGCTCGTCGGCGAACATCATGCCGTGCCAGGCGAACATCGTATTACTTTGCAGACCGAGGTCGTTTACCGCGTCGCTGAAGGCATAGCCCTCGTGTTTACGCACTCCGCCCATCTGGTCTTGTCCTGCCTTCAAATAGTTGAGAACCTTGGTGTCATTATCAAACTTGGCATAGACTGGCAGCGTCTTTACCGTCATACCTACGGAATGCAGAAAACGCTTGTCGGTGCGACCGTTGTAGATGGTGGTGAACAGCGATTCCTGTTCATTATTATATTTAGCCAGCAGGAAACTATAGGCCGTTGTAAAGAAATTGCTCTTGAAGATGCCTTTCTCCTTACAGAAAGCATCCACTACAGCCATCTCTACGTCGAGTGTTCTCACCAGACTTGCTTCTGAGTGTTCCGGCTCCTCCAAATCAGGTATGAGCTGTGTGAAACAGTCACTGCAGTCAAAGTTCTGTGCATACCACTGCTTGCCCTCGTCGAAGGCTGCTGTTTTACGCAATTCTGCTTCCGCAATGGCAACCTCAGCCATTGTCATTGCCTCTGGTTCAAGTGCTTCGCCAGCGTAGGCTTTCTCCAGATCGCTCAGCATCACTTTCAGCGTGGTACCGTCACCGATGAGATGGTGGATATCCAGGAAGAAATAGAAATGCTCCGAATCCTTTAACAGACGGATATGGAATAACCTGTCCTTGTAGATATCGAATGGAACGATGAGATAATTGAGCGTTGAAAGCTGTTCGTTGAAAGACTTACCTTCAAGTTTTAAATCGTTGATGTGTTCTACTTTCAGTTCAAACGTCTCTGTATCATCGATGGTTTGTAGAGAATCTCCTTGCTCGTTCAGTTCAATACGAGTAAACAGCGTAGGATGTGCTGCAACAATGGTCTCAATGGCTTGGCGAAGTCTCTCTTCGTCCAAACTACCGTCAAGTACATATAAATAAGGTAGGTTGTAACATGCCTCTCCCTGGTGTGCTACACACTCCACATAGAGACCATATTGTACTTTTGATAATGGCGCAGAAGTTTTCATAGTTTGGTTTATTTGATATTTAATACGATGATTGACTTGGCGGGTATGTTTACGCTAAGCACGCCTTTCTTCAGCGTGGCACCTTTGAAGTCAGTAGGAGCCACTACATTGGGATGCTGGAAGTCGTTGAAGTCGGCCACGTTCTTCGAGGTGAGGATGCGACCGCTGACCTGCTTGGCATTGTATCCCTCGATGTTGAAGTCGATAGTTTGGGCCTTGTCGAGACTGACGTTGGTGATAGCCAGCACGATGCTGCCATCCGTTGTCTTGGCGGCAGAGGCAGAGAGTAGGGGACAGGGGCGGTAACCGGCATCCTTCGCACCGGCCTTCTCCTTGAAGTATGCCTTACTGACGGCAACCACTTCGCTCTCGAGATCGACTGGCAGATAGGTGGCCTCCATGAATGGGGTGTACATCTCGAACACGTGGTAGGTCGGCGTGAGCACCATGTGCCCCGTGCCTTCCTGGTCGGTAAGGATCATCGATTGCAGCACGTTGACAATCTGGGCGATATTGGCCATTTTTACACGCTCGGTATACTTATGGAACACATTCAGCGACAGAGCAGCCACGAAGGCGTCGCGCAGGGCGTTCTGCTGATACAGGTGTCCGGCTATAGTGCCGGGCTCTTCGTCCCACCACGTGCCCCACTCATCAACAAGCAGGCCAATCTTGTTTTGCGGGTCCTTCTTGTCCATGATGGCTTTATGCTTCTGAATGACCTCTTCAATCTCCAGACATTTTCCTAATGCCCAGTAGTACTGGTCTTTGTCGAAATTCGTGGCAGAGCCCTTCGGACCGTCCCAACCCGAGCAGGTGTAGTAGTGCAGCGAGATGCCCTGCATGCGATTGCCAATCTGATCCATGCAAACCTCCGTCCAGTCGTATTCATAATCGCTGGCACCCGAGGCTATGCGATAAAGCTTGTTGCCCGTATAGTCGCGCAGATAGGTGTTGAACTTGCGGAACTCGTTGGAGTAATACTGCGGCGTCATGTTACCACCACAGCCCCACGCCTCGTTGCCAATGCCGAAATACTTCACCTTCCAGGCTTTGTCGCGACCATTGGCACGACGTAGACGAGCCATCGGAGTGTCGCCGTCGCTGGTCATGTATTCAACCCATTGGGCCATCTCCTTCACGGTACCCGAACCGACGTTGCCGCTGATGTAAGGTTCACATCCAAGCATTTCGCAGAGGTTCAGGAATTCGTGGGTACCAAACGAATTATCCTCGATGGTGCCACCCCAGTTGTTGTTGCGCAGCGAGGGACGCTGGTCCTTGGGACCGATACCGTCCATCCAGTGGTAGTCGTCGGCAAAGCAGCCACCGGGCCAGCGCAGTACGGGAACTTTCAGCACCTTCAATGCCTCGAAGACGTCCTTACGATAGCCGTTGATGTTGGGGATGGGTGAGTTTTCACCGACCCAGAGTCCGCCATAGATGCAAGAACCAAGGTGTTCGGAGAACTGGCCGTAGATTTCTTTGTTGATCTTGGCTCCTGCCTGGTTGGCGTGAACCGTTGCTTTCACGTTGTTCGCCTGGGCTGTTGAAGCCATCATCAGCGAAAGGGTTAAGATTGATAAAAAATGTCTCATGTTAGTATAGTTTTATATTCTGTTGACTTGTTTGACACCTTTAACGGTACGCAGTTTCTTTATCAGGGCTTCCAAACGCGTGTTGTCGTCAATCATGATGGTAATGTTGCCACTGAACAGCCCGTCGTTGGAATCGATATTGATGGAGCGCAGTACCAGTTTTTCTTCTTTCGAGATGATGCTGGTCAGGTTGTTGACGATGCCGATATCGTCGTTGCCGATGACCCGTAACGTGATGGAATACTGCGAGTTGCCCTTGCCACTCCATTTGGCTTTGACAATGCGATAGCCGAAACGTTTGCGCAATTCAGGGGCATTCGGACAGTCTGTGCGGTGGATCTTGATGCCGCCGTTGATGGTCACGAAGCCGAACACCGAATCTCCGTAGATGGGCTGACAACACCGGGCTAGCTGGTAGTCGAGGCCTTTCAGGTCTTTATCAATAACCAAGACGTCGTCCTGCACATGGACATTCTTCAGTCGCGATTCGTCAAGCACGAAGTTAGCAGCACTTTCGGCTATGTTGTTTCCGGTGACTGGCTGGTCGCCCTGCTGCAACTCAACATATCGGTCCAGCACGTGGTTGACGTCCATTTCGCCGTTGGCTACCTGACGATAGAAGTCGCTGACCTCCTTGAAACCTAGCTTGCGGATAAGCACCTGCATGAGGCTGTCGTCCATATCGAGCTTGCGGTTCTTGAACTTGCGTTCCAGCATCTCCTTGGCGAAGAGGCCTTCCTTGACTTGTGTTTCCTTCAGTGCCAGACGGACTTTCGACTTGGCACGCGACGTCTTGACAATGTTCAGCCAGTCCTGCTTGGGCTTCTGGTTCGACGAAGTCATGATTTCCACCTGGTCGCCGCTCTGCAGCTGTTGCCGCAGCGTCACCACGCGTCCGTTGATACGTGCTCCTGTACAGGAATTGCCCAGTTTCGAATGAATGTGGTAAGCGAAATCAAGCACAGTGGCTCCCTTGGGGAATTTATATAGGTCGCCTTTGGGTGTGAAGACAAAGACCTCGTCTTCATAGAGATCCATCTTAAACTGATCCATGGCCTCCATACCGTCGCTGGTTTCCAGCATCGAGCGGATATTGGTAAGCCATTCGTCCAGACCTGATTCGCTTCTCACTCCCTTGTAGCGCCAGTGGGCAGCCACACCGCGTTCAGCCACTTCGTCCATGCGCTCTGTGCGGATTTGTACTTCTACCCATTTGTGCTCTGGGCCTAATACGGTGATGTGAAGGCTTTCGTAACCATTTGATTTTGGAACGCTTATCCAGTCTCGTAAACGTTTTGGATTGGGCTGATACATTGACGTAATGATGGCAAAAGTCTGCCAGCATTGCATCTTTTCTTTTTCGGCTGGTGTGTCCAGAATGACACGGATGGCGAAGAGGTCGTAGACGCCTTCGAAGGGACATTTCTGCTTATTCATCTTCTGCCAGATAGAGTGTATCGACTTGGTGCGTCCCTTGATGTGGAAGGAGAGACCGGCTTCCGTCAGTCGTTGCTCGATGGGCTTGATGAAGCTATCAATATAGGCATCGCGGCTCTTCTTGGTTTCGCTGAGTTTGTCCTTAATCAGATAGTAGGCGTCGTGCTCCATGTATTTCAGCGACAAGTCCTCCAGTTCGGACTTCAGCTTATAGAGACCGAGCTTGTGGGCCAAAGGAGCATACAGGTAGGCGGCTTCCTCGCTGACTTTATGCTTGGCATCCTCTTGGTCCGTGTCGCGAATCTGGCGCATCAGGTTCACGCGGTCGGCAATCATAATCAGAATAACGCGCATGTCTTCTGCAAACGAAAGCAGCAAATTACGGAAATTCTCCGTCTCAATGACGGGGTTCTTCTTATATAATTGCTGTATGCGCTGCAAGCCTCGCAGGATGCGGGCAACAGACTCACCAAAGTCGCTTTGCACGTCGTCGATGGTCAGGTAGCCTTCCTCCACGCTGGGGCGTAATAGAATGGCTATGACGGCATCCCGTCGGAGTCCGATTTCTTCGACCACCAGTTGTGCAGTCTGAAAACCAAGCAGGACAGGGTTGAGCCCGAATACGTTTCGGTGCATCTGCTGCTCCTCAATGGCTCGCATCAGGTGGTGGCGCATTAGTTGCTCGTCGTCCTTCTTCATCGAGTCGCCTAGTAATGTGCGTACTACGTTATAAAGGGCCAGCGTTTCTTCCTTTTCCTGTTGGGTAAATTCGAATTTAGTCATAATTGAGCTACAAAGTTACAAAAATAATGCTGAACTGCAAAAGAATTCTTATAAAAAAACGTTTACGTTGATTTTTAAGCAATATTTTGCCTCAGATTTTGGCAGTTTGGAAAAATTGTCGTAACTTTGTCCCCAACATTTTAAAATTTTAAAAACGTATTTCAAACTTTTAATTAACGTAATACTAAAACAAATGGCAAAAATTGTAACATTAGGTGAGATTATGCTCCGCCTGTCGCCCATGGGCAACGATCGTTTCATCCAGAGTGAGTCATTCCGCATTATTCCTGGCGGTGGTGAGGCTAACGTAGCTGTCAGCGTGGCAAACTATGGTCACGAGGCTTACTTCGTATCAAAGTTGCCCAAGCACGAGATTGGCCAGATTGCAGTGAATGCACTCCGCCGTTATGGTGTCAATACTCAGTTTATTGCTCGCGGTGGTGACCGTGTAGGTCTGTATTATGCCGAGACCGGTGCTTCTATGCGTCCTTCAAAGGTTATCTACGACCGTGCTCATTCTTCTATCGCTGAGGCTGATCCGAAGGATTTCGATTTCGACGCTATTATGGATGGCGCTGCCTGGTTCCACTGGTCAGGTATCACTCCAGCTATCTCTGACAAGGCTGCTGAGCTCACCAAACTGGCTTGTGAGGCTGCTAAGCGTCATGGTGTCACCGTTTCTGTTGACCTGAACTTCCGAAAGAAGCTGTGGACTTCAGAGAAGGCTATTTCTATCATGCGTCCTCTGATGCAATATGTTGACGTTTGTATCGGTAATGAGGAAGACGCTGAGCTCTGCCTGGGCTTCAAGCCCGATGCTGATGTAGAGGGTGGTCAGACTGACGCTGCCGGTTACGAGGGCATCTTCAAGCAGATGATGCAGGAGTTCGGCTTCAAGTATGTCGTCTCTACACTCCGCGAGAGCTACAGCGCTACGTTCAACGGCTGGAAGGCACTGATCTATAATGGCAAGGAGTTCTATCAGAGCAAGCGTTACGAGATCAACCCGATCATCGACCGCGTAGGTGGCGGCGACTCATTCTCAGGTGGTCTGATTCATGGTCTGCTCACCAAGCCGACACAGGGCGAGGCCCTCGAGTTTGCTGTAGCAGCTTCTGCTTTGAAGCACACCATCAATGGTGACTTCAACCTGGTAGGTGTTGACGAAGTGGAGAGTCTGGCTGGCGGTAATGCCAACGGCCGTGTACAGCGCTAATGGTAATTGATAATTGACAATTGATAATTATGGCAAAGTTTGATAAGTTTCAGGTGATGGCAAAGATTGCCGAGGCACCTATGGTTCCTGTGTTCTATCACAAGGACGTAGAAGTTTGCAAGAACGTCATCAAGGCTTGTTACGAGGGTGGTGTACGCGCTTTCGAGTTTACGAATCGCGGCGATTTCGCTCACGAGGTGTTCGGTGAGCTGTCAAAGTGGGTCAACAAGGAGTGCCCCGAACTGGCTCTCGGTATCGGTAGCGTTGTTGACGCTCCTACTGCATCACTGTACATCCAGCTGGGTGCCAACTTCGTGGTTGGTCCGCTGTTCAACCCTGATATCGCTATTGTTTGTAACCGTCGTTGCGTGACATACTGTCCGGGCTGTCTCACACCTTCTGAGATTGGCAAGGCACAGGAGGTCGGCTGTGACTTCACAAAGGTATTCCCTGGCGACGTTGTTGGTCCAAATCTCATCAAGGGTCTGATGGCTCCTATGCCTTGGTCGAAGATCATGGTGACTGGCGGTGTTGCTCCCGAGGAGGAGAACCTCACCAAGTGGTTCAAGGCTGGCGTATTCTGCGTAGGCATGGGCTCGAAGCTCTTCCCCAGCGACAAGGTAAAAGCTGGCGACTGGCAGTATGTGACCGACAAGTGCAAGGAAGCACTCGGTTACTGTGCTAAGACTCGCGCCTAACTAACTCTATTCTTCCCCTTCTGGCTTGGCTGGAAGGGGAAACTTTATTTACATGAGATTCTGGCTATTCATTATATCTACATTACTCTTAACAGCGTGTCAACCGTCTGACAAGGCATTGGTAGACAAGCTGAATAGCCTTTCTTATGCCTGTCATTATAGCAATCTCGATTCCACCGAATTATATGCCCGTCAAGTGCTTCGCATAGCCGACAATTATACGAATGGCCGTGCGGAGGCATTAAACCATCTGGCCTTTGTTCAAATGGCAAAGATGGATTATCAACAGGCGGAGTCTACCTTGAACGACATTCCGGAACTTACTGACAATCAGATAGAATTGCTCGTTTGCTATGTGCAGCAAATGCGCCTTTGTCAGCGTCGTTCCCATAACAAGGACTTTCACGATTTCCGTGAACGCGCCATCACCTGCATGAAGCGTATCAACGAAGAGCGCAACCAGTTGGACGACCGCCAGCAGCGTCGTCTGCGCTATGGCGAAACGGAGTTTGCCATCGTCAATTCCACCTATTATTATTATGTGGGTTTGGAGAATCAGTCTATCGATGCTTTGATGGCCATCGACCCCAACGAGGTGCGTCGCGACACGGCTCAGTATCTGAACTATCTTTACAACGTTGGCGCAGGCGGAATCATCACCGAAGGGAGTGCTGAGGACATCTATCAGGAGGAGATGGATTATCTGACACACTGTCTGTCGATTGCCCAGCGTTTCCATTATCCGTATTTCGAGGCGCAGGCCAAGGAGGCTTTAGCCGACCATACTGGCGATCTGCAATTGGCTGACGAGGCGCTTCACCTGTTCGAAGACTATGGCGACATCTACCAGATAGCCGGCGCCCATCGTACGCTGGCTTCCTGCTATCATGCGCTTGGCGACGATGTGATGGCTCTTGAACATCTGAATAAAGCGCTTTCCGATACTACCATCAATCAGGCCCCCGACCTGGTAGCCAGCATTCGCGAACAGCTCAGCGTGGCGTATGCCGCCCTGAACGATAAGTCGGCCAGCGACAACAACCGCAATCTATATCTCGATATTCAGGAACAGACCCGTCAGGATCGCGAATTGGAGGCTCGTGCTGCCCAGTACGACAAGGCCTCCGAACAGCTGAACTGGATGCTCATTGCTGTTGTCGGAGCCATTGTGTTACTCGTATTCCTGTTGTGGCTCTTCAACTACCTCAATCGCCGCAGCAAGGACGACCACCAGTTGGTCGACTTGTTGGAGCAGAAAGCTGAAGACCTGCAGGTGCGTCGGTTGAGTGTCGAGAAATCCGAGCGCCGCCATCTTGACCAGCGTGCCAAGGTGTCGATGGTTATGGGCATTCTCCCGTTCATCGACCGCATCCGCCACGAGGTGAGCCGTCTGGGACGTGCCGATGCTACTGACCGTCAGGATAGTTTGGATTACATCCGTGAACTGACCGACAAGATTAACGAACAGAACGATATGCTGACGCAGTGGATTCAGTTGCGTCAGGGCGAATTGAATCTTCACATCGAGAGTTTCCCCCTGCAACCGCTGTTCGACATAGTGGCACGTGGTAGGACATCGTTCGAAATCAAGGGAGTCTCGCTGACAGTAGAACCTACAGAGGCAGTCATCAAAGCCGACCGCGTGCTGACCCTCTTCATGATTAATACGCTGGCTGATAATGCCCGCAAGTTTACGTCCAAGGGTGGCAATGTTACCGTTTCCGCTTCCGAACAGGCGGACTATGTGGAACTCAGCGTTCAGGACACAGGTTGCGGCATGAATCCCGAACAGCTTGCCCACGTGTTCGACCATAAAGTCATTGGTGATCATGGCTTTGGTCTGATGAACTGCAAGGGAATCATTGAAAAGTACCGCAAGATGAGCCAGCTCTTCAGCGTCTGCCAACTGTCGGCAGAGAGCGAACAGGGTAGGGGCTCGCGTTTCTTCTTCCGTCTGCCCAAGGGCGTTAAGAGGGTATGGGTAGGTATAGTAGGTCTGGTAGGTTTGTTAGGTTTGGTAGGTTCTGTGCCGGCTGCAGCTGTCGACTATCGCAGCCAGGCGCATATCTTTGCCGACTCTGCCTATTTCTGCAATGTTAACGGACAGTACCAGCGCACCCTTCAGTTTGCCGATTCCTGCCGTCAATGTCTGAACAAGTACTATCAGGAACACTATCCCTATGGCCGCCAGCTCATGCAGGTCAATGGCGATACATCGCCCCTGCCCGCCGAGATACAATGGCTTCACGACAGTGTCGACATCAACTATCAAGTCATTCTCGATATCCGCAACGAGAGTGCCATCGCGGCCCTGGCGCTTCACGAGTGGCAGCTCTACGCCTATAATAATAAGGTATATACGCAGCTCTTCAAAGAACTCTCTGCCGACAACACGCTGACGGACTATTGTCGCATCATGCAGCAGTCGCAGTCCAACAAGCGCATCGCCATCATCTTGCTGGTAGTCATCCTGATGCTCATCGTTCCTGCCTATTACATGCTGTACTATCGCCATAGACTCTACGACCGCCATTGTCGCGAGCGCATGCAGCTCGACAATCTCGAACTGGCTGACGACGAACTGCGCCGCGTGGAGCTCGAAGATTCCAAACTGCATGTGGCTAACAGCGTGCTCGACAACTGTCTGTCGGCGCTGAAACACGAGACCATGTATTACCCGTCGCATATCCGCCAGCTCGTCGACAAGGGTGACATCGACTCTTTGTCCGAGGTGACGCTCTACTATCGCGACCTCTATGGCATTCTCAGTGCGCAGGCTATGCGTCAGGTCGAACAGGTCAAGTTGCACGTCTCGCGCACCACCTTCCTGGGACATCCGGTGCTTGGCAACGACAACATGCTACGCTATCTGGCCGACATCCTGAAACCTCAGTCTGACGACGTGCAGCAGAAAGACGACCAATACATCGTCTTCACCATCACCCGCCAGGAGCCTTTGTCCGACATCGACTACCTGCGCTGTCGCCAGATTCTTCGCGATCATGGCGACGCCACCCATCGTCGTGCCTGCGGCATCACTCTCGCCACTCACGACTCTCCACTCACCACTATAACAATAACACTTCCAACATATCATCATGGACAAGTTTAAACTGATTATCGTCGAGGATGTGCCCCTCGAACTCAAAGGCACGGAAGGCATCGTTCGTAACGAGATTCCCGAGGCAGAGGTCATCGGTACTGCAGATGACGAGCTGTCCTTCTGGCGTCTCATCAAGAAGCAGCAGCCCGACCTGGTGTTGCTCGACCTGGGACTGGGCGGTTCCACAACCGTTGGCGTCGAGATTTGCCGACAGACCAAGGAGATGTATCCTCAGGTCAAGATACTCATCTTCACAGGCGAGATTCTCAACGAGAAGCTATGGGTCGACGTGCTCGATGCCGGAGCCGACGGCATCATTCTCAAGAGTGGCGAACTGCTTACCCGTCACGATGTGCGCTCCGTCATGGAAGGCAAACAGCTCGTTTTCAACGAACCCATCCTCGAGCGCATCGTCGAACGCTTCAAGCAGGCCGTCTCCTCACAATTGGCCAGTCAGGAGGCACTCATTGACTACGAGATCGACGAATACGACGAGCGTTTCCTGCGCCATCTGGCTCTCGGTTATACCAAGGAGCAGATTACCACGCTGCGTGGCATGCCCTTTGGTGTGAAAAGTCTGGAGAAACGCCAGAACGAGCTGGTGAAAAAGCTCTTTCCTGGCGGTGAGAGTGTCAATGCCACGCGCCTCGTAGTCCGCGCACTCGAATTGCGCATTCTCGATATCGACAACCTCGTTCCCGATTCAGAGTGAAGAGGTAAGAAGTAAGATGTAAGAGGTAATAATGAAACGGATTTTGCCCTATATCGCCTTGGTGCTGGCTTTGGCCCAGCTGCTGCTCATCCTTACATCGTGGGTGTGGAGTGCTGCCATGCCCTTGAGCGGAGTGCGCAGCATGCTCTCCAGCGAGGGCGTGCGGTGGTATCTGGGACATTTTGCCGAACTGATGGCATCGCCCGTTCTCGTATGGATTCTGCTGGGTGCGATGGCCTATGGTGCCGTCATCCGATGCCGCAACAACCTGCAGGGCAACAGCTATCGCTCCAGCCGTGCCCGCATCATTTCTGCCGGTTTCCTAGTGGTTTATGTGTGCATTGTATTGCTACTGACGGTTTTCCCGCATGCCGTACTGCTTTCCGCCAGCGGATTGCTATGGCCGTCGCCGTTTTCAGCCAGTGTGGTACCCATCACCGCCTTTGGCATCCTCCTTGCTGCCATACTGTACGGTGTCATTGCTGGCACGTTCCAGACTCTTTCCGAAATCTACGATTCGCTGGTCTATGGCTTGTGCCGGTGTGCTCCGCTACTGCCCGTCTACATCTTGTTCATGCAGCTGTTCGAGTCATTCCGTTTCGTGCTCCCCTGATGGCCCGATGATGTTGTCGATGCGCAACTGGACGATGCCTGCCGGTACGCGCACCTCCACCACGTCACCCACCTTTTTGTTCAGCAAGGCTTGAGCGATGGGTGATTTTATCGAAATCTTTCCTTCCCGAAGATTCGCCTCGTGCGGGCTGGCTATCGTGTAGCTCATCTGTGCCTGCGTCTTCATATTCGTCATCTTCACCTTGCAGAGCAGTCCGATGGTGTCGCTGGCCAGTCGCGATGTGTCAATCACGCGGGCGTTCTCCAGCACTCTCTGCATGAAACGGATGCGTCCCAGCAGTCGTCCCTGCTCACGCTTGGCAGCATGATATTCGAAGTTCTCGCTCAGGTCACCCTTGTCGCGAGCTTCGGCAATGGCTTCCCTGACCTGTGGCAGTTCTACGTTCTCCAACTGACGGAGCTCGGCTACGAGTTTGTCGTAGCCTTCTTGTGACATATATTCCATGATTGTTATTTTTTGAGTCTTCCTACATATTTCACCGGTTGTGCCTCTTGCTTCAGGGCATCGGCAAACTGCTGTGGCCTGATGGTCACCGGGCCACGCATAAACTCCGGTATGTTATAGCATTTCAAGAACTGACGATGATAGTCGGGGTCGCTGCAAGGCAGTTCGAAGGGCTTGCTGCCGTGTCCGTCTTTGTCGATATGGGCTATGAACGGACGCGTGTAGTTGCCGTCGTAGCGGCGACTGCTGAAGACGACCCACCGTCCGTTGCTCGACCACGAATGGTAGCTCTCGGTATCCTGTGAATTGATTTCTTCCATGTTGCGCGCCTCACCCGTCTGCAAGTCCAGCATCCACAAGTCGGCGTCGTGGTGCCAGATGTGGAAGACGCCCGCCTTGGCCAGGGTGAACATCAGGTATCGGCCGTCGGGTGAGATACGTGGGAAGGTAGCGCTTTGAGAGTTGACAGTTGAGTCTGCGGCGAAGACCAGTTCGCGTGGTCCGAACTCGAGCGTCTCGGGGTTGAAACGCTTCTTGTAGAGGTTGTATTTCACCTGTTCCCAGCGGGCTATCAGCTCCTGTCCGTTGTCGATGGTGTCTTGATACTCGAAGTGGGCGCTGCAATAGTAGAGCGTCTTGCCGTCGGGCGCCCAGAAGGGGAAGCACTCCAGTTCCGTGGGGTCGTTCTCGATGTTCGTCACCTCGTTCTTCTCCACGTCGTAGGCTATCAGGTCGCTCCGGGTGTCGAACACCTCAATCTTGTTGGGGTCGACAGAGTGGAACGTCTGGCTCGTCAGATTCGTGGAATACACAATCAGTTTCAGCCAGGGATGCCACGTGGGATAGACACCGGCCGACAGGATGGAGTCGTTCTTCATGCCGATTTTCCGGATGTTCCCGTCGTAGGCAATGATGGTTCCGCCCATGTTCTGGCGGGCGTGGAACTGCATGCGCTCGGGGTTGTACTGCTGGTAGTTATGGCAGTTGATGCACTGTCCGTTTGCACCTTCCGAACAGAGCATGTTGTCGTAGATGACACGCTCGTTGTAGTTCTCCAGACAGCGCTGATTGATGGTCAGCTCTTCGTAGGTCACATACGACGGCGAGATGAGTCGGTAGCTGATATACGGATCGATGCTGTCGGGCGATACATAGATGCTGAAAGGCTTGTAGCGCGTCCATTCGTCGTCCTGCTCTGCATAGACTTCCACTTCGATGGCGCTGCCCTTGGCGCTTTCCGTCAGCCGTCGCCAGTCGTCGGCATCGGGCTGCACCTTGCCGCCGCCACAAATCACTTCTTCGTCGCCGGCAGTCAGTCGGGCCACCATGTCATCCGCCTTGCCGTCCATCTCGAACGTCAGCGGAGCGATGTTCACAGGCACCGTGACGTTTGTGTAGTCGGGGTAGATGGCGGGCAGTTCGTCCCGCTCGCTGAACTCCTCGGGTATCTTGTTTCCGCAGCTGGCCAGTATCACGGCCGCCACGGTGAGTAAAAACAGTCTTCTCATAATGCTCAATATCAATAGTACGTGATGTTTCTTAGGAAGAAGTATTCAAAATAGTACGTCTCGCTGTAGTTGTCGTACAGAATCGTGCGGGCCTGGCTGTTGTTGGGGTTGGCCTTGATTTGCTCCATCAGTTTCATGAACTGGTAGAAGTTCTCCTTCACACCCTTGTCCAGTTGCCACTCTTCCAGTCCTTCCTGACCCTGCAGGTTGGCAAAGAGCCATGCTGCTTCCTGGAAGATGCGGGGCACATGCTGGCCGTTGTTCAGTTCGTAGTAGTGTTCGAATCGCGGCCAGAACAAATCGGGGTCTCGCGTCCACATCGCACCCAGCACGGCCTGCTCCTGGAAATTCAGGTCGTTGGCATCGTGTTCCGCCAGCGTGGTCATGATGCATTTCTCCACCCAGCCTTCCACAGCATCCAGCCGATTGGTGTAGTGCATCATGTGGGTAATGGGACCCGTCTCTGCGTCATTAGCCAGCAACTGCTTGTCGTTCATCACTGCCTCCATGTGGTCGGCCCACGATCCGTAGTAGCAGGTCTCGCGCAGTATGTTGAGGAACTTTCTCGCCGCCTGCTGCTCACCCGAGAAGATGGCACAGCGCGCCATGTATTTCAGCAGCTCCACATTCCAGCCGTATTCCACGCCGTCCTCCATCGAGATGCGGTGACACTCGTTCATCATGCCGTACTGATACAGCATCATGCGTCCCGCCACATGGTACATATAGATAGGCAGCGCCGTGTTGGGCTTCGCTGAACCCTTGGGGAACCGGTACATCTCCTCGCACTGACGTCCCAGTCGGCTCAGTGCCAGGTTGTGCATCATGACTATCGAACGGGTAGGCTGTTCGTCCTGCTTCTCGCCTTCTTTCACCACACCTTCCCAGTCGGCTTGCTCCACGCAGCGTTGCATGCGCAGTTCGTGGTGGAAATTCTTGTCCTTATACCAGAAATGATACACACCGTATGCGACAGCTGCCAGCAGCATGAGATTGATGATTTGAGGTTTGAGGTTTGAGGTTTGAGATTTGATGTTTGAGGTTTTGTTTGGCTGCTTACCCTTTTTCTGAACAGCGGGAGCGGCTTCGTGCTCCTTCAGCCGTACCAGGCTTAGCAGCACATAAAAAGCCGCCAGCACATAATAAGGATAATAGTATTCCGGATAGCTCTCGCTGACGGTGAAGTCGGGTAGGGCAGTCCTGTAGATGTCCGCAAGGTTCGTTTCATAGTACACGAAGCGGTAATACAGCAACGGGATGGCAACGACACTCAGCAGTGCCACCGCGCTTACCACCATGCTATTGGTATGCGTCGTGCTTTGCCGCCACACCATCAGCGCCATCAGCACCGCCGTAGCCAGCGCATAGACACCCATCAGCGGATAGCCCACCAGCGCCGTCAGCACGACGATGCCCACCGACAGCCACAGGCTCCATTTCCCGTCGGCGAGGGTGGGGGACAAGGCCTTTCTGAAAGCCCACAGCAGTGCCGTTCCCGCCGTTACGCCCAGCGTCGCCACATAGAAGAAACCGCGCAGCTTAATCACATAAACCCAGTATCCCAACTGCATGTTCGTCAGCAACAGGATGGCTACGGGAATCACCGTCAGCACCTTCCATCTCTCTGGTATGTTGAACGCCTGCTGCGTCAGCCACATCAACAGCAGCCACACGCCACACAGCACGACGACACCCACCCAGGGATAATAGAAATGCTGGCTCAGCCACGAGCCCACATACGACAGCATGCCGCCAGGCACCACCATCTGCTGCTCGAAAAACAGCGACGTGTTCAGAAATACGTTGTGTTGCTGCACCTTCCAAAGCAGGTCGGCTTCCCAGAACAATAGGGCGAAGGCCACCACCGCCAGGCTGCCCAGCCACAGAATTGTTGATAACAGTCTTTTCATTCTTCGTTGATTATAGTTTGGCAAAGGTACACATTTTTCTTTGATTCATTCGTATTTGTTCATAGTTTTTAACTTACTTTTCACCCACAATTTCCTCCGATGCTTTAAACCTTTCCCCATATCGTGCGTCAAAGAACCAGAAAACAGGATAACAATCCAGGTAAGAAAATTAAAATTTAACAAACAGGATAACAAATTTAAAAAACAGAATGAACATGAAAAAGATTGTTTTAACATTGGTTGCCATGATGGCAGTGACAGTTAGCTTTGCAAAGAGTAATGAAGCCGACAAGCGTTTTGACATGAGTTGTGACATTTATCGCCTTTCCGTCGTACTCGACCTGGACGAGCGTCAGATGGATGCAGTAGAGGACATTCACGACAAGTTCACCAGCGAGATGCAGTCGTTAGCATCCCTGGAGGGTCCCCAGCAAAGGTTCCGCATCCATCAGACTGTAAGAAAGGAAGCACACCAGATGCGCCAGGTGCTCAACGACAAACAGTTCCGTGACTACATGCGCATCCTGATGGTCACACTCCGCAACAGGCATCTCTAAGAACACACCTTTTACGGGACGGAAATAAAGAAAAGTTACGGCGTTAACTTTTCTTTATTTTTTTTTTTTGAAATTAACAGAAAACGTTTTATCTTTGCAGCCAAAATTTATTCAATTAGATTTATTACTAACAATTCAAACGATTCAGTTTATGAAAAGAAAAGAGTATGAAAAGCCGACGGCGGAAGTCGTCGAAGTGAGACAACAAGTGCAGTTGCTGGCTGGCAGCGAACCACTTAACAGCGAAGGCGCAAAGATTGATGACTATGAGGACGGAGTGTTCTCGTGGTAAGTATTAACCCTTTAAAACAAAAGAAGACAATGAAGAAATACATCTTTATGGCTGTGGCAGGCATGCTTGCACTCAGCAGTTGCTCGAACGACGACAACGATATTCAGAACCCTCAGGACGCTCGCCGACAGATGACCTTCACCGCTGGTTACAGTGACGGTGCTACGACTCGCGCCACGCTCTCTGGCAAATCGGTCAGCTTCGACGGAGGCGACAAAATCAGCATCCTCAGCGCCAAGAACACGAACACGCAGTTCACTACCTCGGAGGGCGGCGCATCGGCCACGTTCAGCGGCACGGCTGCAGACGACTCGAAGTTCTACGCCGTCTATCCCTACACCGACGGCCTGACCCTCAGCGGCGACGTCATCTCGGGCATCGTGATTCCCACGAGCCAGTGGAACAGTAATTGGCATTCGGGAAGTAATTATTCAGGCTGGGACCCGAAGGCTCCCATCGCCTATGCCACCACCACAGGCTCTTCACTTACATTCCATAACGCATGCGCCATTCTGAAAGTCACATTCCCCGAAGCATATTATTATGGTCGTTTTACGATATCTGCCAACGAGCCATTGGCAGGAACTTTCAGCCTCAATACTTCAACAGGTACACTGACCCCGACGCCGGGAAGCACAACTGTTACTGTGGGTAATCCTAGTAATATTTATAGTGGCATTAGCACTCACTCCAGTGGAAAAACCGTATATGTAGCCATTGCCCCAGGCACCTATACAGGCTTCAATCTTCACATAATTAATGAAGATGATGATGAGAAAAGTAAAACGAAAAGTACCAGCGTCACCTTCGAGGCCGGAAAGATATATGACTTGGGATCATATAATTTAAGTGATTTATAATGGTCATAAGTGATCTATAGACTCGAAGAGGCAATACTCACAGGGGAAATAACCCCGCGTGAGCCGTGAAGCAAGCCCAAGGAGCCTTCGGGCTCCTTTTTTTATGTACAAAAACGTGATGATGATGAAGAAGAACATGAAGAACGGACAGAGTGAGGAAGCTCGGAAAGGACGGCGGTTCCACGAGAAGGAGGACGGGCCGACGGTCATGGAGTGGTACGCGGTGATGCCGACAGCGGAACTGGCCGAGCGGATGGGGCTGACGGTGAGGCAGATTACGAACTATGTGTATCGGTGGAATTCGGAGCCGTGGGCACGGAAGAGTGCGTCGTTGCTGTCGGCAGAGAACAGCAGGAACGGGCGCAGAGGGGGTCGGCCGTTGAAAAAACGTCGAAAATAAAAAGCGAATACTTTTTTTGTAAAGCGATTTTTCGTTACTTTGCAATCGGAAGCCAGTATTGCGAGAAATCTGGAAGTATACTTTAACGGAGCTGGAAGTATATTATGACGGAGCTGGAAGTATACTTTTACGAAAGTGGGGCTATTGACCGCGATTTTTTAAACTATAGTATTAACATTTAAAACCTATTGATTTATGGCTAAAGTCAAGTACACTATCAAAGAGAACACTAAGGTTGGAACGCACAGTTTCTATGCTGTGCCAGTAACGAACGGCACCCTCGACTTCATGGAGGTGTGCGAGGAGGCTTGTGAGAACACGTCGATTGAGCCGTCGATTATGCGTGCGGCGGTGACGGAGTACATGAAGGCCGTGAAGCGCAACGTGCTGAAGGGATTCCGCTGTGCCTTGGGCGATCAGTTTATCTATGTGTATCCGAATCTGGAGGCATCGCTGAAGGACAAGAAGGATGCTCAGGGCAACATTACGGAGGTGGCTAAAATCGAGGATTTCACACTGGCCGGGGCAAAGAGCCGACTGGGTGCGACGGTCAGCAAGAAGTACAGCGCGCAGTTTGCCGCCGAGGTGTCGTGGCAGCGCGTTGACGCATCAGGCGCAGCCGTCGAGGATGAGGACATTACGGACAACGGCAGCGGCGGTGACAACAACGGCAGCGCTGGATCGGGCAGCAGTGGAAGTGGCGGCAGCGGGTCGATTACCACTGGCGTAGCGGCTCCGACCATCAATGGTAACGCGACGTTCACCACTTCGACGCAGGTGACCATGTCAGGTCCTGAGGGCGCTGAGATTCGCTACACCTCGGACGGCTCGACACCCACGGCCAGCAGCACGCTGTACACCGAGCCTCTCACCGTGAGCTCGTCGGTAACCCTGAAGGCCATCGCTATCAAGGACGGTCAGTCGAGTGAGGTGACCACCAAGCAGTTCGTCAAGAGCGACGGCGGTGCCGACGACCCCAGCGGATTTGAGGGAGCTTAAAAAGGTTTGGCCTCCAGGCCAACACCTTTTTAGTGATAAGTGATAAGTGATGAGTGATAAGTGATAAGTGAGAAGCAAAAGGAGGCTCGGGCGGTGTGCTCGGGCCTCTTTTGTTCTGCACTCGATTTTTCGTAACTTTGACTTCGTCGAAGTTACTTGCATTCAGAAAAGCTCAAATATATTTGGCTTTTCATTCATTTTTTCGTAACTTTGTCGCGCTATATTTTGATAAAAGTAATCAAAGAATATATAATGAAATCAAAATGCATGTTGACGCTGCTGACGGCACTGGTGGTTCTCAGCAGTTGTGGCGAGAAGAAGAATAGTGGAGCGAAGGCTCCGACGAGAGTGAAAACCCAACTGGTGTCGCCGGCTTTTTCGGATGATGCCCAGACGTATGTGGGCATCGTTGAGGAGCGCGAGGCTACGGCAGTCAGTTTCACGGGCATGGGCGTGGTGAAGCGCGTGCTGGTGAACGAAGGCCAGAGCGTGGGCAAAGGCCAGCTGATAGCCGAGATGGACGACACGCAGGCACGTAACCTGCTCAGTGGTGCCGAGGCTCAGATGACGCAGGCCAACGATGCCCTGGAGCGCTACAAGATGCTGCACGACGCGGGGTCGCTGGCTGAGGTGCAATGGGTGGAGATTCAGAGCAAGGTGGCCCAGGCGAAGTCGCAGCTGGAGGTGGCTAAGAAGAATCTGGCCGACTGCCGGCTGACGGCTCCCGTGAGTGGTATCGTTGGCAAGAAACTGATTGGTGCCGGAGAGACGGCATTGCCCTCGCAGGCTGTGGTGACCATTCTGGACATCAGCAGCGTGAAGGTGAAGGTGGCCGTCCCTGAGGCAGAGATCAGTGGCATCAGCGCATCGACGCCCTCGACCATCAGCGTGGAGGCAGCACAGGCCGTGGTGAACGGCGGCAGGATAGAAAAAGGTGTGCAGGCCGACGCGCTGACGCATACTTACGATGTGCGCATCAACGTGCAGAACAACGGACGGAAGCTGTTGCCCGGCATGGTGGCCAGCGTGAGGTTCATTGCCGACGGTTCGCAGAGCCTGGCGGGGAAGGTGTTGCCCGTGACAACGGTGCAGAAGGGTGCCGACGGACAGATGTTTGTCTGGACGGTATCAGCCGACAATACGGCACACCGCACGAAGGTTACCATTGGCGAAACGCTGGGTAACCACGTGGCCATCACCGACGGGCTCAACGTGGGACAGCGCGTGGTGACGGAGGGTTACCAGAAGCTGAGTGAAGGAACGAAGGTTGTTTATTAATTCGTTATACCGTTATTACGTTATACCGTTATATCGAAAACTATTATGAAAGAAAAGATGTCTTGGCTCCGTTGGCCGTTGGAGCATTACCCGATATCGCTGCTCATTGTGGGTATCCTGTTCGTGCTGGGTGTCTACGGCATGTACGTGATGCCCAAGGATGAGTTTCCGGCATTCACCATCCGTCAGGGAGTGGTGGTGGCCGTCTATCCTGGCGCCACCAGCGAGGAGATAGAGGAACAGGTGGCAAAACCCCTGGAGCGCTACCTCTTTACATATGGCGAGGTGAACCGTGCAAAGACGACTACCACTTCGCAGAATGGCATGTGTATCGTGATGGTTCGCCTGAACGATGAAGTGAATAACAAGGACGAGGTGTGGTCGAAAATCAAGCACGGCCTGAACCTGTTTAAGTCGTCGCTGCCCAGTGGCGTGCTGGCCCTGGTAGCCAACGACGACTTCGGCAACACGTCGGCCCTGCTGATTGCGATAGAGAGTCCGGAGCGCAGCTATCGTGAGTTGCAGACGTATACCGACCAGCTGTCGGACCGTCTGCGCCGTATTCCCTCTGTGGCCAATGTGCGTATCTATGGCGAGCAGAAAGAGCAGATATCGCTCTATGTGGATCGCCAGCGTCTGCAGGCCTACGGCATCGGACAGCAGATGCTGTTCTCGCATTTGCAGGCCCAGGGCATCACCACCTTGAGCGGCAGCATCAGCGACGACGACCAACAGATACCCATTCACATTGAGGTGACGGAAAACACGGAAGAGGAGATAGCCAATCTGATTATCTTCAGCGACCCCGTGAGTGGCAAGGTAGCCCGTGTTCGCGACGTGGCCCGTGTGGTGCGGGAATACGACCGTGCCGACAGTTACATCGAACAGGACGGACATCCCTGTGTGCTGTTGTCGCTGGAGATGACGCCAGGCAATAACATCGTGCAGTATGGCGAGGAGGTGGAGAATGTGCTCAGCGGCTTTTCCGCTGAGGTGCTCCCTGACGATGTCACCATCACCCGCATCGCCGACCAGCCAAAGGTGGTGGGTATGAGCGTGCGCGATTTCCTGCGCGACCTGTTGATATCGATGGCGATTATCATCCTGGTGATGATGATACTGTTCCCACTGCGCTCGGCCATCGTGGCGGCCATCACCATCCCGCTGAGCACGTTTATCTCTGTGGCGTTCATGTATATGATGGGCATAGAACTGAACATCGTCACCCTGGCGGCACTGATTGTCGTATTGGGAATGGTGGTGGACAATGCCATCGTGGTCATCGACGGCTATCTGGAATATCTGGGGAAGGGCTACGAACCGAAAGTGGCTGCTATCGAGTCGGCTAAGCAGTACTTTATGCCGATGATGCTGGCCACGCTCTGCATCTGTGTCATTTTCTTCCCCTTGCTGCTTACCATGAAGGGAGCCTTCCACGATGCACTGGAGGACTTCCCCATTACGATCACCATCAATCTCATGGTGTCGCTATTCCTGGCAGTAACGGTGATTCCGTTCCTGGAGGTGCTCATCATCAAGCCCGACAAGGTAAGTACAGGCGGCAATGCCATCACGAAGTGGGTTCAGAATACATATAATAAGGTGCTTGACATGACGTTCCGCCATCCGTGGCTGACCATCGGCGGTGGCATTGGCGTGGTGATTCTTTCCACCGTCATTGTAACAGCGTTGAAGATACGCGTTTTCCCCTATGCCGACCGCGACCAGTTTGCCGTAGAGATCTTTATGCCAGAAGGAAAGGGTATTGCTGAAACGCGTGTGATAGCCGACTCGCTGCGTAACGTGCTACAAAAAGACGAGGACGTGAAGTGCATCACCAGTTTCGTAGGCTGTTCGTCGCCACGATTCATGGTGTGCTATGCCCCACAGATGGCGGGACGCAACTATGCGCAGTTTATCGTCAATACGACGTCGCATGATGCCACGCTGGAACTGCTGGCTAAGTATCAGCCCGCATGGAGCGAGGCATTCCCTGATGCCTATGTGCGTTTCAAGCGACTGGACTATCTGGAGGTGCCGGAACTGGAATACCGCTTCTATGGCGAGAATCTTGACTCGCTGCATATCGCTGCCGAGCGACTGATGGAGCGCATGCGCCAGATGCCTGAACTGGAGTGGGTACACACCGATTTCCTGCAGCCTTATCCCATCATCAACGTAGAACTCGACCCTGTGGCATCGGCTCAGTTGGGCATCACGCGTACTACGGCAGCTCTCGCCTTAAGTGCCACGACCAACGACCTGCGTGTAGGCCAGATTTGGGAGGGTGACTACGAACTGCCTATCGTCGTCAAGGACGATGCCGACATGACGTTCTCAGACATCGAGAATCTGGGCATCGCTTCACCCATCTCAATGGTTTCCGCAGGTGTTTCCCAACTGTCAACTGTCAACTCTCAATTGTCAACTAATTCGACTGTTCCTTTGCGCCAGATTGCCAGCGTGAAACCTAAATGGAGCGAGAGCCGCATCATGCATCGTGGTGGCGAGCGTTGTATCACGGTGACAGGACAGTTTGCCAATGGTGTCTATGCCGCTCCCGTCGAGAGTCGTGTAGCCGAAATCATGCAGCAAGAGATTGACGTTCCCCAAGGTGTTCGAACCGAGGTGGGCGGCGAGATAGAATACGATGGTGAGGCACTGCCTCAGATTTTCGGTGGTGTGGCCATTGCTATGGTGATCATCTTCTTCTTCCTGCTGTTTAACTTCAAGAAATACGGCGTCACCATTGTCTGCATAGCTGCCTTGGGACTGATGATACCGGGTGCGCTGATTGGACTTGGTCTGATGAACCGCACATTGGGACTAACATCCATCATGGGTGTCATCACGCTGATGGGAATGATTATGCGTAACGAGATCCTCATCTTCGAGCATGCCATCGATTTGATTAAGAAGTTCGCGCCCGACGGTTTCCCTGTCGGGGCAACAGAGGAATACCGCCGCCAATACAACGAGGCCGTGCGTCAGGCGGCATATGATGCAGGCAAGCGCCGTATGGTGCCTATCTTCCTGACGACAGCTACCACTGCCGTTGGCGTGGTACCGATGATTATCGCGCAGTCGTCGTTCTGGATGCCTGTGGGTGTCACCATCTTCGCCGGTGGTATCGGTTCGCTGATCATGGTTGTTACGATGCTGCCCGTCATCTATTGGAAAGTGTCGACTAAATAGAAGACCCACCCCCATCCCCTCCCTAAATGGAGGGGAGCAGACAGACTTTAAAATAGAGAATAAGATACAATTATGAAAAAAATACTATTATCTTTTATGGCAGTATCCTGCCTATCAATATCAGCACAGGTAACCACTCCCCTCACTCACAGGGAGGGGTCGGGGGTGGGTCTCCTCTCTTTGCAGCAGTTGAAGGACTCCGCCCTGCGCAACAACATCGCCATGCGCACGGCACGTCTCGATATGGATGCCGCCCAGCAGCAACGCAAGGAGGCCTTTACCAACTATTTTCCCAATGTCAGTGGTACGGGACTGTGGTTCAATGCCAACAAGGGTACGGCCAAGATGGACATGAACCCCTCGGAGATGATTTCTCCCGAGACGGGTGCCATGCTTGGACAAATGTTCCCCCCAGAGGCGCTTGCTGCCTTAGCCAGTCCAATCAGCATGTCGATGTTAAAGAACGGTACCATCGGCAGTCTGATGGCTGTGCAGCCGCTCTTTGCCGGTGGTCAGATTATCAATGGCAACAAACTGGCAAGGGTGGGGGAGGACGTCACTCGACTGCAGCTGCAACTGTCAGAAAATGAGGTGCTGAAACAGACAGAGCAGTATTACTGGCAGTTGGTGTCCTTGCAACAGAAAATGAAGACCATCGAGGCTGTCGAGGCCTTGCTGCAGGATATCCATAAGGATGTCGACGTGGCAGTGCGGGCTGGCGTGGCACTGCGCAACGACCTGTTGCAGGTGCAACTCCGCCAGAACGAAACAGAGAGCCAGAAGGTGAAGCTGCAGAATGGCATTTCGATTGTAAAGATGCTGCTGGGGCAGTACTGTGGACTCAGACCCTCTCCCGACCCCTCTCTGTCGAGTGAGGGAAGTGATTACTCCTTCAATATTATTGTTCCCGATATAGAACAGCAGGTCATTCCACTCCCCTCCCTCGACAGGGAGGGGCTGGGGGTGAGTCTTCTCCCCGAATACCAGCTCTTGCAGAAGCAGGTGGAAGCCACCAAACTGCAGCGTAAAATGGAGGTGGGCAAGAACCTGCCGTCAGTTGGCATCGGTGCTGGTTATAACTACCACAATCTGCTGGACAACGACCACACCTTCGCTATGTTGTTTGCTACTGTCAGCGTGCCTATCAGCGATTGGTGGGGAGGCTCGCATGCCATCAAGCGCCGTAAGATTCAGCAACAGAAAGCCGTTGAGCAATTGGAGGATAACTCGCAACTGCTGAAAATCCGTATGCAGAAAGCATGGAACGATGTGCAGGAGGCTTACCAACAGCTTCAGATAGCCTGTCGCAGCATTGAACAGGCTGAGGAGAACCTTCGTCTGAATCGTAATTATTATAAAGCAGGAACCTGTCGGATGAGCGATTTGCTGGAAGCCCAGCTACTCTACCAACAGGCCTGCGACAAACATACCGATGCCTATGCCGATTACCAGAACAAGCTTCTGGAATATCGTCAGGCTACGGGACAATTCTCATAACAATGGCCTCCCGAAGGAGCCCATTAAACTATAATCGATATGACAGGGTGACCTAACGTCCCATATAGACCTTTCTGGAGTCACCATTGGCGCTTCTCTCGATGCACAGACCGTGAGGATCGTCCAGTCGACGTCCCTGCAGGTCGTAGTAAGTCTTGGGACCATCGTCAGCAGACAGTTTCACGTTTTCGATGGCTGTACTGCCTCGGTCGATCATGAAGATAAGGGTATTTAGACTCTGTGCAGGCATCTCGTAGAGATAATCGCTGACGGGCTCAGTAATGTCTTCAAGGTTTGACTTCTGGCAGAGCTTGCTGCTCTCATTGCCTGTCGACAACCACAACACACCACTCTTTACATTGTAAGGAAGGGTGATTTTCACGTCGCGTGTATCCTCTCTTGCATTGATAGCCATCACGATAATCGAATCGCCCTTGATGTATGCCGAGAACTGCTCGTTCTGTAGAATCTCCTCTTTTGTGCGTCCTGCGCTTTCGTCTTGTGAGGTCTTTAGGCGGGTAGAACCTGTCACATTCTTCGAGAAGTGTGACATCACATAGGCGCGGGGCAGCAGTTCGTCTTTCTTGTTGTCGGGTGAATTAGCAGTATATTCTACATTATCTTTTCTATACGTCCACGACTGACCAGTTCCGCAGAATGCCCAATGTGCACGCAAATACCAATAGATATATCCTGTACATCCTGCCAGCATACATTCGTTCAGTTCCTGGGCAAATATCATGTTGTCTTGCCAATTTGGCAAGTGGTCAATGTTGTCAGTCGCAGAGTGCTCAGTCATCCATACCTCCTTGCCAAGTGGTAACGCAGTTTGGGCAACGGGTTTGATATATTGGAGAGGCATGTGTCCATAAATGTGTCCGGCAAAGATGTCAACCTGCTCGCGACAGGTCTCGTCAGCCAACAAAGCATCGTAATAGTCTTTCCGAAATCCCAATGGCTCGGCACTAATGATACGTACGCCGTCGTATGCCTCGCGGTCGAGCAGGTTGGCATAGTTCTTAATCAGAGTGACCTGTTCCTCTGGTTCATAAAGACAACCAGAGTAACTAACCCACCAGTCAGGCTCGTTCTGGATGGAGACAGCATCCATGACAACGCCCTTCGATTTCATCCACTTCAGGAAGGTGTTCAGCCAAGGGAAGAACTTGTCATAGCAATCCTCGCGCAGCTTGCCTTTCTGGTTTCCCTGATCATCGGCATTGCCGCCCTGAGCAGTACCATTGGTCTTGTATTCACCGGGAGGTGACCAAGGCGTGCCAAACACAATGCCATCACGTTTCTTGACAATCTGGGCCGAAGGTAAAGAACCATTCCAGTCGTAGTCGCCCCAATTGTCGCCAGTAAAACTCGGCGAGATTTCCATACGCAGGATATTCAATCCGATTTTCGACTTTGCGCCGTACAGTTTACTTACACAAGCATTGTCGGTGCCAAACGGTTTCATGGCACCATCGCAACAGGCTCCGCCAAAGCCAGTAACAGTCTGCTTGCGGGTGCTGCTAACTTTTAGTGAAGTACGTGGTTTTGCTGCCTGGATCATGATGGAAGTAGAAACCAGGAGAATGATAGTAGTAAAAATTTTCTTCATGTTTTAATGTGAATAATGAATAATCTGGGCGCAAAGTTACAAATTTATTTTCAAACGAACCTAAAGAATTGGTGTTTTTTTACAATTATTATGACCTGGGAGTGAAAATTTCTGCTCATTTCCTTCGTATAATCAAAAATTAATACTACCTTTGCAGTCGAAAATATACTACATACCAAATTACTAAAATGAAAAATCTTATTACAGCTTTATTGCTGACTCTGACAGGATGGGCAACCATCAGTGCACAGACGAACAACAGTGACATGTTTATTCTCGGTGGCGAGCTGAGCAACTCGGCAGCAACGAGTATAGCAGACATTGACGTGGTCATGCCCCGTATGAAGACTTTAGGGCTGAACACGGTGCTGGTGCCTGCTTATTGGGAGTTTCTGGAACCCGAGGAAGGACAGTTCGATTTCACGCTCATCGACCGTACCATCCAGCAGGCCCGCCAGCAGCAACTGAAAGTGGTGTTCCTGTGGCTTGGTGCTTGGAAGAATTCCATGTCGTGCTATGCGCCGCTGTGGTTCAAGCAGGACACCAAGCGATTCCCAAGGGCCAGAACCCGTCAGGGCAAACCGCTGGAGATAGCCAGCGCGTTTTCAGAAAAGGTGTTCCAGGCAGATAACAAAGCCTTTGAGGCACTCGTCCGTCACATCAGCGAGTCGGGCAGCGATGTGGTGACGATGATTCAGGTGGAAAATGAAATCGGTATGCTGGAAGATGCCCGCGACCACTCGACTCTGGCAGATGAAGTATATAAAAAAGGAGTACCACAGGAACTCATTGTTTACCTGAAGAAGAATCAAAAGACGTTACACCCCTGGTTGAAGCAACGACTTCAAGCCTCAAATCTGTCACCGCTCACCTCTTGGCAGAAGCTTTTTGGCGACGATATCTATACCGATGAGATTTTCATGGCTTACTACTATGCCAAGTACGTAGGGCGATTGTGTGAAACAGCCCGCAAGTACACGCAGATGCCCCTCTATGTGAATGCGGCGATGAACAGTCGTGGACGCCAGCCCGGACAATATCCCTCGGCAGGACCGTTGGCGCATCTCATCGACCTCTGGCATTGTGGCGCTCCACAGCTGCTCTGTCTGGCACCCGATATCTATGATACGGGCTTCAAGGGCTGGGCAGACCAGTATGCGCTGTCTAACAACCGTCTGTTCATTCCTGAAAGCCGTTGCTGTGCGAACAGTGGCGCCCGTGCGATGTATGCCTTTGGCGAACATCGTGCCCTCGGATTCTCGCCCTTTGCCATCGATCAGGCCTCGTCCTGCGAGACGGAAAGCATCACAAAGGCTTACAACCTGCTGCGCCAAGTCGATGCTCTCACCTCTCACCACCCACCTCTCGCCACTAACGGTTTGCTGTTCGACCAAGAAGACAAGGAGCGTATTATTACCGACGATGGAATGATCATGACTTGTCGCCATTACTTTACGTTGCCCTGGGACCCTCGTGCCACCGATGGATCCACATGGCCCGAGGGCGGTGCCATCCTAATGAAACTGGCCCATAACGATTATCTGTTGGCAGGCACGGGCGTTGTTGTCGCCTTTGCGTCGTCCTACGAGAAAGCCCGCGAACAGCAACAAGTGCTGGGCGAAGACGGTTTCGTGGCCGCAGGTTCCCCTTCTTCCATCAGCCATCAGCCATCAGCCGTCTTCAACGGTTCCCGCAAGGGTATTGCCAGTGTAGACGAGGTGACTGTCGATGAACAAGGCCAGATGCATTACCTGCGCCGCATGAATGGCGATCAAGACCATCAGGGACGCCACGTGCGTATCAGCTGTGGCGAATGGAAAATGCTGCACGTCCGTCTGTACGACTACCAATAATTAGTAGAATAGCATCGCTAATACGTAAGCCACGATGGTCGATGTGGTGACGCAGATGAGTCCCGGCATCATGAACGAGTGGTTCAGCAGATATTTACCGATAACTGTCGTTCCTGAACGGTCGAAGTTCACCGTTGCAATATCCGAGGGGTAGTTGGGGATAAAGAAGTAACCGTATACAGATGGCAGCACACCCAGCAGCACGGGACCTGCAATACCCAACGAGTAGGCCAATGGCAACATGGCCACGACTACAGCTCCCTGCGAATTGATGAGCACAGAAACAAGGAAGAATACCAGCGCGATAGACCACGGATACTCCTTGACGACATCGGTCAGCATCTCTTGCATCTGTCCCATGTAATTCGAGAAATAGGTGTCGGCGAGCCAGGCGATACCATAGATGGCTACAACGGCTACCATACCCGATTGCCATACAGGACCTGCCACAGCCTTCTTTGGAGAGGCCTTGCAGAAGATAATCATCAGTGCAGCAGCACTAATCATCACAATCTGAATGACGAGATTCATTTTCAGGTCAACCATGCCTTTCTCCGTAAAGCCCTCGGCCACAACACCGGCTTTGGCCAATGCTGAAGCAGAGATGGTGACGCCACTGGCCAATGTCAGGTCGCCGGCACCCTTAACAGCCTTCACTGTAGAGTATGACGGCAGCAACTCGGGCAGTGCGGCAAACAATACGATGATGGCCAATGCACCGAGGAAAATGAATACTGCATTCTTTGCCGACTGAGGAATCTCCTTGTCGAGCGTCGTGGCGTTTGAACCAAAAATATAGTCACGCTGTGCGGGGTCGGCAATCTTCTTCTGGAAGTCGGGGTCCTTGTCGAGGTCAAGACCGCGGTGATACGAAGCAGCAGCAGCAGCCATCAGACCACACAGACAGGCGGGAATCGAAATCATCAGCACGCGGGGAATCGTGATGTCGAAATGGTTGGCATTTGATATAGTGACAAAGGCTACCACTGCAGCGGCAATGGGTGAACAAGTGATACCTACCTGCGAGGCGATACTGGCCACACCGCAGGGACGTTCAGGGCGAATACCCTTCTTTAACGCGATATCGCAAATGATTGGCATTAAGGTATATACCACATGTCCAGTACCTACCAGCACTGTCAGGAAGAACGTACACAGCGGAGCCAGGAAAGTGATGCGGTCGGGATGCTTGCGCAGCATCTTCTCGGCAATCTGAATCAGCCAGTCCATACCGCCCGATGCCTGCATGATGCCTGCACAGGTTACGGCAGCGATGATGATGTAGATTACATCTGTTGGTGGAGTACCTGGTTTCAAACCGAAACCGAAAACCAGCAGTGCCAGACCAATGCCCGAGATGGCACCCAGTGCCAGACTGCCATAACGCGAACCAACCCACAATGCCAACAGCACTATCATGAGTTGCAAAACCATCATTAATGTCATAAGCTTATTTTGTTTTAGTTATCGTTTTTACATACTTTCGTCCGCAAAGATACAAATTAATAATGAATAAACAAAATAATATAAGCAATTTTTCGTACCATTCTTCACAATTTGTGAAAGAACAGTACGAAAAACAGTTGTAAGTCTTGAACTACCCCTATCGGATAAATAGCAGTTCGCGGTATTTCGGTAGCGTCCACAGACCGTCCTCGACAATCAACTCCAGCTTGTCCGTTTCCTTTCGGATGGCTTCCATCTTCGGACATACCGTGTCGTGATACTGGATGGCGCGTTTGTGGATGTTGGCAATCTGATTGGCCACGCGACGGGCTTCGGTCAGTTCTTCTACCAGCTGCTCAATGCGCTCGGTGCGCTCGGCAATCTCCTCGATGAGTTTCATGTTGCGGGCCGAGAGCCTCATGGCTTGTCCCTCCGCAGAGAAGATATCCTTCATGCCCTGCACGTTCTTGATAAGCTTCGACTGGTAGTGGGTGGCGACGGGGATGATATGGTTCATGGCAAGATCACCTAAGACACGAGCCTCAATCTGAACGGTCTTGACATACATCTCCCATTTCACTTCGTTGCGGGCCTCCAACTCCTTGCGGTTCATCACCTTCGTGCTCTCGAACATCTTGATGCTCGACTCGTCCAGGTAATGCTCGAAGATGACGGGACACGACTTCTCGACATCCAGTCCGCGACGTGCTGCTTCCTTCACCCACTCGTCAGAGTAGCCGTTGCCGTCGAAACGCACGGGCTTGCAGGTTTTGATGTCCTCGCGCAGCACTTCGACAATGGCGTGGAACTTGGCGGTATGTCCCGTGCCCTGCGTGAATTCAGGACGCAGCGCGAATTCGGCTATCTTCTGGTCTACGCGTACCTTAAACGACGTGAGGGCCTCGGCCATAGCGGCATTCAGGGCAATCATTGCGGAGGCGCAATTGACGCTGGAACCAGGTGCACGGAACTCGAAGCGGTTACCCGTGAAGGCAAAGGGTGACGTGCGGTTGCGGTCGGTATTGTCGATGATGAGGTCTGGAATCTGTGGAATGTCAATCTGCATGTTTTTCTTACCTCTTACCTCAGACGTCTCACCTCTTTCTATCTTGTCCAACAGCTCTGTCAGCTGGGTGCCCAGAAACGAGGAGATGATGGCTGGCGGTGCCTCGTTGCCGCCCAGACGGTGGGCATTCGTGGCACTCATGATGGAAGCCTTCAACAGTCCGTTGTGCTTGTATACGGCCATTAGCGTCTCGACGATGAAGGTCACGAAGCGCAGCGTCTCGTTGGCCGTAGCTTCCGGATCTGACGCATCCGTCTTGCCTGGCGCATGCAACAGGATGCCGGTATCGGTCGACAGACTCCAATTGTTGTGCTTACCGCTGCCGTTGATGCCGTCAAAGGGCTTTTCGTGCAGCAACACGCGGAAACCGTGGTTGCGAGCCACCTTCTTCATCAGCGACATCAGCAGCATGTTATGGTCGACGGCCAGGTTGCACTCTTCGAAGATGGGCGCCAACTCAAACTGGTTGGGAGCCACCTCGTTGTGGCGCGTCTTACAGGGAATGGCCAGCTCCAGGGCCTGAATCTCCAAGTCCTTCATGAAGGCCTGCACACGGTCGGGGATGGTGCCGAAGTAGTGGTCGTCCATCTGCTGGTTCTTGGCACTCTCGTGGCCCATCAGCGTGCGACCCGTCATCAGCAGGTCGGGACGCGCTGAATAGAGACCCTCGTCGACGAGGAAATACTCCTGTTCCCAGCCCAGGTTCACCTGCACTTTCGTCACATCGTCATAGAAATACTGGCAAACGTCCTTGGCGGCCTTGCCCACGGCATGCAACGCACGGAGCAGGGGAGCCTTGTAGTCCAGCGCCTCGCCCGTATACGCGATAAATATGGTGGGGATACACAGCGTGTCGTCAATAATGAACACGGGACTCGTGGGGTCCCAGGCTGAGTATCCGCGGGCCTCGAAGGTGTTACGGATGCCGCCATTGGGAAACGACGAGGCGTCAGGCTCTTGCTGCACCAGCAGTTTGCCTGAGAATTTCTCGATCATGCCGCCCTTGCCGTCGTGCTCCACGAAGGCGTCGTGTTTCTCGGCAGTACCCTCGGTCAAGGGCTGGAACCAGTGTGTATAGTGTGTCACGCCCAATTCCATCGCCCATCTCTTCATGCCGTCGGCTACGGCGTCGGCGATGCTTCTGTCCAGACTGGCTCCGTTGTCCATCACGTCAACCATCTGGTCGTAAACGTCCTTAGGCAGATAGCGGTACATCTTCTCCTTGTTGAAGACGTATTTGCCAAAATACTCAGAGGGTCGCTCCTCGGGTGCCTTCACTTCAACGGCTTTCTTCTTGAAGGCCTCTGCTACTACCTGAAATCTTAAATCGTTTGCCATATTTGTGTTTGAAGTTTGCTGTTTTTACCTTTTTACTTTTTACCTTTTTACCTTTCATCAATGAATCGCTTCGTGATGTCATTGTAGGCTTCGATTCTTCTGTCGCGCAGGAAGGGCCACCAGCGGCGCACCTGTTCTGAGCGCTGCATGTCTACTTCTACGACGACTTCCACTTCCTGATCCGTTGGCGCTTCGTAAAGCAGTTCGCCCTGCGGTCCGGCTACAAACGACGTACCCCAGAACGGAACCCCCTCTAAACCTCCCTGAGGGGCGTCTTTCTCCCCTCCTTGGAGGGGTTGGGGGAGGGTTTCTACTCCTACACGGTTCACAGTGACTACTGGCAGTCCGTTTGCTACAGCATGTCCGCGCTGTACCGTCTGCCAAGCCATGCGCTGGCGCTCCTGCTCCTCGGGCGTATCGTTGGGGTCGTAGCCAATGGCGGTGGGGTAGATGAGCAACTCTGCTCCAGCCAATGCCATCAGTCGTGCTGCTTCGGGATACCACTGGTCCCAGCATACCAACACGCCCAAACGTCCTACGCTGGTGTCGATGGGTTGGAACCCCAGGTCGCCAGGCGTGAAGTAGAACTTCTCGTAATAGCCAGGATCGTCGGGGATGTGCATCTTGCGGTACTTGCCAGCGATGGTGCCGTCCTTCTCCAGCACCACGGCGGTGTTGTGGTACAATCCCGTCGCGCGACGTTCGAACAGCGAGGTGACAATGACAACTTGCATTTCTTTGGCGAGTTCGCCAAAGAACTCTGTCGAGGGACCCGGTATGGGTTCTGCCTGGTCGAACACGCTGACATCCTCCGTCTGACAGAAGTACAGTCCGTTGTGCAGTTCCTGCAACACAACGAGTTCAGCGCCCTCGTGTGCCACCTTACGAATCTTCTCTGCCAACCGCACTTTGTTGTCTTCGCGATTGCCCGTATTGTGCTGTTGAATGATACCTATCTTCATCGCTTTTTTACAATTTGGCTGCAAAATTACGCATTATTTTGCAAATCCCAAAGGTTTTCGTGCAGAATCTTAAATCAATAATACTGCATGGTGCAGCAGTGCAGTGAGCCGTGCTGGCGGATGACGGCGCGACAGTCGATGCCTACAATCTCGCGGTCGGGGAAGGCCTGTCCGACGATGCGCAGGGCCTCGGCGTCCAGGTCGGGCTGGTCATAGGTAGGTACCAGCACGGCACCATTGATGACCAGATAGTTGGCGTAGGTGGCAGGCAGACGCTCAAGACCCTCCCCCGACCCCTCCGAGGAGGGGGGTAAGTCTCCCCTCGGGGAGGTTTGGAGGGGGTTATAGATAGGGCGGGGCAGGGGTAGTTTCAACAGTCGGTAGGGCCGTCCGTCGAGTGTGCGCAGGGCCTGTAGTTCCTGTTCCATGAGTGCCAGGTCCGGATGGTCGTCGTCACCTCCCGTATATAATATGGTGTCGTCAGGACAGATGCGCATCAGCGTGTCGATGTGTCCGTCCGTGTCGTCACCGATAAGTCCTCCGTGCTGCAGCCATACGATGCGCTCAGCGCCCAGCCATTCTTTCAGTCGGTCCTCAATCTGCTGTTGTGTCAGCGGCTGGTTCCTGTGGGGTGCCAGCAGACAGCACGCAGTAGTAAAAATGGTGCCCTTGCCGTCGCTTTCTATCGAACCCCCTTCCAGCACAAAGTCCAGATGATCCTCGTATTCACCCTCCAGCAGCTCCTGCTCGTACAGGTGGCGGTTTATCTGGTTGTCCAGTTCAGACTCAAACTTCTCGCCCCAGCCGTTAAAGCAAAAGTCAAGCAGTCTTAGTGTAGAGTGTAGAGTGTTCTCAATTACGGTAATGAACCCGTGGTCGCGTGCCCAGGTATCGTTCGTAGGACATTGAACATTGACCTTCGCCCTTTGACCTTTGACCTGTACACTTTCTGGGGCGACGATGATAAGTCCTTCGCGCTTGCTGATCTCTCGCGCCATCTCTTCGTACACCGCAGTGATTTCCGGTAGCATTGGTGCCCAGTCCGTATCTTTGTGCGGCCACGTCAGCTGCACACAACGCTGCTGTTCCCACTCCGCAGGCATGCGTCTCTTCTTTTCTTTCATCATGTCTTTCGTATTTATAGCTGCAAAGATAATGAAAATCGAGAGAAATGCAAAAAAAACACAGATTTTTCTTTAAATCGAAGTTATCATGTATCTCGCCGATGGTAAAAACATCAAACATCGTTGCAGTTTTATCATCCATTGTCGCAGTTTTATCATCCATCGACGCAGTTTTAACGTCCATCGACGCAGTTTTAACTTTACACGTAGCCTTTCGACCTTTTACCCGGCAGCAAAAGACCCTTTCCCCCGTACCTTCCAACCTTTTAGGCAGGACTGCATCTCAGCGGGAAAGAGTCTTTCGCCTGTTCAGGGCTGTGCCTCGCAGGTAAATAATAGTTTTGATTACTTCATCTGCTCTAAGAGCTGGACGAGGTTATTGAGGTCACGGGCATCGACCTGCAGGTCGAGTAGCTGGCCGTCGCGGTTGAAGAGCTTGTAGGTAGGCCAGCTGTGTACGTTCAGATACTGCTCGATGGCTCTTTGCTGTTCGGCTGGTAGATTGTAGTGCGCTACGTTGTCGCCGCTGACGTTATACTCCTTGATGACGTTCTCCCACGAGTCCTGCGGGCTGTTGTTGGCCAGATAGAGATACTGGATGTCGAAGCGGTTCAGACGGGCATACTCCTCAGTAGAGTGGGAGAGTGCCTCCTTGCAGGGACCGCACCACGTGCCCCAGACGTCGAGGAGCACGAACTTGCCCTTGTAGGGTTCGAGGATTTTCTTCAGCAGTGCCTCTCCCTCAGAGATATTTGCCAAATCGTCTGACGACTTCAGCACCAACCTGTCGAAGTCGCGGTTCTCGATGGCGAGATAGTGGTCGTTTTGTTTCTCCAGCATGGCTATGCAGTCGGGGTTCTTGATCATCGCCCTCAGCGAGTCCATGACGCTGGGCAGCAGTGATGTGCGTTCGTGGTCGAAATAGTTATTAGCCTGTCGGAAGAGCCAGACGTCTTTGATGAATGGTTCAGCGTGGAGTGAGTCGAGCGTCTTTGAGTTTTCTCTCATGATGGCGAGGAGCATACCAGCGTTGATCAGCTTTTTGTTCTTAGGCGCATTGAATATTTTATCCACCTCCTTAATCATGTCGGCATTCAGTGAGTCAACCTCATGTGACTTGCGGATTTTATCTTCGATGGTGGGTTCCGCGTCGACGATGGGCTTCACTTCGTCAATCCATTGGCTCCAGCGGGTGAGCAACGCCAGTTCCTCATCGTTCGAGGCAAAGTCCTGATAATTGTCGCGCATGCTGTAGGAAAATACGGCATTGCGGGCCCGCGAGGCATCGTCGAGGTAGTCGCGCAGGAAACCGCCGAAGTCGCGATGCAGCGTGTAGGGCTTCACCATCTTCGTCCAGAACGTGTCGTAGGCATACTGACGGGCATGGGGGGTAAACTGATAGTTGGGCGCATCGAAGCGTGACTGTCCGAACTCGCGAGACAGCTGACTGATGACGTTGTCCTTACGGTATTGGCTGAAACGGGTAGAGATTGTGGGGTGCTGCTGGCAGAGAGCATCGACAGCACCATGCTGGGCTTGGATCACGCTGTCGTTCCAGGCGATGTAATGCTCAAAGTCCTCGCCTTTCTCCATACGACGACCACCCCAGGGAAGCGGGAATCGGAACAACTCGTTCTGCAGACGGCAGTCGTCGCCCATAACGAAGCGGCGGCCTTCCTTAAAGTCGTAGAGCATGAAGTAGGTCTTGCCCGGCTCCAGCATCGTGCGAATGAAGCAACGGCCCCAGTCGATGAAAAACTCACTGCTGTTAACGAGGGGGAACTTTGCCGAGAAGCGGCCCAGCGAGTCGAGGTCGGCATAGACCGTCTCTTGCTCGTCGGTATAGAAGTTCTGATAGCTGAGCTCGAACTTCTTACCTTTTTTTAATGGCTCGGGCATATCCTTGAGCCAGCCCACGATAGTGACGGTATCCGGCTTATAGTTCGTGTCGACGAAGTCTGTGCGAGTGTCCTTCGTGGGATAGTCGGGCAGGAAACGGCCAGTCATCATGGAGTACGTCGCCTTCTGATTGCCAATCTGTATCGCACGCGTACCTTTCTTATTCTTGCCGATAGTAACCTTCAGCTCGTCGTTGCCATTGGTAATCACCATCTTGGCCTCACCGGTCTTGGGATTCACGTCGCGCTGCTTATAAGTCCAGAACTTGCAGTCGTAGATGGCACAATCCTCAAAGAAGGCAATCTTCCAGTCGCCAGTCTGATCATCGCGCCAATAGGAGGGGAAGAGCTGCTTCCAACGCTCCTCGACGGGTTTGATGCCCTTGAATTGGAATGCACCTTCACCGTCGCCCTCGATGAAGTCGAACACCTTCGTGCCCTTTGGCAGCGGTGGGAAGTGGAACGCCATCTCACGCTTGCCACTCTTGTCTGTATAGACGTGCTTGTTCAGTTCGATGTTGTCTGCAGATACAATGGTAAAGCGCTGCTCGCCCACCTTCAGGTAGGTATCGCCCGCGAACTGGAACCAGTGGTCAAGCTTTTCTGAATCAGGACGCTGCCAGGCGGTGATATAGACCACTGTCTCGTTGTCCTTCAGCTCTACCTTAGTTACGTCGAGCAAAAGAATGAAGAATCCGTCGTCATAGCTTGTTCCGTACTCGGTAGTGGGCTGTTCCCACACCGTTACATTCTCTTTTGCCCAACCCGTCACTACGAAAAGGGCAAAAACCATAGTTGATAATAGTCTGTTCATTTCAGTTTATTTGATTGCGCTGCAAAGGTAATGATTTTTCTTTGATTCCTTTGCATAATTATTCGTTTTTAACTTACTTTTTCTTTGGCGACAGGCTGAAGCGGTACGAAAGCGAGAGCAGCACGTAGCGGCGCATGTTGTTGGTCCACTGTTCGGTACGGCCCTGGGCGTTAACCCAGTACTGCCATTGCGACACCTGGGCGAGAATGTCGTAGCCTTTCAGTTTGGCAATCCAGCGGCCTTTATTCCACGACTTGGTGAGTGTGGCGTCCCAATAGAGTCGGTTGTCGTTCATGTCGGCATCGGCATAGCCGCGACGCGAATGCATCTGCAGGTCGGTGTCGATGGTGAAGTCCCAAGGCAATTTATAGTTGGCATTAAATCCATACGAGAAGTCAAAGACGTCGGTGGGCAACTCAGTAACCTCGATGCTGCGATGAACATGTTGCCAGGCTACGTCGCCCTTCAGCGTAAAGCTCAGCTTTTCCTTTTGGAAACGCAGATTGGGAGCGTAGGACAGACGGGTAGTGCTGACGAGGTTCTTCACCGGCTGGTCTGTTTGTTGCTGTGCCGTAGCAACAGACTGGACAGAAGACATGTCGGTGCTTTGTCCGTAGCTGGCATTGAGGCTGTTGCTGATGTGCCAGAACTTCTTCTTCCCAAGGGCACGGCTGAATTCCATAGAGCTGTTTATGTTCCAGTTGCCATTGACATTCTCCGACCAGGTGGTGCGCACACCCGTCACAGGGTTGTAGGTGTATGCGGTGGTGATGGCATTGTACGACAGGTCGCTGTTCAGCGATACGGAGAAGTTCTGGTCGATGCTGTCCTTACGGGCCGAGTAGCGGGCGTTGAACCACCAGTAGGTCTGAGGCTTCAGGTCGGGATTACCCTTGCGGACATACAGCGGATTGCTGGTTGTGGTGATGTCGACGAGTTGTCCGATATTGGGTGTTGTGAGGCTGTTTTGTGCATAGATCATGAACGTCTTCCGGTATTCGTCGAAGCTGATGTAGTACTGTCCATATACCCGCCAGTTGTTGTAGTTGCGGTTCATGGTAGTGTTGAGCACGTCGCTGTTGTAGCTCATGTGCTTTCGACGGAAATCCCTGTCCAGCGACAGATGGAAATACTGATAACCCACGCCCTCCTTCGACTTGTTATACCCGATGGTGCCACCGACTGAGTACATGTTGATGCGTTCGCCCTGCTCTGATGAGTTTGGTGCGTCGAAGGCCAGTGCCAGCGAGTCAGCCGTTACGGGCAACGAGCCTATGGCGTGTGGTCCGTTTACTGCCCAGTTGGGCCCCAGCCAATCCAAACGGTAGTTGTTGTTGCTATTGTTGCTGTATTGGTGTTGTATGCTGACCCTCGGACTGATGTTAAAACTTTCCGTCAGTTGCAGCCGATAGTTGAACTGGCCGTTGAAGTTGTAGTTTGTCGATGGACCGTTGCCATATTGGTTACGTTGGTCGATGGTGCCCGTATTAAACAAGGTGTAGCGGTTCTGCGAGAAACTTTCGCTGTCCCACTGACGGCCCCAATAGCCACTCATTTGGAACTCCAGCTGGTCGCCCCAGGGTAGTTTCACGTCAATCATGTTTGTCATGTTCATGCTCAGCCGGTTCGATTTGTTCTGATAGTGGCTCACCGTGTGGTTTACACTGTCCGTCAGCAACTGGTCGTTGGCAGTCAGCGACCAACTGTTGCCGTCGTTTTTACCGTGATTATAATCCATATTAAACCAAGAGTACACGTAGATGGGTTTACGGATATAGAACGTGTTGCGTAAGCTCAGGTCGAAGGGGCGGCTGTTACTCATCGATTCGGATTTGCCGAAGGTGCTGGCACCCACCAGATAGTTCTCGTTCTCACTCTTATTCTCCGTATGCACATCCTGCCATTGCAGCTTGAATTCAGCGTCGTCGGTGATGCGTTCCTCAGGAGCATGCCAGGCCAGCATACCACCGATGCTCTTCACGTCGCGGTCGCCCGAGGCTTGTGTCCTGTCGCGTTCGTTACCCTCGCGGTCGTAGTCGATGTATTCGTTCAGGTTGTTGGCTCCACCGAATAGTACGGCACGGGTGCGGTCGGTGAATCGCATGCCGAAGCCTTTCGTCCGGTAGCGCTTATCTGTACCATAACCGGCTTCCAACTGAACCGTGCCACCCACGGAGTATTCCTTCTTCAGTTGCACGTCCATCGTGTATTCCTTCTCTTCTTCGTCGCGTCCCAGAAACTCACTCTTGGGCGTGCGTTTGTTGAATACCTGCACGTTCTTGACGGTGTAGTAGGGCAGGTTTTCGAGCATCATCTTGTTCTTGCCCTTGAAGAAGTCGGCGCCGTTCAGCGTCAGGTTCTCCACCTTCTTGCCGTTGACGTAAATCTCGCCGTTCTCCTTCAGTTCCACGCCAGGCAGTTGCTTGATGAGTCCGTCGAGCATCGAGCCCTCGGGAATGTTGAAGGCGTCAGCATTGAAAACGATGGTGTCGCCTTTGTACACCATCTTGACTTTTGTGGCCTTGATGACCACTTCGTCCAGTTCACCGCCGTCCTTGTCGACGACGCGCTGGGTGCGTTTCATGCGAATGGAAGGCACCTCGAACTGACGGTTACGGGCTACGTATTTTATTTCGTAGTTTTTGTAGGTTGTCTCATAGCCAGGAGCCGTTGCCTTGATGATATACTTGGCAGGCTTGGCGGGTACCTGCATATACCATTCCGACGACTTAATACCTCCCCAGCCGTTATTGTCTACCTGTGCCGAGTCCACCAGCGTAGAGTCAGGGCGGAGCAGCACCACCTTCGAGTCGGGGATGTGCGAACGGGTGAACGAGTCCGACAGGTAGCCGTACAGATAAATCTTCTTTTCTTTTTTTACCTTTGTTGAATCCTGTTGCTGTGTTTGTGCCCATCCTGTCATAACAATGAGGGCAAAAAGAAAGAAAAGCACGGACCGCATCACTACGTTCCGTACTTCCCTCACATGTGGTTGATTAGTTTCAAAATCTGTCATTTTAGAATAAGTTGTTAGAAATACCTTTTATCGTCATATACGACGTGTTATATATGATATCTTGCAATAAGACATTTAAAATACCTTGAATCCTGAAAACTATTTCACGACCTTGCGTGGATGATACTCAAAGAGTTTTTGGTTGGCGCGCAATTGCTCGATGCTGAGATTATGCTGTACGGAACCTTTCCAATTAGCGCCCCATGCATTGAAGGGTTCTCCTGCCGGTTCAATATAGGTAAAAGTCTTTACATCTAATGGTATCGGGTCGTAGACCTCTACATAGGCAACATAATCGCCTGCATTTCCCTCCATAAAGAAAATCTCGTTTTGTGGTACACCCAGGACTTCACGGCGCTTATACTGCCGCCCATTATCGTCAAGCAAGACACAAGACCTGTCAGTTCCCCAGTCGAATCCCCAATACTCGCGTGTCCAGTTCTGCTCATAGCCAACAGCCAGATAGGTAGCCTCTGGAGTAATCCAAATTGCCTTGGTGCCGTCCTGCACTGGCTTGATAAGGTGGGCGTCTGTCAACACTTTCCAAGTGTTCCAGTTCTGTTTGTCGTAAGGTTTATCTTCGCTGAGGTGTTCCTGTAACAGGCGGGGCAGGTGGAACTCCGGTTTGGCGTCATAGGCAAATTGCAGACCAGCTCCACCCCATCCAAAATTGTGCGGCTGCCTAAGACTCACCTTATCACCTACCAAATACCAGTTGGGAATACCGAAGATGACGACATCCTTCGTGCTTTCCGGCAGTGGTGGGAAGAAGATTTTCAAATCGATTACATCGCCCTTCTTTGCCTTCACGCTGAAATGCTTGCGGAAAGTCTCGGGCTCGGTACGACGTATGCGGTACTGCACACCCGTCTCACAATCTACGAGGCATGTTTCCTCTGATGTCAGCCAGAGGTGGGTCACCTCATCAGCAGGCATACGAAAGTAGCAGTGCATTACCGTCTCTCCGCCTTCAGCTGTCAGTCGCCAACTCATCGGCACATAAGGCTGGGAGTCAATTTGCATGCCAGCCATCTCAGGGAACATTTGATCATAGTCTTTTACTACTATCACGTTTTTAGCTTCGCAGTTGTCCTTAATCCAGTCATTATTCGTAGAGTGCCAAACCGCGGAGGTCTTCTTGGTCTTTTTGTCCACACTGATTTCAGGGCGGGGAACGAAAACACCAGTACTGGAGGCCAACACTTTAACATCTTGTTCTTGTGCCTGCATCGAGAGACAGGCAACAGCCATCAGGCTAAGGGTTACGATACGTTTCATCATATCTGTTTTGTTTTGGGGTTAATACTATTTATATGCATGAGCTCATCGCGATATTCTTGATAGCAGGCTGACGACTCCTTGGTGCCCAAGGGGGCGTTGGTGCCGTAGAGCAGGATCTTGCCGTTCACGCGTTCGGCTATCCAGCGGTATTGCAATCCGCGGCGCAAGTCCTTCAGTTCGAAGAAGAACTGCTGGTGCGAGAAATTGAGGAAGTATCCTGGCGTTTCGTCGCTATAGCAGCAAGCCACTTGCAGCAGTCGGCTGAAGAGGTCGAGTTCTTTCGTATCAGGAAATACGTAGACAGTGCTAACCATATTGCTGTCGGCATGGTTCGTGCACTTCAGCCCACCTTGTTTCACGTTGTGATAGGCTGCCAGCTTGGCTATGAAGTCATCCACACGGGCAGGATCCTGATAGGGCACGGTGTCCTTCGCCAGGTCGTAGGAGGCGTAGTGCAGGTTGGGGTCGTCTTGCTCGTCGTAGGGAACTGTAGAAATGGGAGCCGATTCTTGAATTACAAGGGGTTGTTTAGTGAGCGTTTGGGAGTTAGCAGAAACGCTATTCCGCTCTTTCTTTGATACCTTCACGGGCTCGTCATTAGTCTGATTCGTTCGGACTGTGAGTCTGTCCTGTTCGGACTGCGAGTCCGTCCCGTTCGGACTGTCAGTCCGTAAGGACGTATTCTGAGCGAGAGACGGTGCTTGTGGTTCGATGCCCTGCTTCGGCCATGCCAGCATTAAGGCGATAGCTACGCAGGCAGCTGCAGATATGGCAGTCCAAAGCCAGTGCATCTTTATGGTGCGAGCCTTGGGTTGCATGGCATCTTCGTCCTGGTCTGGCAGACTGCTCATGATGCGGTCCGTCAGTGCATCGGGGTCGTCAATCACGGGCTGCTGGCCTTTCAGTTGTTCCAATATGTCGTCTATCTTATTCATATCCTAATGCTGTAAGTCGTTTACGTATGGTTTGGCGGGCCACATACAGGTTGCTTTTCACCTGTCGGGCATCCATCCCCGTTATTTCTTGTGCTTCTTCCGACGAGAGGCCTTCCAGTTGACAGAGTGTGAAGGTCAGTCGTTGCTTGTCGCTCAGTCCCTCGGCCATCGTCCTCACTATCGACACCCATTCCTGGTTCTCCAGCACGCGCTGGCTGTCGCTCTCTGTGGCGAAGCGTCGCACCACCATTTCGTCGTCAGGCATAGCGACGATGCGACTCATGCGCTTCAGCCTGTCGAGACACAGACGCGAGGCGATGGTGTAAATCCATGTAGTGAAAGGCTTTTCCGGATTGTATGTTCTGATGCTCTGCCACACCCTGATCAGTGTTTCCTGCACCATGTCCTTGGCCTCTTCCTCGTCGCACAACATCTTCAGCGCCAGCGAGAATAGCATCCGCTGATGCGTCTGTACCACCCATCGGAAGGCATTTTTGTCGCCTTGTTGGCAGCGGGTGATGATGTCGCGCTCTGTCTGTGTCATCAAGTGGTTGTTCTGTCTATTATACGACGAAATAGGGGCAAGGTCAAATGAAATAATGATTATTTTTTATAAGTCCTGGATTTATGGCTGATAAATCTATGATTTACGACGTGCAAATCTAGGACTTATGGTTGATAAATCTAGGATTTGTCATTGACTAATCCCCCTCATGGAAAGTGAGATGCGTTGGCGGCGGAGGTCGACGGCAATGACTCGGACTCGGACGTGCTGGTGAAGGTGAACGACCTTAGTAGGATCGGAGACGTATTTGTTGGCCAGCTGAGAGACGTGAACGAGTCCGTCCTGATGGACACCGATATCGACGAAGGCTCCGAAATTGGTGATATTTGTCACAATCCCAGGTAGTTCCATGCCTTCGTGCAGGTCTTCAATAGTTTGTACGTTTGGGTCGAATTCGAAGGCTTCAATCTGTTCACGCGGGTCGCGGCCAGGCTTCTCCAACTCCTTCATAATATCCGTAAGGGTGGGGAGTCCGACGTCGGCGGTAACGTATTGCTTGATATCAATATGTTCGCGCGTACCTTTATTATTAATCAGGTCGTTGACAGAACAGTTCTGGTCTTTAGCCATCTGCTCGACGATGTGGTAACTCTCAGGGTGAACGGCAGAGTTGTCAAGCGGATTCTTGGCATCGGGAATGCGTAGGAAACCGGCACACTGCTGGAAGGCGGCTGGTCCCAAACGGGGTACCTTTTTGAGTTGGGCGCGGCTGGTAAAGGCACCGTTATCGCGTCGATAGTCGACAATGTTCTGGGCCAATACAGGCCCCAGTCCGCTGACGTAGGTGAGCAGATGTTGGGAGGCCGTGTTGAGGTTTACACCCACGAGGTTGACACAACTCTCAACAGTCTGGTCGAGGGAATGCTTTAGTTTCGTCTGATCGACGTCGTGCTGATACTGTCCGACACCAATGCTCTTGGGATCTATCTTGACGAGTTCGGCCAGCGGGTCCATCAGTCGACGTCCGATGCTGACGGCTCCGCGAACGGTGACATCCTCATCGGGGAACTCGTCGCGGGCCACCTTCGAGGCGCTGTAGACGGAGGCACCGTCTTCGCTGACGACGAAGACTGAGGGGGTGCCCGTGGAACTAGTCTGACTAGTATCACTAGTAGGACTAGAGAGACTAGACAAACAATCTGCGATGAAGTCCTTCGTTTCGCGGCTGGCGGTACCGTTGCCAATGGCGATAGCCTCGATGCGGTAATCCTTAATCATCTGCAGCACGTGCATCGTGGCCTGCATGCGGTGGTTGATAGGTGGATGGGGAAAAATGGCCTCGTGGTGGAGCAGGTTGCCCTGAGCATCGAGACACACCACTTTACAACCCGTACGGAAACCGGGATCGACACCCATAACGCGTTTTTGACCCAGCGGTGCCGAGAGCAATAGCTGGCGCAGGTTTTGGGCGAACACATTGATGGCTTCCTCGTCGGCTCGCTCCTTGCTGAGATTCATGAATTCTGTCTCGATGGAGGGCAGTAGCAGACGCTTGTAACCATCTTCGACGGCTTCGGCAACCAGTCGCTGGCAGGCACCCTGTCCACGGACGTAGTTGCGTTGCAGACGGCTGACGGCCTCGTCGTCGTCAATGGTCAGACTGACACGGAGAATGCCGTCGCTCTCACCGCGGCGCATAGCCAGCAGACGGTGGGAAGAACATCGTTTCAAGGGCTCTTCCCAATCAAAGTAATCACTGTATTTCTGGGCTTCGTCAGTATCTTTCTTGCTCTTGACTACCCTTGACTCGATGAAGGCCTCGCGACGGAAGGCTGCACGGATTAGGTTTCGGCTGCGTTCGTCCTCACTAACCTGTTCGGCAATGATGTCCTGGGCGCCTTTAAGGCAGTCCGAGACGGATAAACCATCGTGAACAAATCGCCTTGCGGCTTGTTTTGGGTCAGGATCGCGCTGGAGCAGAAGAAGCTGAGCCAGAGGCTCGAGGCCCTGTTCACGAGCCACCTGGGCACGAGTACGGCGTTTTGGTTTATAGGGTAGATAAATATCTTCAAGGGTAGTCAGGTCCCAACAGTCGTCAATACGTTTGCGGAGTTCGGGAGTCATTTTTTCCTGGTCGGTAATCGTCTTGACGATGGTTTCTTTTCGCTTGGCTATTTCCTGGAGGCGCTCACTGCGGTCGCTGATGGCAGTTATCTGAAGTTCGTCGAGTCCGCCTGTGCGCTCTTTGCGGTAGCGCGAGATGAAAGGTATGGTACATCCCTCGGCAAGGAGTTTGAGGGTGTTTTCTACGCCATGTTCCGGCAGGTGCAGCTCGGAGGAGATGAGCTGGGTGAATATCTTGATGTGTTTCATTGTTCGTTTTTGGTTTATTTGCCTGCAAAATTAAACATTTTTTTCGGAACAAGCAAATAAACACGATTTTTCCTTTGGTATTTCGCCCGGTTTACACTACCTTTGTACTCTGAAAACAACAAGAATTGAAACACATGGAGAAAAGTGATCTGAGAATCGTGTTTATGGGTACACCGGAGTTTGCAGTAGAGACCCTTCGTGCGCTGGTGGATAACGGATATAACGTGGTGGCTGTGGTGACGCAGCCCGACAAGCCTGTAGGCCGACACGGCAGTGTGCTGCAACCCTCGCAGGTCAAGCAGTACGCGTTGGAGCATGGTTTGCCCGTACTCCAACCTGAAAAGATGAAAGACCCGGTGTTCGTCGAACAGTTGCGGTCGTACGAGGCTAACCTGCAAGTGGTGGTGGCGTTTAGGATGTTGCCCGAGGTGGTTTGGGACATGCCAGTGTATGGAACCTTCAATGTCCATGCTGCTTTGTTGCCTCAGTATCGTGGTGCAGCTCCTATCAACTGGGCCGTCATCAATGGTGAGACGGAGACGGGCGTAACGACGTTTTTCTTAGACCACTACATAGATACTGGACGCATTATCGCGAAAAAGACATTTCCTATTCCTGACGATGCCGACGTGGAATATGTCTATGACGGACTGATGCATCTGGGCGCAGAACTCTGTCTTGAAACTTTAGAAACCATCGTCGCAGCTAATGGCCATCCTGCAACAATAGCACAAGAGGATATATATGGCGGCAATAACGCGACAGAATCAAATCATAATTCTCAATTCTCAATTCTCAATTCTCAATTGAAGCCCGCTCCGAAGATTTTCAAGGAGACATGCCAGATAGACTGGACAAAAACCGCCAAGCAGGTATATGACTTTGTGCGTGGACTGAGTCCTGTGCCTGGTGCATGGACTACGCTGGTAGCTCCGGACGGCAAGGAAACGGTGCTGAAAATCTACAAAACCAGCAAGACGGGTCGCGTAGGGCAGGAGAGTGGCAAGCTATGTGTGGATGGCAAACGGTTGTTGGTGTCGGCACAGGACGAGCTGCTGGAACTGTTGGAGGTCCAGTTAGCAGGCAAGAAACGCATGTCGGTCCGCGACTTCCTAAACGGCATGAAGGCCATAGAAACATATCAAATGAAATAATTTTGTGGTTTTGAATAATAAACGTGAAAGTGCTGCGTTATAATAATGTATAATAACTTAAATTTGATTTGCCTATGCAGCATTTTACTCAAGAAGATTTTCAGCCACACCCCGCCACCATTCTGTTTTTGAAGCAGTTTGCGCGTATGTGTAATTCAAAAAAACAAGAGAACAATGGCTACAATGGTTTCTCCATCGTTGCTTGCAGCTGATTTCCTGCATCTCGACAGCGAATTGGAAATGATTAACCGCAGTGAGGCCGACTGGCTTCATCTGGATGTGATGGACGGCGTCTTCGTGCCCAACATTTCCTTTGGATTTCCTGTGCTTGAGGCCGTTGCCAGAAAGTGTACGAAACCCCTTGACGTTCACTACATGATTGTGCACCCGGAGCACTACATCGAGCAGACTCGGAAACTGGGTGCGATGATGATGAATGTGCATGTGGAGGCTTGTACCCATTTGCACCGCACCGTGCAAGAGATTCATCTGGCTGGTATGAAGGCTGGCGTGACGCTGAATCCCGCTTCGCCCGTGTCGCTGCTGGAGGATATCATCTGTGATGTGGACATGGTGTTACTGATGAGTGTGAACCCAGGTTTTGGCGGACAGAAATTCATCGAGAATACCATCCAGAAGGTGCAGCGTCTGAGAAAACTCATTGACGAGAGTGGTTCGAAAGCGCTGATAGAGATTGACGGTGGCGTGCAGGCCGAAACCGCCCCACGACTGGTGAACGCCGGTGCCGACGTGCTGGTGGCAGGCAGTTATGTCTTTGGAAATCAGAATCCAGAGCAAGCCATTCATGACTTGCGCAGCCTTTGACTACTAGGTATTCCTAGGTATTCCTAGGCGTTCTTAGGCAATCCTAGGCAATCCTAGAGCTAGAGTTCAAGATTCAGCTGGATTTCGTGTTGTTTGGCCATGCGGCGCATGTTGATGAGTGCGTAACGCATGCGGCCAAGCGATGTGTTGATGCTGACACCTGTGGCCTCGGCTATCTCCTTGAACGACAATTCCTGATAATAACGCATATAAACTACTTCGCGTTGGGGAGCAGGCAGTGAGTTCATGATGTGGCGCACGTCGCGAAGCACTTGGGCATTGACATACTCGTTCTCGCGGTTGAGGTCCATCAGAGAATCGCTTTTCAGCTTGCTCAAATCATTGCCGGCAGTTGGCTCTATGATATGTACGCTCTTCTGAAGGCGGAAAGTGTCCATGATGACGTTATGTGCTATGCGAATCAGCCAGAACGAGAACTTGCCGGAATCGGTGTACTTGCCTTCCTGCAATCTGGTGATGACCTTGACAAACGTCTCTTGGAACACATCATTAGCCAGCTCGGGGTCGCGAACCACGAACATAATGTAATCGTAGAGCTTTTTCTGATTGCGAGTTAATAACTCATCAAACGCCCTATTGTCTCCTCCTACATACTGCAAGGCCAACATTTCGTCGGTCATGCTTTCGTAATTCTTCATATTCTTTCAATTTTTATGAAGTAGAGTCTCGTCGATAGGCAGTAGAATTTTGATGTTTAATTATTAACTTTTGTTATTATTTCGCTTGCAAAAGTATATATTTTTATCAAAACAACCAAATAAAATGCATTTTTTTTTGCAATTTGCGTGTTAATTTGTACCTTTGTCCATAATTATTACATAAATAGACGAGAAAAATGCTAAAACTATTTGTTCCGGGCCGTTTGTGTCTTTTTGGTGAACATACCGACTGGGCTGGTCACTATCGTACGATGAATGCTGATATTCTTCCAGGAGCCTCTATCGTGACTGGTATTGAACAAGGCATCTATGCTGAAGTTGAGAAATCTACCATCTTCGAGATGCATAGTGATGCCGCAGAACTGTCCGATGTATGGCGCGATTTCTCCTGTCGTATGAGTGAACAGGAACTGAAGCGCGTGGCTAAGTCTGGATCGTTCTTCAGCTATTGTGCCGGTGTTGTCAGCTACATGTTGGAATGGTACAAGGTGGGTGGGGTGCGTATCCGCATTACAGGTATGACGCTACCTATGAAGAGCGGTCTGTCGTCGAGTGCAGCCATTTGTGTGCTTGTCGCGCGCGCGTTCAATATTTTATATCATCTGAATTTGAATACGTTGGGTGAGATGAATATTGCTTATTTGGGCGAGTTGCGTACGTCGAGTCGTTGTGGACGTTTGGACCAGGCTTGTGCCTTTGGTGTGAAACCGAATCTAATGACCTTTGATGGTGACGAGATAGAGGTGAAGCCCCTGACAGTGAAGAAAACCTTGTACTGGGTGTTTGCCGATCTGTGTGCCGAGAAAGACACCATCAAGATTCTATCCGACCTGAACAAGGCATACCCCTTTGCGACGACAGAAGGCGAGCAGAACCTGCACAAGGCCTTGGGTGAGTGGAACCACGATATCGTTGAAAAGGCCATTAAGTGTATGGCGACAGGCGACGCGGAGTCTTTAGGACAACTGATGACACATGCAGAAGAGATGTTCGACGAGTATATTGCCCCGATGTCGCCGGCTTTGTGGGCTCCTAAACTGCACGAAGTGCTTCATGACCCCAACATTCAGCCTATGATTTGGGGTGGTAAGGGTGTCGGATCGCATGGCGACGGATCTGTGCAGTTCTTGGCGCGTTCGGCTGAGGATCAGCAACAATTGTTAGAGTATCTGAATGCGCAAGGTATGAAGGCCTATTCACTGACCTTGCATCCAGTGCATACGGTTCGTAAGGCTATCATTCCTGTGGCTGGTTTCGGGACTAGGCTTTATCCCGCCACTCGTTCTCTGAAGAAAGACTTCTTCCCAATACCCTGTTCAGATGGCATGGTGCGCCCTGTCATTCTCATCCTTTTGGAGGAACTGGTGAAGAGCGGTGTAGAGGAGATTTGTCTGGTTTTGGGTTCTGAGGAGGAACGCATTCAGTATACGGACTTTTTCGAACGTCAATTGAGTGAGGAACACTTGAGAAAACTGAATAAAGAAGCACAGGAATACGAGAATCGCATACTGGATCTAGGCAAACGTCTGCACTATGTCTATCAGCACGAAAAGAGAGGTTTCGGACATGCCGTATTCCAGGCGGTGGAATTTGCCAACAATGAGCCGGTGCTGCTGTTGTTAGGCGATACGCTGTATCGTAGTCAGTCGAACAAACCCTGCGCCCTGCAACTGATAGAGCAGTACGAACGTTATAATCAGTTGATGGTGAGCATCCATCCCATTCCTTTGGCAGAGGTGAGTCACTATGGTATTTTGAGCGGTGTCTGGGAAGACAAGGAGAACATGCATCTGAATGTCTCGGTAATGAATGAGAAGCCCAAAGCCTCGTATGCTGAGGAATTCTTGGGTGTGCGTAATAAGGAAGGTGAGAAGGAGTATTATTCTGTCTTTGGACAATATATTCTGACACCAGAGGTCTTTGCACAGCTTGACGAGGATATCAAGAAAGCTGATGAGGAAGGCGACAAGACACGTGAGATAGAACTGACTGCCGCCCTTGAGGCTGTTCGCCAGAAGAGCGGCATGATGGGTATCAGACTGAAGGGTACCATGTATGACATGGGCAATCCTACTGCCCTGCGCAACTGTGTGCGCTATTTCTCAAGATAGGCTATCTGACGTATTCTTCAGCGCGACGCAAGAGATACTGGCCGTAGTCATTCTTAATCATGGGCTCGGCCAGTTTTTTCAGTTGCTCTTTGCTAATCCAACCGCGCTTGTAGGCAATTTCCTCCAGACAAGCCACCTTTAGTCCCTGGCGTTTCTCAATGACCTCAATGAAGGTCGAAGCCTCGGAGAGTGAGTCGTGGGTACCTGTGTCGAGCCATGCGAAGCCACGTTGTAGGGTCTGTACTAACAGATTCTTATCTTCCAAGTATTGTTGGTTGACGGTGGTAATCTCGAGTTCACCACGTGCAGAGGGCTTGATGTTCTTGGCAATCTCCACGACACTATTCGGATAAAAATAGAGCCCCACGACGGCATAGTTGGACTTGGGCTTGGCAGGCTTCTCCTCAATGCTCAGACAGTTCCCGTTGGCATCGAACTCTGCCACGCCATAGCGTTCCGGATCGTTGACATAGTAACCGAATACGGTGGCTTGTCCGTTCTTCTCAGCATGCTCGACGGCCTGTTTTAGCATGCCTGTAAAGCCACTGCCGTAGAATATGTTGTCGCCTAATACGAGGCAGGCGCAGTCGTCGCCAATGAACTCTTCACCAATGATAAAGGCCTGAGCCAGTCCATCTGGAGAGGGTTGCTCAGCATATTCAAAGCGTACGCCCAAGTCAGAACCATCGCCCAACAGACGTTTGAAACCAGGCAGGTCGTAGGGAGTGGAAATGATGAGAATCTCACGGATGCCAGCCAGCATCAGTGTGGAGATAGGATAGTAAATCATGGGCTTGTCGAAGATGGGCAGCATCTGTTTCGATACGCCTTTTGTGATAGGGTAGAGGCGTGTGCCACTACCGCCTGCTAATACAATTCCTTTCATAATAATTGTGTTCTAATAGTGACTATTTGATGGCAAAGGTACAAAATAATCCTCAAACATTTGGTAAGTTTGCCGAAAATAATTAATTTTGCACCAAATTTTTAGCATAGGAACTCGAGTTCCACACATTAAACTCTAAACACAAAACAATTATATGGGATTTTTATCAAAATTATTTGGAAAAAAGGAAGAACAGCAGAAGGCCGGTGGCATGGAGGATTTTATGACGTTAATCCGTGTCTATTTCCAAGCTGTGATGGCCGCAGACTTAGGCATCTCCAATATGGCAGCATTACCCGACTTACGCGTGTTCAAGACCACCTTGAAGGTGCCTACGCAGAATAACAGGTTGGGACTGGCTGAGAAATCGAAGTGTAAGAAGATGCTGAAGGATATTTACGGCATGGACGACGACTTTACGAAAGAAATTGACCAGAGCATCCGTAAGCGTTGCAAGAAACCACAGGACATTCAGACCTATATGTATCAGTTCTCCGGTTTTACACAGGACCTGATGATGTTAACGGGCAATCTGATGAAGTTCAAACTTCGTTTGCCTAGTTTCTTCAAGAGTGCCATTCGTACTATGACAGAAAAGACTGTTAATGATATCTTCACCAAGAATGATTTCAGCGATGCAGGTGTCATGAAGACCGTAGTGGCTATCCGACAGTATGCCTCGAAACTTGGCTTTTCTCAGCAATGGACTACCGACTTCGTTTACAAAGTAGTAATGCTTGCAAAAAAAGAGCCAAGGCCCAAGGAATGAACTATTTATGTTAACAAAACATAAAGTTCAAAGGACAAAGTTCAAACTTCGAAAGATTATTCCTACCTTTGTGGAATAAAGTGAGTATGTATGACAGCTAACGAGAAAGCTTTAGCAGCGTTTGAGACCCGTATCCGTCAAATGATTCTCCGTTTTCAAGAGTTGAAGAAGGAGAACAAGGATTTGTATGATATGGTGGAAAAGAACGAGCAGGAAATGAAGCAGCTGCGTCAGAAGTTGGAACAGCAGCAGTCAGACTATAACTCACTGAAAATGGCTAAGATGATTGAGATTACCGATGGCGACTTGACAGGCGCCAAGGAACGGTTGTCGAAGCTGATTCGTGACGTCAACAAATGCATTGCCATCCTCAGCGATGAAAATCAATAAGGAGATTATGCTATGCCAGAACAGAAACAGGACAGATTACATATTAAGCTGCACGTTTACGACGAAGAAATAGAGGTTGTCATCAATCGTGACGACGAAGAATTCTATCGTGCTGCAGCCAAGCTCATCACCGAGCGCTATAATGCCTATGCACAGGCATACAAAGGGCGCAAGAGTGATCATACGGTGGCGCTGATGACATTGATTGATATTGCGCTGATGTATCAGAAGGAGCGTTCGCATAATGATACCTCGCCCTATGATAATGTTCTTGCTAAGTTGACCCGCGAAATCGAGGAAGCCCTCGGAGAGCGGAAATAGTAGAGAACATTAACATTATATATACAGACTAAGAACATTTATGGACATTATTGTTGGTATTATTCTAATTGCTGCAGCCCTCATTGTAGGTGGGTTCTGCGGCTTTATGATTTTCCGCTTCGTTGCGAAGGGGAAATATAATGAAATGATTGGTGCCGCCAAGAAGGAGGCAGAGGTTATCAAGGAGAAGAAACTCCTGGAAGTGAAGGAGAAATTCCTGAACAAGAAGGCAGAGCTGGAGAAGGAAGTACAACAGCGCAACCAGCATATCCAGCAGAGCGAGAATAAGCTGAAACAGCGTGAAATCTCGCTGAACCAGCGTCAGGAAGAACTGGGCCGCCGTAAGAATGATCTCGACAACCAGCAGAATCGCATTGACAATGAGAAGAAATTGCTAAACTTAAAACAGGAGGAGCTCGAGAAGATGCAGATGCAAGAGCGTGCCAAGTTGGAAGAACTCTCCGGACTGTCAGCCGAAGAGGCCAAGAGCCGTCTGGTAGAGTCGTTGAAGGACGAAGCCAAGACCGATGCTGCTGCTTACATCAATGAAATCATGGACGAGGCTAAGCTGAATGCCAATGCCCAGGCCAAGAAGATTATCATTCAGACCATCCAGCGTGTGGCCACTGAGACCGCTGTGGAGAACAGTGTATCGGTGTTCCATATCGACAACGACGATGTCAAGGGACGCGTTATTGGTCGTGAGGGACGCAATATCCGTGCCTTGGAGTCAGCCTGTGGTGTTGAAATTGTGGTCGACGACACGCCTGAAGCTATTGTCATTTCGGCCTTCGACCCCATTCGCCGTGAGACCTGCCGTCTGGCCCTCCATCAGCTGGTGGCTGATGGACGTATCCATCCCGCACGTATCGAGGAGGTTGTTGCTAAGGTTAAGAAACAGCTGGAGAATGAGATTATTGAGACTGGTAAGCGCACTACCATCGACTTGGGTATTCATGGCTTGCATCCTGAATTGATCCGTATTATTGGTAAGATGAAGTATCGTTCTTCTTATGGTCAGAACCTGTTGCAGCATGCCCGCGAGACAGCTAATCTGTGTGCCGTGATGGCTGCAGAGTTGGGTCTGAATCCAAAGAAGGCCAAGCGTGCAGGACTGTTGCACGATATTGGTAAAGTGCCCGATGAGGATACTGACGATCCACACGCAATCTATGGTGCTAAGATAGCCGAAAAGTATAAGGAGAAGCCCGATATCTGCAACGCTATTGGTGCCCACCACGACGAGATGGAGATGCAGACGCTGTTGGCTCCCATCGTGCAGATTTGTGACGCCATCTCGGGTGCCCGTCCTGGTGCACGTCGTGAAATCGTTGAGGCTTACATCAAGCGTTTGAACGACCTTGAGGCTATTGCCATGAGCTATCCCGGTGTTACCAAGACTTATGCTATCCAGGCTGGTCGTGAACTGCGTGTCATTGTCGGTGCCGATAAGATGGACGATGCGGAGACCGAGGCACTCAGCGGACAGATTGCATCGAAGATTCAGAACGAGATGACCTATCCCGGACAGGTGAAGATTACCGTCATCCGCGAGACCCGTTCTGTGGCATACGCCAAGTAGGCAAGGACTATACTATATATAATAAGGTGGCATTCCGTCAAAGGAGTGCCATCTTTTCGTTGTTTTACCAGTTGTAGTCAAGTACTATTTCTCTGTCAAACCTTCGTAGAATCACGTTTTGCTACCTCCGGAGTCTGCACGTGTTACCTCGGGAGTCTGCACGTGTTACCTCGGGAGTCTGCACGTGTTACCTCGGGAGTCTGCAAATGCAAGTCCGAAGACGCGCGATGGAGTCGCATTACGGCGGTGAAGGACAGTAGAGCGAAGTAAAAAAACGAGGATGTGCAAGTCGCACATCCTCGTTGCTTTGGTAGGGACGCCCGGGCTCGAACCGGGGACCTCTTCAATGTGACTGAAGCGCTCTAAACCAACTGGGCTACGCCCCTTTATTTCCAAATCGGGTGCAAAGTTACGAAAAAGGTTTCATTCATGCAAACTTTCAGCTTGCTTTTTATCCTTTTTTTACATACAAAAGAAAACGAGGCGTATCCATAGCAAAGGAACGTCTCGTATTTCTTTTTTCAAGAAGAATTCGCTTACTTCTTGGTAGAGTCTGTTGCAGCGGCAGGAGCGGCAGCAGCATCCTGAGCAGGAGCAGCAGCATCCTTCTGCTGGCTGGCACCGAATCCAGGCAGATTGTTAGGATTGGTGACAGGGTTCTCGATGTTCTCCATGACAGAGCTGTCGGCAGTAGCCGTGGGAGCTACCCATGCGCAGATAACGCTGATGATGACCATAGCAGCAGCCAGTGCCCATGTGGCTTTCTCGATGAAATCGGTGGTCTTGCGAACACCAGCAACTTGGTTGTAGCCTGCGAAGCTTGACGACAGACCACCACCCTTAGACTCTTGAATCAGCACGATACCAATCATCAGTACGGCTGCAATCACGATAAGAATTACAAATAATGTGTACATAATCTTTTAATTGTTTAATTATTTAATTTTTGGATTATTCTTGTTGTTTATTATTAATTTCTCTAAGAATCGCATTTGGTCGGTAAAGTAGGCATTCTTCTTCGGATAACGCTCTGAGAGTCGGCTAATGATGCCTAATGCCTTCTCATAGTGACCCTGTTTGATATAGATGCGGGCCAGTGTCTCAGTAAAGTACTCCTCTTCGACTTCTTCGTTAGCATCATCGCTATCAGCATTTTCATTGTTGGCCGCCTCTTGGGTATTCTGTGGAAGCTCGTTGAGCAGAATGCGACCCTGCTCCTGTTCGAGGAAACTGTCGATGAGTTCTTGTCCCTTCATAAGAGGGGCGTTTGCAGTGGGTTGCTCTGCTCCTTCCGCCGACAACAGGTAGGCCACATAATCGACTGATGCATCAGCAGGAGTCGGTTTCCGTTGGGTTTTCTTGTCAGGCTCTTCCTGAGGAATGGAGTCCAGGAAGTTATCGATGAGATCGATGGTTCTAGAGGGACTCGTTGAACTAGTCTGGCTAGTAGTACTAGTTGAACTAGATAGTTGCTGGCGTAACTGATAGTGGGCAGCTTCTATCATCTGGAAGATAGTCTTGCGGTCAGTAACGTAGACTGCGGCACGACGCAATTCTTCGTCGAACGACGGGTCATGGAGCAGATAGAGGTTCTGCAACATGAGTAGGCGTGCCGTCTGGAAATACGGATGCAGCGCCAATACGGAGCGCAATTCGTAAAGCGTATCGCGATCCATCCGCTCTGGGTGTTCTATGAGTTCCGTTATTTCCATCTTCTCTAACTTATTCAACTTCTCTAACTTCGTAATAATTACCAGTTCGCCACGGTTGCATTAAAGATTTGGTCGCAGATGTCCTTGCACATCAGAGTAACAAGTTCTTCTTGGACGGAATTGAGTGAACGGGTGGTCTCGTAACTTTGCGTTGCAGTAAACTGCCGTTCGAAATCTTCGTCGTGGTTCACATTGTTGGTAAAACGCACATTGACAGTCATCGAGAGTTCTGTCTGGGCAGAGTAACCTTCTGCGCTCACCGACTTATTGCGTTGCTGGTATTGGGTAATCTCGCCTTCAATCTTCAAGTCTCCATTACGCTTGACCTGCGAAAGACGCGTATGATTGGCAAACTGGTCCTTCAGTTCGTTGTTGAACATGGGTCCCATCGGTCCCCACACGTAACTGGAACGGATGGGGAAGTCTGCAATCTGAATGGTCTTTGTCTTGGTGTAGTCGATGCTTGCTCCGTTAAACTTATAGCTTACGGAACAGGAAGATAAAAGTAAAAAGGTAAAAAGGTAAAAAGGTAAAAGGCTGCGCAAGCATCTGCCTGCACAACGAACTGACTTGTGTATTATCTGCCGTATCATCATTTACTTTTTTACCTTTTTACTTTTTTACCTTTACTTATCCAGTCCATATTGTTTCAGTCTTCTATAGAGAGTGCGGTCGCTGATACCCAGTTCCTGAGCAGCTTTCTTGCGATTGCCACCATTACGGTCGAGGGCTTTCTCGAGTGCTTGACGACTCCAGTCGTTGACGTTCAAATTTTCTAGTTCGGGTGCCGGCTCTACATATTCCTCAGCCACGGCATCTTCCGCAGAGGTGAGAGGCGAGAGGTGAGGGGTGAGAGGTGAGATGTTTGTGGGTGCCAGCTGTGTTGTGGGCAATGGTGCTGCTGTTGATACTGGCGTGCTAACCTGTACGTCCTCAATTTGCTTCTTCAGAGTGCTCATCTCGCGTCGCATGTCGTTCACGTTGCTGCGCAATTCAAAGAGAATCTTATAAAGTATCTCTCGTTCGTTTTCAAACGAGTGGTCACCATCCTTATGTATGGTGGCGAGTTGCGTAGTCTCCTGGTCCTGCGGGATGAATTGTGAGAGGATGTCAGGTGTGATGGTGCGCTCCGTGCTGAGGATGGAGAGCTGTTCCGTGACGCTTTTCAACTGACGGATATTTCCTGGCCATTTGTAGCGCATCAGCATCTGTTTGGCTTCATCGGTCAAGACCACTTTGTCCATACGGTATTTCTCGGCCATTTGCAAGGCAAAGAGACGGAATAGCAGTACAATGTCCTCGCCACGATCACGGAGGGCAGGTATCTGAATCTGCACTTGATTGAGACGATAGTAGAGGTCTTCGCGGAAACGTCCTTCGCTGATGGCCTTCTGAATGTTGACATTCGTTGCTGCAACGATACGTACATCTGTCTTGCGAATCTCAGTGCCACCAACAGGAATGTATTCACCATTTTCCAACACACGAAGCAGGCGTGCCTGTGTGGCCATAGGCAATTCACCAACCTCGTCAAGGAACAGCGTACCTTTATTAGCGACTCCAAAGTAGCCTTGCGAGTCGTTGATAGCTCCCGTAAACGAACCCTTTACGTGTCCGAACAGTTCAGAATCGATGGTACCTTCGGGAATAGCTCCACAGTTGATGGCGAAATATTTCTCTCGTCTGCGTGGCGAATTATCATGAATGATGCGTGGCAGGATGTCTTTACCAACACCGCTTTCACCGATTATCAGCACACTCAAATCAATGGGCGACACCTTGAGGGCGACGTCCAATGCGTTATTTAAAGCCTCGCAGTTGCCCACGATGTTATAACGCTGTTTGATGTTCTGAAGTTCGGTAGTCTTCATTCAGTAATTTTTGGCCATTTTGGCTGCAAAGGTACAAAGAAAATCTGACATAATGGCACACTTTGACAGAAATTTCACTATTTGCTGTCATTTCAGACTATGATTCTCCCTTTTCGTCATCTTTTTCCTTGCGGAACTGGTCTTTCGGACGAACAGCAAAGCGTGCCTTGTCACCGTCTTCACGTTTTTCGTGGAAGAGTTTGGGCAGTGGGTCCTTCAGTGGTTCGTCGTAGTTTTGGCGGTTGCGGAAGACGTCGATAGCTGTGTAGATGGCCTGACGCATGGAATTCTCGTCAGCCTTGCCCTGTCCTGCAATATCGAAGGCAGTACCATGATCGGGCGATGTACGTATGATGGGTAATCCTGCGGTATAGTTGACACCACTGTCGATTGCAATGGTCTTGAAGGGTGCCAGTCCTTGGTCGTGATACATGGCCAGCACACCGTCGAAATGATAGTAGTTGCCTGAGCCGAAGAATCCATCTGCAGGGTAGGGACCAAAGGCCTGAATACCCTTCTCGGCCAACTCGTCGATAGCAGGCTTGATGATATCCTTCTCTTCAGATCCCAGCAGTCCGTTGTCGCCAGCATGTGGGTTAAGAGCCAATACGGCAATACGTGGATTGGAGATGCGGAAGTCGCGCTTCAGAGCCGTGTGAAAAATGGTGGCTTTCTCGATAATGGATTCTTTGCTGATGGCATGAGCTATGTCCTTGATAGCCAAGTGCGTAGTGACCAGCGCTACACGTAGTGTCTCATTCATCAATATCATGAGTGCTTTCTGGCCGTCGCCAACGCTGGTCTCTATGTATTCCGTATGACCAGGGAATTGAAAACCGGGACTTTGGATCATGGCTTTGTTAATGGGGGCTGTTACTAGTACATCGTATAGACCTGCACGATAATCAGTCATCGCTCTGTCGAGGGCTCTGAGAGCAGCATCACCAGCCTCCTTAGAGGGTTGTCCCAGTTCTACCTTTACTTCGTCGTCGAAACAGGCAAGCATGTTGACGCGTCCGTCGCGAGCCTCTTCGGCATTATTGATAATACTAAAGTTGGTCTCCAAATTAAGCGCCTTCTTATGATAGGCTGCAATTTTGGGTGATCCATAGATGATGGGTGTGCAAAGTTCGAGGATGGCAGGGTCTGCAAAGACCTTGAGTATCACTTCGTAACCGACACCGTTGGTATCTCCTTGCGTAATAGCTACGCGAATTTTTCTTTCTTGTTCCATATGTTTTTTGTCGTGATTACGTTATGTCGATATTTCGTTATTACGAATGTTCTGATTGTTTTGCTGTCGAGAGCAGACCGCAGGCGGCAAAAATATCCTGACCACGGCTGGCACGTATGGTAGTGGTAATACCGTGATGGGTTAGGTAGTCGCGCAGAGCCTCCATGCGAGTCTGGTCAGAGCCGGGTAGGTCGACATTGGGGATTTCGTGGAAACGTATTAGGTTGACGCGACATTCCAGCCCTTCCAATAGCTTGGCAATTTCTCGGCCATACATCGGTGAATCGTTCAATCCGCCAAAACAAATGTATTCAAACGAACAACGGCGTTGATGCGTGAAGTCGTATTGTTTCAGCAGAGTGATAGTTTCTTCCAGTGGCATCGCTTTCTCGGCAGGCATCAGTTGCAGGCGTTGTTCGTGCAGGGGAGAGTGCATCGAGATAGCTACGTGGCATTCGCTCTCGTCGAGGAATCGCTTCAGTTTGTTCTTTACGCCAACTGAACTGACAGTAATTCTTTTGGGGCTCCATTTCCACCCCCAATCCTGAGTCATTATTTCACAGACCTTCAACACAGCGTCTAGATTGTCCATCGGTTCGCCTTGGCCCATGAATACGATATTTGTCAGATGGTCGACTTCGGGTAGTGCATAGATTTGATTCAAGATATCAGCCGGTGTCAAATCGCCCTGCCACCCTTGTTTGCCTGTCTGACAGAACAGACAATTCATCTTGCAACCCACCTGGCATGAAACGCACAGTGTAGCGCGGTCCTTGTCGGGAATGAATACGGTCTCCACGAATTTGGAGGTAAGAGGTGAGGATTGAGAGGTAAGTACAGGAAAGAGGTACTTGATAGTGCCGTCCTTGGAACGCTGACAATCGATAGGTGCTAAAGCGCCAACTTCGTATTCTGCATTGAGCCGTTCGCGGTTTTGTTTGGAGATATTTGTCATTTCGTCAATGCTCTTCACATGTTTTTCGTAGAGCCATTGAACTATCTGCCTGGCTGTGAAAGCAGGCATACCCAAACCGCCGACAACAGTCTTCAACTCTGTCGGAGTCAATCCCAAAAGTCTTTTCTTTTGTGGAATCATGGGTGCAAAGTTACTACAAATCGAGAGAAACACCAAATTTTTTTGGCGTTTCATAAGAAAAATACTATCTTTGCAGCTAAAAATAACAAAAACGGTTAAATGATACAAAAAACAGATTGCTTTTTGGCTTGTCGTGACGAGCAGATTTCGGGTGCTTTGGTCACAGCGTTAGAGAAGAGTACTTCAGTAAGAGGTATCTATTATCTTCAAGATATTTTCCTGCAAAGCAGCAGTCTTCTGATGCATGTAGCCGAGAAGGCTCAAGCTGACTATGTCTTGTTGCAATTGAAGCCTGTGGCTATTACGCTTGGTGCAGGAGCCGTGGAACGCATGATGGCTGTGGCCAGTGATACCGGTGCGGCAATGGTGTATGCGGACAGATATGAGGTCAAGGATGGTGTCGTGGAGCGTCACCCGGTAATAGACTACCAAGAGGGTTCGCTTCGCGACGATTTCGATTTTGGCTCTCTGTTGCTGATTCGTACTTCATTGCTTCATAAGTACGCCACGAGCGACCGTGAGGCAGACTATCGTTATGCGGGATTTTATGATTTTCGTTTGTTCTTGAGTCGCGAGGGACAGTTGTTCCATCTGAACGAGTTCCTGTATACCGAGGAAGAACGAGATCTCCGTGCTTCTGGCGAAAAACAGTTCGACTATGTGAATCCTGCTAATCGTGAAGTTCAGATAGAGATGGAAGAGGCCTGTACGGCTCATTTGCGTGCGGTTGGTGCACTGGTTGATACTACCCAATATCAGGAAATAGATTTTGATGAGCAGACCTTCGATGTGGAGGCCTCTGTTGTCATTCCTGTGTTCAATCGTGCGAAGACCATCAAAGATGCTGTAGAGAGTGCCTTGTCGCAGAAGGCATCGTTTAAATATAATGTCATTGTGGTGGATAACCACTCGACGGACGGCACTTCGGACATTCTGTCTGGTATGTCGCTATGCCATAGCGACAAACTGCACATTATTGTGCCGGACAGAACGGATCTTGGCATTGGCGGTTGTTGGAACGAAGCCATTTATAGTGAACATTGCGGACGCTTTGCCGTGCAGTTGGATAGCGATGACCTGTATTCGTCACCTAAGACACTACAAACCATTGTGGATGCTTTCTACAAGCAAAAGGCAGCGATGGTGATAGGCTCTTACCGCATGTGTGATTTCGAACTGAATACCCTGCCTCCAGGACTCATTGCACATAAGGAATGGACAGACGAGAATGGTCCTAATAATGCACTGCGTATCAATGGCTTAGGCGCTCCTCGTGCGTTCTTTACTCCATTGTTGCGTAGCATTGGTTTCCCCAACATGTCCTATGGTGAGGATTATGCCTTGGGACTTCAGTTCTCGCGCCATTATCGTATTGGTCGCATCTTTACAGAACTATATCTCTGTCGACGTTGGGGAGGCAATTCTGATGCGGCACTATCTGTGGATAAGATTAATGCCAATAACCTGTATAAAGACCGTTTGCGTACGATGGAACTGAAGGCTCGCCAGCAGATGCTGCAGGGTAGGAAAGATACTATGACGGAATCCCCCATTCTGCGATTTTTCCTTCGTCAGTTGCAAACATGGTCTGATGTGCGCAAGCGCTATCGTGACCTGCAACATGTCGAGACACGCGAGCTGGTGACAGATTCCATCACGCTACAGGCTCAGTGGAATCCTGCCCGCATTGGTTCTACGGGTGCAAAGATTGATGCCAAGTCGATTTCCGAGCGTCCTTGCTTCCTGTGTGCTAAGAATCGTCCTCAGGAGCAGATGCACCGGGTGATTGACGGGAAGTACGAATTGTTGGTCAATCCGTTTCCCATCCTGCCAGTACACTTTACCTTGCCTACGTTGAAGCACCAGCCCCAGCGCATTTTGCCGATGTATGGTGAGATGCTTAGGTTGGCAGAACGCAATACTGATGTTACCATATTATATAATGGACCTCATTGTGGTGCCTCGGCTCCAGATCATGCTCATCTGCAATCTGTTGGTACAGGCTATCTGCCCTTGCAACAGGCTTGGCAACGTTTGAGTCGCAATTTGACGGAAGTTATTAAAGATGAGGAGGATAATGGTATCTGGCAAGTGGCCGACTATCCTGCTGCTGCCTTTGTCATTCGCAGTTATAATACAGGTATAGGCGAGCGTCTGTTCCGTAGACTCTATGATGCATTGCCTCTTGCTGAAGATGGTACTGAACCCATGATGAATATTATTATGTGGCAATCGGATAACGCCGTGCTCAGCGTAATATTGCCTCGCAGAAAACATCGTCCTGACTGTTATACAGCAACAGGTGAGGCACAATACATAATCAGTCCGGGCGCTGTCGATATGGGTGGACTCATCATTACGCCCCGTGAACAAGATTTCCGTCGGGTAACGCCAGAACTCATCCTCGACATCTATCGCGAATTGTCACTGACACCTGACCAGATGCAACAGGTTGTTGAACGCGTCAAGAGTCAGAAGTATAAGGTTGACACTCCGAAGATGAAGGAACAGCCCAACGTCAGTGTGGGCATTGTCAGTGGTCAGAAGATAGAGTTCTCACTGAATGCGCCTTATACTGCCAAGGGTGAAACAATAGAAGGTCGGCAGACGGTGGAGTTCTCAGAAGGTGGCATTCTGTGGAATGGCAATCAGTATCGTGAACTGACCTTTACCCCTTCGTGTTCCGATGCCTCGTTCTCACTATTTGAAGTGACGATAGGAGTCAATTTCCACTGGGAACGCAAAGAGACGCAGACCTTCCTTGGAACGTTACGACTGGTGGTCGAGTCGGATCAGATTACGGCCATCAATGAGTTGCCAGTCGAGAAGTATTTGGCTTCGGTTATTTCCAGCGAGATGAAGGCAACGGCTGGCTTGGAATTATTGAAGGCTCATGCCGTCATTTCGCGTTCGTGGCTTTTAGCACAGATGCAACGAAGAGAGGATAGTCAAGAACAGAAGAACGGTTTCTTCTCGTTCATCAAGAAGGATGACGAACTGATTCGTTGGTACGATCGCGAAGACCATACTATCTTCGATGTTTGTGCTGATGACCATTGTCAGCGTTATCAGGGTATTACCCGCCAGACTAGCAAGAATGTGGAACAGGCACTGAAAGCTACGCGTGGACAGATTCTTTGTTATGGTGACGATATCTGTGATGCTCGTTTCTCGAAGTGTTGTGGCGGTATCACTGAGGAGTTCCAGTATTGCTGGGAAGATACGCCAAAACCCTATCTGGTTAGTGTGGAAGACCCCTTCTGTAATACCAACGACAGGGAGGTGCTCGCACAGGTGCTCAATGACTACGATCAGGAAACCAACGATTTCTATCGCTGGACGGTGGAATATACCGTTGATGAGCTTTCAGATCTCATCCGCGAAAAGCTGAAAGACGACTTTGGTACCATTACTGACCTGATTCCTATGGAGCGTGGCAAGAGCGGACGCATTTGGAAACTGAAGATTGTGGGTACGAAGAAGACCTTTACGATTGGTAAGGAATTGGAGATTCGTCGTGCACTGAGTGAAAGCCATCTGTATAGCTCTGCCTTCGAAGTAGAGAAGATAGAGAAGGGCTTCCGCCTAAATGGTAAAGGATGGGGGCATGGAGTAGGTCTTTGTCAGATTGGTGCCGCTGTGATGGGTCAGCAAGGCTATACTTATGAACAAATTCTTTTGTATTACTATCGTCATGCAGAAATCAAACGAATATATTAATTAATAGATATGTTTAAATCTCATAGTTCAATGAAAAGGAATCCGTGGGCCTGGGTGCCCACACTTTATTTTGCCGAGGGTGTGCCCTATGTGGCAGTGATGACCATTTCGCTCATTATGTACAAACGTCTTGGTCTGTCGAATACCGATATTACCCTGTACACTTCATGGCTCTACCTGCCTTGGGTTATCAAACCTTTATGGAGTCCCTTTGTTGATATGCTCCGGACCAAGCGTTGGTGGATTGTCACTATGCAACTATTGATTGGTGCAGCTTTAGCTGGTGTGGCTTTTACGATTCCTGGCCCATGGTGGTTACAGGGGTCGCTGTGTTTTTTCTGGCTGATGGCCTTCTCCAGTGCTACTCATGATATTGCTGCTGATGGTTTTTATATGCTGGGACTCGACCAGCACGAACAGGCCTATTTCGTGGGAATTCGTTCAACCTTCTATCGCATTGCAACCATATTCTCTTCAGGCTTGTTGGTTGGTTTGGCTGGAGCCTTACAGGTGCTTACCCGGAATATCCGCTATTCGTGGAGCCTGGTGTTCTATTTGATGGCTGGCCTCTTCATTGCCCTTTGGCTATATCACAGTTGGGCATTGCCAAAACCCTCTGAGGATGGTGAAAAGATGCAGAAAACCGTCAGTGGCATTTGGAATGAGTTTAAACAGACGCTCATTACATTTTTCCGGAAACCTCAAGTATGGGCCGGCATTTGTTTCATGCTATTCTATCGTATGCCTGAAGGTTTGTTGGCTAAAGTCAGCGCTCTTTTCCTTGTTGACGCTGGGCATAACGGTGGTTTGGGCTTAAGTGACGGAGAATATGGTTTGGTACAGGGCACGGTAGGTGTGATAGGGCTTACTTTGGGTGGAATTCTCGGAGGTGTTGCTGCCAGTCGTGATGGATTAAAAAGCTGGTTGTGGCCTATGGTGATGGCCATTACATTGCCCGATTTGGTTTATGTATACCTTTCCTATGTATTGCCGAGTAGTTTGCTAATTGTCAATATTTGTGTTTTCATCGAACAGTTTGGATACGGCTTTGGCTTTTCTGCCTATATGCTCTACCTTATTTATTATAGCCAGGGTGAACATAAAACATCGCACTATGCGTTGTGTACAGCTTTTATGGCGTTGTCTATGATGATACCGGGATTGTTTGCCGGTGCCCTGCAAGAGGCGGTAGGCTATCAGACTTTTTTCCTTATCGTGGTAATGGCATGTTCTCTGACTTATCTTGTTACCTGGTTCTTGAAAATCGATCCTGAGTTTGGTAAAAAAGTTGAAGAAGAGGATGGTGATGAGTAAAATAAAATGAAGCGACAGGATTTCACAATCGTGTCGCTTCGTGCTTTCTAATGATAGTATTAATAATGGAAAAGAAATCGTTCTTTCTTACCAATTAGTTAGGTTTGACGTGGTAAAGTTAAGAATTTTTTCTGAACTGACAATGCTTTTCTTCAAAATTTTTTATTTCAGAGGGATTTTTTCGTTAAAAATAGGAAAAACCCTATGCTGAAATAGGAAAAACTACTTGTAAATGCAGCATTTAATCCCTACCTTTGCATCGAGAAAAAACAAAAGTTGAACCCTATAAAATGACAACGACTATGAAGAAGATTTTTACTTACATGGCAATGGTGATGGCAGTGGTAATGTTTGCCGCATGTGATGACATCTATAATAGCAACAACTATTACGATGAGGACGATGCCTATACATTGGAAGGTACGTGGACGGGTTATATCGAGACCTATCTCTATGACCGCTTTGGACTGACAGGTAACGACTATCGTACCACGATGTATTTCGAGCGCGAGAACCGCTATGGTGGTTGGGGCTATGAGGTGGACTACAACCTCAGGAGCATTTACGACGACTACTACTATTGTGAGTTCGAATGGGAGGTGGTTGATGGCGTGATCTATGTTGACTATGCCGACAGTTGGAATACTGTACAGCTCTATCCCACACGTCTGACCAACAACCGCTTTACAGGTCGTATGTTCGACGGCACCACTCGCGACATCTACTTCGATCTGGTCTACGACGGTGCTTTCGACTGGGGCTATTGGACACGCTCCTCAGGCTTTACCCGCAGTGCTGACGGTAAGCGCTATCAAGCAAGCGGTGAGTTTGCAAACATAAAGAAAGAGGCTTCCAATTAAGGAAGTCTCTTTTTTTGTGTCCATTATTTACTTGTCACTATTTTTTTAAATGCCCAGTCCTCCTTCGTATGATGCATCAACGGCCTTTGACTGTAGGATGCGTGAATGTGGAGGTACGCTGTGAGTCAACCAGATGTTACCACCGATGGTTGAGTGATGGCCTATGGTGATACGTCCGAGAATCGAGGCATTGGAATAAACCGTTACGTAGTCCTCCAGCACGGGGTGACGAGGCACGTTCAGCATGTTGCCGTCTTCATCGTATTTGAAACTCTTGGCTCCTAAGGTAACACCCTGATAGAGTGTCACATGGTTACCTATGATGGTCGTTTCGCCAATCACCACACCCGTACCATGGTCGATAGCGAAATATTCGCCAATCTGTGCACCGGGATGAATGTCAATACCAGTCTTGGAGTGTGCCTGTTCGGTGATGATACGTGGAATGACGGGGACGTTCAACTCATGCAGTTTATGGGCTATGCGGTAGTGCGTCATGGTGTTTACCACGGGGTAACAGAAGATCACCTCACCATAGTTGCGTGCAGCGGGGTCATTGTCGAACATGGCCTGCACATCGGTGTACAACAGACGTTTGATTTCAGGCAGGGCGTCGATGAACTCCAAAGCCAAACGTTCCGCCTCCTGATATACCAGACTCTTAGTGCGGGTGGTCTCACAGTCCTCACAAAATTGCAGGCCATGGGCTATTTGCTTGACAAGTAGGCGTGCCAGTTCCTGCATGTGTACGCCGATGTTGTACGAGCGTAGCGTCTCATCTGGTTGACGCTGGTTGAAATAGTCGGGGAAGATGATGTTCTTCACCAGCGCGACAATCTGTTTTACCTGCTCTACGGATGGTAGTGGCGCTTCGACGGCTGGCATCATGCTTACTTCCTGTTCTGTCAGTTTCGATAGCAGGCTGACATTCTTCAGTAATGTGTCGTTACTATTCTTTTCCATTTTATGCCAGTGTGTGGTTGTCAAAGAATTGCTGTACGTCATCCTTATAGGAGTCGGAGATGGGGATGTATTCCTCGCCGAAAACAATGCGGAAACGGTCTATCTGTTCAGCTTTCGTCATATGGACAATATAGCTGCGATGGGTCCGCAGAAATTCAGGACGAGGCAAGTAGTCCTCCAGTTTCTTCATGTTCATCAGACTCATTATCTTTGTACCGTCCTCTAAATAGAAACGCACGTAATCTTTCAGACCTTCAATATAGAGAATGTCGTCCAATGCTATACGGATCAGTTTGTAGTCGCTCTTGACAAACATGAAACGATCCTGAGCGGTGGTCTGTTGGCGCTGAGAAATGCTGAACCAGTCGAGTGCCTTGTTCGATGCTTTCAGGAAATCGTCATACGAGATGGGCTTCATCAAATAGTCGAGAGCCGCTACTTTATAGCCTTCTATTGCATATTGTTGGAAAGCTGTTGTGAAGATTATTTTCGTATCCTTTGGCAGGATCTTGGCAAACTCAATACCTGACAGCTCTGGCATTTGAATGTCAAGAAATAGTAGTTGTACAGGATGGTCGCGTAATTCCTTCATGGCCTCTAAGGCAGAGCCATAGGAACCAATAAGGTTTAAGAATGGCGTTTTCTCAGCGTAGCTCTTGAGCAGGCCAGCTGCTAAGGGCTCATCGTCAATAATTGCGCAATTAATGATCATAGTTGTTGTTGTGTTTATTTTGTTAATATAATTTTTGAATAATATGTCTTTCCGTCTTCGCTGACTCCTCGTTGCCATGAATAGTTATCATGGTAAGAAAGTTCCAGGCGTCGCTGTACCTGATGCAGACCGATTCCGTGTCCACTATGGTCATCGGCTGATTTGGGATGATTCGAATTCTGAATGTCACACACAATCTGTTGCTCGTTGGCCTCCAAGGTAATGTGAATGAACGAAGGTTCTGTGGGACTGACTCCGTGTTTGAAGGCATTCTCGATGAGCGAGATGAAGAGCATCGGTGCTATTTCTTTATTGGAATTGGCCACATCAAACCGTGAGGTAATCTCTACGGATTGGGGCAGTCGGATGCGCATCAGGTTAATGTAGTTCTGAAGGAACTCCATCTCGTCCTTCAGGGGGACGGAGGGTTGCTGATAGTCGTACAAAATGTGGCGCAGCATCTTGGATAGTTCCTGAATAGCCTCTTGTGCCTTGGGAGTATCAAAGGCGGTGAGGGCATAGATGTTGTTCAGCGTATTCAACAGAAAGTGTGGATTAATCTGGTTACGCAGATTGCTCAGTTCCGCATGCGCCTTGGCGTTTTCTGCATTTTTGATGGCTTCATCGGCCCACATCCACTGTTGTGACAATTTCAGACAGGTGGCAGCAGTACCAAAGATCATCAAGTTGATGACATCTCGAACCACGAATAGAAACTCATCGAGTGCATCGGGTACGCGGTAGAAAGCAGGATTGGGGGGGAAGACAGTATTGGTAAATTCCAGCCAATAGTGTAGCACCGTGGCAAAGATGATGATCATTGCCAGATTGATGAGCAGGAAATAACGGTGCTTTCCTGCCACAAAATAGCGAGGTGTCAGCCACTTGTAGTTGGCGTAGAACATCACCATCATCAACAAGGGCGACATGCAATTCATGATATAATTAAGCATGGAAGTACCCGTCCCTCTCATGTACTGCATGGGTGACAGGAACATAAATGCCCAAAACACTATATGCAGGAATACTTTCAATCGTTTCTTAATCATACCCTTTATCTCCCTTAACTTCTCTAACTTCCTTAACTTCTCTAACTTCGTTAACTTCCTTAACTTCTCTAACTTCGTTAACTTCTTTAACTTCTCTGACCAAGGTCAGAGTGTGGCGTTGCATTCTCATCTTTATTCGTGTCTGATGGCCTCAATGGGATCCATATTGGCCGCTTTCTGAGCTGGGATATAGCCGAAGAGCACACCAATGCACACACACACGAAGAACGAGACGTAGATGCTCCATGCTGGAACGCTCGATGGCATTCCGAACGAGCCCAGGAAGGCACTCGCCGAACAGCCCACAAGTATGCCTATCAGACCTCCCGTGACGCTGATGAGTACCGATTCGATGAGGAACTGTAACGAGATAACTGGTCCTGTGGCTCCTACGGCCATACGCAGACCGATTTCTTTCGTACGTTCCGTGACTGATACCAGCATGATGTTCATGATGCCGATACCTGCCACCAATAGTGAGAATGCTGCTGCTACGACAAGGATGAGCGTTACGGTATCCATGGTCGACGACATCGTCTCCATCATCTCAGCTTGTGAACGGATGGTGAAGTCGTCATCGGCGTCGCCTTTCAGTTTGTGGTTGTCACGCAACATTTGTGTCAGTTCTTCAATAGCAGCATCCGACAACTCTTCCGTAAGCGCCGAGCAAACGATGCTCGAGAACCATGTCTGAGCAGCAATACGTTTCATGACGGTGGTGTAGGGAGCAATGATGACATTGTCCTGGTCCATGCCCCATGAGTTGTATCCTTTCGACTTCAGCACACCCACGACACGCATGGGAATGCTTTTGAAACGAATGGTCTTGCCAATGGGGTCGTGTCCGTTGAACAGTTCTTTGACGATGGTGGCACCGACGACACACACCTTGGCGGCTTTCTTGATGTCCTCATCGGTAAAGCAGTCACCTTCTTCCACATCCCATTGTTTGATATCGAGATAGTCTACCGACTCTCCGTACATCGACGTGTTCGTATTGTTATTGCCGTAGATAGCCTGACCTGATGCCGTGACTTCGGGCGACACTTTTGTCACAAACTTCTTTTCTCGCATGATGCGCTCATAATCTGCCATCTTCAGCGTCTGCATGGCTGACGGGTCTTGACGCACACCACCTCGCATGTCAGCACCAGGACGGATGGTCAACAGGTTGGTACCCATCGTCGACAGTTCCTTGCGGATACTTTCCTTTGAGCCCTGTCCAATTGCCATCATGATGATGACTGCTGCCACACCGATGATGATACCCAGCATCGAGAGAAACGAGCGCATCTTGTTGTTGGCGACGGCCTTCAGACTAACCTTGAAAAGGTTTAATATATTCATAATTCGATATTCCGTTATGTCGTTATGTCGTTATGTCGTTATTCCGGGATTCCGTTATACCGTTATTCCGGGATTACTTAATTCATCAATCGTCCTGTGGGGCAGGCAATTTGGCCAGTGCCTCCGCCGCTGACTTGATATTCGTATTGATGGTATCCTCGCGGATCTTTCCGTCTCGCAGGTTAATATTGCGCGAGGCATATTCTGCAATCTCAGGATTGTGGGTCACAAAGATGATGGTATGTCCCTGTTTGTACAGTTCCTGAAAGAGTACGAGCATCTCGAACGAGGTACGCGTGTCCAGGTTACCTGTTGCCTCGTCCGCTAACAACACGGCTGGGTCGTTTACCAAGGCTCTGGCAATGGCGACGCGTTGCATCTGACCACCTGACATCTGGTTCGACTTGTGGTACATTCGGTCGGCAAGTCCTACAGCTTCCAGGGCTTTGATTGCCTTCTCGCGACGCTCGGAGGCGGAGACCTCTGAGTTGTACATCAGTGGCAGTTCTACATTCTCCAGGGCAGTGGTCTTCGGCAACAGGTTATAACTCTGAAACACGAAACCGATCTTCCTGTTGCGCAGACGTGCTCGCTTGGTCTTCGACATGGTGCGCACGCTGATGCCGTCCAGGAAGTACTCTCCGCTGGTAGGGGTGTCGAGACAGCCCAACTGGTTGAGCAGGGTCGACTTTCCTGATCCTGATGTACCCTGAATGGTGACAAACTCGCCCTCATAGATTTTGAACGAGACACCTCTCAGCGCCTTTACCGTCTCAGAACCTACCTGGAAGTAGCGTTTGACGTTTTGTAGCTCGATGACTACTTTTCTATTGTCGTCCATAGTTTTTATGTCTTACTTCTTCGGGGCCTGACTGTTGCCATTTTGCTTGTTGTTATTGTTTCTCGGACGTGGCATGAAGGGGTTTTGAGCCTGTTGGCCAGCCTCTTCCATTTCGCCACCACTCAGTTTGAAGTCGACCAGCACTTCCGTACCCTCGCTAATGCCACTGATGATTTCCGTCGTGATACCGTTGGAGGTTCCTGTCTCTACAGCATGTGCCTTGAAGGTGTTGCCATCCAGCGTCCATACCTTGACCGGTGCTTCTACGTCCTCAATTTTCTGGTCTTTCGAGAGCAAAGCCTCGTTGGGTACGAAGCGGAATGCCTTAGCGGGTGCGGCCAGCACGTTGTTCTTTTCCAGTGTGAAGATGGTTACGTTAGCCGTCAGGCCGGGCTTCAGTTTCAGGTCCTTGTTAGGAGCACTGATGACGACTTCATACGTCACCACATTACTCTCCGTCGTGGCTTGCTGGCGCACTTGGGTGACTTCTCCATCAAACTTGTCGTCAGGGAATGCGTCGACCGTGAAGCTGACTCGCTGGCCTTCCTTCACACCGCCGATGTCAGCCTCGTCGATATCGGCTATCACACGCATATCCGTCAGGTCTTGGGCGATGGTGAACAGTTCAGGTGTATTGAACGATGCGGCCACGGTCTGGCCTTCCTCAACCGATTTCGACAGCACCACACCATCGATAGGTGAGGTAATGGTGGCATAGCCCAGATTGGTCTGTGCCTTTTGCACGTTCTCCTTGCTCGACGCCACCGTCTGGCGGGCCTTGTCGTAAGTCAGGCGGGCATTCTCGTAATCGTTAGCCGACACGAGGCCCTTTTCATACAGCGTCTTATACCTGTTATAATTCGACGTCTCATAGTTCAACGTACTCTGTGCACTCGACAGGTCGGCCTTGGCACGGTTCAGCTCGCTGATGAGGTTAATCTTGTCGAGTTCGGCAATCACCTGACCTTTCTTCACTACTGAGTTATAGTCTACATAGAGTTTGGCGACGATACCCGACACCTGCGTACCCACGGTCACTGAGGTCACAGGCTCGATGGTTCCTGTTGCAGTAATCGAGGTTTGGATGTCCTGCTTCACTACCTTGGCGGTTTCAAACTCAACCGTTGCTTCTTTTTTGCCACCCGAGAATAGCCAGATGACGAGGGCCACGAGCACCACGGCTCCAATACCCATCCATAGTTTCTTGTTCTTCATATCTCGTTTATTCTTTAACTTCTCTAACTTCTTTAACTTCTCTAACTTCGTTAACTTCTCTAACTTCTTAAATCTTCAGCGTCTCTCCCTGATAGAACTTCAGCAGTTGTAGAGCGTAAATAGTGAGATATTTCGACTGCAACATGCTTTGTTGGGCGGTGAGCAACTTGTCCTTGCCCGTCAGCAATTCTACGATGTTCTTCAGACCCAGGTTGAACTGTTCCTGCAACAAGTCGTACGAGGCCTGCTCGCTCTCAACGCTGGCCTTGGCCGAACGGAATTTCTGTTGGTTGTTGATAGCGTCTAGCCAAAAGCCTTCAACGGTCGAATACAGGTCTTTCTCCTCGCTCAACAGGTCTGCACGGGCTTGCTCCTGGGCAATACGGGCTTTGTTAATAGCCGTCTTGGCCTTGCGCCCGTCAATGATGGGAATCGACACGCTCACACCTGCCGATGCGTCGAAGTTGGTCTTCATCTGTTCGCCCCAACCATTGCTCGACATGCTGTTGGTCGATGTGCCCACACCGCCTGTCATGCTTACGGTGGGCAGTACACCGGCCTTGGCAATCTTCAGTTGCAGGTCGCTCGACTCTACACTCAGATGGGCATTCTGAATCTCCGGACGCTTGGCTAATGCGGCCTCATAGACGGTCAGCATGGCAGGAACCTCTGCCAAGGCCTGCTCGTCGGTGGTGTTGGGAATGGCCACGTCGAAGTCAGATGTATCAGTAATCTCCAACAACTGCTTCAGTTGCAGCTTATAGTGTGACAGTGTGCTTTCCGACTCTACAAGGTTGTATTCGCTCGTAGCACGCTGGGCGGTGAGCTGGGCCAGGTCGGCTTTCGACATCTTGCCAACCTCCACCATCATTTGTCCGCGTTCTTCGTTCTTCTTGCTGGTTTCCAGACTCTGTCGGTTCACCTCGATGGCTTCCGTCTGATACAGAATCTGTACGTAGAGCTTGGCGATGGCCTCCTGAATGGAGTTCGAGGTCTCCAGAATGGTCAGCTCGGCCTGTTGCTCCGTCACCTTGCTCATTTTTAACGTATTGTAGTTCTGATTGCCGTTCCATACGGTCCACGAACCATTGACACCATACGAGCCGTTATAGTACGTCTTCTTTACGTCCGACGTCACGGTGCCGTTGGTAACGGTCATGGTGCCTGCCGATGTCCAGGGACGATAGCCCACGCTCTGGTTTGTAGATGCCGAGAGGGTGGGGAATAGTGCAGCCTTCGACTGCTTGCTGTCTTCTGTGGCACTCTGCTTTCTCAGTTTAGCCTGAAGCAGGGTGATGTTGTTCTCTAAGGCATAGCTGATGCAGTCGTCCAGCGTCCACTTCTTTTGAGCGTATCCGCCGAGGCTTATCATCGCTGCCAGAGCTAAAATCATCTTCTTTTTCATATACCTTATAATATAATATAACCTTCTGAACAATCAATTTTATTGTTTTTGTCGATGCAAAGGTATATATTATCGATGAAACAGCCAAATTATTTTGACGTTATTTGCCTGTTAGTAGAAAAAAAGCAGGAAATGCTCGATGGAATTTCCTGCTTTAACGGTGTCTTAACGCTTTTTTGATGCCCTTTATGTCGTCTTTTTCTTCTTCAGGTATGTTTTGACGACGAACCAGATAATTCCGACGATGACTAGGGCGAGGATAATCAGTTTGATGTACTCGGCATACTCACTGATTTTGTCGTTCAGCTGGTCTTCAGGCACGATGGTGTGCAGATACCATCCCAGTCCGGCCAGGATGGCGTGCCAGCATCCTGCACCGATGGTGGTATATAGCAGGAACTTGCCATAGTGCATGCGAGCCAATCCGGCAGGAATCGAGATGAGGTGACGGATGCCGGGAATCAGTCGTCCCGTCAGCGTGGCCACGATGCCGTGTTCGTCGAAGTAGCGCTCCGACTTCTCGACTTTCTCCTGATTCAACAGACACATCTTGCCCCACTTGCTGTTGGCGAATTTATAGATGACGGGGCGTCCCACATAGAGTGCCACCACATAGTTGATGGTGGCACCGAGATCGGCACCGATGGTGGCAAACAGGATTACCAGCCACACGTCCAGTTGTCCACTTGCGGCATGATAGGCCGCTGGGGTCACTACGAATTCTGAGGGCACAGGCACCACAGTGCTTTCCAACAGCATCAGGAACAGGATGGTGCCGTAGTTCAGATTGCCTAAAAGGGTTGTTATGAAGTTCATTTTTTCGTTATTTCGTTATTACGTTATTTCGTTATTCCGTCATTCTGGACTGATGTGGAGCCGTTGCTCCATGTATGCCACGTAGTCTCTGACCGGTGTGGCTTCAGGAAACAGGCATGCCAGCACACTTTGAGCCTCTTTCGGGTCTTGTTCGACGGCCAGTCGCAGGTATTTCATGAATTCCTCGCTACGCCCCATGTCATAGCAACACAACGCCATATAGGCATTGCCGCTCTTGTAGTCTGGGTAGTACTCGTGCACCATTGCAAAGAACTTGAGCAGCATCTGGTAACAGGCCTGGGTATAGCGGTTGTCGTAGAGCGACACGATGATGCGCAACATGATGGCTGGCTGGTTGTCGGTGCTCTTCAGGATGGCCATCTTGAAGGCTTCCTCGGCCTTGTTCACCTGGTCGTTCTGTAGCAGGATGTGTCCCCTGACCACCAGCATGTCGGTATGGTCGCAGGGCAGTGTCTCCGTCTTGTCCAGCATCTCCAGGGCTTGTTTCACCTGGTGCAGGGCCCCATAGCAGAAAGCCAGCTCCTGATAGATGTTCGCCAGTAGTGGCGAGTCTTTAGGCGCTGTAGCCAGTGCCATGCGCAACAGAGGCAGTGCCTCCTCGTTTCGGTTCATGTTGACCAGACAGACACCCTGGTGCAACAGTCCGAACTCGTCTTCTGGCTCCAGGTCGCTATACATCTTAAAGTATTTCAGCGCCTCTTCGTAGTTGCCCAGTCGGAACAGTCCGCTGGCTTTGCTACTGACGGCGTCAGGGTCTTTCGGGTCGATGGCAATGGCATACTCCGAGCTGGTGATGGCGTTCGAGTAGTCTTCGTTCATGAACTGTGCCGATGCCAGCGCGTTCCAATACTGTTTGGAGTAGGGGTGATGGTCAATCAGTTCGTTGAAGATACGCTCGGAGTCTTCGTATTTTCCCAGTCCGAACAGCGTACGGGCCATCAGTTCCTTGAAGTCGTCGCTTTCGTCACCCCTCGAGCGCATCATCCATTCATAGGCTTTCTCGCTCTCGTTGTAGTCGACGTACAGGTTGGCACAGTCGCGCACGAAATCTTCGTATTCGTCCTGATCAACGCTCTTACTGTATTCGCGCAGGTATTTGTCGGCCTCGTCAATATCGCCATTGGCAATCTTGATTTCTGCCACAAGATAGTGGTAGTCAGGGTCGTCGTGGTTCTCTATGGCGTCGGCATACATCTCGGCCTCGACGATGTCGTCCTGTGCCAGTGCCTTGCGAGCCATGAACACGTTGGGTAGGGTAGACGAGGGGTATAGTTCCAGGGCATAGCGTATAGCCTCCTCAGCGCGGTCGTCGTCGTCCTGCCAACCATAGTAGTCGGCGATATCCACTAAGTCGTCAGCATCCATAAACGGGGTGCTGCCCGCATTTATGGATGCCTCGTATCGTTCCAGCAAATCCTGAAACTCCTCGCTCTTGAAATATTCTTCGTCTATGTTCAACGCTTCCAAGTATCCTTGAGTCCTACAGTCTTGTTGAACACCAGGTGCTCAGGTGTTGAGTCGAGGTCCAGTGTGAAGTATCCGATGCGCTGGAACTGTAGGAATGCAGCGCCACACTCTGACCCACGGTCAGAGAAGTGTGTTGCATAAATCTCCTTCAGGAACGGCTCCACATAGCACTCTGTCAGCACCTTCAGTGAATCGGGGTTCAACAGCTCACGGAAGTCGCGCTCGTCGGCACCAGGGTTCTCGATGGAGAACAGACGGTCGTACAGGCGCACCTCTGCCTTCACGGCATCCTGACAGTTCACCCAGTGCAGCGTCTTACCCTTGATCTTACGGTCGGCACCAGGCTGTCCGCTACGTGTCTCAGGATCGTAGGTGGCATAGATGGTCGTTACATTACCCTCGGCGTCCTTGTCGCAGGGGTGTTCTTCGTCGCACTTGATGATGTAGGCGTTCTTCAGTCGCACCTCCTTGCCTGGAGCCAAGCGTTGGAACTTCTTTTCAGCGACCTCCATAAAGTCGTCGCGCTCAATCCACAGCTCACGGCTGAAGGTCACTTTATGCATTCCCTCGGCCTCGTTCTCAGGATTGTTCACAGCCTCCATCTCCTCGGTCTTACCCTCAGGATAGTTGGTCAGGACGAGCTTGACGGGATCCAGCACGGCACTGACGCGAGTGGCTCGTTTGTTCAGGTCGTCGCGCACGTTCGACTCTAACAGGGCGAAGTCGTTCAGGGCATCAAACTTGGTGTATCCGATGGCGTTGATGAAGTTGCGCACGCTCTGCGATGAGTATCCGCGACGGCGCATACCGCATACGGTTGGCATACGGGGGTCGTCCCAGCCATTGACGAGTTTCTCGTCCACCAAGGCCTTCAGCTTACGCTTCGACATCACGGTATAGGTGATGTTCAGGCGGTTGAACTCAATCTGACGGGTGCCGTCGTACTTCTCGTCGACGATGTCGGGGTTATATTCGCCAGTCTTGCCTTCGGCAATCTGTTCCTTGATGTATTCGCGCAACAGGTCTACGAACTTGTCGTACAGTGGACGGTGAGGCACGAACTCCAGCGTACAGATAGAGTGGGTGACACCCTCGAAGTAGTCCGACTGTCCGTGGGCAAAGTCGTACATCGGGTAGCAGTGCCACTTCGTACCAGTACGGTGGTGGGGAATCTGGATGATGCGGTAGATGATGGGGTCACGGAAGTGCATGTTGGGATTCGCCATATCCAGCTTGGCACGCAGCACCATCGAGCCCTCGACGGCCTCGGGAGTGTTCATCTGGTTGAACAGACGCAGGTTCTCCTCGATGGGACGGTCACGGAACGGACTGGGGCGTCCAGGCTGTGTGGGCGTACCCTTCTGCTCGGCAATCTGCTCTGAGGTCTGCTCGTCGACATAAGCCAGGCCCTTCTTGATGAGCCATACGGCAAAGTCCCACAGCTTCTCGAAATAGTCCGATGCGTAGTACACGTTCTCCCAATGGAACCCGAGCCACTTGATGTCGCTCATGATGTTCTCTACATATTCCGTATTCTCCTTGGTGGGGTTGGTATCGTCGAAACGCAGGTTACAGATGCCTCCGAACTCCTCGGCAACACCGAAGTCCATGCAGATGGCTTTGGCGTGTCCGATGTGTATATATCCGTTGGGCTCTGGTGGGAAACGTGTCTGAATACGTCCACCATTCTTACCTGCTTCCAGGTCTTCTTTCACAAACTGTTCTACGAAGCTGAGGCTCTTCTTTTCCTCGCCTTCTGTCATAATCTTCTCTTCCATATATATAAAGATGTGTAATTTTGCCTGCAAAGGTAGTGTAAATCGAACGAAAAACCAAATAAAACGCATTTATTTTGCAATAACCTGCCCTTATTCAGCAATAACCCGCCCTTATTCTGCAATAAGGACGGGTTATCTATCGCGAAAGCACGCTTAAGCGGCGTGGCTTTCTGTACTACAACATAGATTCAAATCCAGGAATGCCAATTATTCCGTCTACGCCGAGTCCGAACTCAGAGTCAATTTCAGAGTCCATGTCAATCTCGGGCGCATTGGCAGCACCAGAGTACAACAGTATGGGTTGCAGATGTCCCATTTCCACAATGCTCATCTCAGGCTTGCTATATAACCTTTTCTTTATCATAACTCTTAATTTTTAACTGTCAATTCACTTCACCACAACCATCTTACCGTTGAAGATGTAGAGTCCGGCCTTCTTAGGCTGATCGGTCATGCGTATGCCGTTCAGCGTCCACCAGCCCTCGCTGGTCTTCTCGCTGGCAACGGTCTTCTTCGTCTCGATGGTCTCGATAGCCGTTGTGTCGTCAAACTCGTCAACGATACCGTCCCAGGCAATAGCATAGCTGGGAGCACCGTTGCCAATCATATAGGCACGGAAGGGGGGCACATACGAGCCAGGACCCATCTCGACGAACTGTCCGATAGTAACTCCGCCACGATTCTCACCAGCATAGCAGTACATGCCTGGTTCGTAGTTCTTACGCTCGAAGACTCCCTTAAAGCCTTCTGTATCAGCGGGGCTGGCCTTTACGTCGACAACGCGAACCATCGGGTCTGTTACGCCACCTTCCTTAGCTTGGAAGATGTAAGGCTTGTTGGCCTTCAGACCACCATCCGTAACCTGATTCATGCTAACTGTAGTTCCGTTTTTACCAGTATACTCATAGAACGTACCTAGCAAGTATGCATCTTCCTGTGGAATGTCGTAAGGCAGATAGATGGTAGCCTTCTTATCGTCACCACCGGCTTCAAATGTACGCTTCAGCGTCACCTGTGCAGCCTTGAAGTCCTTCATGGCCTTGAAGGGCTTGGCATCGATTCCGCCATCCAGTTCTACGTTGTCGCTGATTCCGCCAATTACTACGTTCTTAGTTCCAGCAGCAACGCTGTTACCAGCAGGCATATAGATAAATACGTTGTCAGGCACACCGTTGAAGGCACCAGTTGTGCGGTCAACCTCCATACCCGTAATCTTCGTGCCGCTGAAGTCTACGAATGTCAGACCCTCGGGCAGAATGGTCTTCACTTCTCCAGCTCTGCGAGGTGCAGACGAAGGCGTGTTGTCGACAAACATATTGTCAGGCAGGTCGGTGATGTCAGGATCGCCACAGGTGTATCCATTAAGGGCATTGCCTATAGCGCCTATTCCTGCGGCTACAGCCGACACCTCCATTGACTTATAGGTTGTTGCCGGAGGCTCAGGACTCTGCATGTTGTTGTTTGTCACCTTCAGACCACCCAGTGCACCCGTCACACTGGCCTTCGGACCAATGCGGTGACCGGCCTTCATGGCAGGAGCCAGTGATGGTGTTGGGCGTTTAATCATGCAAATACGTATGCGACCAGGCTTCGGAGTTACCAAAGTAATTGATATATTCCTATTTTCAACTTCAGGCAACACCAACTTTGCTTTCTTCTCCATTTCCTCCCTCACACTTATCGGCTTCGCTTGTTCGGCAACTTTTACCACCATGTCATAGTCAGGCTCGATATCCACTCCTTTTAATTCTAAAATATGTTCACCTGCACCTATCATGGTGGATATACCTGTAATATCATCACTGTTTTGAGGAATTTCATCCATCACCGATTTCTCGGTGAACGTCATCTTACCTGTTGATTGGTCAAAACCGCCGACTTCAGCTGGGGCTGCGCTTTCATCGCCCATGGTGTACTGCCAACCGTCAATGACCGTGTTGTTGGTGTTCGTCGTTGAATTCATTACTTCCCTGAAGTTCGAATCAGCCACGGGGTTCGTCTCCGTCACAATCAGCTCTAACTTAAGACCGACAGTCAAAGTGTGAGCATCGGCGTTCTCTGACGATGTCAGTACATCGGCAAACGACACGTCGCAATTTTCGAAGGCAGAAGCCAATGTCGGAGCAGCGGTAGTGTAGTAATATACCAGTGATACTGACTTGTTGCTGACGGTAATGAATTTTACCTTCAGATTCCTATCGAGGCCATTATCAATGGCCACTCCATTATCATTTGAGATTCTGTTGTGACCAACCAATTCAATGGTCAGACCGTCTGGCAGTTGTGCTTCTGATTCCACTTTGATTTTTCCGTTAATCGTGGCATCTGTCAGAATCAATTTGGCATTACCGTCGAAGACAACCTTGCCGCCGTCATTTAATACATTTTCACGGTTCGTGGGCGTAATGTCTATGCCGGCAACGGTGATACCATAGGTGTTAGGCAATTGGATAGTCGTACCATCCAGCTGTAGGTGGTTACTATATTCATCGGTGATTCCAGCTGCAAAGGCAGCACCCATGGTCAGCTTATCATTGGCTCCACTTGGAGAGGCGAATGTCAGCTTGCTGCTGGCACAGCCTTCTGCGAGTGTAAAGCCACCGGACATCGTGCTGGAGCCTATCAGATAGACGTTCAGCTCTGGTATGCCGACTTCGATGTTACCCGGAATCGTTGCTGTGTTCAGCGTCAGCGTGTTATTCGTAGGATCGAACGATACGCCAGCCTGCACATTGCCAGCATTCATATTTGTTACTTCTGTACCACCAATAGTCAGGTCGTAGAATTCAGAGGGAGCAGCGATTGTTACCGTAAGGTTGTCCCCTGATTCTTCAGTCTTAGCTGTCAGGCTATTCTGATATGCCGTGCTGTGTCCTGTATACCATTCAACGTCTTTGTTGATAGTCATCGTCAGGTTACCAGCTGCACGGGGATCAGTAGTGAAGGCTACTTCATGGTCAACGTCGCCATCCTTCTTCACTAAGAAATTAAAGTTTCCACAGGCTATCGTGTTGGTCCCCAACAGATTGATGGTCAACTGGTCCAGTCCGTTCTCAATGAAGGCTCCCTTTTCCAGAGTGGTATTGACATTGTCGAGCGTCAGCGTATTCGTTGTAGCGTCGAAGCTGACGCCTGTAGTAATGTTATTCTTATTTTCCGAATTTACGCGTGCACCATTAATATATAGTGCATAATAGACTACGTCAGAGAAAACGTTTGGCTGAATGGCGTGCAGCGGTTCGTCAACTGTAATATTGTCATTATCGTAGTTTTCAAGAGTTGCAGTCAGCTTATTCACTTCCTCCGTGCTGGAACTATTCTTACGGATTGTAATCGCACCACTTGCATCTGTGCCAGTAAACGAAATCTTATTAACGCTGTTCACACCCGTCAGCGCGACAGTCAGGTTGCTCAGCGAGGTCTGGATGTTATCTGTTGTTGTAAATTTGTTCAGCGACAAGGTCTGGGTTACCGGATAATAGCTCACCTTTCCATCCAGAATGGACAGCTCATCAGAATTAATCTGGGTACCAGCGACTTTCAGGTCATAGTATTCAACGTAGGTGAGGGTAGAGTTGGTGCTTTCAGACTTTCTCCATCCTGTCACTGTTTGACTTTCAGGGAACTCGTTACCGAGCTCATAATCAGAAGCGATAGTACCACCAGTAACCGTCAGCTTACCGAAACCTTTCACACCAGGAAACTCCGTATGGGCGAAGGTCAGCGTAGGCAGATTAGACGAACCGCTATAGTGGAAACCGTTTGGTTTGTCCGCATTAACTTTTAATGTGTTCTCACCAATCAGAACTACCGTCAGATTCTCGAGGCTGCTCACGATGGGATAACCGTTGGTCTCCGTCATATCGATGGTAGCACCGTTCAGCGTCAGCTTAGCTGGTTTCGCCGGTATGTTTTCTGAAGCAGGAATAGCTGGAGTAAACGACACCGTACCAGTAATATTGGCGCCCGTTATATTCGCGTAGTTAAGAGGTGACACTGCCACACCGCCAACGGTTATGGCGATAGGCTGGAACTCTACTGTTACCTCTGCATTGTACGTCTCATCAGGAAAGGTAAACGAGTATCGTGTCTCACCACAGGGGTCGTCAAAGGGAGTCAAAGCCGTCACTTCCACCTTATCTTTAATATTAGGTGCATGGCGAGGGGATTGAGCCACATTGCCGCTTACCGTCAGTTCTACACTGATGTTTTCCACCGTTGCATAGTAGCCATTAGTCGGAGTAACGGTCAGTGTACAGGTGTTTCCTTCAATTGCAGAAGTCACCGTGCCAGGAGCAGCAGCCTGCATAGAGGGCAATACAGTAATACTTACCCTTTCGTCGTCTGCCCACGTGCCGACTGTCATAGCCAGCAGGGCAACCATTGTCGTGATATACTTAAAATATTGTTTCATATCGCGCTATACTTTATTTTTGTTTAACAACCACATTGAACTTTACTTAACCAGAACTTTCGTTCCATTCTTAATATAGAGTCCGCTCTTCGTCGGCTTGCCCGAGAGCTTGCGACCACTCAGGTCGTAGTAATCATTATCCATGACCTCTGAGCCACGAACCGTATCAATGCCCGTAGCATCGCCCTCGATTTCAATGGTCAAGCGAGGAGCAACAGCCAACTCACCGAATCGCAAATAGCCGCGATTAGCCGGAATTGTACCCGTTGTGGCCTTCACGAACTCATCGTTATAGAGCACGTAGACGGAAGCATCTGTTGTATAGTCTCTCAAAATATCTCCAATACTTGTTGCCTGATTTGTGCCCTCCAGCAAATTGATGATGTCATCCTCCTCCTCCTCATCATCATAAGTTGTAGCTGTATATTCACTGACAGCAGTGTTAGTACGCTTCAGAAGAACTGCCTCGTAGCGTGGAATGTATCCGATTGTCGAAGCGATCACCACACCGGTTTCCTCATTTACATCCTCTACTGTGTATGCCGTCAGACCCTCAGGAACAGTCAGATTCTCCGTAACGTAATATGTAGCCCAATTGTTGCTTCCTACAAACGTAATGGGATAACTAATCGTATATTGAGCGGTTACCTTGTCGCTGGCGACCGTAGCACCTGTAGTTGTGTTATATACCACCTCTACCCACGCCGTCAACGTACCGTTCTGAACAGGAATTGCCTCTTCATATTCACAAGCCTCCTCCTCATCATTCCATTTGTACATGATCTTGCTGTCTGCAATATCAGGTCCCTGTATCACAATGGGGTCGTGTGTGCTCAAATATGAGCCAGATGCAAGAGTGATCGTGGGAACGGGAGGAACGACCTCCATTTTAAATCCGATAGAGTCAGTGATAACGCTGAAGGTTCTGTTCTCAGGAAGGTTTAAGCTGGCATAAGCCAAGCCGCTACCGTAACCGTTGATAGTCACCTCACCTTCTGAGAATGTTGCGAAGTCTCCAGGAGAGTATGTTGGAGTGAACGATACGCCTTCAACACTTGGACATAATGTAGCAGCAAAAGTGGGTGCTGTTTCGCCATCATAAACAAATGTAAGTGGATTAGGCATCACACCAAAATAGTAGGCTGTCTCTTCTGGGCTGGTCTCGCTGCCAATAGTTATTGTCGCCTTGATGGTAGCAGGGCCAAGCAATGGGAATGCTTCCGCAAATGTCTCATTCGTTTTGTTATTTTCTGCTAAGTTCTCGTCAGCGTAGGTCAGTGAGTACTTCACCGTTCCTTCGAAGGAACTTGTAACGTCTACATACCATTTTCCTTCCAAGCCATTAAGACTACCTGCTATTGTTGGTGTCTTCGACAAGACATTATAATACGTTGTCTCATCTTCCGTCTCAGTCTTCAACCCCAGCCAATCCTGATAGCTTACGCTTGAGAAGTTTGTTGCGGCTGTGAAATCCGATGTTACTCTCAACTGAGGACTAAGAGCACCTTCTGCTTTCTTGAATGTCAGAGTGGGCTTCGTCTCTGCCTGACTTGTACAAACAATACCCGTCAATTTATTCCAGCCGTTGAGAGCAATGGTCAGATTCTCACTTCCTGCATATTTTACCGAGCCGTTGTCACCACCCAATTCAATACCATTCAATGTCAAGACATTGTTTTCAGCATCGTAGCTTGCCTTGCCGGTACCAAAAATATCATCAGCATTGCCCATAGTAACAGGCATTTCACCTACTATTATATCATACGCTGGGGCGAAAACGGCCTCTTTAGTAGTACCATCCGTGAAATAATATGTATTCGAATATACGTAACCAGAATTCTTCATAATCAGTGTAAGTTCCTCGCTAATAGAGAAACTTCCAACATTGTATTCGCCGAAAGTATTTACACCGCCATCCCCTGTAGTTTTCAGCGTCAGGCTTCCCACTGGGCTACTAGTTGACTTGAAAGTCACCGCAGGGGCTGCATCGTCAATTTTCTGAAGACATGTTTCTGCCGTTGTAATGCTGTTTGTTCCTTGAATATCGATAGTCAGATTGTCCAAACCGACAATCACAGGAGCAGTCAATTCAGCACCATTAAGCGTCAGGGTGTTAGTGGTTATTTCCGTTTGATCGTCAAATACAGAAGTGAACGTCACAGTTGTATTATTCTCACCCAAAATGTGAGCGGCATTCAGCTCAGTCACCTGTGTCTCGCCAATATAGAGGTCGTACGTCACAATCGACTGGAAGTTGACAGTTACCTCTGCATCGCTGCCGTCAGCAGGCATGGTGAACTCATAAGTGGTTATGCCAGTAGGGTCGGTGTTTTCACCTTTGTCACTAACTTCAATAGGATCGTTGTCCAGGTTTGGATTCGTCCTTCTTGGAGTCTGTGCCACACCCCCCGTCACTACAGAATAGACGGTGATGAAATCCTTGGTGACATAGTAGCCTGATGCAGGTGTCACCGTCAGGGTACACTTGCCGTTTGCAATTTCAGACGTCACCACTCCTGGCGAAGTTTCAGTGACCACTGCACCGTTCAGCTGCTTGATAATTGTCACGGTTGGGTCAGCCCATGTGCTCTGTGTTAACAGGAGCATGAACACCAGAGAAATCACATACTTGATATTGTGTTTCATAATTATATGTCCTCCTTATTTGTTGTTATTGATATAAACTTTCTTACCATTATTAATAAATAGACCCTTACGCTGGGGCTTGCCGTTCAGCTTGAGTCCGTCGATAGTGTACCAGCTGTCGTTGCTGTTGTCGTCGACAGTCAGCGTATCGATAGCTGTGGTGTTGCCGTCGGTAATGCTGATAGTAAGATACTGTGGAGCTTCTCCCGGGGCAACCATTTCACCAGGTACCAGGAACCCACGGCGTGCAGGAATCGTTCCACTGATAGCACGCTTGAACTTGTCGTTGAAGAGCACGTAGACAGGTCCCTCGAAATCTCCGTCTTCGATAGAAGTATCATCTTCAGAACCGCGAAGCATGTTGGTGAACCCAGTTGGCTGACTTGTATAAGCCGTTGCCGTATAGCCACTGGCAGCACCATTTTCTTCACGTTGCAGCAGAATAGCCTCGTCAGCAGGAATGTAACCGATAGATGTTACCGTCACTGCGCCAGTTGTTTCGTTCACTGCACTTACTACGTATGCCGTTAGGCCATCAGGAACTTTCAGATTCTCAGTGCTATAGTATGTTGCCCATAAGTTGCTACCCGCAAATGTGATAGCAGGAATCCTCTTGATAGTCTGTGTGGATGTTCCGTTTGCAATATATACTAAATCATCTTCATAACTTACAGTCTTAAAGCCGTTTGCAGGAGAACCAATATAGGCTGATTCGCTAATGTTAGCATTGAGCATTGCGTCATCACCTACTGCCTTGAAAGTAAGAGTGGCATTAGCATCGGTGCTTACAATCATATAATAGGAATATTCACCGTTAAATATGATGTTGTTTATGCCTTCCAGCTGAATAGTCAGGTTGTCGAGACTGCTTACGATGGCGGGTTTTCTGCTCTCTTCAATTGTGATTCCTGACCTTAGTAAATTCAAGGTGTTGGTCTCGCCTGGCGTGAACGTAATGCCGTACTCTTCATTATCGACGTAATTTCCACATCTTTGAATATTATCAGCAGTAACAGAAGTGCCCGTCACCTGAGTGCCTCCTACCCACAAAGGATATGTGGTAGCAGTAGTAATGGTCAATTCTGACATAAAATCATTTGTAATTGCATCCAATAAACAAATATAATCTTCTTCAGGGGTCATTTTTCCATATTTCAGAGGGTCTGAAGACATAGTGTTGAACGTTCCATAATCAATATCAGAGAAGCCGTCAATGACACTTCCGTCTCCTTTGGAATTCAAAGCCAAAGTGCAGTCGGTAGCTCCTTCAGCCTTGGTGAAAAGTAGTTGTGGAATGTCTTCTGCCTCATTATTCGTATAGCTGATGGAGAATACTTGGCTGTTGCCTTTCAGTGCAATAGTCAAATCTTCTGCTCCCTCATAGGAAATGCCGTTTCCTGAAAGATCGGCACCATCCAGCTTCAGTGTATTCGTGGTGGCATTGTAGCTTACTTTGCCATCGTTGGTCTCGTCACCATCAAGGATGTCAGCAGCATTGCCTTCATGCACCATCACATCGCCAACTGTCAGACCATATCCGGAAGTAATTACGGCTGAGGTGACAGGATAAGAGACTTCTTCATTGTAATAGTAAAGACCATCAGATTCAGAACCATACGAAACCTCCTTATTGAAAATCAGCGTCAAAGCCTCAGCATAAGTGTCATTGATTCCATTGACGCCATTAATTTGGCTAAAGCCTGAAGATATAACCGTTGTCTCTATTGCGCTTAGTTGGAGCGAGCAAGGCTGGTTGTCACCCTTGGCAAATATCAGTTTTGGTTGGTTGTCCCCTGGCTCTCCACTGTAACGAATAGCATCACAGCCTCCCATACCATAAATGGTATTGGAGCCAATCAAGCTGATGGTCAAATCGTCAGTACCACTGTAACTAATACCAGGAGCCTCTGGAATTGTTGGTTCTGGGTTAGAACCATCTTCTCCGACAGTCGCTCCGTTCAGCGTCAGAGTGTTCGTTTCAACATCATAGCTTATTTTCTTGTCGCCCAGCACGTCAGAGGCATTCTTACTTGTTACCTGTGTGCCTGCAACAACAACGGGATAGTTTACTATCTGCGTTATGCCGACGCTTAGTGCTACGAAAGAGAATGCTGCGTCAGACGAGAAGCGCAAACGAAGTTGGCTTGAGGTCACGTCTTTCGTTAAGGGAATCTCTATGATGCCGTCAGCATCGGCCGTAGACAAAGCAACAGCAGAAGAATAGGTCTCGCCGTCGGCCTCCCAATCATAAGTTTGTTCATTCTGATTATATCCGACAACCTGTACCGTCACATTCTTATTTGTACAAGTACCCCAGTCGAACTGTAATGTGTACTTCAGTACATTGGCAGACTGAATGTTTGAAGTCCATAACTCCGTTGTTGTAGTGTTATCTGGTGTTGAGACGACCACAGCATCACCATAACTCATTTCTGCCTTTGTGGCTTCAAATGGGAATGGAGAAGAATACATATATGCAGATCCATTATTATCTGAATTCACATAACTCACGGCGCCTGTTAAGCCTGTCACAGTCATTGTACCTGTTTCGGCTTTGATTTCTGTGTTGTTCGCGTCTAAAGCAAGACCATTTTGATAGGTCACAGAAGGCTGTTGTTCTTCATTAAACACATTGCCACCATTGCCACTGCTCACTAATGAGCCAGGCATCTTTTCGCTGGTGGTAAAGGTCAGCGCCGTGTTACCTTTCAAGTTGAAGGCATATTGACCATAAGCACCAATCTGGTTATAACCCACTAGGTGGACGGTAAGGGCTTCAACTTCTTCATCGATGATGATAGCATCTTCACTTGATGGGGCAATATTTGCACCCTTCAGCGTCAGCGTACCATCACTATAGCTCACCGATGCATGGACGTCACCCAGCACGTTTTTAGCGTTTGAACTCGTAACGGGAACACCATCTACTACTATGTTATAAGCTGTGGCAGTGGTGAACTCCACGTTCCAGGCACTTCCGTCGCCTGTTAACAAATATCTGTTTTGTGCATCATACGAAACTGTATTTGCTGCAACAGCATTTAATCCCGTCCATGTAACATCTGAAAAACCAGTAATAGATCTCCAGTCACTGTTTCCAGCATTCACTTTCAAGGAGCAGCTCTCTGCATCATCAGTTTTCTTGATAATCAACGATGCACTGCTGGCATTATTTGATAAAACTATAGCATCACTATACCACAGATCTTGATCGATATTAATCTCATTTGTACCGTTAAGGGAAATGGTAAGATTTTCTGCGGCATCATTATAGAAAATAGGACCGGTAATGTTAATGCCGTTCAATGTCAGAGTATTGTTGCTCGTATTGAAGCTCACCTTGCCTTCGCCCAGCACATCCGATTTGTTATCGCTTGATACTTGTGTGCCTGCTACCCAAACTGGATACAGATTTGCAGTAGTAAACAAGGCATTGGTGATGCGCTTTAATGAGCCTTCTTGCCTGTTGGAATCATATAGACCATAGATTATTCTGTCGTATTCGTCGTATTCACTGTCATATACATAGTACACGCCATATGTGGCACCCGGATTCGCAGCCAGGTTAAAGCCAACATAACTGAGCGCCGTGAAACCTTGTATGACAGGATATTCGTTCCAGTCGTCTTTTGGAACATTCAATTGCAGAGTAGCATTCTCACCAGTTTCAGTAATTGTCAGTGTACCTGCATTTGCAGAACGTACAACCGATCCACTATCAGTAGTAGCAATAAAGTTCGCACCTTGAAGATCCAACGTCAAATTGCCCAGCGCGCTAAGAATTTTACCATTGATTATTGCTCCATTTATACTTAATTTGTTGTTGCTTGAATCAAACGTAACAGTACCTTCAGTAACGTTTGCAGTAATAGTAGATGACGTCACCTGTGTAGCAACATCACTATTGCTAATAAACCACAAAGGATAAGCCGTCTCACCGGAAATGGTGACTTCTGATATTGCGCCCCCATCATAGATGTTTACTAGACGATCTGTTGCACTGTAAATACAAGGTTTTGCTGAGTGAAGATAGCACTGACCGTCTCCGCTACTGTAGCTAACAGAAGCAAAGCCCTTTATTACAGTTGTGGTTAAGTTGGGGGCATATAGTTGTAATGTGGCGTCCCCGTCTTTTACGAAAGTCAGAGTTGCAGTGGCAACCGTGGAAAAGATAGCATCGTAATCATAATCGGGATATGACGCGGTGTCATGAACCTTGTTGGTACCTGAGAACTTAATGATTAGGTTGTCCAGCGAGCTCTTGATGTACTTGCCCGTTTCGACACCATTCAGTACCAGCGTGTTGGAACTGGCAATGAAACTCACCTTTCCATCGTTTGTGTTATCGTCAGCTAGAATGTTGCTGGCATTTTCGCTGGTCACCTGCGTTTCACCAATCCACAGGTTGTAGTCTTCTGCCCACATTCCTGCAGGTAGTAACAGTAGTGCAAACAGCACTAAAAGCTGTCGTAGCCTTCTGGTAAGGCTCACATGATTAATTAATCGTTTCATACTAAACTATAGTTTTTAATTGTTTTTAAAGTCGTTGAATTAATTCCGCCTGCAAAGTTACAAAAAAGTGCGCAAAATACACCATTTTAAGTGTTAATATAATCAAAAATAAGCGTGCAATACCTAAAAATGGGATTTACCGCTTTGCCCCTCTGAAATGCGTTCTGATTTTTGTTGATTCGGTGATTTTAATAATTATATATATTAAAATCACCGAATCACGTAAATTCGCTTACAGACGACCTCAGGTCTAAGAATCAATAACCCTTCCTTATTTTCCAATAACCCTTCCTTATTTTCCAATAACCCTGCCTTATTTTCCAATAACCCTGCCTTATTTTCCAATAACCCCCGCTTATTGAGCAAACGGTTTCTCACTCCAAGGCATGGTGTACATAAGAAAAAGAGGCTATGTCGTGAATGTCGACACAGCCTCCCTTTATAACTGATAATCTTATCTTCTGTTGGATTAGAAGTTGAAGTACAGACCGAAGTTCAGTGCAGCCAGTGAGTTCAGGCTGAAGTCGATCTGGTTAACAGCCTTGGCACCGTCAACGTCGGCCTTAGCAGATGAATAACCAATCTGACCTAACTTAGCAACGAAGCTAACCTTCTCGTTCAGGTTGATGGCAACACCAGGCTGGATGCCAACACCGAATGCATTTACCTTCAAGTCGCTGTTGCCAGTGTTTGCATAGCTAACGATACCATCAGCGAAGAAGTTTACCTTGTCGAGCTTGGCAAAGGTGTAACGAACGTAAGGGCTAACACTGAAAGTGTTCACGTTCTTGTCCAGCTTGCCAGCGAAACCGCCGTTGTTGTCATAAGCGATGTTGTTGGTAGCATAGCCAACGTTAACACCGATAGCCCAGCTGTCGTTGAGGTTGTAGCCCAGCTCGGGGTTGATGGTGAATGAAGTGGCAGAAGTACCATCACAGCTCATTGACTTTAAACCAACGGTACCACCAACATAAACCTGTGCATTAGCTGTCATAGTCATCATTGCAACAAGTGCAACAGCAAAAATCTTTTTCATAATCTTTTTACCTAATTTTAATTATACTTTAGTGCCGTCTCACCGACACCGTTATCTTGAAATCGGGTGCAAAGGTAAGGGCTTTTTTGGTGTTGTGTGCGCAAACAGTGTGTTTTTTTTACTTTTTTCGCTATTCCTTGACATAAATCATTTTCAGGCAAAGCTCCAGAATAAATGCAATTATTCAAAAACTTTTACACGAATAATTTGCTTTTCATGCATTATTTTTGTACCTTTGCAAAAGAAATATAAATATTAACTGATGATGAATAAGAAACTGATAATTGCAATGATGCTGTGCCTGACGGCGATGACGAGCAGGGCAGAGCAGGTGACGGTCGAAACGAAGCAGATGACGCTGGTGCTCGACGTGGAACAGGGCCGACAGCCCCAGTATGTGTATTTCGGACAGCGCCTGAACGCACAGGAGTTGCAGCACCTGCAGGCTCCTCGCAACGGACGCATGGATGCCTATCCCGCCTACGGCATGAACTGTCCGGCAGATGCCGCTCTGGCTATGCGCCATTCTGACGGCAACCTGTCGACACAGCTGGTGGTGACGGGTGTGGAGCGCCTGACGGCCGACGAAGGTCAGCTGACGGAAATCACGATGAAGGACCCCGTGTATCCCATCACCGTCAAGCTGTGCTATCTGGCCTATCAAGACGTGGACATGATTACCACGTGGACGGAGGTGACCAACCAGGAGAAGCAGCCCGTGGTGATGACGACGTTTGCCTCGGCCATGCTGCCCATTCGCAGGGGTGACGTGTGGATGTCGAGCTTCTACGGATCGTGGGCCAACGAGGCTCGTTTGGTGGAGGAACCGCTGACGAACGGTCAGAAGCTCATCGTCAACAAGGACGGTACGCGCAACGCCCATACCAGTCACGGCGAGGTGATGTTCTCGCTGGACGGCAAGGCCCGTGAGAACGAGGGACAGGTCATCGGTGCCGCCCTGTGCTATAGCGGCAACTACCGGCTGAAGGTGGTGACCGACGACACCGACTACCACTACTTCTTTGCCGGCATCAACGAGGATAACTCGGAATACCACCTGAAGAAGGGTGAGACGTTTGTAACGCCGAAAGTCGCATTCAGTTTCTCATCATCCGGATTATCCGGTGTTTCCCGGAATTTCCATAGCTGGGGCCGTAAATACATGCTGGCCAATGGCAATAAGGAGCGCAAGATTCTGTTGAATTCGTGGGAAGGCGTCTATTTCGACATCAATCAGAAAGGCATGGACCAGATGATGGCCGACATTGCCTCGATGGGTGGCGAGCTGTTTGTGATGGACGACGGATGGTTTGGCGACAAGTATCCCCGTAAGGTCGACAACTCCAGCCTCGGCGATTGGGTGGTCGACAAGAACAAGCTGCCCGAGGGCATTGAGGGCCTGTTGCGCGACGCCCGCAAGAACGGTGTGAAGTTCGGCATTTGGATAGAGCCTGAGATGGCGAATACCGTGTCGGAGCTGTACGAGGCCCATCCAGACTGGATTGTGAAGGCTCCGAAGCGCGAACCCGTGCTGGGTCGTGGTGGTACGCAGGTGGTATTGGACCTCTCGAATCCCAAGGTGCAGGACTTCGTGTTCTCTGTCGTCGACAACCTCATGACGAAGTACCCTGAGATAGACTATATCAAGTGGGACGCCAACATGCCCATCTTGAATCACGGTTCGCAATACCTGACGATGAACGAGCAGAGCCACCTCTACATCGAGTACCACCGCGGTTTCGAGAAGGTGTGCCAGCGCATTCGTGAAAAATATCCCGACCTGACCATCCAAGCTTGTGCGTCAGGTGGCGGACGAGCCAACTGGGGCGTGCTGCCGTATTTCGACGAGTTCTGGGTGAGCGACAATACCGACGCCCTGCAGCGCATCTACATGCAGTGGGGTACCAGCTATTTCTTCCCTGCCATCGCTATGGCTTCGCACATCTCGGCAACGCCCAACCACACGGTGTTCCGCACCACGTCGCTGAAGTTCCGCATCGACGTCGCCATGAGCGGACGACTGGGTATGGAGATTCAGCCGAAGAACATGACCGACGACGAGAAGGAGCTGTGCCGTAAGGCCATCCAGGAGTATAAGCAGATTCGTCCCATCGTGCAGTTTGGTAACATCTACCGCCTGTTGTCGCCCTACGACCGGAAGGGACTGGCGTCGCTGATGTATGTCAACGATGAGCAGGACAAGGCCGTGTTCTACTGGTGGAAGACGGAGTCGTTCCAGGACGAGCACCTGCCGCGTGTGAAGATGGCTGGTCTGAATCCCAATAAGATGTATAAGGTGCACGAACTGAACCGCATCGACGTGAAGCCCATGGACTGCGAGGGTAAGGCGTTTAGCGGTGCATACCTGATGAACCACGGACTGGAAATGCCGTACCGCAACGATACGGAGTGGAATAAGAAGACCGACTGGTCGAGCCGCGTGCTCCTGCTGGAGGCGGAATAACGGAATTCCGGAATTACGGCATAACGGAATTACGGCATAACGGAATTACGGTATAACGGAATAACGAGCGTTACGAAACAGGAAAAAAAGGATCTCCTGGCCTACATCCGCGAGGGTCGTGAGATGACACAGGGCGAGAAACTCAGGCTGATTGTCAGCCTGAGTATTCCGTCGATCCTGGCGCAAATTTCGGCCACGGTGATGTTCTTCATCGACGCCTCGATGGTGGGACATCTGGGCGCCAAGGCCTCGGCGGCCATCGGTATCGTGGAAACCACAGGATGGCTGATGGGCGGACTGGCTTCGGCGGCGAATATGGGCTTTTCCGTGCAGGTGGCTCATGCCGTAGGTGCCAACGACTTCAAGCGTGCCCAGCGTGTGCTGCGCCAGTCGCTGGTGTGCTGTGCGCTGTGGAGCCTGATGATGACGGTCATAGCGCTTGCCATCAGCGTGCCGTTGCCTTATTGGCTGGGCGGTACGGAGGAGATAGCCCACGACGCCACACTCTATTTCGCCATCTTCGGTTTGGCAGGCATCTTCTTCCAGATGGAGGGTTTGGCAGGCTCGATGCTGAAGTGTTCGGGCAACATGAAGATTCCCTCGATGCTGAACATCGGCATGTGTGTGATGGACGTGGTGTTCAACTACCTATTTATATATATATTCGATATGGGCGTGGCAGGAGCCGCTATTGGTACCGGACTGGCCATGATGGTGACGGCCGTGCTGATGATGTATTTCCTGCTTTACCGTTCGGAAATGCTGGGCATCCTGCGTAAGCCCTCTGCCACCGCGTCTGCCTCCGCGTCTGCCCCCGCTTCTGCCACTGCCACTACTCCCGCGCCTTCTGGTGCGGGCTATAGGGACAGCCTGCCCCTGTCGTGGGACAAATTCAAACCACAGGCCGATGTTGTGGGTAATGCCTTTAAGATTGGCGCACCTATGGGATTGCAGCACATGCTGATGGGTTCGGCGCAGGTAGTCAGCACACTCATCGTGGCTCCGTTGGGAACGGTCGCCATAGCGGCTCACTCGTTGGCTATCACCGTCGAGAGCCTGTGCTACATGCCAGGATTCGGTATTGCCGAAGCCGCCACCACACTGGTGGGACAGAGTTTCGGTGCCGGCAAGCGCGTGCTGACACGTCAGTTTGCCCATATGTCGGTAGGATTGGGCATGCTGGTAATGACGCTGATGGGGCTGTTGATGTATGTCTTCGCACCAGAACTGATGTCGCTGATGACACCCGTCGACGATATTATCGCCGTGGGAGCGAAGTGTCTGCGCATAGAGGCCTTTGCCGAACCGATGTTTGCGGCATCCATCGTTTGTAACGGTGTCTTCGTCGGAGCCGGCGACACGCTGAAACCAGCCATCATGAGTCTGTTGTCGATGTGGGGCGTCCGTCTGACGCTGGCTGCTGTGCTTGCAGTCAGCTATGGATTACCTGGCGTGTGGACGGCAATGGCCATTGAACTGTCGTTCCGAGGACTCATCTTCCTGGGCCGCCTGTTCCATGGAGCATGGATGAAGAAGCTGGCATAAGGAAGGAAAAGAAAAATGGGAGACCAGCGCCTCCCATTTTCCAACATGAATCATTAGTTGTCTGTCTTGTCTTTGTGTATTGTGTTGTTATTTGATGACCTTTGTGGTGACGGACTTGCCGTTTGCCAGACGCTCTACGCGGATATTGATACCACGCTGGGGTTCTGACAGGCGACGACCGTCGAGTGAGTAGTATTCTGTGCTTAGAATAGCCGAAGTACGTACGTTGTTGATACCTGTAGAAGGCTTGATATAAGCGGGATAGTACTCGTTAATGCTACTCTCAGCATCGGCATTGCCGGCCTTCATGATGTCCTCGACGAGGGAACTGGCGTAAACCTCAAGGTTGGTGTACCACCCCTTTTCAGTGTCGAGCGTGATCTTAAAGGCATCGCTTTTATCATTGGGATTCAAGCCATTGGCTGTCTCCCAAGCATCGGGAATGCCATCTTGATCGGTATCGAAGCCTTCTTCGCGACTGCCCGTGCCAAAATTCTCCTCGGTATAGCCGTTACAGTCAGATACTAGATCGATGCGACCTGCCGTCTTAGTGACGGAACCTTTGTAGGTTGCCGTGCCATCTTTTGCCTCAGTGAAATAACGCGCATCGACATCGTCCATATGGAGTGATGCACCAGCATAGGTCAGCACCTTGTCAAAAGCCTGGGCTGCGACATGCGTTGTGATGTCACCAATAGGAGCAGGCTCGTCAAGACGAATGCGGACACAGTCAGTGCCGGCATTGTTCTTTTTGTAGGTGACGTTTTCACCATTATAGTGGTTGGGGTCTGGACTCCAGCGCTCGCCATCGATGAGGTAGGTGCCATCATCGTAGGCGATGTTCGACCATCCGTCGAAGTTGGCGGTTTTATTCATCTGATTGCCGTCAATGAAGTAGCGGCTGGTCATGGTCCAGAGATTAGGATGTCCACTAGCATTGCCACTGGCTCCTACCGTAACTTGGGTGACACGATTGGTGGTGGCAGCAGGCCCCGTTTTGTAGTAGTTGTTCACGATGTTAATCTGACCACCGCCAGGACCTCCGTAACAGCCATTGCCACAGTTGTAGATGACGCAGTTGCGGAAGTCGACATTCTCGGCCTGTACCTCGTTGGCCCAATTGTATTGGCTATAGAGTTTGTTGCTGGTATAGCCCTTCCATTCGTAGCGTGCACCGTTGAAACGAGGCGAACGGTTGTTGACGTGACAGATGAGGTTGTGGTGGAAAGAGGCCAGTTTGCCGCCCCAGATGCCACCATATCCATGTGCGCCCTTGCCGTGTCCGGCATTGTTCAGACTCTCGCCAATGGTACACCACTGCATGGTGAAGTTGTTGTTGTCGTAGAACGAGGCCACCTCGTCGATACTCCATGAGAAGGAGCAGTGGTCGAGTATGATGCCAGTGAGGTTACGGGCCCATGAGGCATCAGCACCATCGTTCACGTCTTTCTCCTGTCCGCGTCGGATGCGGATGAAACGCATAATGATATTGTTTCCATTGGGACGTACTGTATAGTAACGCAGGGTGATGCCGGGGTAGGGTGCCGTCTGTCCGAGAATAGTGGTGTTGGCACCGATAGTAACGTCACTGGCCAAGGGGATGACACCACCAACGTCGAATACGATAATCTTCTTGGAAGAACCGCTGACAGCTGAACGGAAGGAACCGGTACCGCTGTTCTTAAGGTTGGTGACGTGGATGACCTTGGTTGCTCCGCGTCCTCCTGTAACATAACGTCCGTGACCTTCGGCACCAGGGAATGCCGGCACGTCGTCAGCCATCGTGGTGATACTGAACAGAAAGGCCGAAAATAATAATACTATCTTTTTCATATATTTCTTATATCTAACTTCTTACCTTTTACTTATCACTTATCATTTATCACTTCTCACTTCTCACTTCTCACTTCTCACTTATCACTTCCCACTTCTCACTTCTCACTTCTCACTTCTCACTTCTCACTTATCACTTATCACTTCCCACTTCTCACTTCTCCTCTGTCGTATATCCCATCATCTCCATTTCGAGGGAAGCCCAGATGAACGGACCGACACCCTTGGCATCGTTGTCGCGGATGGGTTCAGAGAGATAGTAGTCGAAGCTTCCGTCGCGTTTCTTGTTTTCCTTGACGGAGCCCTTGGGGTTGACCTTCTTCATGGCGGCTTCCACCTCGGGGGTAGCAGCAGGACCCAAGCCGGCCACCGAACAACAGTTGGTGAGCGAGATGGTCTTGTCGGCATTCACCTTGATGAATTTCTCGATCATGCCCTTGTAGGCCTTAACGCCTGCGTCGCGATATTTCTCGCCGACATAGCCCTTGCGAGCGGCTTTTAGCAGTGCGTAAGTAAACATGGCTGAACAGGTGGACTCCAGGTAGTTACCCTCGCGATTGGGCGAATCCATGACCTGATACCAAATACCCGACTTCTTGTCCTGCCATTTCAGAATAGCGTCGAAGTCCTTCACCAACAGGTCGATGACTTCCGGGCGACGGGCGTAGTCCTCGGGCAGAGCGTCGAGCACCTCGATGAGGGCCATGGTGTACCATCCCTGAGCACGTCCCCAACAGTGCTGTGACAGACCAGTTTCCTTGTCGGCCCAGAAGGTCTTGCGGGTCTCGTCGTAGGCGTGACGGTTCAGACCAGTCTTGGGGTCGAGAGTGCGGTCGTAGGTAATTTTCAGCTGGTTGACAGCATCATCGTAAATAGCCGTCACAGGATTATTTTTTACTTTTTTACCTTTTAACCCTTTTACTTTTTCCGTAATCGGTGCGGTGAGCGTGCGGAAGGGCAGACCCATGAAGATGCCGTCGAGCCATACCTGATAAGCGTAGATGGCTTTGTGCCAGAATACCTTGTCGGCAATGGTACGGGGCTGGTCCTGCAACTGTTTCATCATCAGTTGCATGGCTTTCAGGTTCTTGGCCTCGGGCCAGTTCTGATACATGCGGGTGACGAAATGTCCGGTGCGGATGTTGTCGAGGTTATAGTCCAGGATGTTATATCCCGTGATGTTGCCGTCCTCGTCGATCATCTTGTCGGTATACATCTTACAGTATTTCAGAATGTCGTCGCCACCATATTTTAAATAGGTGTCGAGCATGCCTTCCAGTTCAATCCCCATCACATAGCTCCACTTGGGTTGGGTGGAAAAGTCAAGCATATAACTCTCGGGAACACGCTTCATCTCAGAGTAGGTCAACCACTCGGAGTAGTGTTTGTAGGGCTTCTCCTGGAGTACCAGCGAGCCGTTGATCATCAAGTTGTCGTAGGTGACGTCCTGTGCAAGGCCAATCTGATGGATGGGCTTGTTGTAGACACCGTTGAACTGACAGTTCTTGACGGTGATGTTGTTGACGGTATAGGCCAACTTGGGGTCTTCGTAACCCACAATCATCACACCGTATTTCGACTTTTGGCAGGTGACATTCTCCATCGTGACGTTGCGCACCGTAGGATAGAATCCACGACAGCACACCTCGCGCGGTTCGTAGTCAGTGTTGATCTTCAATACAGCCTCACCACACTGGCCAACGGTAATATTTCGCATGTTGATATTCTCGATAATACCACCGCGACAGGAGTTCGTCTTGATACGCAGCACACGGTCCAAAGAGGGAGAATCCATCTCACAGTTCTCGGCATAGACATTCTGGCAACCGCCTGAAATCTCAGAGCCAATGACCACACCGCCATGGCCGTTGTTAAACTTACTGTTACGAATGATGATGTTCTTCGAAGGTGTGCCGGCAAACTTGCCCTGTCCGCCTTCGCGACCGTCGTTGTTACGGCCTGACTTGATGGCGATACAGTCGTCACCAGTGTTGAAGAAACAGTTCTCGATCAGTACACGGTCACACGACTCGGGGTCGCAACCGTCGCCGTTGGGACCATTGTTGTTGATATGTACGCCACGCACGGTGATATCCTTCGACAACAGGGGATGGATAACCCAGAACGGTGAACGCAAAAGCGTAACATCCTCAATGAGGATACCCTCGCACTGGTTCAGGTTAATCATCTGGGGACGCAGGCCGTCGGTAGGACCGAAACGGCGCTCGTCCATGGGTACGCCATCCTCGGCATATTTCAACAGACGGGCACGGGCTCCCTGATTCTGGGCAATACCGCCCTCCTTCATGCCAAAGCGCTTGTTGCCGCACCATGGCCACCATGTCTCGTTAGAACCACCACCGTCGATGGTGCCCTTGCCCGTGATGGCGATATCCTTGGCCTGGTAGGCATAGATGAGTGGCGACAGGTTCCAACAGTCAAGGCCCTCCCAGCGTGTAGGAACGATGGGGTAGAGCTCGGGTTCGAAGGCAAACTCCAGCACAGCACCCTCCTCGATGACGAGGTTGACGCCTGACTTCAACTGGATAGCGGCTGTCAGGAATTTCTGTCCGGCAGGGATGACGACCTTACCACCGCCCTTCTTCGAACATTTGTCGATGGCCTTCTGGATGACTTTCTGGTTTTTTGCGGCTGTATTGCCGGGTTTCGCGCCAAACTTGGTGATGTCATACACTTTGTCTGTAAACTGAGGCATGCGGATGCTCTGCTCAATCTGTTTGTACTCTTGCTCGTTCCACCCCTTGGCATACATGCCAAGAACCACGAAGACAAGAAGTGCTACGGTCTGTAGGATTCTCTTCATTTCCTGTATTTGTTTTAGTAGTTCATTTCTTTTGGCTGCAAAGTTACGAATAAGTGTGGGAATAACCAAATAATAATGTTGTTTTTCCAGCGCAATCGTTTTAGTAAAACGGGAGGAAAAGGGAAGAAAAGCGTGTTAAATACAAGAAAAACTGTAAAAAATTTGCATTTTACGGAAATAATCCCTAAATTTGCCGCCGATAAGCTTCACGAAGACCATTTGTCTCGTTGCTTATCTTATTTAAAAAGAGGAGATTGGTAGCGTCCTGCACCAATCTCCCTATTTGTTTTATGAAAGAATCGTGATGAAATGTCATTAGATTTCCCATCCGATGGCCGATGCTCCGAGCACAGCGGCTGACGCACCGTCGAGACCACTGATGAGGAACTGTGCCTTGTTCTTGAAGATGTTCATGACATGTTCGTTATAGCTGCGCTTGATGGGTTCCATAATCAGGTCGCCGGCCTTGACCATACCTCCGAAGAAGATGAAAGCCTCGGGGCTTGAGAATGCCGCAAAGTCGGCACAAGCCTCGCCGAGCATCTTACCGGTGAATTCGTAGATATCCTTAGCTAGCTCGTCGCCCTTGCCAGCGGCAATCGATACGTCGAGGGAAGTGATGTCCTCGGGATTCATCTCGCGGAGCACTGAGGGACGGTCGGTCTTTGCCAACAGCTCGCGAGCTGTACGAGCTACACCTGTTGCTGAGCAGTACGCCTCCAGGCAACCCGTGCGTCCACAACCGCAACTGCGTCCTTCCTCGCCACGAACCATCGTGACGTGTCCCAGTTCACCGGCAAAACCATCGTGACCATAGAGTAACTGACCATTAACAACGATACCCGAGCCAACACCCGTTCCCAGCGTGATGACAATGAAATTCTTCATGCCACGAGCCACACCATATACCATCTCGCCGATGGCTGCTGCATTGGCGTCATTGGTCAGAGCCACGGGAATGCCTCCCAGCTGGTCACTGAACATCTTTGCCAAGGGTACCACACCATTTTTTGCCCATGCCAGGTTAGGTGCAAACTCAATGGTGCCCTTGTAGTAGTTGCCATTGGGGGCTCCAATACCCATTGCCTTGATTTTCTCAATACCACCCACTTGTTCGATGATGGGTTGCAGAGCCTCGACAGAAGCCTTTACATAGTCCTCGACATTAGTGTAGCCGCCAGTTTTAATGGCTGTTGTTGCCTTGATTTCACCACGGGCATCAACGATGCCGAATACAGAGTTCGTACCTCCTAAGTCTAAGCCGATAACATATGGCTTAATTCCTTGTTGTTCCATTTTTTTTATGTTTTAAGTTCGTTTTTATTTGTGATTTTGCCCACAAAGGTACAAAAATAATTTGGAAAGTACTCATTCTTTCACATTTTTTTTGTACCTTTGACCTTGTCGAAGGTACTTTCGTTCGGAAAAATCCAAATAAATTTGGTTTTTCGCTCACTTATTTGTACCTTTGCACCGAATATGGTGTTTCCAATACATATTAATATAGTAGACCTGGTGTTCAAGGGCATGCTGATAGGCATGATCGCTTCGGCTCCGATGGGACCTGTGGGCATCCTTTGTGTACAGCGCACGCTGAACAAAGGGCGATGGTATGGTCTTGCCACGGGTTTTGGTGCTGCCGCCAGCGACATCATCTATGCTGGAATTACCGGTTTCGGTATGGCCTTCGTGATGGATTTTATCAACAACGAACAGAACAAGTTCTATCTGCAAATTGCGGGTAGTGTGTTGCTGTTGGCCTTTGGTATCTATACATGGCGCATGGATCCGACGAAAAACATGCACCAGTCGGGCCAGCAGAAAGGTTCGTTGTGGTATAATATGTGGACCGCATTCTTGGTCACCTTCTCCAATCCACTCATCGTTTTCCTCTTTATGGCACTATTTGCACAGTTCGCCTTCGTCATTCCCGATCACCCGTTCGAGATGCTCATAGGATTTGCCAGTATCGTGGGAGGCGCTCTGCTATGGTGGTATGGGTTGTCGTGGCTGGTCGATAAGGTCCGTTCGATATTCGATGATCATGGAATCCGAATCATCAATCAGGTGATAGGTGCCATCGTGACGCTCTTTTCCGTCATTTCGCTGTTTGGTACGGTGACCAACCTTTTCGTTTTCTTCTGAAAGGAAAAAGGTAAAAAGAAAAAAGAAAATGTTTATAGCTCAGGAATTACGTAAGAAAAACATTGCTGAATACCTGCTTTATATGTGGCAGATTGAAGACACTATCCGTGCCTTCGGTTGTTCGTTGAGCCGTATTCGCAAAGAGTATATTGACCGTTTCGACTATACTGACGACCAGAAGGAAGAGGAGGCCGACTGGTTTGGCAATCTGATCCGTATGATGAATCAGGAGGGTTGCCGGGAACAGGGACACTTGCAGATCAATATGGTAGTGATGCAACAGCTACAGGAGTTGCATGCCCAGCTATTAGCGTCGCCTAAGTTCCCATTTTATAATTCTGAGTACTACAAGGTGTTGCCCTTCATTGTCGAATTGCGCCATCGTGGTGCCGACAAGGACGAGAATGAAGTCGAGACGTGCTTCAACTCGCTCTATGGCGTCATGATGCTGCGATTACAGAAGAAGAAAATAACACCTAATACACAGGCTGCGGTGAAAGAGATTACGACATTCATCGGCATGCTCAACGACTATTATTTAAAGGATAAACAAGAACCTCTCGAATTCGAGTAAAGTAATGAATATATTGATAACAGGATGTAATGGCCAATTGGGAAACGAGATGCAGTTGCTGGAGAAAGAGAATCCCCAGCACACCTATTTTAATACAGATGTTGAAGAACTCGACATCACCGACCAACAGGCCATTGAGCAGTTTGTCGATGCCAATGAGATTGACGGTATTGTCAACTGCGCGGCATACACTGCTGTCGACAAGGCCGAGGATAACGAGGCTCTCTGCCAGAAGTTGAATGCCGAGGCACCCGCCTATCTGGCGCATGCTATAGACCGTCGTGGGGGTTGGATGATACAGATCTCTACCGACTATGTGTTCGACGGCACCAACCACATCCCCTATACCGAGGACGAAGAGACCTGTCCTAACAGTGTGTATGGCAAGACCAAACTGGTAGGTGAGTTGAATGTCCAGAAGCTTTGCCGTCACGCTATGATTATCCGTACGGCATGGCTTTACAGCACTTTTGGCAACAACTTCGTGAAGACAATGATCCGTCTGGGCAAAGAGAAACCCCAGTTGGGTGTCATCTTCGACCAGATTGGTACTCCCACCTATGCCCGCGACCTGGCTCGCATCATCATGGTGGCAGTCAACAAGGGCATCGAACCGGGTATCTACCATTTCTCCAATGAGGGTGTCATCTCGTGGTACGACTTCACAAAGGCCATTCACCGTCTGGCTGGCATTACCACTTGTCATGTCAGCCCTCTCCACACGTCGGAATATCCCACACCAGCTGCCCGTCCGCACTATAGTGTGCTCGACAAGACAAAGATCAAGCAGACCTACGGAGTGGAGATTCCTTATTGGGAGGAGAGCCTGAAGGAGTGTGTGGATATATTGATAAAATAGTTTAAAAAGCATATATTAACAACTGAAAATCAAATAATTATGTGTAAGGTAGGAATTCCCAAGGAGATTAAGAACAACGAGAATCGTGTGGGCATGACACCATCGGGTGTTGCCGAGTTGGTAAGACGCGGACATCAGGTCTTCGTACAGCATACTGCAGGGGAGGGCAGTGGGTTCAGCGATGAACAGTATACGAAGGTGGGTGCTCAGATTCTGCCTACCATCGAGGATGTTTATGCCGAGGCCGACATGATTGTGAAGGTAAAGGAACCCATCGAACCTGAATACCCATTGGTACGCAAGGGACAGGTGGTGTTCACCTACTTCCATTTCGCCTGTGAAGAAGAACTGACACACGCCATGCTGAAAAGCGGTGCTGTCTGTATTGCCTATGAGACCGTAGAGCGCGACGACCGTTCGCTGCCGTTGCTCATTCCGATGAGTGAGGTGGCTGGTCGCATGGCAACACAAAACGGTGCCTACTATCTACAAAAGACCAAGGGTGGCAAGGGTAAGCTGATGGCTGGTGTGCCAGGTGTGAAGCCTGCCAAAGTGTTGGTACTTGGTGGTGGTACGGTGGGCGAGGCCTCAGCCCGTATTGCTGCTGGTATGGGTGCTGACGTTACCATTACTGACGTATCGCTGCCCCGTCTAAAACAACTTGCTGCTGAGTTGCCAGCCAATGTGCATACACTCTACTCGTCAGAACATAACATCCGTCAGGAACTACCCACTGTTGACATCGTTATCGGTTCGGTATTGATTCCCGGAGATGCTGCTCCCAAACTCATCACGAAGGAGATGTTGCCATTGATGGAAAAGGGTACTGTACTCGTTGATGTGGCCATCGACCAGGGCGGTTGCTTCGAGACGTCGCATCCCACTACGCATAGTGACCCCGTCTATATGGTAGACGGCATTGTGCACTATGCAGTGGCTAATATCCCGGGAGCTGTTCCCAATACCTCTACCATTGCTCTGACTAACGCTACGTTGCGTTATGCCGTTGCCTTGGCCGATAAGGGTTGGAAACAGGCCTGCCGTGAAGACGCGTCGTTGGCCCGTGGCGTCAATATGGTAGACGGAAAGTGTACTTACGAGGCTGTTGCCAAGGTATGGAATCTTCCATACACTCCATTACAGCTATAATAAATATTTTAAATAAGGTGAATCAGGAAATAGAACGCAGGCGAACTTTCGCCATTATCTCACACCCCGATGCGGGTAAAACCACGCTGACTGAGAAGTTCCTTCTTTTTGGAGGACAGATTCAGGTGGCTGGTGCTGTAAAGAACAATAAGATTAAGAAGACCGCTACTTCCGACTGGATGGACATCGAGAAGCAGCGTGGTATCTCGGTGTCGACCTCTGTGATGGAGTTCGACTACACCCCTGACGGAAAGGACATTGAATATAAGGTGAACATTCTGGATACCCCAGGTCACCAGGACTTTGCCGAGGATACCTACCGCACGCTGACGGCTGTAGACAGTGCGATTATCGTGGTCGACGGTGCCAAAGGCGTAGAGACGCAGACACGCAAGTTGATGAATGTTTGTCGCATGCGCAACACGCCCGTCATCATCTTCATCAACAAAATGGACCGTGAGGGTCGCGACCCCTTCGATCTGCTCGACGAGTTGGAGAAGGAATTGGAAATCCATGTGCGTCCCCTTAGTTGGCCCATTAATCAAGGTGCGAAGTTCAAGGGTGTGTACAACATCTATGAGCAACAGTTGAACCTGTTCACGCCAGATAAGCAGCGAGTGACGGAGAAGGTCGCTGTCGATATTGACAGCGACGACCTGGATGCACGCATTGGTGAGCAGGACGCGAACAAGCTGCGCGAAGACCTGGAACTGGTCAGTGGGGTATATCCTGATTTCGAGGTGGAAACCTATCGTTCGGCTGAGGTGGCTCCTGTGTTCTTTGGTTCAGCTTTGAATAATTTTGGTGTTCAGGAGTTGTTGGACTGCTTTGTCGAGATAGCCCCATCGCCCAAGCCCACCAAGGCTGAGGAGCGTGACGTGCAACCCGAGGAGCAGAAATTCACTGGTTTCATTTTCAAGATTACCGCTAATATCGATCCTAATCACCGTTCGTGTATCGCCTTCTGCAAGGTGTGTAGCGGAAAATTCCAGCGCAACCAGCCCTATCTGCATGTGCGTCAGGGCAAGACGTTGCGCTTCTCCAGTCCCACGCAGTTTATGGCTCAGCGCAAGTCGACTATCGACGAGGCATGGCCAGGCGATATCGTAGGCTTGCCCGATACGGGTGGCATGTTTAAGATTGGCGATACCATCACCGAGGGCGAACAATTGCATTTTCGGGGTTTGCCATCCTTCTCGCCCGAACTGTTCAAGTACATTGAGAACGATGACCCTATGAAGTCAAAACAGCTCCAGAAGGGTATCGACCAGTTGATGGACGAGGGTGTTGCCCAGTTGTTCGTCAACCAGTTCAACAACCGCAAGATTATCGGTACCGTGGGTCAGTTGCAGTTCGAGGTCATCCAGTATCGTTTGGAGAACGAGTACAATGCCAAGTGCCGTTGGGAACCCGTTCACCTGTATAAGGCCTGCTGGATTGAGAGCGACGACGATAAGGAACTGGAGAACTTCAAGAAGCGCAAGTACCAGTATATGGCGAAAGATAAGGAGGGTCGGGACGTGTTTCTGGCAGACTCCGGCTATGTGCTGTCGATGGCGCAACAGGACTTTGAACATATCAAGTTCCACTTTACATCAGAGTTCTAACTAAGAATTAAGAGTTAAGTATTAAGAAAGAATGACACGCGAGGAAGATATTAAGAATGCCGTTGAAGTGTTACGAAAGGGTGGGGTGATTCTCTATCCTACGGATACCGTGTGGGGCATCGGTTGTGATGCTACCAATGCGGAAGCTGTGAAACGCATCTACGAGATTAAACAACGCGACGACTCGAAGGCGATGATTTGTCTTGTCGACTCAGATGCTCGTCTGCAACGATATGTCCGTAATGTGCCTGATGTGGCCTGGCAGCTCATCGATAGTTTGAAGGAAGCTGCCACCGTTTCCGACGGATCTCCGTCGGGAGTCAAGCCCACAACCATCATTCTCGACGGCGCTATCAACTTGGCGGAGAATCTGATAGCCGATGATGGCTCGATAGCATTGCGTATTACCCAAGAACCGTTCTCCAAGGAACTCTGTTATCGTTTCCAGAAGGCGTTGGTTTCTACTTCCGCCAATATTAGTGGTGAGCCAGCTGCTCAGAACTACTGTGACATTGACCCTCGCATCATCGAACAAGTTGACTATGTCTGTTGGTCCCGCCGTCAGGAACATAAGCCCCATACTCCGAGCAGCATTATTCGCTTACGCGAGAACGGAGAAGTAACTATTATTAGGAGTTAAAGAAGGGTTATGGATGCTCAGACCGACAGACTGAAGCGCCCGGCGTGGCTGATAAAGTTGCACGATTGGCGTGTGGCCAACGTCAGCGACAAGATGTTTTTGCTTATCTTGGCGTTCCTCGTCGGATTATTGTCGGCAGTTGCGGCCTACATTCTTCATGGGCTCATCAATACCATCGTAGCGTTGCTTACGGGTAAGTTCCAGACCGATTCCTACAACTGGCTCTATCTGGTCTATCCCGTTATCGGTATCTGGCTTACCTCACTTTTTGTGCGATATGTGGTTAAGGACAATATCTCGCATGGTATCACACGTATTCTTTATGCCATCTCTTCGAACCGCAGTCGCTTGAAGGTTCATAACACGTGGTCTAGTGTCATTGCTTCAGCTATCACCATCGGCTTTGGTGGCTCAGTAGGTGCTGAGGCTCCTATCGTACTGACAGGTTCTGCCATTGGTTCCAATCTTGGAAAACTGTTCCGACTCGATAATAAGACGCTGATGACGCTGGTCGGTTGTGGTGCCGCAGGAGCTATTGCCGGCATCTTTAAGGCACCGATTGCCGGACTGGTGTTCACCCTTGAGGTGTTGATGATTGATTTGACGATGGCCTCGCTGTTGCCTATTTTGGTATCGTGCGTCACGGCGACATGCTTCACCTACATCTTCAGTGGTAATGCCGTCATGTTTTCGTTCACACTTGACAGCGACTGGACGGTGGAGCGTGTGCCTGCCAGTATTCTGTTGGGTATTACCTGCGGACTGGTCTCGCTATACTTCATACGGACGATGAATATTTGCGAGGATATGTTTGCACGGTTCAAGGACAAGCCCTACGTCAAACTGCTTATTGGTGGAGCTATCCTGAGCATGCTCATCTTTCTTTTCCCGTCGCTTTATGGTGAAGGCTATCATTCTATCAACCTCTTGTTAAACGGCAAGACCGAAGCCGACTGGAATCAGATCCTGGAAGGATCGCTGTTCTATGGACATCCCGAATACCTTATATTATATATAGGGCTTGTGTTGCTGACGAAGGTTTTTGCTACCTCAGCGACGAATGGCGGTGGCGGTTGTGGCGGAACGTTCGCTCCCTCACTGTTTATCGGTTGTTTTACGGGATTCCTCTTCTCGCGGCTATGGAATATGCACCAGATTGGCGTCTACGTGCCCGAGAAAAATTTTGCTTTGCTGGGTATGGCAGGAGTCATGTCGGGAGTCATGCATGCTCCGTTGACGGGTATCTTCCTCATTGCCGAGATAACCAGTGGTTACAACCTTTTCATGCCGTTGATGATTGTTGCTGTGTCGAGCTACCTTACGATTAATATTTTCGAGAAGCACAGCATATATGGTATGCGATTGGCCAAGCAGGGCAAACTGAAGACGCACCATACCGACCACGCCGTGCTGACGTTAATGAGTCTCGACTCCGTTATCGACCGCGATTTTCAGGCTGTTGACCCTGATATGGAGTTGGGGCAGATGGTCCACTACATTTCGCGCTCTCGCCACAGGGTGTTGCCTGTTACTGATGCCGCTGGCGTGTTGTTGGGCGAGATTAATATCGTCAAAATCCGTCACGTCGTGTTTCGTACCGAACTCTATCACCATTTCCGTGCCTCTCAACTCATGTCAAAGCCCGATGCTACGCTCAGTGATTCAACGCCTATGACTGAGGTGATGCGTACTTTTGAACGTACTCAGGCCGACTGGTTCCCTGTGCTTGATGCCGATAATCATTTGAAGGGTTACATTTCGCGTAAACGCATGTACAACATGTATCGCAAGATGGTTCACGATTTAAGTCAAGATTAAATATAATAACAGGGGTACTTTGCTAACCCCCTTTAACAAAACAAGAATAATGGAACAAGAAAAAAGAAAAGTCAGCGTGCTGTTTATGCTTTTTGGCACACTGTTTTGTGTTTGCCTCATCACGGCAAACGTCCTCGAAACAAAGCAACTCTCATTTGGTCCAGTTAATCTGACGGCCGGTATCATCGTCTTCCCCGTGTCGTACATCATCAACGACGTCGTCTGCGAGGTGTGGGGCTATCAGCGAACGCGCATGCTCATCTGGATGGGCTTTGCCATGAACTTCTTCTTCGTCATCATGGGTGCCATTGCCGACTGGATTCCCGGAGCGCCTTACTGGCATGGAGAAGAGGGCTTCCATGTCATTTTCGGATTGGCTCCGCGTATTGCGTTAGCGTCGTTTATTGCCTTCATCGCCGGCTCGTTCATCAACGCCTACGTCATGTCGCGCATGAAACTCTCATCGGGAGGCTCTAATTTTTCAACTCGTGCCATTCTCAGTACCGTGTTTGGTGAGGCGACTGACTCTGTCATCTTCTTTCCCTTGGCCCTTGGTGGTGTCATCCCCTGGGAGGAAATGCCCTCGCTGATGATATCGCAGGTCACGCTGAAGACACTCTACGAAATCGTCGTACTGCCTGTGACCATCCGTGTCGTCGAGTTCACTAAGAAGCATGACCACGAGGATGTGTTCGACCGCGATATCAACTACAACATCTTTAAAGTATTCAAGATATAATCCGTAATATCGTAATAACGTTATAACGTCATAACGAAATAAATTATTATGGCAAGAGAAAATGAGGGTCTGCAACAGTTGGGCCGCAAGACAGAATACCGACAGGACTATGCGCCGGAAGTGTTGGAAACCTTCGAGAACAAACATCCCGGCAATGACTATTGGGTGCAGTTTAACTGTCCCGAATTCACGTCGCTTTGTCCCATTACCGGACAGCCTGACTTCGCAGAGATAAAGATTGCCTATATCCCTGCAGAGCGCATGGTCGAGTCGAAGAGCTTGAAACTATACCTTTTTTCGTTCCGTAATCATGGCGACTTCCATGAGGACTGTGTCAATATCATCATGAAGGACCTCATTGCTTTGATGCAACCCAAGTACATCGAGGTTGTCGGTCTCTTTACTCCCCGTGGTGGTATCTCGATTTATCCCTATGCCAACTATGGACAGCCAGGCACTAAGTACGAACAGATGGCCCTGCGTCGTCTGGAAGAACGACAAATGATTTGAATGAAATACGACACCTACATCTTCGACCTCGATGGCACATTGCTCGACACGCTATGCGACTTGGCGAACAGCGTCAACTATGCCCTGCGTCAGCACCACATGCCTGAACACTCGATAGATGATATTCGTCGTTTCGTGGGCAATGGTGTCCGACTACTGATGGAACGTGCTGTGCCCGATGGTGCCAGTAATCCGCAATTCGATGCGGCGTTTACCACTTTTCGTCAACACTACATACAGCACTCACTCGACACCACACGCCCCTATGACGGCATTCCCGAACTCATTCGTGAACTTCATAACAGGGGGTGTCGGATGGCCGTTGTAAGCAATAAGATGATGGCCGCTACGCAGGAACTCGTTCACCATTTCTTTCCGGAAATCCCCGTTGCCATTGGTGAACACGAAGCCGAGGGTATTCGCAAGAAACCTGCACCGGATACTGTCTTTGCCGCCCTGAGGCAATTAGGATACCCTCTTCCGGAAAACCCGGAAAGTCAAGATAATCCGGAGAATCTGGGAAAACTGTCAGCGGGCGGGGGCCTTGCCGTCTACGTTGGCGATAGCGATGTCGACCTTGCTACAGCCCGTAATGCTGGCTTGCCATGCATCAGCGTCCTCTGGGGCTTTCGTGACCGAGACTTTCTGCTTGCCCACGGCGCCACAACCTTTGTTGACCATCCCCTTGACATTCTTGAAATATAAAAAACGTTCGGCGTTTAGTCTTCATCGTCAGAAATATCTCCAAAATAGTCAGCCAACAGCATTTTCTTCTCCAAAGATTTGGAGCGAATCACTTTTTTCACTATCTTTGCGGTGAGATTTATAACTAACACTTTTATCAATATGGCTAGACTACGGATAACGATGCTGCTGATGCTGGCAACCCTTGCCGTACAGGCGCAACAGGTGGTCAGCGGAGTTGTGAAAGACCGCCAGACAGGCAAAGCACTCAGTCATGTAAGTATCTCGGCTGTAGGTACTGACGTTCATACCGTCACTAACGATGACGGACGCTTTACGCTGAAACTAGCCCAGCTTCCGCGTTACATTCAAGTCAGTCACATCGGCTATAAGACGCGACAGATGCCGCTTGGCACGGGTGCTACTGAGAATCTGACCATCCTGATGCTTGGCACCGCTGTCCAACTTAACGAGGTTATCGTTTCTTTAGAGGACCCGCAGGCCATTGTCAAGGCCGCAATAAGTCGTATTGAGACCAACTATGCCAGCGAACCAGAACTCATGCGCTGTTTCTATCGTGAGACGGCCCGTCGCGGGTCGCGGTTCATTAGTGTTGCTGAGGCCGTTACCGATATGTATAAGTCGAGCTATTCGCGTGGTCCTGAATTCGATGCTGTGGCCATTCAAAAGGGGCGCCGTCTGATGAGCATGAAGGCCAGCGATACGCTTGGCGTCAAGGTTCAGGGTGGTCCGGTGATGCCTTTGATGGTCGATGTTGCCAAGAATTCGGAGTACATCCTTGATCCCGAGATGCTACTATATTATAAGTATCGCATGGAGTTGCCTACAACGATTGATAACTGTTTGCATTATGTCATCAGCATGACTCCCAAGGCCGTCACTCCGTTCCCTTTGATGGGTGGTCTGCTCTACATCAATCATGAGTCGTTGGCCATCACACGTGCCGAATTGCAACTCGACGTCAGTGACTGGCGAAAGGCCTCTGAATACATGCTTGTCCGCAAACCTCTCGGCTTGCGTTTCCGGCCTCGTGAACTCAGTGTCATCGTCGTTTATGAAACTGATGCTGCTGGTATCACCCGCATGAGTTATGTACGTAATGAGATGCGCTTTAATTGTGATTGGCGCCGTCGGCTTTTCGCTTCGCCCTATACCACCGTCTGCGAGATGGTTGTTACTGACCGACTGGCCTTGGGCCGACAGGCTAAACGTCCGCATGGCCGGTCATCCTTTGGTCGCAACGATCGTTTCTATGACAAGGTGGAATATTTCGACGATCCTGACTTCTGGGCCGACTATAACATCATCGAGCCCACCGAGAGTCTGGAACACGCCATTAATAAACTGAAAAAGAGAGTTCGTAATTAGGTTTTTCTCTAATGAATGTATATGTTATCAGATAAAATGATGTTCCGTTCAGCCGTTCTTTTATTGTTCTCAGTTCTCACTTCTCACTTCTCAGTTGGGAACGCCCAGCCCGCTGGTGTCCGTCTTGATACGCTGCGTGTGCAGCATGTTGACTTCGAAGGTCGCACCCAGCAGGGCATCATCATTTGTAATCACACAATAGCCGCTGACTTGCGCGACATCTTTGCCGAACTCTATCGCCGGCACTATCCCATAGAGCGCATCCGCCCTATTTCCGAATACGACGATGACGACGAACGTTCTATGCAGGCCAACAACACCTCGTGCTATTGCTATCGTCCCATTGCCGGTACGATGCGTCTGTCAAAACACGCCCAGGGCCTGGCCATCGACGTGAACCCTCTCTACAATCCTTGTGTGCGTCGTAAGAAGGACGGCACGCTACTCATTCAGCCGTCAACGGGTAAACCCTATGTTGACCGCAATAAGACATTCAAATATAAGATTACACGACAGGATCTCTGTTACCAGCTCTTTATCGAGCACGGCTTCCGATGGGGTGGGGCATGGCGGTCAGTCAAAGACTACCAGCATTTTGAGAGGTAGTTATTTTTTCTTCTTCTTGCGATTGAAGAGGAACCCATAGGTTTTTATGAGTTTTCGCATCAATAGAAAACCGTCAATGGCAGTGATGCTATTGGAAACAAGGCTTGCCACCAATTCTCCCTTGCTGCTGGCTTTCTGGGGTGCAAACAAGGTGCGCCAGAGAATGCCAATCTGGTCGTTCTCCTGTTTGATGTCAGACTGAAGCTTCTCTTTGCGAATCTGAATCTCTTCAAGGGTTTGGTAGGTGGGCTTGGGCATAAGGCAACTAATTGAGCAAAATTTCGGAAAGGAACCGGACTAGTGGACGCTCAATCCACGACTTCCGTTTGATAAACACAATGATAAGCAGGAGCAGGAACAACAATGCCATGATGAGGTAAGCCAACGCCATACCTGTCAGTGGCTCCATCGCATAGATGAGTGCAAAAGAGAGGTAGAAGAGTATGGCTACTCCTATGATGATAAATATGATGGCCAATGTCAGGGCGGTGGTCAGACGCACAACCTTTTCAACTGCGTTGAACTTCAGGTACTCGCCCTGAAGTCCAACGTAATTCTTGACAGATTCCACCAGTTGGGCGATGGACTCTACATTTTTGTCACTAGACAACATCTTACTTCTTACATCTTACATCAGACATCTGTCTTCCGACATCATCAAGCTTCAACTTCGGGTGCTGCTTCGGCAATGTCGTCAACCAGGTCGCTGACTTCCTTGCGGCTCAGCTTGATGTTGTGTTTCTTCATGAAGTCGTCCACAGCATCTGTAATTTTACCACGGGTGTCTTCGCCCTTCTCGGGAGCTAACAGAAGACCAATAACTGCTCCGGCGAGAGCTCCGCCGAAGAATGCGCCTAAATAACCTAAACTTTTCATAGTTGTAATATTTTTATAGTGTTAAACGTCTGTTTCGAGGGCAAATATACGGAAAGTTTTCGAAATTAACAAACTTTACGCAGTATTTTTCGCGAATATTGCACATTATTTTGTAATTTTGCGGCAATAAATCGAATAAATAAGTTTAATTTCAATAGAAAAAAGAGTAAATTATGAAGAAGTACATCGTACTGTGCGCAGGTCTTTGCGCAGCAATGGCTTTTACAAGCTGTAAGTCAAGTGAGAGTGCCTACAAGCAGGCGTATTTGAAGGCTAAGGCTCAGGAAGAGGTTCAGACGCCAGCCCAGCAGGAGACTGTTGAGCAGAACGTTGTTGCTCCGTTGCAGGAGCGTGCTGGTAACAACACTCAGGTGCTTGACAATGCCGACAACGTATCGGTTCGTCAGGAAAATGTGACCGTTATCAGCGGTGCTGGTCTGAAGAACTTTAGCGTTGTAGTGGGTTCTTTCTCTCTGCGTGCTAATGCTGATGGTCTGCAGCAGACACTGCGTTCTGTAGGCTATGATGCCCAGGTGGTGCTCAACTCTGCCGTACAGCCTCCTATGTATCGCGTGGTTGCTGCCACTTTCGATACCAAGGCCGAGGCCGCTGCAAGCCGTAACGACCTGCAGGTGAAGTATCCTGGAGCATGGCTGCTGTATGCCAAGTAAGCCGTGGCGAGGATATTATCAATAGATTACGGAAAAAAACGAACGGGACTGGCAGTCACCGATCCGTTGCAGATTATTGCGGGCGGATTGGCGACTGTCTCCACTTCTGAACTGTTCGACTATCTGACGCAGTATGTGTCACGTGAGTCTGTTGAACGCATTGTCATTGGTGAGCCCCGTCAACCGAACGGTCAGCCCAGCGAGAATCTGGCACGCGTACAGCAGTTTGTCAACCGTTGGCGTAAGCAGCGTCCCGACATTCCCATTGAGTATTACGACGAGCGTTTCACCTCTGTGCTGGCTCATCAGGCGATGTTGGATGCCGGACTGAAGAAGAAAGCCCGTCAGGACAAGGCGTTGGTCGACGAAATCTCCGCCACCATCATCCTTGAGGACTACCTCCGTTCCCGTAAGTAATCATAATTCTCAATTGTCAATTCTCAATTTTCAATTCGAATGATTCTACCTATTTATATATATGGCCAGCCGGTATTAAGAAAGGTGACTGAAGACATCACACCTGACTATCCTGAACTGAAGCAGCTGATAGCCGACATGTGGGAGACGCTGGCCGAGAGCGAAGGCATCGGACTGGCTGCACCTCAGATTGGGCGTGCCATCCGGTTGTCGGTTATCGACCTCGATGTCATTAGCGAAGACTTCCCCGAGTACAAAGGCTTCCGTCAGGTATTCATCAATCCGCACATTATCGAAGCTGACGATTCGAAGACTGATACGTCGGAAGAGGGTTGTTTGTCGTTGCCAGCTATCCACGAGAAGGTAGTCCGTCCTACACGCATTCATGTGGAGTGGGATGACGAACAGTTCCAGCATCACGACGAGTGGATTGAAGGCTATCTGGCCCGCGTCATGCAGCACGAGTTCGACCACTTGGACGGCAAGATGTTCATCGACCACATCTCTCCGCTTCGTAAGCAACTCATCAAGAGCAAGCTCAAGGCACTGACCATGGGCCGCTACCGTTGTGGTTACAAGACGAAACCCGTAAGGAGATGAGAAGTGATAAGTGAGAAGTGATGAGTGATAAGTATAGTTGGTTTAGCTGTAAGAAGTGGTGGCAAAGATTTTTTCCACTACTCATCACTTATCACTTATCACTTATCGTTTCTTTTGCTCAGTTCAATACCGACCGTCTGATTACGATTGGTCGCTCCGCGCTCTATTTCGAGGACTACGTGCTGTCCATCCAGTATTTCAATCAGGCCATTTCTGCCAAGCCCTATCTCTATGAACCCTGGTTCTTCAGAGGGGTGGCGAAGTATTATCTCGACGATTTTGCTGGAGCGGAGAGCGACTGCTCGGAGGCCATCCAGCGCAATCCCTATGTGGTGGGCATTTACGAATTACGCGGACTCTGCCGCATTCAGCAGAAGAATTTCGAAGGTGCCATCAGCGACTATAATGCTGCCTTGCGCCACGATCCAGAGGGTATCAACCTGTGGCATAACCGTGCCCTGTGTCGCATCCAGCAGAAGGACTACGACCGTGCGTTGGCTGAGCTCGACACCATGAGTCAGCGCTGGAGCCGTAACGCTCGCATTCCTGCCATGAAGGCCGAGGCCTACATCATGCAGAAGGACACGACGGCAGCCATTCAGGCGTTGGAGAAAAGCATAGAACTCGATGCCTACAATGGTCATGTCTGGGCGCAGCGTGCTGTCATCAGCCTGGCCCGTAGCGAATGGAAGGAGGGCGAAGAGTATCTCGACAAGGCCATCCACCTGTTGCCCAAAGAAGCCGACTTGTATATCAACCGTGCCTTGGCGCGATTCAATCAGACTAACCTGCGCGGGGCTATGGCCGACTATGACACCGCCCTCGATTTTGAACCCAATAATTTCCTCGGACACTACAATCGCGGACTGCTTCGTGCTCAGGTGGGTGACGACAACCGTGCTATCACCGATTTCGACTTTGTCTTGAAGCTTGAGCCCGATAACCTTATGGCACTCTACAACCGTGCCCTGCTGTTGGAACAGACTGGTAATCCCCGTGCTGCCATCCGAGACTATACGAAGGTTATCGACCAGTATCCTAACTTCTGGACCGGACTCCACCAGCGTGCTCAGTGTTATCGTAAACTTGGACTGACGAAGCAGGCCGAGCAGGACGAGTTCCGCATTCTGAAGGCACAACTCGACAAGCGCATGGGCAAGCAGCCCCGACTGTCGCCTAAACAGATGCGTAAGCGTAGCGACGAGGATATCGAAAAATACAATCAGTTGGCCGTTGCCGATGAACAGGAGATCAAGCCTGAATACCAGAGCGACTATCGCGGACGCGTCCAGGACCGCCGTGTGACAATGGATTATATGCCGATGTATGTGCTGTCTACCGAGCGCCTTCAGAGCACCGTCAAGCACTATGTGGCCTACGACCGTCAGGTCGACTCGCTGAACCGTGTGCTGCCCAAAAACCAGCAACTGTACATCATTTGTGGTCAGACCAACATCCATAACCTCACTCCTTATCTCGAGCGCGACTCCACATCGGCCGTTGCCTGTTGGTTGCGCGCCATGAGTCAGGCAGAACAGGATAAATCCGACATGCCGCTCATGACGGCAAACCTGCTCGAGAACCTGTCTCAGGCCATTGCATTGGCGTCCCAGAATGCCTATCTCTATTATGATCGTGGCAATGCTTATGTGCAATGTCTCGACTACCAGAAGGCCATCGACGACTATTCGCGAGCCATACAGCTCGACGCCAATTTGGCCGAGGCTTATTATAACCGTGGCTTGGCGCACATGGCTTTGAAACATCAGGACCTGGCCGTCAGCGACCTCTCGAAAGCCGGCGAACTTGGCCTCTATTCTGCCTACAGCATCCTGAAACGCCAAAGGAAGCCGTAGCAGTGATAATTACGATTGTTTTAAGCCTATTCTGATAATTGATAGTAGGTTTGTTAAGGTAGTCATTTGCCATTTATTATGCAGAAATATTTGGAAGTTTCCGAAAAAAACATTATCTTTGCCGGCAGATAGATAACAATTATGGATAAGGTACAGATGATAAACCACATTAAGCAGACTGCTGCCCGTGTATTGCCAAAAGGCAGTACGATCTATCTTTATGGCTCGCGCGCTCGTGGGGATTATCATGAAAACTCCGATTGGGACTTGCTATTGTTGATAGACAAACCGAAACTAGCTCACGAAGATTTTGACAAGTATTCTTATCCTTTTGTGACAATGGGTTGGGATTTGGGCGAAGATATCCGGCCTCATGCATATACCAAGGATGAATGGTACAATGGACCGCATGCAATGTTCTATTATAACGTTGAGGAAGACAAGGAGGTGCTTTATGAGTCTTAGTGAGAGTGAAAGGAATATTATAGTATGTAGAGAGTTGGAAAAAGCCCAAAGAACCTTCGACGACGTTCTGTTCTGTGCTGGTGAGGGAAAGTGGGAAACGGCTGCAAATCGTCTTTATTACGCTCTGTTTCATGCAATGTCCGCCTTGCTTGTTCATGATGGACATCAAGTAAAGAGTCATCGTGGCATCTTAGCGATGTTTGGCGAGCACTATGTCAAGACTGAGATATTTGCGAAATAGGGTGTCCAATTTGATGTACCCGTTATGCAACAAGTAAATTTCTCCTTTTACTCATAGGATTAGTCTTGAGGTGCTCAGTCTTCCATTGTTTTACCTCATTGACCGTTCTTCTTTCCATGATGGT